>ERZ1066121.1160-NODE-1160-length-20590-cov-9.105089_pt1 | contig 20590 bp, 22 predicted proteins | sample MGYA00382768_ERZ1066121 | MGnify/ENA primary metagenome ERZ1066121 (study PRJEB33369, sample SAMEA5778351) | biofilm metagenome | biome: Industrial cooling water; feature: Water cooling tower basin; material: Biofilm | place: United Arab Emirates | collected... | reverse complement strand
TTCCGTCCCATAAAAATGCCCCCAAATAGTGTCTAACTTTTTGGGGGCAGTGCAATTGCAGCCTTTTTCTTACTTTTCGAACTCTTGCAGCGTCCGTGTAATGATGGACACGCAATCCAGTAATTGTTCGCGGTTCATTACCAATGGCGGTGCAAACCGAATGATATTTCCGTGTGTGGGCTTAGCCAGAAGTCCGTTATCGCGCAGGCGCAGACAGATATTCCAAGCCGTATCGCTGTCTTCCGTATCATTGATCACAATAGCGTTGAGCAGGCCTTTCCCTCGAACGAGCGACACAATAGAGGAAGTTCGAACATATTCACCTATTTTTTCACGGAAAAGCAATCCTAAAGTAGCGGCGTTTTCGGCCAGATTTTCATTGCGCACTACTTCGAGTGCGGCTACAGCAACCGCTGCAGCGAGCGGATTACCCCCGAAAGTTGACCCGTGTTGTCCGGGTTTAATGACGTCCATAACCTCGTTGTTTGCCAATACTGCTGAAACAGGGTAAACACCACCGGAAAGCGCTTTTCCGAGAATCAGTATATCGGGCTGTACATTTTCGTGATGGACTGCCAGTAATTTTCCGGTACGGGCAATTCCGGTTTGCACTTCATCGGCGATGAACAGCACATTGTGTGCTTCGCAAAGTGCTTTCGCTTTCGCAAGAAATCCGTCTGATGGTACGTATACACCCGCTTCGCCTTGAATTGGTTCAATCAGGAATCCGGCGATGTGCGGATTACTATTCAGCACTTTCTCAAGCGCATCGATATCGTCGTAGGGAATGGTAATAAAGCCTTCGGTGTACGGACCAAAATTTTTGCGTGCGCCGCTATCGTTGGAAAACGAAATAATGGTGGTGGTTCGTCCGTGGAAATTTCCGCCACAAACTACAATTTCTGCATGTCCGGCCGGAATGCCTTTTCGTTCATAGGCCCATTTCCGACAGATTTTAATGGCAGTTTCAACGCCTTCGGCGCCGGTGTTCATGGGCAACACTTTGTCGAATCCAAAATATTCGGTGATGAATTTTTCGTAGGGTCCGAGCTTGTCGTTGTAAAACGCACGGGAGGTCAGCGTAAGTGTTTTTGCCTGCTGCGTCAGTGCGCCAATGATATGCGGATGGCAGTGCCCCTGATTTACTGCGGAGTATGCCGAAAGAAAATCATAGTACTTTTTTCCTTCCACATCCCACACATACACCCCTTCTCCGCGCGAAAGCACAACGGGTAGCGGGTGGTAATTGTGTGCGCCATATTGATCTTCAAGTGCGATAGCCTCGCGGGAACTCATTTTTTCAAGGGTTGCCATAACAGTCATTTAAAAAGCCGCGTAAAATTAGCAAAATACGCCGAAGGCACGGAACATTTCAGCAACTTTAACCCATGTTCATATTGTTACTAAAAAAAAGTCAATTGTTTTTTAACAATTCATCTTAATGTTATTTTTACATAAAATTTAAACTATGAAAAAACTACTACTCGCTTTTCTGGCGCTTGCAACGCTTACTTTCTCCTCTTGCTCTGACGACGATACCCCTGCCGCACCCAGACTTTCAAAGGTAATGGCGACCATCAACGGAACACCATTAATTTTCGATTACGTAACAGTTGAACGACAGCAATATGATGGCTATGCGGATTTAAATGTTGTTGCCACTACGGAAGCAGACCCGGATAATTGGATAAAATTTACCTTTCAGGAAGGTGTAACCGGAACTGATGTTTTTTGGTTTGATTTTGCCTATTATATTGATTTTATATGGTATGAAAAGACGGGTGATGTGAATTTGGTGGTAACGGAAAACAACGAAAACCGTTTGCAAGGAACGTTTTCCGGAACAGTGGAGCATTGGGATCCGAATGTTAATGAGCCGATTACAATCACAAACGGAACTTTTGATATTTATCGATAATAGTTCTGGAAATACACAAAAGGCTGCCGACGGCAGCCTTTTGTGTATTCTGAAAATTATTCTAATATTGAAATTTAACCAAACCTATTAAAAACGTGGCTACGAGAAAATGCAGTAAAAAAGAGGTTTTGCCCGCCGTATCTTTTCGAAACCAGAGGTAAAAAGCGAAAAGTAGGTTTGCTATAGTAATAATACTACCCACCATTTGGAATTGTACCTCAGCGGCAAATACTGTAAGGACGCTATATCCACAAACGGCTCCAAGTAAGACACTTGAAAGCAAGGAAAGCAATCTATTTGAAGTTATTCCGGGGTGCAATAATCTGAAAGGCATAAAGAAAAATGTAACAATGACCATAAAGAACAATGCAATGTATGATACTGCTACCGGTAAATCTGCATTTTTCAGCAGAACTGCGAGCAACATAGTTGTAGCAATCAAATAAACAGCACCGCTGTCACTGACTTTACTAATAATCTGTCTCATAATTTATAGAAATTTAATAAGGAAATTATCTAGTATCGATTGATTGATAAATATATGGATGCTATAGACTTGGTGATAGATTTTAACGCTTCATTAATAAACATTAACCTTTCAGCTAGTGATTTGTAAAAGCTTATTTCATTATTGGCGTAAACCATCTAACAAATCTTAAAAAAATTTTAAGTACTCCTGCAATATAATACTTTTGCGGCATGGGAAGAAAAAGCAACGACCGTGTGATTTTTGAAAAGGTCGAAATTGTTGATGCCGCCGCAAAAGGGGTATCAGTAGGCAAGGCGCCGGACGGAAAAGTAGTTTTTGTACCTTATGTAGTTCCGGGCGACATCGTGGATGTACAGACGTTTAAGAAACGGAAATCCTATTACGAAGGAAAAGCCATTGCATTTCATCAGTATTCAGAGCATCGTACCGCGCCGGTGTGTATCCATTTTGGTACCTGCGGCGGATGCAAATGGCAAAATATGAAGTATTCGCAGCAGCTGGTGTACAAGCAGAATGAGGTTTATAATAATTTGAAACGCATTGGTAAAGTTGCCCTGCCGAATTTTGAGCCGATTTTAGGTTCTGAGCAAGAATATTTTTACCGCAATAAAATGGAATTTTCGTTTTCGGATTCACGTTGGCTGACGGAAGAAGAAGTTGCCACCGGAAGCGAAATTGACAATCGGCACGCGCTGGGATTCCACATTCCGAAAATGTGGGATAAAATCCTGGATGTGAAATTGTGTCACCTGCAGCAGGATCCTTCCAATGCCATCCGGAATGAAATTAAAGCGTTTGCCATCGCCAACGGTCTGACGTTTTTTAACGCGCGGCACCATCACGGTTTGCTGCGAACCCTTATGATTCGCACATCCTCTACCGGGGAAATCATGGTGGTAATTCAATTTTACGAAGACGATGCCGACCAACGTGCGCTGCTGCTGAACTTTGTGGCCAACCGTTTTCCTGAAATTACTTCTCTACAATATGTAATTAATCAGAAAGCGAACGATACGCTGTATGATCAGGAAATTATATTGTTTAGCGGTCGCGATTACATTCTGGAGGAAATGGAAGGACTTACATTTAGTGTAAACGCAAAATCCTTTTATCAAACCAATTCAAAACAGGCCTACGAACTGTATAAAATAACGCGCGAATTTGCGGGACTAACCGGAAACGAAGTGGTTTATGACCTGTATACCGGAACGGGTACCATTGCTTTGTTTGTTGCCAAAGGCGCGCAAAAGGTGGTCGGCGTTGAGGCAGTTCCGGCGGCTATTGCGGACGCGAAGGAAAACGCGAAGCGGAACGGAATATCCAACTGCGATTTTTATGTGGGTGATATGAAGGCGATTTTTAACGATACCTTTATTCTGAAACACGGCCGGCCTGATGTTATTATCACCGATCCGCCGCGCGACGGAATGCATGCCGACGTAGTGGCTCAGATTTTAAAAATTGCACCGGAAAAAGTGGTGTACGTCAGTTGTAACTCAGCCACTCAGGCACGCGACCTCGCATTGATGGACGGCTTGTACGAAGTGTCGCGGGTTCGTCCGGTGGATATGTTTCCGCAGACACACCACGTTGAAAATGTTGTACTTTTGAAAAAACGCGCGCTATGAGAAAATGGCTGACCGGTGTTATCGGTTTGATTTTACTGACTCCCGGTTGTGAGAAAGATGATATCTGCGATGAATTTGCGCGCACCACCCCGCGGCTGATTATCTCTTTTTACGATTTTGAGAATGCCAATAATCTCCGTACGGTTAATGCACTTGAAATTATCGGCGACGGCGCCGAGGCCCCGCTTGGTGTTTTTAGCGGCGTCAACCGGATTGAGCTTCCGTTGCGGACTACCGATGATGTGACGCGGTACCGTTTTCGACTCAACAGCAACAATGAAGCAGCTGACAATATTGATTTTATCGAATTTAACTACGCCCGGCAAGATGTTTACATTTCCAGAGCATGCGGCTATAAGACTCTGTTCAGGCTCGCAGACGTTGGCGGCGTGGTGCTCACCGACGCAACACCTTCGGATGCGCTTTGGATTAAAAGTTTTACCCTCAATACCCTCACCATAGACAATGAAGATGAAACGCACCTTTCTATTTATTTTTAGTCTTTTGGTGGGCGCTGTTGCGGCGCAGGAAAAGCAGGTAAGCGATTCGGCAACGGTTAAAACCGAGCGCTACGGCATTCGCATAGGGGCGGATTTATACCGTGCCGGAAGATCAGCTTTTGATTCGCGGTACAAAGGCTTTGAGCTGGTAGCGGATTACCGGCTAACGCGGCGATTTTGGCTTGCGGCAGAACTGGGTAATGAATCTGTAGACAGCGATGAAGAGCAGCTCGATTTCACGACACGCGGTTCGTATTTAAAAGCGGGCTTTGATTACAACTGCTATGAAAACTGGCTCGACATGGAAAATGTAATTTCTATCGGGTTACGCTACGGATTCAGTACATTTAGTCATACCCTTCGGAATTATGAGATTTACAATCCCAACCCTTATTTTGGCGAAGCGGCACCCGTTGCGGTGAATCGTGAGTTCGATGCTTTAAACGCATCGTGGCTGGAAGTAGTTGCCGGGGTGAAAGTGGAAGTATTCGATAACATTTTTGTAGGTTTCAGCGCACGGCTTAATTACCTGATCAGCGACAAGAAGCCGGACAATTTCGACAATTTGTACATACCCGGTTTTAACCGCACATACGAGTCGAAATTCGGCGTTGGTCTGAACTATACACTTACTTATTTCATACCCATTTACAAAGCTGCCGTAAAGTAAAGTACCTCTCATTTAACGCGAGGATGCAGGGTCAGACCGCGTGAGCGATGGAAGAGATATCCCCGCTTGCGGGGATTTAACGGACAGCGCGACCCGCCTTGCCGGGTCTGACACCTTCGTGTGCAGACCCGGCAAGGTGGGGCACGCCCAAAAAGTTATAAGGCCAACCTCGGTTAGCGGAATCAAATTATTTTAATTCACGAACGCCTTTCATAAAAATCCAGGTCATAAACAGGCGTGTGCCCTGCGGTGAGTTTACGGCTTTAAATTGCGGAGAAAGAAGCGTTCCGATGGCGAATGCAGTTAGCGGCAGCCAAATTCCGCTAAGTTGCGTAAAGTATTCGAGGGCGTAGCGGCTTGCCAGAAAAAGTATGGCGAAGCAGCCGACCTGGTACAAAAATGCTTTAGTTCTTTTGCTCATTATGCTGGAATTTTGTGCGTTTGCTTCCTGCGTACATTTCGTATTTCACCAGTCGGGCTTCGAGGCTTCCGTTAAAAAGTTTGATTTTCCGTGACGGTTTCAGGCCGACGAATTTCAGTGCTTCGAGATTTGCGGTGATGAACCATGCATCGGTAGAAGGATAGCCTTTTTTCAGCGTGTCGCCGATCTGGCTGTAAAATTGCTCGAGATCAATGTCGAGTCGCTCCCCGTATGGCGGATTAAACATCATGTGCAGCGGACCATCGGTTTCTTTTACCGAATCGAAGAAGTTGCGGTTTTCGATGCTGACCCACTCGTCGAGATTAGCGTTGCGGATGTTGTCTTTTGCTTTGCTGACCGCAGACGGCGCTTTGTCGAACCCGATAATTTTATAATGGAACTCGCGCGTTTTCCTTAGCAAAGATTCCGTTACGGTATCAAAAAGTTCGTTATCCCAGTCGGTCCATTTTTCGAACGCGAATTCTTTCCGGTTGATGTTTGCCGGGATGTTGCAGGCGATCATAGCTGCCTCGGCGAGAAACGTTCCGCTCCCGCACATCGGATCGAGGAAATCCGACTTACCGTCCCATCCGGAAAGCAGCAGCATGCCTGCGGCCAGAACTTCGTTGATCGGGGCGATGTTGGTGGCGGTGCGATAGCCGCGATGATGCAGTGATGCGCCTGAAGAATCGAGGGATACGGTAACTTGTTCCCGGTCGATATGTACGTTGATGCGCAGGTCGGGGTGCGTGAGATCGACGCCCGGTCGGTTTCCGGTTCGGCTGCGGAACTGGTCGACGATGGCATCCTTACATTTCTGGGCAATAAACTGCGAATGGCGAAAATGGGGAGAGTGTACGGTGGCGTCGATGGCGAGGGTGCGGCCCACGGTAAGGTAGACAGACCAGTCTATGCGGTAGATCCCGCGATACAATTCTTCCTCTGTACTGGCGCGAAATGAGCTGATTGGTTTCAGAATTTTCAGAGCGCTTCTCAGTCCGATGTTAGCCTTGTACATAAAACCTTTATCACCGGTAAAATGTACAACGCGCGTTCCGCATTGAACATCGATGGCACCCATTTTCCGCAGTTCCGTAGCAAGAATATCTTCGAAGCCAAAGAACGTTTTGGCGGTCATCCTGAAATTATTTTCCATAGCATTTGTGGAGTCAGGCTGCAAAAATAAGCTAAATTTGCACGCATTAGCTGAGGAATAATGACAGGAAGCGAGGATCGCAACACTATGAAATCGGGCGACACGGCGCATTGGTATGCTTCGTGGTTTGATACGCCATATTACCATATACTTTATAAAGACCGGGATTATCAGGAGGCGCAGTTGTTTATGGACAACATTACGGGCTATCTGAATTTGCCGGACGATGCCCGGATTCTCGATCTTGCCTGCGGACGCGGCCGCCATTCGATTTACCTCAACCGGCTGGGCTTTGATGTAACAGGCGCGGATTTGTCAGAGAATTCGATAGCGCAGGCGGCAAAGCATTCCAATGAAAAGTTGCATTTTGTGGTGCATGACATGCGGGAGCCGTTTCAGCAGAAGTTTGATGCCATATTCAACCTTTTCACCAGTTTTGGTTATTTTCCGGATGATGCCGACAATTTGCGCACTCTGAAGGCGATACACGAAAGTTTAAGCGAATACGGATTTGGCGTACTGGATTTTATGAATGTGCAACAGGTGATTAAAAATCTGGTTCCGGAAGAAACAAAGCACGTGGATGGCATTGATTTTCAGATCCGCCGCCGTTTGGAGGATAATCACATTATCAAAGACATTACTTTTACGGATGAAGGTCAGCATTACCGCTTTACGGAGCGGGTACGTGCGCTGACATTGGCTGACTTTGAAGCGCTGATGGATGAAGCAGGAATTTATCTGCTTGATGTATTTGGCGACTACAAACTGCGGAAATACAGTGCCGACGCGGAACGACTGATTATGATATTCAAATAGAGCGCGTGAATTATCTTTTGCCACTTTTGTCGGTGCTACTCGGCTACGGTCTTGCCATTTGGCTTCGTCCGGAGAAGAAATCAAATTTAAAACTGTTGCTGGCATTCAGCGGGTCGTTTCTGTTGTCGCTGACGGTGATGCATTTGTTGCCTGAGGTTTATGAAGGAGCCGGTCATGTGCACGAAGACGGCAGTGAGCACGGGGCGCATCATCACACCATCGGTATTTTTATCATGGTGGGCATCATCTTTCAGATTATTCTGGAGTTTTTTTCACGCGGCGCCGAACACGGGCACGTCCACGGTCATGGCGAAATGCAGGGTATTCCGTGGCTCCTGTTTATAAGTTTGTGCCTGCATGCATTTCTGGAGGGATTTCCGATCACACAACACAATCATTTGGCGCTGGGCATTGCCATTCACCATCTTCCGATAGCCATGATTCTGACTGTGTTTTTTACGAAAGCGCATTTAAATCGACTTTCCGTTTTATTTTTCATGATTGTTTTTGCGTGTATGACGCCTCTCGGAACGGCGGTGGCGCATCTTCTTCCCGGGCTCTTGCAGTACCATACGGAGGTCACTGCAATCGTCATTGGAATTCTTTTCCACATTTCTTCTACGATAATCTTTGAAACGACGGAGAATCACAAGTTTAACGTCGCCAAGTTATCGATGATTGTTCTGGGGATTGTGCTGGCATTTTTTCTTTAAGCCGACAGCCGTCGCTAAAAAAACCTTAAAATTCACGCATACTCGTAATTGCCGCAGTACCTTAGAGTAAAAGGCAGGTGTATGTTTGACGAGTTTAAAATCGACCCGTACATATTGATTTTGCTGGGAGCCGGGTTGATTAGTCTGCTTGCGGCGGTAGTACCCAATGTGTTGCGGCGCAGACAGTTTACACCGCCCGTGGTTTATCTTCTGATTGGGATGGTGCTGGCGGTCATCGGGGGGAATTACACCGATTTTGACATCTTACAGCACGGAGAATACATTAAGCGGATTTCGGAATTTGTGGTAATTATCGCGCTGACCAATGCCGGACTAAAAATTAAAAAACCTTTTTCTTACGAAACGTGGAAGTATTCGCTTCGGTTGTTGATCATAACAATGCCGCTAACCATTATTGCCGCTGCATGGTGCGGCTATTGGATTCTGGGTTTGGCGCCTGCAACAGCTATCTTGTTTGGAGCGATTATTTCACCTACCGATCCGGTGCTTGCCTCTGATTTTCAAACCTCCAAGCCCAGTAAGGAAGATGATTCGGAAATTCGACTGGGGCTAACTTCAGAAGCCGGTCTCAATGACGGACTCGCCTTTCCGTTTACCTTTTTTGCCATTTATCTGGTTTCCAAAGGAATGGATTATTCAGCGTGGGCGACCGAGTGGCTGATGGTAGATGTACTATACAAAATTACAGTCGGTACTCTGATTGGCTTTGTTACCGGTTGGTTACTATTCAAGATTATCTTCCGCGTTACTTCCGAGAATCATCACTCCCGCATCAGTCGCGGTATACTTTCGCTGGCGCTTACCCTTCTACCCTATGCTATCGCAGAGCTCCTGCACAGTTACGGCTTCATCGCGGTGTTCATTTCGGCATGTGTCTTTAGCCGCAGTGAAGAGAAAGTAAAACACATGGACAGTCTGCATGATTTTACGGAAGAAACCGAGCGCATTTTTGTTGCCTTCCTTTTCATTGTCGTCGGGATTTATGTAACTGCCAATTTCGAAAATTTAGTGCGACTTGAAGTAGTAGCTACTGCCCTTCTCTGCTTGTTTTTAATCAGACCGCTTGCAGGATGGATTGCTTTGACGGGGATGCGACTTCGGCGGATCGACCGCTTTGTATTATCGTTCTACGGCATTCGCGGAGTCGGGTCGGTTTATTATTTGATGTACGCCTTTCAGGAAGCGTCTTTCCCTACTGCTATTGATGCCATTCAGCTAACGACGCTGATTATCGTTTTGTCGGTCCTGCTTCACGGATTATCCGCGTCGATGATTACGTCGAAAATATCGTGAGTCGACGTTTGCCAAGTGAACGAAGGGACAAATCTTCATCAAGCATTAAAACTGCTTTAATTTTCCCAAAGCAACATCATGATTTAGTACTTTTGGGTTGAAAAAATTGCAATGGTGTCTGATCACACAAAATCCTTTATAAAAACCACGGAAGAAGCGTCCCGTTACGATAATTTGGAGCATATGCCCCTTGGTGAACTTCTCCGCAACATCAATCAGGAAGATAAGACGGTTCCTTTAGCCGTCGAAAAAGCACTACCGCAAATTGAGTTGCTGGTACAACAGGTGATTGAACGGTTGAGAAAAGGCGGTCGTCTCTTTTACATTGGAGCGGGAACGTCCGGTCGGCTCGGTATTGTAGATGCTTCGGAATGTCCGCCCACGTTCGGTGTGCCTTTTGACCTTGTTGTGGGACTGATTGCCGGTGGAGATCAGGCCATTCGCAAAGCGGTAGAAAATGCCGAAGACGACTCCGATCAGGCGTGGCGCGATCTAACCGCAAATGGAATTTCGCCCGATGACGTGGTCATCGGAATCGCTGCATCGGGTACGACGCCGTACGTAATTGGCGGATTACAGGCGTGTAACGACGCCGGAATCCTTACGGGTTGCATTACGTGCAATGCGGGAAGTCCGCTTGCTTTGGCCGCACAATACCCGATTGAGGTGGTTGTCGGACCGGAGTTTGTTACCGGAAGTTCGCGCATGAAAGCAGGAACTGCACAGAAGCTGGTTTTAAACATGATATCCACCGCGACAATGATTGGTCTGGGGCGGGTGAAAGGTTCTAAGATGGTCGACATGCAATTAAGCAACCAAAAACTGGTAGATCGTGGAGCCCGCATGATTATGGACGAAATTCCGGTAGATTACCAACAGGCAGCCTCACTGTTAGCGTTACACGGAAGTGTACGAAAGGCCGTAGACGCTTATAAAGCAACATCATGATCGACAAACTGGTACTTAAAAGAGGCATTAAATATATGGCTTGGGCGCTTCCGCTGATGTTCATCGGTCCAAGCGTAATTCACATGTCGTTCAAAAATCAAAAACATCCGTTGTTCATTCCGGTGTTAGGCATCGGCATTATCCTTTGTTTATTGGCCGTATTTTTTGCCTTTCGGGGTTTACAAACGGTTGTTAAAAGCATGTCCGATTAGTTATGAAAAAAATACTATTGATTCCGCTTGCCATTCTCAGTATTTCCTGCTACGAGCAGGAGCGCAATTGTGCTGATTTTAAAACAGGAAAATTTCGTTTCGAATACGAGATCGAAGGAAAGAAGAAAGTAACCACGTTTACCCGAACGGACAGTCTGGAAATTGAGACTTTCGAAGGCCGGACCGATACCGCACGGGTCAGATGGGTGAATGATTGCGAGTATGTATTGCAGAAAATCAATCCGCGCAACATGCAGGAGCAAAAAGCAGTATCAATTAAAATTCTGACTACGACCGCGGATTCGTACACCTTTGAATTCGGACTCGTAGGCAGTGAAAGCAAACAAAAAGGAACAGTAACCAAACTTAATTAACGTGATAGAACAAATGCTAAGCGACCCTAATGCGTGGGTAGCGTTTTTAACACTGACCTTTCTCGAGATCGTCCTCGGGATCGACAATATAATTTTTATTTCGATTGTTACCGGAAAATTGCCGCCTGAACAGCGAAAGAAAGCGACAAAAATCGGAATGTTCCTCGCCATGTTCATGCGTATTGCGTTGCTTTTTGGTATATCGATTCTGATCGGAATGAAAAAGCCATGGTTAAGTTTCGATTGGGGCTGGGCAAAGGCCGATCTCACCGGTCAGAGTATCATATTACTACTGGGAGGTTTGTTTTTGCTTTATAAAAGTACGCGTGAGATCAGCCACAAGGTTGACGAACGCGGGCAGGAAGAAAAAGACCTTAAAAAAGCCGCCACTGCCACATTCAGCAGCGTTATCTTCCAGATTATTCTGATTGACCTTGTGTTTTCGTTTGATAGCATCCTGACTGCGGTAGGGATGACAAATGGTGTTCCGGGAGCGCTTTACATTATGGTTACCGCTGTTATTGTGTCGGTGCTTGTGATGATGCAGTTCGCCATGCCGGTAAGTCGCTTTGTAAATAAACATCCGTCGATTCAAATTCTGGCATTGTCATTCCTGATATTGATCGGCTTCATGCTGGTAACAGAAGCCGCACACTTGTCACACGCCACCATTTTCAATTCGCACGTGACGCCAATTCCAAAAGGCTACCTCTACTTTGCGATTTGCTTCTCGTTGGTGGTGGAAATGCTAAACATGAAGATGTTTAAGAACGCGAATGCTTCGAGATAATCCTAATTACTTCACGAAACGCCTTCCACTCGAAGGCGTTTTTTTTTGTAAGAAAATCACCTTTGAAAATGTTAAGCGTTATTAAGTTCTTCATAAACTGTGTTAACCGGTAGCGTCACAGGCCTGATTGTTGGCACTTAATAAGTAACTTAAATTAAAAATTTAGTGCCATGAAAAAGATAATGCTACTGGCGCTTTCAGTAACGGTGCTGGGAGCGTGCAAAGACACTGCGGATCGAGCCGCGGTGATTGAAGACACCCGAAAAGCCACCATTGACTCGATGAAAATGGAGGTGGCGAAACAGGAAATGGAAGAAAAGAGGCAACGCAGCATCGATTCGATGAAGCAGGTGGCCGATGCGAAAGCCGCCGAAGCTGCAGCAAAGGCCAGTCGTCCGGTGGTCATTAACAATACCGCACCTGCAACAGCCGAGCAAAAGCGGAAAGGATGGAGCAATGCCGCTAAAGGAGCCGTGATTGGTGCCGGTGTGGGCGCAGTTACCGGAGCGGCCATCAGCAAGCGTAAAGGCGAAGGTGCCGTGATCGGCGGATTAGCCGGAGCGGGCGTCGGAGCCGGTACCGGTGCGATCATCGACGAAAGCAAAAAGAAAAAGAATAATCAATAACAAAAAATCACCCTTCGGGGTGATTTTTTTATTTAGAAGAGTGTGATTTGTCCTTCATCGTCGATGTGGATGTCGGTAGGTTCCTCACTCTCAATTTCGGTATTATGGTCTGTAGCGATTTCCTCCGGCTCCGGAACGGGCTCCTCGTATGGCAAAGGATCAAGTAGATTTACCTGCTTAATTTTGTCGGTAGTAAGCGTGTTGCCTTGCGCTTTAATGCCTTTTACGGCTATGAAGTTTTCAACGTCAATGGTAGCATTTTCCTTCTGTACACCTTTGATCTTTGCAAAAACGATTTCAGCAACAGGGCGCCAATCAGTGCTTACCACTTCGAGAAAAGATCCGGCGCTTTCTGAAATAAAAATTTCCTCTTTATTTTCCGACTCAATCAGGAATCGTTTCAAATAATACCGCTGTTTGTCGGCGTCAAAATAAATAGCCGAAATGGGCTTATTCGGATTCCATTTTTCTAGCGTAATCATATCCTCTTCGAAGTGCGTGCTCAAATCGGGAATAATAGTTTTTGCTTTTCCGGACTGTGTGATGACCAGCAGTCGGTCGTTCGGGCGGAACTCGCCCAGCAATTCACCGCGCTCATCGACGTTGAGTTTCTGCACTGTATCGTCGAACCATATTTTGCGAGGTTTTAAGGTTGAAATACCTTTCTCTTTAAGTTCAATCTTTTTAATAGGATATTTGGTGACCGTATTTCCTTTAGAAGCGCGCCCTTTGATCATCACATTGGCAAAATCCAGATCAAATTTCAATTTTTTGATACTTCCTACTTGTCGGAGCAGAACGGTTACCACCTCCGCTTCGCCGTTTGGATTGTGTGAAAAGTAGAGCACTTGTGAACCTTTTGTGCCGTTGGTCAAATCATAGGCTTTATCCCTGGTGACGCCGCTTACGTTAAAGCGTTTGACGAAGGCAGGACCGGATTTGCCATCGCGATAAATCATGTTGTAAATCGTCCGCTTATCGTTTTTATCAAACACAGCCACGTGAATGATGTCTTTGCCCACAAATGTTTTGGCGTCGACTTTAGTAACCATCATGGAGCCATCGCGGAGGAAGACGATAATGTCGTCAATATCGGAGCATTCCGTGACGTATTCGTCTTTTTTGAGGCTTGTTCCTACAAAGCCTTCCTCGCGGTTGACATAAAGTTTTGTATTGCGCAGAACGACCTTTGTCGCCTGAATATCGTCAAATATGCGCAATTCGGTTCTCCGTTCTCTGCCCTTTCCGTATTTCTCTTTTAAACGGGTAAAGTAGGCAATGGCGAAATCGATGATGTGTTCCAGATCATATTTAACCTGTTCAATGTCGCCCTCGAGAGCTTCAATCTTTTCCTGCGCTTTATCGATGTCGAATTTGGAGATGCGTTTGATTCTGATTTCAGTCAGACGAACAATATCGTCCTCTGTGACAGCGCGTTTGAGATTGGCGGTGAAAGGCTTTAATCCATCATCGATCGCGGCAATGACGCCTTCCCAGGTTTCTTCTTCTTCAATGCGGCGATAAATCCGGTTTTCGATAAAAATGCGTTCGAGTGATAGAAAATGCCACTGCGCTTCGAGTTCTCCGAGCTGAATTTCGAGCTCCTGACGCAGCAGGTCCACCGTGCGATGGGTAGAAATACGAAGCATCTCGGAAACCCCTACAAAACGAGGTTTTTGATCTTCAATTACGCATCCCAGCGGCGCTACTGAAGTCTCGCAGGCGGTGAATGCATACAAGGCATCAATGGTTTTGTCCGGTGATACTCCGGGATAGAGATGTATCAGAATCTCGACCTCAGCCGCTGTATTGTCTTCAATTTTCTTGACCTTAATCTTGCCTTTCTCATTTGCTTTCAGGATTGAGTCGATAAGGCTGCCGGTGTTGGTGGAAAACGGTATCTCGCGGATAACAAGCGTATTCTTGTCTAACTGCTGAATTTTGGCACGAACCCGGACCCGCCCACCGCGCATACCATCGTTATACCCGGTAATATCGGCAATCCCACCGGTTTGAAAATCCGGAAATAACTGAAATGATTTGCCTTTCAGTACGCGGATGCTCGCATCAATCAATTCGTTAAAATTGTGAGGAAGCACCCGGGTTGATAGCCCAACGGCAATCCCTTCGGCACCCTGCGCAAGCAGTAGCGGAAATTTTACCGGCAAATGTACCGGCTCTTCTTTCCGTCCGTCGTAAGAAGCAGCCCAAGTGGTAATTTTCGGACTGTACAGGACTTCCAGTGCAAATTTTGAAAGCCTCGCTTCGATGTATCGGGAAGCAGCAGCGCCGTCACCGGTGAGAATATTTCCCCAGTTCCCTTGAGTATCAATCAGTAAATCCCGCTGTCCGATTTGAACCATGGCATCCGCGATCGACTGGTCGCCGTGCGGGTGGTACTGCATGGTATGTCCTACTACATTCGCCACCTTATTGTACCGGCCATCATCCAATTCTTTAAGGGAATGCATGATCCGGCGCTGAACAGGCTTAAATCCGTCTTCGATGGCGGGAACTGCACGCTCGAGAATTACGTAGGAAGCATAATCGAGGAACCAGTCTTTGTACATTCCGGTAACCTTGATAATGGTGTCATTTTCATCAGCGTCGTTCTGATAAAAATGAGAGCCATTAAACTCCCCGGTGCTTTCCGGCAAGATGTCTTCTTCTTCGCTCATGCTATTCTTCGAGAACGTCTATTTCGACTTTTAGATTATTGATGATAAAATCCTGGCGGTCGGGAGTATTTTTTCCCATGTAGAAGGACAGTAATTGCTCGATGGATATCGCGCGGTCCATCATCACCGGTTCCAGACGCATGTCGGCACCGATGAATTTGCCGAATTCCTCAGGCGAAATTTCGCCCAAACCTTTAAATCGCGTGATTTCCGGTTTCGGCTTTAATTTTTCAATGGCATTTCGGCGTTCCTCATCGGAATAGCAATAAATGGTTTCCTTTTTATTTCGTACCCGAAACAAAGGCGTTTGCAGGATGTACAAATGTCCTTCCTTTATCAATTCCGGAAAGAACTGAAGAAAGAATGTGATGAGCAACAACCGAATGTGCATGCCGTCGACATCAGCATCTGTAGCAATTACAATATTGTTATACCGCAAATCGCCGAGATCTTCCTCGATGTTCAGTGCCGCCTGAAGCAAGTTAAATTCTTCATTTTCGTAAACAATCTTCTTACTCATCCCGTATGAGTTCAGCGGTTTACCGCGCAAACTAAAGACCGCTTGCGTATTAACGTCGCGGGATTTTGTAATTGAGCCTGAAGCCGAATCACCTTCCGTAATAAACAAAGTGCTTTCCAAATGCCGCGGATGTTTGGCGTCGGTAAGGTGAACGCGGCAATCCCGGAGTTTTTTGTTGTGAAGCGATGCTTTTTTCGCCCGCTCGCGTGCAAGTTTACGGATGCCGGACAATTCTTTTCTTTCGCGTTCCGCCTGCAGGATTTTCCGCAGCAGCAGATCGGCCGTTTCCGGATTTTTATGCAGAAAATTATCGAGCTTAGTTTTAACAAAATCATTGATGAACGTCCGAACGGAAGTCAGTCCCGGACCCATTTCGGTTGATCCTAACTTGGTTTTTGTCTGACTTTCAAAAACCGGTTCCATCACTTTCACGCTGATCGCACTCACGATGGATTTGCGGATATCAGACGGCTCGAAACCTTTGTTGTAAAACTCGCGAACGGTTTTTACTACTGCTTCGCGAAACGCAGCGAGATGTGTTCCGCCCTGTGTGGTATTTTGCCCGTTCACAAAAGAATGATATTCTTCCGAGTATTGCGATTTGCTATGCGTAATCGCGATTTCGATGTCTTCTCCGATGAGGTGAATTACCGGATACACCATGTCTTCGGCACTAATATCCTCTTCTAAAAGATCTTTAAGTCCGTTATCGGAAAAATACTTCTCTCCATTGTAAATAATGGTCAGCCCGGTATTGAGATAACAGTAATTCTTGAGCATGCGGATCACATACTCGTTCCGGAACTTATAATTTTTAAAGATGTTTTCATCCGGAGTAAAAATTACCTTCGTGCCTTTTCGGCGCGTTGTCTCCGTAATATCTTCCTCATGAATCAGGTTACCGGCAGAAAATTCCGCTGATTTTAGTTTTTCCTCCCGAACGGATTCAACGCGAAAGTAGGTGGAGAGTGCATTTACGGCTTTTGTTCCGACGCCGTTTAGTCCGACTGACTTTTTAAACGCAAGTGAATCGTACTTACCGCCGGTGTTCATTTTGGAAACGACATCAACGACTTTCCCCAATGGAATGCCACGGCCGTAATCGCGTACTGTAACCGTGCGATCTTTTATGGTGACCTCGATTGTTTTGCCGGCACCCATTACAAACTCGTCGATGCAATTGTCGATTACTTCCTTAAGCAGAATGTAAATACCATCGTCGGGCGAAGAGCCGTCGCCGAGCTTGCCGATGTACATCCCGGGACGCATCCGGATGTGTTCTTTCCAGTCGAGCGACCGGATATTGTCTTCAGTATAATGAATGGTTTCGGACATAGCCGGAAGGGGAATTTGCCGCTAAAATAACTTTTGACAAAGGATTTTAAAATAGCGTTCCCGGAAAGTTATTGACTTTAATATTGACAAAGAAAAGCTATGACTTACTAACCTTATACGTCACATACGGTTTTTGATTGATGAAAATCGTAAAGTAGCCTTCGCCGCGTACACCAGGCACAATATATACGTTGTCGGCTGCATCTACTTGCAAGGGCCGCAGCAGCGAACGCTCAGAGGTAGTAAATGTGAGGCGATCAGTGGGCTCTAGATTTTCAATATGAATTTTTATTTGTCGGTTTCCCGATGTTCTAATCGTTCCCTGCGAAATGCTAAAGACTACATCGGAATTTATATGCGCTGCATGGTAAAACGGTGCGGTTGCGAATTCCTGCGGTGTTTTTTCGGTAAATAACCATTGCGGATCGTCAGGAAAATGGTTCAATGCAAATTTTGAGGGTGCCGTCCCGAAGTAGGCATCATTGAACGCTGCTATAAAACGTTTTTGGCTGTCTACTGCCCCTGCTGCCCACGCTACATCCAGTAATAACCATCTGTTATTGATTCGGACCGCATTCCAGGCGTGGTCGCTAATCAACGGCAGCTTACCGATTTGTGAATAGTGACTCCTTGCCGCACCGGTTATTATCACGGCTTCAATATTCAATTCCCGGCACACCTCAACAAACAAGGTGGCGTAGCCTTCGCAAATCGCTTTCCCTGAAGTTAATGTCTTCCGAGCCAGCGAAGTGCGAAAGAGGCGCTCCTTGTGTAATCGGTCTTCCTCGGTGGTATAACTGTAAGCAATGCGTTTTGATTGGTTATACGCATTCATATCGTACGTGATATGATTCGCCATCCAATAGAAAAGAGCCCTTGTTCTACTTAAATCATCAGAAAAGTCAGCATTAATCCGGGCTGCCAGACTGGCGCTACTTGAGAAAGATTTCGGGTAGGACCGCACTTTCTGATCTACCGCTTCAAATTTTGATGAAGCTGCGGCGACCGGAGCTAAAAGTATTAGAAGGAGAAGGCAAATGCTTCTGACAGTTAAATTCATATCATCTGGAGTTGGGGAATACTCCTAACGAGATGACGTCATGATTATTGTAAGCGATTTACGGCGAGGCGAAGCGCATCATCCAGTTCTTTATTGATAATTCTGCCTGCGGCCTTATCAAAATTAACTGCGAACTCCGGCAACGAAAATACAGCCTGAACGGAAGCACCATAACGCGGCAGCGTAAGTTGTGCAACCTCGAGAACAGTACTCCCTCCCCTTTTTCCGGGTGAAGTTGCCATCAAAAGCATCGGTTTATGCTGGAACACGTCTTTAATCTGCCGGGATGCCCAGTCAAAAATATTTTTAAACGCCGCGCTAAAATTCCCGTTGTGTTCCGCAAGTGAAAGCACGATTACATCTGCCTGAGCAATTTTATCGAGAAACACTTTTGCGATTTCGGGCTGCCCCAGTTCCTTTTCACAATCGACACTGAAAAGAGGCAATTTAAAATCAGCAAGATTTAAAACTTCTGTTTCCGCATTGTTAAAGAGCGTAACAGTGTACTTCAGTAATTCCCGATTGATGGATGTGGACGAATCTGACCCCTGTATGGCAAGAACTTTCATTGCTTAGACATTAAATCGGAAATGCATTACATCACCGTCTTTTACAATGTACTCCTTACCTTCTACGCGAAACTTCCCGGCTTCCTTAACTTTGGCTTCGGTACCGTACTGCACATAGTCGTCATAGGCAATAACCTCCGCGCGGATGAAGCCTTTTTCGAAATCGGTGTGGATGACGCCTGCCGCCTGAGGAGCGGTGTCGCCCACATTGATAGTCCACGCGCGCACTTCTTTTACGCCTGCGGTAAAGTATGTTTGTTGTTTCAGAAGTTTATAAGCGGCACGAATCAGAACGGATGCTCCCGGCTCCTCAAGACCAAGATCTTCCAGAAACATTTTGCGCTCTTCGTACGTTTCCAATTCCGTAATATCTGCCTCGGTTGCTACGGCAAGCACGATCACTTCAGCATTCTCTTCGCGGACCAGTTCGCGGACTTGCTCCACATACGCATTGCCTTTTGCCGCTGCACCTTCATCTACATTACAAACATAAAGCACCGGTTTGGTGGTAATTAACTGGAACGATTCGATCAGTGCTGCTTCTTCCTCGTTTTTCGGAGAAACCGTGCGGGCAGATTTCGCCTGAAGCAGCTGTTCCTTAATTTTTTCGAGAAGTTGTTCTTCAGCCTGCGCTTCTTTATTCCCCGTCTTTGCCGTACGCTTTACTTTTTCGAGACGTTTTTCAACAGTTTCAAGATCTTTTAGCTGAAGTTCAATATCAATCGTTTCCTTATCGCGTATCGGATTTACGTTACCATCAACGTGAACGATGTTGTCGTTATCAAAGCAACGCAGTACGTGGATGATCGCGTTGCATTCGCGGATATTCCCCAAAAACTGATTGCCGAGACCTTCCCCCTTACTTGCACCCTTAACCAAACCGGCAATATCTACAATCTCCACGGTAGCAGGAACTACTTTTTCCGGGTTTACCAGCTCCGCTAATTTATCGAGCCGCGGGTCAGGCACATTTACCATTCCGATATTTGGCTCTATGGTACAAAAAGGAAAGTTAGCACTTTGCGCCTTCGCATTGGAAAGGCAGTTAAATAAAGTTGATTTCCCGACGTTTGGCAATCCGACGATTCCGGCTTTCATACAGCAGCGTTTAAAAAGTCTGCAAATATACAGCTATTTCAAAGTTCAAACTGTATAAATCTTTACCTGAATCCTGTAAGTCGACAACTTAAGTGCTGGCCTAGATTTGTAAAACAATTTTTCAAATGTAATGCTATGAAAAATGCTTTGATTTTATTTGGAATTCTTATGAGCGCGGTTGTCGTTGCTCAAAATCAGAATGTGACGGATGTGAGTACCAAAACCATAACCACCGTAAAGGATTCGGAGGGAGAAAAGAAATTGGTTAAAAGTCAGAACACCAAAGAGGTGCAAAACGTAGAATTTCACAATGCCGAATCTTCTGCTCTGAATAAGGATGTAAAACCAAGCGCAGTACAGGTGTTGTCTACAACTACTGTTACGGCGCCGGACGGGACGACGCGTACTGTGGATGTCGACCGTTCTGCATACTATTCTCTGGGTGGACAATCCATGCGGTTTTCGATGGACAACGCAGGTTATACCGTAACAAATCCAACAGGTAAACGGGAGGCATTACTGCGCCGAACCGGTACTAACAGTTATATATATCGAACAAAGGACCAAACGTCGATTGGGTATTTTGACACCCAGGGAAATTTTGTTCTGGAAACTTATGATGACAAAGCGGATAAGATCACCTCTCAGGTGTTTACCCGCAATCCGTAATACTCTTTTTTGCTAACTCTGCCAATGAAAAGGGGCTGTCTCAAAAGGACAGTCCCTTTTTTCATTTCGACAATCTTCTGAT
>ERZ1066121.1157-NODE-1157-length-20616-cov-9.071397_pt1 | contig 20616 bp, 15 predicted proteins | sample MGYA00382768_ERZ1066121 | MGnify/ENA primary metagenome ERZ1066121 (study PRJEB33369, sample SAMEA5778351) | biofilm metagenome | biome: Industrial cooling water; feature: Water cooling tower basin; material: Biofilm | place: United Arab Emirates | collected... | reverse complement strand
GTCTCGGTCTGGTACCGGGTCGGGTCGAAGCACGAGCCTAAGGGCAAGACGGGTTTTGCCCACCTGTTCGAACATCTGATGTTCAACGGGTCGGAAAATGCCCCCAATGACTTTTTCGAACCGCTGCAACAGGTGGGGGCGACCGATTACAACGGCACCACCTGGCTCGACCGTACCAATTATTTCCAGACGGTGCCGACGGGCGCCCTCGACCTCACGCTGTTTCTCGAAAGCGACCGCATGGGGCATTTGCTCGGCGCGGTGACGCAGCAGAAACTCGATAACCAGCGCGGCGTGGTCCAGAATGAAAAGCGCCAGGGCGACAACCAGCCCTTTGGCCTGCTCTGGTATGACATCCAGGAAAATCTGTTTCCCAAGGGGCATCCCTATCACCACAGCACCATCGGTTCGATGGCCGATCTCGACGCCGCGTCGATGGACGATGTGCGCAAATGGTTCACCGACAATTATGGCCCGAACAACGCCGTGCTGGTGCTGGCGGGCGACATCGACGTTGCCACGGCCCGGGAACGGGTGACCAAATGGTTTGGTGCCATCCCGCGCGGGCCGGACATTCCGGTGGTGAACGGCGGCGTTCCGACGCTGCCCGCCCCGCTCGCCAAGGTGGTGCGTGACCAGATCCCGACCACCCGCATCCACCGGCTGTGGACCTATGGCGGCCTGAATGAAACCGATACCGTCGACATGCAGCTGGCCGCCTCGGTGCTCGGCGGGCTATCGAGTTCGCGGCTCGACAATAAACTGGTGCGCGAAGAGGCGATTGCGGTCGGCGTCGCTGCCTTCACCGTGCCATTCGAAGATGCCAGCATCTTCATGGTCCAGGCCGATGTGAAACCTGGCGTCGATCCCGCGCTGGTCGCCCGGCGACTGGACGAGGAAATCGCCGCCTATATCGCCAGCGGGCCGACGCAGGACGAACTTCAGCGCGCCAGTGCCAGCTATCTCGGCGGTGCCATCGCCGGGCTGGAATCGGTCGGCGGCTTTTCGGGCAAGGCGGTCGCGTTGGCCGAAGGTGCGCTCTATTCGGGCAACCCCGCGCATTACCGGGTGGAGCTTGAACGGCTTGCGGCGGCCACGCCGGACAGTGTGAAGGCGGCCATGGGCAAATGGTTGTCGCGCCCTGTGTTTGCGCTGACCTATGAACCCGGCGAACGCACGGCGGGCGGTGAGGCGCGCGGCGGCGCGGCGGTCCCGGCGGCGGTCGTTAATCCGTCAGTCGTCAATACCAAGGCGGTGAGCGCGGCCCCGGCCTATTATCAGAACCCTGCCGACCCCGCGCCCGCAGCGGCAACTTCGCCGCGCGCCGGTCCCGACCGGTCGAGCTTTCCCGCGGTAGGCGAATTGAAAGCGCTCGATTTCCCGGCCGTTGAGCGGGCGAAGCTGCGCAACGGTATGGAAGTTGTCTTTGCCCGCCGTGCGGCCGTGCCGACCGTCAACATCGCGGTCAGCTTCGATGCGGGCTATGCCGCGGATCCCAAGGACGCGCTCGGCACCCAGTCGCTGATGCTCAGCCTGATGGCGGAGGGCACGACCAGCCTCAATTCCACCGCGCTCGCCGAAGCGCGCGAACGGCTGGGCGCACAGATCACGGGCACGGCGGGCAGCGATGAAACCGTCTTTTCGCTCTTCGCGCTGAAACCCAATTTGGCCGCATCCATTGACCTCCTCGCCGATTATGTTCGCAATCCGGCCTTCGATGCCAAGGAACTCGAACGCATCCGGGTCCAACAACTGACCCGGCTGACGGCCGAAGTGAACGATCCGAGCGCCCTTGCCTCGCGTACCATCACCCCCCTCCTCTTCGGCAAGGCGCATCCCTACGGCATTCCCCCATCGGGCCTGGGCGACGCCGCCGCGGTCAAAGCCGCAACACGCGACACCTTGGTAAACTTCCACACCGCCTGGCTCCGTCCCGACAACGCCCGCATCTTCGTCGTCGGCGATACCAGCCTGAAAGAAGTGGTGAAGCTGCTCGACCGCAGTTTCGGCAAGTGGCAGGCCCCGGCAACACCGAAACCCGTCAAGGATTTCTCGGCCGCCATTCCGGTGCCGCAACCGCGCATCGTGCTGGTCGACCGGCCAAAAGCACCGCAGTCGGTGATCATCGCGGGCAAGGTGCTGGACGCCAAGGGCACCGACAGCCTGGAGGTGCTGCGCGCCGCCAACGAGGTGTTCGGAGGAGCCTTCCTCTCGCGCTTCAACATGAACCTGCGTGAGACCAAGGGCTGGTCTTATGGTGCCTTCACCCAGATTTCGAACAACCGCGATCGCATCTCCTTCGTCGTGCGCGCGCCGGTGCAGGCCGACCGCACGGGCGATTCGATCCGCGAGCTGCAAAAGGATCTGACTGCTTTCCTGACCGACACGGGCGTGACAGCGGCGGAGCTGACCCGCACGGTCAATGGCAATGTTCGCGAACTGCCGGGCAGTTTCGAAACGTCGGGCGACGTGCTGCGCGGTTTGCAGAGCAATGCGCGGTTCGGGCGGCCCGACGATTATCATGAAAAGCTGCCCGACACCTATCGCAAGATGACGGTGGGTGACCTTGATGCCGCAGCGCGCGCGGCGCTCACCGCCGACAAGCTGGTCTATGTCATCGTGGGCGATGCTGCGAGCGTGAAGCCACAGCTTGACGCACTGGGTCTGCCCGTGGAAGTGGTGACCGCAGCGGGCATGCCTGCCGAATGATCTGTTGCCGTTTCAAGGAGAGTCACGATGTCGAATGTAGCCGGAGCCTATGATTGCGTTACAAAATCGCCCATGGGCGACCAAAAATCGGTGTTTACCGTCAATGTCGACGGCGACAGCTTCACCGGAAGCAATGCGGGCGGCATGGGCTCGCTCGACGTTGAAAATGGCAAGGTGGACGGCAACAAGCTGACCTGGACCATGAACATGAAAGTGCCGATGCCAATGACGCTGGAATGCGAGGCGACGGTTGACGGCGACACGCTGACCGGATCGATCAAGGCCGGACCCTTTGGGTCGATGGCAATGACAGGCACGCGCCAGGGCTGACGCGATCGTCCAGCGATGTCGGCAAGGGCCGCTTCATCAAATTGGTGAGGCGGCCCTTTGTTTGTGCATCCCGCACACGGATGGCGGAATAAGCCGCGCCTGTTTTTCTGCCGCGAACTATTGCCCGGGGTGGCCAAAGCCGTTCATCCGCCCCATAGCCTTGCCCATGTCGTCCGTCCCTACCGATCCCGCGCCAGGGCGCGCCATGCCCGGCGAGCGGGAAACGACCGTGATGATGGCGATGCTGATGGCGCTCAACGCCATGGCCATCGACACCATGCTGCCCGCCCTGCCTGCGATGGCCAGCGATTTGTCGATCGGGAACAGCAACTACCGCCAATATATCATCGCCGTCTATCTCGTCGGTGCAGCGATCGGATCGCTTTTCTATGGTCCGCTGGCCGACCGGTACGGGCGCAAGCCGGTGATGCGCGGTGGCCTGCTCGCCTATGCCACCTTGGCATTGGCGGGCGCGCTGGTGACCGATTTCAATACAATGCTGATCCTGCGGCTTGGTCACGGCTTTGCAGGCGCTGCGCTGGGCATTGTCGTGACCGCCATCATCCGCGACCTGTTTTCGGGCGACGCGATGGCACGGCGGATGTCGAGCATCATGCTGATCTTCATGGTCGTCCCGGTCATCGCACCGACGATCGGTGCTGGCATCGCGGCAGTGGGCGGCTGGCGCGCCATCTTTGTGGTGATGGCGGTGCTGGCGCTCGTCATGCTCATCTGGGTTCGTCGGCTACCCGAGACGCTCGATCCGGCCAATGTCCGCAGCCTTGATGTGGGGACCATGGTTGCGGGCTGCCTGGCCGTGACCCGGCATCGCCGGGCTGCCGGCTATATGATCGCTGCAGGGTTGGTACAGGGTGCGCTTTATGGCTATCTCAACAGCAGCGAGCAGCTGATCGGCGAGGTATTTGCCGCACGCGACGCCTTTCCGCTGGTATTCGCCGCAATCGCCGTGGGAATTGCGGTCGCCAATTTTTCCAACTCCCGGATCGTCGAACGCTTCGGCGCGCGGCGGGTGTCACACAGCGCCCTGTTCGTTTTTCTGGTCTTTGCCCTGATGCAGGTCGCCGCAGCGGTGAGCGGACGCGAGACGCTGGCGATCTTCACCCTGATCCTGGCATTCAACGTCGGACTGATCGGTTTTACGGGATCGAACTTCGGTGCGATCGCGATGGAGGATTTCGGCAAGATGGCCGGGATCGCCTCATCCTACCAAAGCTTTGCACGCGGCTTGATTGGCGCTCTCGCCGGAGCATGGATCGGGCAGCAGTATGATGGGACGACGCTGCCGCTGGCACTGTCCTTTGTCGGCGCGTCGCTGCTGGCCATCGGCCTGATCCTGTGGGCCGAGCGCGGCAAGCTGTTTACCCGTCCGGGCACCGCCCCCAAGGGTCACTTCTGACGTGCAAGAAAAAGGGGGCGTGTCGGCCCCCTTTTTCCCTGCAGTTACATTGACAGCGAATCCTTATTCGGTGACGCCCCGCCCAACATGGCTGCGGCTGCGGCTGTAACTGAAATACACGACCAGCCCGATCATGGTCCAGCCAAAGAACATAAGTTCGGTATAGCCCGACAGCTGCGAAAACAGGAACACACAGCCCGCCGCTGCAAGTGGACACAATAACCACACCAGCGGCGTGCGGAACGGCCGGTGGCGTGTGGGATCGGTCCGGCGCAGGATCATCACGCCGACCGCCACGGTGAAAAAGGCAAAAAGCGTCCCTGAGTTGGAGATGTCAGCAAGCTTGCCGACCGGGAACAGCGCGGCAAACAGCGCGACGAAAACCCCGGTGCATATCGTCACGACATGCGGTGTGCCATATTTCGGGTGCAGCTTGGAGAATATATCCGGCAGCAGGCCGTCGCGCGCCATGACAAAAAAGATCCGCGTCTGGCCGAACATCATCATCAGAATGACCGAAGGCAACGCGATGCCGGCGGCAATAGCGACCAGATCCCCGGCCCAGCCTTGACCAATTTCGCGCAAGACGAAGGCGAGCGCGTCGTCGGACTGTGACAGCGCGCCGCCGGGTTGAGCCCCGATGCTACCGATCGCGCCTGCCGCGACAAGCAGATAGATGACCGTGCAGATGCCAAGGCTGCCGATCAGGCCGATTGGAATATTGCGCTGAGGATTGATGGTTTCTTCCGCCGCCGTTGAAACGGCGTCAAAGCCCACATAAGCAAAGAAAATCGATGCCGCCGCCGCAGCGACGCCCACGGTGACCATATTGTTGCTGATGGGGTCCATCACTTCTTTGGCAAAAAAGCCATTGGGGCTGAACGGTTCGAAATTGGCGGCATTGATCGCCGGCAGTGCGAGCACGAGGAACAGGATCAGCGCCGAGACCTTGATCGCCACCAGCACCGCGTTGAAGCGCGCGCTTTCCTTTGTCCCGACAATCAGAAGCGACATGCAGACCAAACCAATAAGCATTGCCGGAATATTGATGAGGCCAGGGACTTCGCCAGGCCCAACGTCATCGAACGGCCCCTTGACGAAGGTATTGGGGATGTCGAGCCGGAATATTTCCTCGGCCAGCGAGACCATATAGCCCGACCAGCCGACCGAAACGGCGGAGGCTGCAATGGCGTATTCAAGCACGAGCGCCCACCCGACGATCCAGGCGACAATTTCGCCGAAGGTGGCGTAACTATAGGTATAGGCCGATCCCGATACCGGAACCATCGACGCCAGCTCGGCATAACAGAGAGCGGCGAGCGCGCAGACAACGGCAGCGATGATAAAGCTGATCATCATCGCCGGCCCGGCCTTGTTCGCCGCCTCCGCCGTCAGCACGAAAATGCCCGTGCCAATGATCGCGCCAATGCCCAGCATGGTCAGTTGCAGGGCGCCCAAGGTGCGGGTCAGCGATTTTTTTTCGGCCGTGGCCAATATGGCGTCGAGTGGTTTGACGCGACCAAATATCATATATCTTCCCCTAAGGCGGGCGCGCTGTTGCCTGGCACCCTTGTTCTGAATGGCGCGGAGACTAGCCACTTGCCCGCGAGGCGCAACTTAATTTCTTGGCGGCTTAACGTACCGTGAAGCGGATGCGGTCAACGACACGCCCGCCCGGATCGACGAGTGCGACAAGGTGTGACCCCGGCCGCGGGATAATCTCCGCGCCCGTCTCTGCATCGCCGAGCAGCGTGCTGCCCAGCATCAAACGGTGTCCCGCCCCCGCGCCGCTGACCCGGATGGCGATGCGCTGGCGATCGCCGGGGATGTCGGGATCAAGCGCATAGATGCTGCCGCTTGCCGGGCTGGCGATGCGCGGCGCCCGCGCCGCGGCGGGGGCGGCGGCAATGCTAGTCTGCCCGGTGCCGCTCAGGAAAAACTCGCGGCGGGGCGGCTCCCGGGTGCCAGGCAAGGCGACGACGCGCGCTTCTACCCCGGCTGGCATTGCGGGGGGCTTGCCGGGACGGCCTGTATGCAGCGCAAGCATGACATCGCGCCACACCGGGGCTGCTCCGCTGGTGCCCGATACCGCGCGCATCGAATCGCCCTCCAGATTGCCGACCCAGACGGCGACGGTGAAGCGGTCGGAATATCCAATGCACCAATTGTCGCGCATCGCCTTTGAAGTGCCCGTTTTGACCGCAGCCCAGAAGGGCAGGCGCAGAGCGCTGTCCGCGCCAAACGCATCGGCGCGCGCCGATGGATCGGCCAATATATCGCTGGTAATGAAGGCTGCGGCCGGGCTGACGATCGGGCGTGGCCGGCCCGGCGGCGCATCGGGCGTGAAATGCACCGGCGTGAAGCGGCCGGCGTTGGCGAGCGTCCGGAAAGCATTGGCCTGTTCGACAAGCGATACTTCGGCCGAACCCAGTGCCAGGCTGAAACCATAATATTCGCCGTCCTCGACAATGCCGTGATAGCCTAGATCCCACAGGCGGTCGCGGAAATCCTGAACGTCGCCAAGCACCAGCGCGCGTACGGCGGGGACGTTAAGCGATCCGGCAAGTGCGGTCCGCACGCTCACGGGGCCGCGAAAGCTGCGGTCATAATTTTTGGGAACGTAAAGCCCCGATGCGGTGTCGAGCTGTACCGGGCTGTCATCGAGGATCGATGCGGCGGTGAGCCAGCCGCGCTCGATCACCTGTGCGAACAAATGGGGCTTCAGCGTCGACCCGGCCTGTCGCCGCGCGCTTGCGCCATCGACGGCGGCGGCGGTCGATTTAAGTCCGACGCCGCCGACATAGGCAAGTACGGCGCCGCTTTCGTTGTCGAGCACCACTACCGCACCGTCGCGCACGCGCGTTTCTCCTAGCGCCTCCAACTGGCGGCGCAGCGCGCGGACAGCGCTGCGCTGGACCGCAGCGTCGATGGTGGTGGCAACCCGCTCGCCGGGTTTCGTCAGCAAGCGGACGGCCAGATGCGGGGCCAAACCGGGGTCGGTGCGCGCGGCCCGCTCACCGCTGGTCAGCGTGGCGGCGGCGATGGCGAGCGCATCGCAGGTTGCGGCACTGGCCCCGCGGCAAGCCCGCCGGGCCAGCGGGGCTGGACCTGCGGCGGGGTTGGGCAAGAGCGCAGCAAGCAGCCGAGCATCAAGACGATTCATCTGCGCCGGGGTCTTACCGAACAGCGCCGCCGCACCCGCACCAATCCCCTGATTTTCCCCGCGCAAGGGCAAGAGATTGAGATAGGCCTCCATCACCTGATCGTGCGACCAGCGGTCTCCCAGCGCCAGCGCGGCGCGCATCTGGCGCAGCTTCTGCACCCAGCCGCGCTGTCCCGGTGCGGCAAGCTCTGGCGCTAGAAACGCGGCGAGCTGCATGGTGATGGTTGACGCTCCGCGCGACCGGTCGCCGCTCAACCGCGCGCGGGCTGCGGCGGCGACGGCCAGCCAGTCGACCCCGTCATGCGCGCCAAAGCGCCGATCCTCGGCAGCAATGATCGCCGCTGGCACGCTGCCTGCTACATCTTTCAGTGACACCCAGGCTGCCCGGCGACGCTTGAAATCGACCCGCTCGCTGTCTAGCAAGGCGCCATTGCGATCATAGAGCCACGCCTCGCTTGGCTGCCACGCGGCGCGGACTTCGGCGAAGTCGGGCATCGGCGGCGGGCGGGTGACAAGGGCGAGCGCAATCAGCGCGGCAAGCGTGATGCCCGCTAGCCACCACCCCCAGCGCAGGCGGCGGGGCGGCTGCGTCGTGCCGGTGACATAGACTTGTTCGTTCACCACAAAGCGTCCGCTAGCCTTAATCCCGCTCGCCCTGAGCTTGTCGAAGGGCCGTACTTTTCTCTCACGGTCCGAAAAGTAAAGAACAGTGCTTCGACAAGCTCAGCACAGACGCAGAAAAGGGAAAATTTCTAGCCCCCATCCCCCGCCGCAATCGTCACCGTACCGTTTGGCCATGCGCCGCTGACTGCCGGGGTGTACATCGCCTCCACTCTTGTCGGGGGAAGCGTGAAGCGGCCGGAGACATTCAATCGTACGACATATTCCGCCACATGGGTGCCCTGTGGCAGCCAGGCATAATAGCCGCGCCAGCCATCGCGCGCGCGTTCGACATAGCTGGGCTGCCTGCCTTCTCCCGCCGCTTCAGCAGCGAGGAGTTGCGACTGGCCGCCAAGATTGCCGACGATGGTCGCGCCCGGTGGGACTGGATCGGCGATCACGACCCAGCTACGACCCGCCGTTGCGGTCACTTCAATCCGCACTTTGATGACGTCGCCGCGCGTCAGCCGATCCTTTGACGCTGCTTTCACGACACTGACGCTGCGTTTAATGCGGTATCCGGCATTTAGCGGTTCGAGAAGCGGCACGGCCGCGCGAATCGCGATCATCGCCCAGGGTATGCCGCCGCCGTCATGTGCAAGTGTCAGTGGTCCGGCGGTGAGCGGCAGCGTCAGCGGCGGCGCATCGGCCGCCATCGGCCAGCTTTGCGCCGCGCTTTGCCCGGCGAGCGACACGCGGGTCATCCCGGCAATGGCGCTGGCGGGATAGAGGCTGGCAAAGCGCCGCACCACCACCGCACCCCACGCATTGGCGGGCGTGGTGTCCCAATGCCCGCGCCGCTGCCGCTGGGCGATGCCTAGCATCAGCTTGCCTGCATCGGCTTCCCACCCGCGTCGGCCAAGAACCGCGTCGAACAGCTTGATCGCCATTTCATCGCCGCTGACCATCATCCACCACGGTGCATTTGCTGCGTCGACAAGGTCGAGACGGCTTCCTTCATAAACCAGCCGCTTCCTCAGCTCCGCCTCTGCTGCGGTGCGCATGGCCGCCGCACTGCGCAGGCCGGGGATTCGGTCAATCGCGATCAGCCAGTCAGCCAGCAGCCCCGTCGGCATCTCCGCCGGAGTGATCTCGATACGTAAGGCCAGCGCCGCGCTTGCCGCCCCGTTGCGGGCGAGGGCAGCAAGCGATGCGACGCGGACCAGGCGCATATCAGCAGGCCCCATTGCCTCGCGTCCCAGTCGGCCATCGACGACGGCTTGCAACGCTGTGACCATTTTCGCACGTGGACCATCGGGAATGGTCAGTCCGCTCGCCGCCGTGATCGACAGGATATAAGCGGTCAGTTCGGGTGAGCCCTTGATCCGGTCGCTGGGGAAATAGCGGATTAGGCCATCGGCGTCCTGATACAGCGGCAGTTCACCCGCCAGCGCCTGCCATTTCGCCGTATCGCCCAGCGCAATGGCCCGCGATAATTGCTGTTCAAAGCAATTCCACGGGTAAAGCGCCATATAATCCCGCACCCCGGCCAGTGGCGGGGCGACTGTATCGGACAGGCGAATGTCGACGCTGGCTCCGTCAAGCGCGCCTTTGGGCGCGGCCACCGGTACACTCGTCGATGCCCCGACCTGCATCAGGCTGGCGGCCCAAGTGGTGACGGGCACCGCTGGCTCAACCGTCTGGGCGATGGCCAGCCGGTCGCGCATCTTGCCGTCCGCCGACACGGCATCGACGGTCCAGCCGATGGCGCCCGGCATGGCGGGGGCGGTCATGGTCCAGCTGACCGGCACCGCACCGCCCGCCGGAATGGTTACGGTCAGCGGCGCGCCGGTGGCAACTGCAGGGCTCAGCGTGGGCGTCGCGGTGACGGTCATCGCCTTGTCCGTGCCATTGCGCAGGGTAAAGCGCGCGTCAAAGGCGTCGCCCGTGCGCACCATGTCCGGCATGCCGGAAAAGATCGCAAGATCCTGCACCGTGCGCACGCTTGCCTCACCCGTTCCGAACAGCGCCGGACCTGCGGTCGCGACAGCGACGAAGCGGAAGGAGGATAGATTGTCGGAAAGCGGCACGTCGATTGTTGCACGGCCCTTGGCGTCCAGCGGCACCCGGCCCTTCCACAACAGCATCGGGCGGAAATCCTCACGCGCCAGACCCGACATATCCTCACCGCCCCCGCCGCCCGGCGCCAGTGCCTTGCGGCCATAGTGGCGCTTGCCGACAACCTGCATCTGCGCGGTGGAAGTCAGCACGTCGAGCGTGCGGCGCCCCATCATCGCGTCAAGCAATTGCCAGCTGTCGTTGGGCGCAAGCTGTAGCAACGCCTCGTCAACCGCCGCGAAGGCGATTTCCGCGCTGGCCGGGGGTTTGCCGCCCGGCGCGGAAACCGCGATATTCACCTTCGCGGTTTCGCGCACGGAATATTTGGGCTTGTCAGTGGTCAGCTTGACGCCAAGCTGGCTGCCTTCCCACCCCACTTTGATCCGCGCGATGCCAAGCCGGTAGGACGGCTTGGCCAGGTCGACCAGCGCGGTTGGCGGCGCACCCTCGCTTGTCGTCATGTCGAAACCGATCGCGCGTTTCATCTTGCGGAACCAGCTTTCGTTGCCGGTCACCCGGCCGCGCACCGCCATGACCGAGACATAGACATCGGGGGCATAGCTGGCGGGCAGCTTGACCGCGACGACGGGATTGGTGCCCTTCAATGGCGTGACGAAGCTCGACAGCACCCCCTCGCGTTCGACGGTGACCAGCGCGGTCGCCTCGCGGAACGGCATGCGCACCTGGAACCGTGCGGTGTCGCCCGCCTTGTAGCGCGGGCTTTCGGGGATCACGTCCATGCGGTCGCCATTGTCGCCGCCGAACCACCATTCCTCGTCGCCCGCAAGCCAGACGGAGCGCACCGCGCGCGCCTCATTCCCCGCCGCATCGCGCGTCGTTGCAACCACGGTCACCTCGCCCGAGACACCGGGAGCCATGGTACAGGCCGCGCGGCCCAGCTTGTCGGTTTGCGCGGTACAGGCTACTGGCAGGCGCGTCGTCGTCATCCGGTTGTCATAGGCATAGAAGCCGCCGATCAGTCGGCGGCGCGCGGTCACGATCTCGCGCCGGTACACCGCGACGCTGACCGGCTGGCCCGCGACCGCACGGCCGTCAAGGTCGAGCGCGATGAATTGCAGCCGCAAATCCTTGTCCCGCATCATCCAGCCATCGGTCTTTACCCCCAGCTGTACAGCCGCAGGGAACAGGCGGATACGGCGGCTGGCGGTCAGCGTTTCGCCATTGGCATCCTCATAATCCATCTCGACCGTCATCACGGTGGGCTGGTTGATCGGCTGGTCGATCTCGATACTTGTCTGGGCAGTGCCGTCCGCACCCAGCGCCATGGGGAGCGTGCGGGCCAGTGGCAGCGGCGCTTCGGCTTCCTCACCCGAATCGTCGAGCGCGACCGTGCCTTCGCGCACCGGCATCCCGCCGAAATCCCAGCCGTCATAGTCGCCCGGCGGCAACCAGCTTTCGCTGAACGCCGTGCGGATGGTAACAGGAAGTCCCCCAGCGGGGCCGCCCGAGAGATAACCGGCAAACAGCGACAGCGGCACGGCGGCAGGCTTGACCGGCGGCGCCTTTGGGCCGGTCACGGTTGCACGCATGGTCGGCAGACGATATTCATCAACGCGCACCGACTGGCCCGACCAGATGGTCTGATCCTGGCCCTTCGCGTCCTTGGTTACGAATTGCAGGTCATAATCGCCCATCGGCGCGGCGGCGGGGACATCCCAACGGCTTTCTCCGACGCCGTTCGGGTCGATGGCAAAGGGCATTTCGAACGCCGTATCCGACCCCCGGTGCGACAGGCGCAGTGTGCCCGCCAGCGTCGGGGCAAAGGCAAAACCGATGCCGACCGGACGGCGCAGGATATGCTTCATGCTGACGCTTTCGCCCGCCTTCACCAGTGCGCGGTCGAAAATCGTGTGCAGAATGTCCGTGCGTTCCGACCAGCCATAGGGCAGATCGAAGTCATAGGGGCGCAGGCCATTGCCCCAGTCGGTCAGCGTAAAGCTGAAATCATCGCCCGACCGCGCGGACACCATCAGGGCATGACCCTCGCTGTCGGTGCTCCGCGCCTCGCTCTCGCTGCACCCCGAATAGGTTTCGGGTTTGGGCAGTCCCTGCGGAATGGCAAGCCGCCCGGCCGCGTCGGTGGTGCCGCGAGCCAAGCTGCGGCCATTGCAGGCGTCAGTCACACGCACCTCGGCCCCCGCCACCGGCAGGCCGGTATCGAGCGAGGTCACCCAGGCAAGCGAGGTTTCGCGGCCCCATTTGAAATGCACCGCCATGTTGGTGACCAGCGCCGCGGAGGCGACGTAGCGTGTCGCCCGGCGCCCCAGCAGCGCCGCACCCAGTTCCGGACTGGCCAGTTCCACCACATGAAAACCGGGTTCAGACAGCGGAATGCCGACAACCTCAAATTCGCGGCCCTTGCCCGGCAGCGGGAGGGTCAGCGCGGTACGCCCCGCCGCCCCGCCATCGGCAAAGACCGACCGGGTGCCGGTGTAGTTGACCGATCTCGTCCCGCCGCGTCCGTCGTTTTCCTCACGAATGTCGGTGTCGTCGGCATCGTCCACCCGCTTCAGCCATTTGACGATTGCCGCATCGTCGTCATTCACGCGCAGCGCGGCACCGGTGACACTCAGCTGTTCGCGCTTGAGTTCGGCCTCTACCCCGCGCACGGTGACGGGCAGGACGCCGCCCTTGCGCGCCTCCAAAATCCCGAACGGCGCGGCGAATTTGACGAGCGGCGGGGTGCGGTCGATTGCGACCGCCTGCGGAAAGCGCGCGGCGTTCTGGAGCAGGCGGCCCGACTGGTCGGCGAGATCGGCGGGCAGGATCAGTGACGCTGTCTGCGCCTCTGCCAGCGGGCCGGAAAAGCTGATCCGGTCCAGAAAGGCGTCGTTGTCGGCGGGCTTGTCCGGGCGGCGGACGGTGCCGTCGGCCATGCGCAATGTGGCGGCAAGCGCCTGTTCGCGCGCGACGGGCGCGGTGAAGCTGACCGTAACGGGACGCAGCGGATTGCACCCGGCCTGCGGGCTGACGCGCGTGCAGGTGAAGCGCGCGGTAAAGGCGGCGCGGATGCTGTAATCGAAGCGCTGGTCGCGCCCGGCGGTGCGCGCGGGTGCGCCAGCCTGGCTGATGCGCCCGTCCCATACCAGCGCCATGTCGCGCCCGGGTGGCAGCGGGCGGCGGCATTTGGCGGCGACGATGCGTGCGCCCCACGCTTCACGGTCGGCCCCGGCGGCGGGAATCTGTGTTGGCAGACCGGCAGCAGATAGAAAATCCTGCCGTTCCCAGTCGCTGTCACCGAGTCCTGTCAGAATCTCGGTCGCGATGGCGGCAGGGAGCACGTCGAGCGGGATTTTTTCACCAATCCCGTCGACCGCGCAATAGGCGAAGCGCCCGACGCTGGCCCGGTCGGGCGCGGCATTGGCGGCGATCAGGAAAATCTGATCCTCCTCGATTCCGCTATAGGAGCCGCCCGCCAGCACCGCCCGGACGCCCGGCCCGCCGGTGTCGATTGGAAAGCGCTGACTGCCCGAAACATTGGCACCGCGCAGGGTCGTGAGTCGTTCACGCAGATTGACGTCGCAGGCAATCCCGGCGGGCAGCGGGCGGTTGAATTCCAGCACCCAGGTCTGATTATCGACCCAACGGCCCTGACCCGGCACTGGGCAATCGTGGGTGGCGGGGGCAGGCGCGCGGGGGTCGCCCAGCGGCACCATCGCCTCCGAAAAGCGGAGGGTAAAGCGATTGATGGTGGCATCGCCCGCGCTCGCGCTGCCGGGGGTGGCCAGGATGACCTGCGGCACGGTATCTCCGCCCGCCGCGGCCGTGACCAGCGCCAGCGGGATGAGCCATGCCGTGCGCGCCAATTGCGCCATGCCCCGTACCGCCATTGCCTGACTCCTCCCACAACTATGCGTAATGATGGTGGAATGGTCCGGCGCTGTCCAGCGGCACGCAGCACCGGTTCACCGCATCAGCATCGGTCCCAGCCACTGCCCGCCGAATAGATGGACATGCAGGTGCGGCACTTCCTGTCCGCCATGCCCGCCGACGTTGGCGAGCAGGCGATAACCCGGCGCGGGGAGGCCCAGGTCGCGGGCAACCTGGCCTACCGCGCGGACGAAACCGGCAATCTCGTTCGCCCCGGCCCGCGCGCTGAAATCATCCCAGCTGACATAGGCGCCCTTGGGGATCACCAGGACATGCACCGGCGCCTGCGGGTTGATATCGTGAAAGGCGAGCGCCCATTCATCCTCATAGACCGCCGTGCACGGCAGCTCGCCGCGCAGGATGCGGGCAAAGATGTTGCGGTCGTCATAGGGCAGGGTGGCATCAATCGGCATGGCGGACTCCGGTTCGGGCTAGGCTGTCGATGGCGGCCATCAGCTGCATGGTGGCCAGACTGTCCTCACCCCGCGTTGCAACCGGCGCGCTGTTGAGTACAGCATCGCGAAAGGCGGCGAGCTGATGGACATAGGTGGATGGGCCGGGAAATTCCTCACTCCCTTCGCGCCCGTCGATCATCCAGCGGACATCATGCCCCCGCTGCGGCGCGAGCGGGTTGCGAATGTCAAGCCAGCCGCGCGACCCCGTAAACCGGATGGTCGCGGCAAAGGGCTGGTCAAAGGCGCAATCGACCGCGATGTCAGTGCCGTGCGGCGTCGTCAACCGGGCCTTGGTGGCGATGTCCGCGCCCTCCGCCCGATCATCGTCCAGCCAGCGCTGCGCCGCCGCGGCGACTGTGGGCTCAACGCCCAGTGCCGAACGCGCCCAATAAAGCGGATAAACCCCCAAATCCCATAACGCGCCGCCGCCGACCCGGCGGTCATAGCGCAGCTCGCCCGGCGTCGGCGGAAAGTCGATCGTAAAGCTTGCCGTCACCGCGCTGATATCGCCCAGCATTCCGCCCGCCACCATTGCGCGCATCCGCGCCGCCAGCGGGTGATAATGGCTGTGCTGCGCCTCCATCAACAGGCCGCCGTGAGCCGCCTCTGCCGCCACCATCGCCCGGGCATCCGCCGTGGTCAGGGCAAAGGGCTTTTCGCACAGTACCGGCTTCCCCGCCGCCAGCGCAGCGATCGACCAGCCGGCATGCAGATTGGGGGGCAGCGCAACATAGACGGCGTCGACGTCATCCGCCTCGATCAGCGTCCGATAGTCCGCATACGCCCGCGCAATGCCATGTTGGTCGGCATAGGCCCGCGCCCGCTCAGGATCGCGCGCGGCAACCGCCTGGACCGACACGCCGTCCACCTCCTGCGCCGGGGCGATCATCGCATAGGTTGCAACCCGTGCCGCGCCCAATATGCCGATGCGCAGGGTCATGCCCCGCGCGATGCCTTTTCCGCATGGCCCGACACGCCGGTCCGGCGGTCAAGCTCGGCGGCGATGGCGTCCCAGCCGATCCCGCGCGCCGCCAGCAGCACGGTCAGGTGGAAGATCAAATCAGCGGCTTCCGCCACAATCTCTGGCTCCTCGCCCTCCACCGCCGCGACGACCAGTTCGATCGCCTCTTCCCCCAGTTTGCGGGCGACATGGCCGTGGCCCTTCGCGACCAGGCTGGCGACATAGCTCGCCTCTGCCTCGCCCGCTGCGATGCGGGTGCGAACCGTGGCTTCGAGGCGGGTTAGGGCGGACGTTGCGGGGTCGGTCATAACGGTTGGTTAGAGCATGATGGATGAAATGGGAATCACCCGATCAATTTCCCTTTCGTCCAAAGCGGATCGAGCAACGGCCGTCGGCTTCGCGCGGCATATATCATGGCCAAAGGCTGAAGGTCGGACGATTCATGATGCCTTGGCGGACGCGGGTGGCAATAACAGGCTGGACATGCCGTGTGTGGGCTGATTGATTGCGGCTCATGGCTGACGTCAAACTCCATCCCGACTGGCTCGCCCGCATCGGCGGGGAATTTGACCAGCCCTATATGGCGGTACTCAAGTCTTTTCTGACGGCCGAGCGGGCGGCGGGCAAGACCATCTATCCGGCGGCGCGCAACTGGTTTGCCGCGCTTGATGCCACGCCCCCCGATGCGGTGCGGGTGGTGATATTGGGGCAGGATCCCTATCATGGCCCAGGCCAGGCCCATGGCCTCAGCTTTTCGGTTCAGCCCGGCGTGCGGGTGCCGCCAAGCCTCGTTAACATCTACAAGGAACTGTCGACCGACCTTCACATTCCGCCAGCGCGGCATGGCCATCTTGCGCACTGGGCGGCACAAGGCGTGCTGCTGCTCAACGCGGTGCTGACGGTGGAGGCCGGGCAGGCGGCCTCGCATCAGGGGCGCGGCTGGGAACGCTTTACCGACGCCGTCGTCGCGGCGGTGGCGGCCAGCGCTACCCCGACCGTCTTTCTGTTGTGGGGCAGCCACGCCCAAAAAAAGGCTGCCTCGGTGCCGGGACTGGCAGGGGGCAGTCCGCACTTGGTGCTGCGCGCCGCCCATCCATCGCCGCTGTCAGCGCATAATGGATTTTTCGGATGCCGCCATTTCAGCCAGGCCAATGATTTTCTGACGGCGGCCGGGCGAGGGGCCATCGACTGGCGCCTGCCAACCGCGGGATGAACGCGATGGCCGCCATTCCGGTCGCTTCCGCAACGCTGGCTGCGATGGAAAGCTGCATGGGCGCCGTGGACGACATGACCGCCCTGTCACGCCGAACGTTTACGCGCTTCCTGGAAGCTTATCCGGATGAGGCGACGCGGTTCATCAATGTGGATGCCGCCGTGCTGCGTATGACCGACGAAACCTTCATATTGTTGCTGGGGTTGGCAAGCGGAGCCGAATGGGCGGCGGGCAGCGCGCGGCACTGGGCGGACCTGCACCGTAATTACGGACCAATCGCCAGCGCGCGTTATGCCGCGTGGACCGCACTGTGTCTTGATGAACTGGCCGTGCACAACGATGCGCTGTGGACCGCTTCAGTGGCTGGATGGCAGGCTGCGGGCGGGGCGCTGGATGCGCTGTTGATTTCCGAAAACGATCGGGTTCAGGGAATCAGCCACCCTGCCGCCCACTGATCGCCGCTCCGGGTGAACAACGCGCGGCGGTGGCCATCATGGGCGAGATATAGCCAGTCGATCCGGTCGAGCGTTACGACGAGCGCCGCGAAATTGGGCCGTCCCGCCTCGCTTTCGGCCAGCGTCGGAAATCGGCCTTCATAATCGGCAGGAAGCCCGCTGGTTGGGGCTGCCGCCGCCGCACTGGGCGCAATGGGGGCAAGGTAGCAGCGGCGGCTCGTCGCCGGGCTCGCCGACCAGGCGGCGTCGGCAACCGGGCCGGTGGCGGCGATCGTTCCGGTTCCCGAACAGCGCAGCTGCAGCTTGGCACCGGCATCGTAAAACAGGATGTGGACGCGCCCATCGGTGCCGATTTGCGCAACCTTGGGCGACCGCGCGTCGGTGTGAAAGCGCAGGCTGTGCGCCTTGGCGTCGACCTGACGGAGCACCATTACGCGCAGGTCGCCGTCTGCCGTGCCAACCACCGGGGTGTGAAAGGGTGATTTGCGATCCGCTTTCCCCCGTACCAGCCGCGCCCACAGGTCGGCCGCGATCGCATCGAGATCGTCGCGCGGAATGCCTGGCCCGCCGCTCATGCCGCCAGTCCCATGATGATTGCCATCGTGCCGAGGCCGGTCGACAGCGTCAGGCGCAAGGCCATCCACCACGGCGGAGCCAGCCCCAGCGCGGCAATCCGCCGGTCGACCAGCGGGGCGGCAAGGATGGAGACACCCAGCCACACCAGTGAAGGTCCGGGCCAGGGTTCGCCGATCAGCCAGGGGGCCAGCGTGACGAGCGCCATCAAGCTGGGCAGCACGCTGACCAGCCAGAGCCAGCCGGGTGCACGCGTGGGCGCTGCGGCCGCCAGTCCCCACCACAACCCGCCGAGAAAACTGAAGATGAGCGCGGCGTAGAGCCAGCCAAAAGCGAGCGCGCCAAAGCGCCACTGGTCGTTTCCGCTTAATACCAGTCCCAGCAACGCCGCCATGGGGAGCAAACCGGAGAGGCCGAGACGGCGGGGCAGCGGGGGAATAGCGCGCATCAATTCGAACATGGCGTGTCCATGCGCCAGCCTGTCCCGCGCTGCAACCCTCAACCGCCGGGAACAATCCGCCGCCAGACCCGCTTTTCCGTGCGCACGCCACGCAAAAAAGGAGATACTGATGGCCGCCAATATCGACACCCCGCCGCCAAAGAAAACGCTGACGGATATCGCCAAGGAAATGCGGGATATAGACTTCACGCTGATGTCGACGATCGCCGAGGACGGGTCGATTGCCACGCGTCCGATGAGCAACAACCGCGATGTCGAATTTGACGGCGATAGCTATTTCTTCACCGATGAAGTGACGACCGCCGCCAAGGATCTGGCCCGCGATCCGACGGTCGGCCTCAGTTTGCAGGGCAAGGCGGGATGGCTTGGCAAGCCGCCGATTTTCATCACCATCGAGGGCAGGGCGGAGCTGATCCGCGACCGCATCCAATTTCGTGCGCACTGGCACAAAGGACTGGAACTGTGGTGGGATGGCCCCGACGCTCCCGGCATCGTGCTGATCAAGGTCCACGCCGATCGTATCCATTATTGGGACGGCCTCGACGAAGGCGAGGTCAAGGCCCCGCCGGGCGATGAGAAAGGATAAGCGATGACCGCAAAGACATTTAAGGTCGGCGACAAGGTCGAGTGGAACAGCAGTGGCGGTCACTCGACCGGCAAGGTCACGCGCAAGATCACGAGCCCGACCAAGATCAAGGACCATAAGGTCGCCGCTTCTGCCGACGATCCGCAATATATGGTAAAGTCTGACAAATCGGGCAAAGTCGCGGCCCATAAACCGGGCGCTCTGACCCAAAGTCGCGACTGAACCCGGAATGCTCAAAACGCCCGCTTGATGGCGGATTGCGACAAAAGTCGCCGCTTCACGCGGAACAGTTGCCCTTTATCGTCATTATCCAGGACATCATCTGAAAGGAGATTCCATATGGAAACCGGTTTTGACACCCGCGCCGAACACACCAATTTGATTTCGTCGAGCAAAGTCGATGGCACCGCCGTCTATGATCGCTCGGGCAACAAGCTGGGCAGTATTTCGCACCTGATGATCGGCAAGCGCGATGGCCGCGTCGCCTATGCCGTGATGTCCTTCGGCGGGTTTCTCGGCATGGGCGGGGATGATTACACCCTGCCTTGGGACAAGCTGGAATATGACGTCAATCAGGGCGGCTATGTCGTCGATGTGACGAAGGACCAGCTGAGCAGTGCTCCGCGCTATGCCGGCGATCAGGAAACAAACTATGATCGCGGCTATTATGAGGGCGTGAGCGATTATTACGGCACGACCCGTCCGAGCTGGTAAGCTAACCGGCTTTTCCAGGCATGAAGCCCCGGTGCCGCGATACGGCACCGGGGTTTTTTGCTTTAGGGTCTGTAGGGATTTAGCGCGTCACCATCGGTCGTCATTCCCGCTTTAGCGGGAATGACGAAATCAGACGAAATGGAAATTTTCGCGTTGGATCCCCACAGCCCCTAGGTTTAATGCCAGCGTCGTACCGCCAAATGACGACAGGATATCGCGCTCCCCGAGCGCCCTGTTTCCGCTGCACGCCTCAATAATCTCAGTTGATTTGTCCTCGAAAGCGAATGGTAAAGCTTGGCTGGGTCGTGGCTGTGCCCGCTGCCATTGTCCCGGCGGGTGCAATGCGGATTCCGCGAACATTGGGATCATATGTTGCTGTCGGTGTATAGCCATAGGGTGTCCCACCCCCCGGCTGGCTTGAAAAACTCACCATTGTTGCTGCGTTGAAGCTGTTCAGTCCGCTGGGCGTCGTCCCGTTCGTAAAGGTCACGGGCACCGCACCATCATAGGTAAAGTTGGGCGGCAGCATGTCGGCGATTACGATCGTGCTTGCGCTGACACTCTGGCTACCGACGTTGGTTACGCTGATGGCATATTCGATCACGGCACCGGGAATGGCCTTGGGATCGCTTGTCCCGTTTATCGGATCGGACAATATGGTCGAGGTCTTTGTAACCACCAGATTGGCGGTCGCCACGCGCGTATTAGTGATGGTACAGGTCACAAGATCGCCCACTGCAGGGGTGATAGTCCCACCGACAGAAGTGGGCAGCGGCGTGGATGACCCTGCGGCATTGCTGCACGCCATGGTTGCCGTGTAATTGCCAAGGTTGCCAGTCCCCGCCGCGATTTCGTCCACACTATGCGCCGTGCCAGCCGTCACCTGAACCAGTCCGGTGTCGCCGCCGGTGATTGTGCCCGATGTTCCCGAGGTGGTGGAGGATGCGACAACGCTCGCACCTTGCCTGATC
>ERZ1066121.1156-NODE-1156-length-20619-cov-5.686296_pt1 | contig 20619 bp, 17 predicted proteins | sample MGYA00382768_ERZ1066121 | MGnify/ENA primary metagenome ERZ1066121 (study PRJEB33369, sample SAMEA5778351) | biofilm metagenome | biome: Industrial cooling water; feature: Water cooling tower basin; material: Biofilm | place: United Arab Emirates | collected... | reverse complement strand
GTCCGTGGCGGTGCACGAGGTAGAGGATGTCGTGCCCGGTGGCGTACCAGGTAAGGCGGCTAGGCAAGGAGAGCGCCTTGAGGCGCTGCTCAAAAGCCTCGACGAAGGCGGGGCGCATCGGACCGGGGTCGACGCGTCCGTGGTAATACATGAAGTGCGTGTTGAAGGTGTTCTCCGCGAGGTGCATCGCCGAAAACGAGACCATCGTCTGCTCTTCTTCGGGCAGGGGTTTGCCGCCGGCGTATTGCAACCAGCTCGGCGCGCCCGCCATCGCTTGCACCACGCTGAAGCGCCAGGCGTGGCGGGAGCCGATGGCATAGGCGCCGACGCCGCCGTTCGAGAGCCCGCCGAGCACGATGCGTTCGGCGTCGACGTTGTAATGTCGCCGCACGTCTTCAATGACGTCGAGGACGTCTCTCTCGGCCATCCAGCGCCACATAATCTGGCCGAAGCCCGTCGGCGTGACCACGATCCAGTCGGGCGACCAGCGCGGCTTGTAATCGTCCCAGAGGTGATCGCGGTAGCGCTCCCAAGGCATGTTGTTGCCGAGCGCCACGCCGAGGAAGAGATTGCCGTTCGACGAGCCACCGTGCAGCGCGACATAAAGCGGCCAGGGCTTCTTTGGATCGTAGTTGGGCGGCAGGTAGACGGCGTAGCCTTGCAAGATTTCGGAGAGCGGCGAGCGGTAGCCGCGGTTGGTGATGGCGCCGCGCTCTTGGTCGTAGGGATTGCGTCCGGCTTCGAGGGCGTCGAGGTAACGTGCGGCGCGCCTGCGCCAGGACGCCGATTGGGCGCTGAAGCGACCGTCGATGCGCTCGGCGACGTCGATGAGGTACTCGACCGAAGTGAGCGTGCTCGCCTTTGCCTTCGCCTTTGCCGTCTTTCGCATCCCGGCGAGTCGCTCTCGGAGGCTGGCGGCCTGCGGTGCGTCCTGCGCCGAAGTTGGGCTCGAGATCGCGCTTCCGAGAAGAAAGAAGGAGAGCAGCAGCGTGCTGCAGAAAGCTGCCGAATGCCCTTGGTGCGGTCGAGTCATCGTCATCGCGGCGCCAGCATGGATTAGAGAGGAGAGGGCGACAAGTACCAGGTCCCACCGCGCCCCCACGAAGGGAACTTCGGCGCCACAGACCTCGCGTAGGCGGCGTTGCGAAAGCCCTTTGCCCAGGGAGCGCTCTCTTGCTAAGCGATTCCTACGCGAAGCCGGCGCGCAGACGTCGGGCCTTTCGCGGCAGAGCTGTGTCCCTTTCGGTGCAACGCAGCTGCCCATCATCGCTCGCGCCAGGGTTGTGCGCGACATCCTTTTCGTCCGCGCTTGAGCGGACCGTTGGCTTAGGAGGAAGGCGTATGCGTAAAGCGCTGTGCTTGGTCATAGTGATGGGCTTGGGATGGGGCGTCGCCCCGCATCAGGCAGCGGCCCAAGAGGGCAACCTATTTGGTCTGTGGGCTTCGGGCTTGGTGGGTGGCGCAACCGGTCGCGGGCAGACGGGGCGCGACTTCTACGAGTGGGCCGGCGGCGGCGCGGCGGGCTTCGAGGCCGGCCTTCACCTGCTCTTCATTACGGCTTATGTCGAATACCTGCGCTTCTTCGGCGGCGACGAAGGCGCCAATCTCTGGAGCGTCAACCTCGGCGGCGACAATGAGTGGCGCTTTGGCAAGGAGCGGCAGTGGGGCTTGGTGCTACGTCTGGCCGGCACCTACTACTTCGGTTCGCTCAACAACGGCGAACGCGTGATCGACGGCGTCGTCTACGACAGCGATTGGGTCGACGACAATGGCATCGGCATTCGCGGTGGCCTGGGGCCGCGCTACCATTTCGCGAAGATCTTCTCGGTCGGCATTACGCCGCAGATCGGCTACCACTACTTCTTCCACGGCGCCGATGGCGAACCCCCGCCTGGGCAGAAGACCAGCTCGCACGGTTGGGACTTCCAAGCCCTCGCCTACCTGCGCGTCGGCTGGGGCATCTGAGAGCGGCCTCCAAGGCCCGTTCAGAAGATGTAAGAAGCCTGCAGCACGATGAAGCGCTCGGCGTCTTTGACCTTGTCGGGGGTGTTGGTGTTCACCCGCGCGTGCGACTCGCGGTAGATGATGCCGATCTGGAAAGCGCGCACGATGTCGTAGCGGAGGTGGAGTTCGCCGCCGGCCATGAAGCCTCCGCTGGCCTCGAGGTTGGTCAAATAGGTGATGACGTAGATCTCCGGCACGACGCCGAGCGAAATGGGGCCGCTGCCGAGGGGGAAGTAGAAGCCAGGCCGCAGATAGGGCCCTGAAAGGATGTAGCCGGGCACGGTCAGCGGCGCCTCGCTGCTGAAGAGGCGCATGCCGTAGCCGAGGCCGAGAATCATATAGGGCGAGCGTTCGCGCTTGAGGAGGTTGAAGCGGGCCGCAAAGCCGGCGCTGACGTGTTGCGAACGTGAGTCGACCGTACGCGTTGTGCCGTCGTCCCGCTGGTCTTGCAGCTTGAGTCCGGCCGAGGTGTAGAAGCGCGCCTCGAGGCCGTACGAGCTGCGTCGCTCCGAGGCCGTCCGATAACCCATGAAGAGGCCGACGTGGAAGGCCGCGAAGGGGTTGGTCTTGAGCGTGCCGAAGCCGGTGGGTGTTGGCACCGTGACGCCGCGGGTGCCGATGCCCAGACCCGCGCTGAGGGAGGCCGCGAAGCCCGAGCCTTGGCCTTTGTTCTCTTCCTCTTCGTCCTCGTCTTCGTCTTTCGAGGCGCTCTCTTCCTCCTCGGAGGATTTGGTCGCCTCTTCGCCCTCGGCCTTCTCTTCGCCCTCCTCGCTCTCTTCTTCGCTGCGCGGCTCACCGTCTTCGCCGACGATGGTCACACGGGGCTTTTTGCCGGCCTTGGGGGCCGGTGTGCCGCGCACCTCGGCCAAGGTTTCGTCGAGCTCTCGGCCAATGTTGTCCTGCACGGGACGGGGCACTTGGCTGACGCTTTTCAGCTGGAAGTCGAGGACGCGGAGACGCGCCGTTGTCTCACCGTCGCGGAAAACGACGCGGAAAGTGCGGTCCTCGACCGAGAGGAAACCGGCGAGCACGAAGACATCGACGTTGCCGCGACTGCCGACGCGGCGCAGCGCAGCGACGCTGCTGGGTTTGAGTCGGCGGGCGCGGCAGGCGCGGACATAGGCGCTGGTCGAGAGCAGCTCACCGCGCTTGCGCAACACTTCACGCAGGGCGTCTTCGGCGGCGGGAGGAATGTTGTCGACGGGGATAAGGAGGAGCTGCGCCTTCTTGCCCCGTCCCTCCTGCGCATTCGCGCTCGTGACGCCGAGCGTCAGTAGGGCGAGGAGAAAGACGAAGAGGAAAGGCAGCCGTCGAAACATCACAACTCCAGAGTGAGGGCAAAGGTGAGATCGCCGGAGTACACGTTGTCGAGACCCACGAAGTTGTTGTACGTGAAGACGGTGAGGCCGGCGGCGATCGCAGCGCGCAAGGTGGTGCCGCTCTCGCCGAGTTCGAAGAGCGTATCGTACGCGAGCGCGCCACGATTGGAGAAGAGAGAAGAGAGCTCACGGTCACGCGAGACGAAGTCGAAGCCCGTCGGCCCGGGCACGCCGTAGACGGGCTGGTAAAACGAGGCCTGCCCCTGCGTGTAGAAGCGGTAGCGAAAGGTGAAGCTCGACTCTTCGCCGAAGACGACGGCGAACTGGACGATGCCCGTATGAGAGAGCACGCCCCAGTCATCGATGTAAAATCGGTAGCCCACGCCGAGCGAGGAGTCTTCGGAGACCGAGTGCCGGCCGTCGAGCACCATGGCGTGCCGCATGCGTGTGTCGGGGTGCACTTCGGGCACGCAAAGCACGGCGCTGCCGCCGCAGAGGCCGTCGCCACCGAGGCCCACGAAACGGTAAGGGCTGGCCTGATAACCTTCGCGGTAGATGAGCTCGTAGGCCCCCTGGAGAACGGTCGTGCTGTTGATGTTCTGCGTATAGGCCAAGCGCCCGCCGAGCGTGCGCAGGTCGCGACTGAAGGTGGGGTCGCCGGAGCGTCCGACGCGGTCAAAACCAAAGTTCAGTCGCTCCTCGAGCGTCGCGTTGCCGCCGGCTAGGCGCTGCACCAGGCTCAGTCCTGCGCCGTTGGCGACATAGTCGTTTTCGTTCGAGAAGTAGTAGTTGGCGGCGACGGTGGTGCGCGCGAATTCATGCGAAACGGCGCCGGTGACCTGGTTGCGCTGCTCCGTAACCGCAGCCGTGGCGGCCGTGCGGATGTCGATCGATGCGCTGGTCCAGATGTCGGCGGTATAAGCGACGTCGACCCGCGTCATCTTATCTTGTAGGTATTTGGCGGCAGCGACGCGCGGAGAGACGACCAGCGTCGTGTCGGAGTCTTGGCGATAGAAGACGCCTGTGCTGACCTCGTCGGCCACGGCATTGGTGGCCGGAAAGGCGAGCCAGAGGAGAGCGCCTATCGCGATGGCATGCCAACTGCCACGGGAGTTCGAGATCGCGAAAGAACGGGGCGAAGCCATCTCTCGTCTCAGTTGCAACCGCAACCCCCACCGGTGCCGCCAAAGCCACCCGCAGAGCCCTCGCGGACTTCGGTGGCGTGTGTTTCGCCCTCTGCGATCTCGGGCGCGCCTTCGAACTGCATGTCGGAGCGCGCGAGCGTCTCGCGCTCGTAAGGTGCGACGGTGGCGCAGCCCAGCGCCGTGAGGAGGAAAGTCAGGAAAAGGTAGACCAGCGCTTGGCTGTGGGCGGCCCTGAACACGCCGAGCACCTCTGACGCGCGATAGGCTTTTGTCGTGAGTCTTGACATGCCCGTCCCTGGGGATCGAAATCGAAACTCAGTCTTGTTCGATAGTACACAAAAGCCTGTTTGATTATAAGCGTTATTTTTGCAGCTGAATGGATTCTGCGTCCCTGCGCGGTGTTAGGGCGCTTTGGCCGGCGCGTTCGCTTTAGGTACCTTCGAGTAGAGGCGAATCGCCTGCGGCTCGACATCGGCGGGAAGGATGCGCACCTTGCCGCCGGAGTGCGCAACCACCGACATTTGCGCACTTTGGAGCTCCTCGGGGCGGAGCGTTTTCTCCACCCGATCGCTGGCGACGAGTTCGATGTATTTCGCCTTGGCGACCGGGATATCCAAGTTGATCAAATAGGCGCGGAGCGACACGGTCGGGCTCTCCTTGTCTTTGCCTTCCTTGTTGCCGACCTCGTCGCCGATGAGGTGCTTGCGTTTGACGATCGCGCGCAGCTTGTCGTCGAAGTAAATGCGCGTGCCGTTCTTGAGCGGCTCTTCGATATAGGGGATGCGGGTCATCGGCTCGCCCTTGATCTCGTAGATCTTCTTTTCGGGGCGCCAGATCGGCGCTTCTTTGTTCTGGAAAAGGTAGATCGAGGTCAGTTTGTCGATGACGTCGTTGCTTTTGATCTTGGGGGCGTAATGCATCTCGACGCCGCCCGACGTGTCGCCGGTGAAGGAGAACATCATCTCCTGCCGATGTTTGATCAGCTCCTTGGGCTCGATGGCAGCCAGGCGCCCTCGACCGCTGCCGAGCAAAATGCCCTTGAGGCGGCTGAGCTTGATGCCGAGCGCCTCGAGGTATTCCGCGAGGCGGAAGCGGCGGTATTTGGGGATGCCTTCGCCCTCGTCGATGCCCGCCTCGACCCAAACCTCCTGGACCTTCTTCGGCAGCTCGCCGTAGCGCATGGCCGCGATGGGCTCGCCGTCGAGGTAAACCGCGACTTGGCGCCGTCCGCCGCGTTCTTTGTTCTCCTCGGCGGCAGGCGCTGCGCTCTCCTTGGGCGCCTCGCTGCTCTTTGCCTCGACCCCGGCTTCCGGCGCTTTCTGCGTCGGGGCCTCCTTGCGGCAGCCTAGTGCCGAGAGGCTGAGTGCGAGGCCGATGGAGGCCAGGAGAGTGAGGTGAGGGCGATGTCCAGAGCGCATGCCCTATCATCGCCCAAGCGCCAAATCCTGGGTAGAGCTTATGTGTCTTGGTAAATGATCGTGCCGATGTCTTCGCCCTCTAAGGCGCGGGTCAGCGAGCCAGGCTTGAGGCCGTTGATGATCTGCAGTTCTTTGCAGAAGTGCGCGCGGCTCACGTATTCGATGGCGGCGCGCTCGACGACCATATCTGGCAGATCGAGCGAGAGGAGCTCGCGTGCACCGATGCGCGGAATCCACTCCGCTTTCGGGTTTTTCTTGGGGTTGTCGGTGTAGAGGCCGTCTTCGTCTTTGACAAAGATGGCCCGCGGCGCGCCCAGCGCCTCGGCCGAAAGGAAAACGCCCGCATCGGTACGGTTGGCGGGGATGCGGCCTTCAGGGCCGGGCTTCTCCCAATAGCCGAAGGGGGGCATGCCCGTCATGATCGGGATGCAGCCCAGGCGGAAGTAGAGCGGCAGCTTCTCGAAGTCGTCGCCCAAGATGAAGATGCCGTCGTGTTTGGCCAGCAGCATCTGCACCATGCGCGCGTTCTGTCGCGGCACGTAGCCGCCGAGTGCCGCGAGCACGCCGGTGGGCATCTCGAGATCGGAGGCGATCGAATAGATATGCCGTGCGCGTGTGCCGCCGCCGCAGCAGAGGAGCATCTTGAAGCGCTCTTTGGCGGCGACCACCTCGTCGAGCACCGGGACGAGCACGTCGCGGCCCCGGTCCATGAGGGATTGACCGCCGAGCTTGATCACCTTGGCGTCGGGGATCATCGCGATGGGGTCGTAGGAGAAGCCGGGCACCTCGGGTCGCGTCAGCGTCGCGTCGGTCAGGGCGCTGGCGATGTTTAAACGCTCTTCCATCCTTACTCCTTTACGATCACCGTGCCGACGTCTTCGCCGGCGAGCGCCGCCGTCAGCTGACCGGGCTTGAGACCGTTGACGATTTGCACTCGGCGGACATGACGCGCCTCTTTCCAGGCTTCGAAGAGCATGCCGTCCAAGATCAGCTCCTCGGGCATGTTTTTCTGCAGATCCTGCAGGCTGATATGCGGAATGAGCTCAGCATCGCTGTGCTTTTTGGGGTCCTTGGTGTAGAGGCCGTCTTGGTCTTTGACGAAGACGATGCGCTCCATCCCCAGCACCTCGGCGTACATGAAGAGGCCGAAGTCGGAGCCGTGCGAGGGCAGGGGGCCACCTTCGGAGGGGGGCTCCCAGAAGTGGTAGGGTGGGATGCTGATGACGATCGGCAGCATATGGCTCTGCAAATAGAGCGGCAGCTCCCAGAAATGATCGCGCTGCATGACGATGGAGCCGTGTTTGGCCAAGAGCACGTTGAGGAAGACGGCGTTGGCCTCTTCCATGGCACCCACCAATTGCGCGATACCGCCGGTCGGCAGGCCCAGGTCGAGCGCGACGGCCATGGTGTGGCGCACGCGGGTGCCGCCGCCGACGCCGACGACCATCGGGATCTTGCTCTCACGCAGCGCGGCGAGCTCGGCCACCAGGGGAAGCACCGCGCTTTTGCCGCGGTCGAAGATGGACTGCCCGCCGATGCCGACGAGCACCACCTGGGGCAGAATCGAGAGCTCGTGCTCGGAGTCCGTTTTGGCGGTGACCCTTTTGTCGACGAGCGACTCCTTCATCAACATCGAAGGGAGGTGGGTGCGACCATCGTCCTGGATCAACGTACTCATACGACCTCGTGGCGGGAACTCTCTGCGCCTTCCGTCTCGGCGTCCTGCACACCGCGAGGGGGCGTGCTTTCTGCATCTTCGTTCAATTGGAGGGCGCGCACAACATGATGTGTAGCGTAACCGGAAGCGAGACCGAAGCCCAAATGGATACTCAAGCCGGGCACGAGGATCGCATAGGCAATCGCCGGGGCTTGGAGCAGGGCGACGACCGATAAAATCGTGGCGTAGCGGCCGAGGGCGATCACGCCGCCGGCCAGGGTCCAGAGCCAGGCGCTGCGCAGGAGACGTGGCCGCCGGCTCAAGGCAGGGACGAAGGCGTCGCAGAGCAGGCCCGGCACGATATGTTTCGCGACTTCGAAAACTCCGTAGCGCCCGTCGCCGCTCAAAAAGGCCACGATGCCCATGACGGAGCCGGCCAGGGTCGCCCCGAAGGCCGAGCGCGTGCGCAGCGAGGCCAGCACGTAGAGGGGGGTAAGGACGACCAGCTTGTGTCCCGGGGCGAAGGGCAGGGCAGGCAAGATCTTGAGCGCCTTGATCCCGAGCATGGTCAAGGCGATGGCGGCGATGACCGTGGCGTCTTCGCGATCCCGTGCCGGCATGCCCTCGTCTGCGCCGCCGCCGGGGAGCTCGCGTTGGCGGACGCGCCGGAGCTGGGCCTGCCAGATACGGTCGACGAAGGAGAAGTTGCCGCGCAAGAGCGCACGGAAGATGCTCGTTTCGGCGGCATCGGCCGGGCCCTCGAGTGGAGCCCCGCCGCCGCGACCTCCACCGCCTCCACCCCCGCGCCCGCCACCGCGACCTCCACCGCCTCCACCCCCGCGCCCGCCGCCTTGGCCGCGCGGACCCCCTTCGCCCAAAAGTGCCAGGACCGTATCGAGCGAGAGCGAAAACAGAGGCGGCAGCCCGAGCTTGGACATGCCCATCACCAGGGCCTGCGGGTCGATGCGCCGCACCAGAAGCGAGGCGAAGACGATGGAGACGAGTCGCAGCAGCATCCGCAGCGCGCTCTCGATGCCGTAGAAGTTCAAGGAGGCCGTGAAAAGCCCAAAGTCGACCTTACGCCAGCGGTCTTTTTCGGGATCCTCGCTGACAAGCGCATAACAGGTGAGCAAAAAGAGGCCGAAGAGCGCAAGCTTGCTCAGCTTACGCAGCAGTCGGCGTAGCGGCGCGCGGCTCGAGAGCAGGGCCAGCGCTTGGCCGAGGGCCAGGGCGCCGAGCCAGCGAAAGTCCTCGAGCAGGAAGACCCCGCAGGCGACACTGAGCAGATAAAGAACGTAAAGCCGCGGGTCGATTCGCATGAGTCTCTTTCCTTATCATGCGGCCTCACGAAGGAGAATGTCGAAGCGCTGGCTGCGCGGTGCCCACAACGCGCAAGCGGTGAGCTCCCACCATGGGAACCCACCGCTCTTGCAAGGATCATCAAAGGTCGGAGACGGGAAGGCGAGACTAGTTCACCGGTGTGCAGGTCTCGGCGGGGTTGTCGGCGCGCTGCTTGGTTAGAGTCAGGAACTCCTGCAGGCGTTGCACCATGTTTTGGTCGAGGTTGTAGTCGGGGTGACAGCCTGCCCCGGTACAAGCGGCCGCTTCCGTTTGCTTGGCGACCCAGGCCGGCGGGTTGGCGATGACCACGTTGGTGCCGCTCAAGGTCACGCCCATGGTCGTCAGACACTCGGCGCGGCGGTTGACGCGGAACATTTGGTCATCGTTCTCTTGCATGCAGGCGCCGTCCGTGCCCGGAGCCAGATACGCTGCGTCGTTGTTGTTCTGCTGGTTGGTGTATTTCGGCGTATGGCAGGAGGAGCAGCGGCCGTCACCGGTCTGGATGTCGGCGAACTGATAGACCTGCTTATTGCGCCAGTCGTCGATCTTCATGCAGTCGACGAAGCGCTTGAGCGCACCCGTCAGCACGCCTCCACCCACGGCCCCCGAAGCGGCCGCACCTTGAGCGAAGAGCGTGACGAAGGAGGCGACTTGCTGTGCCTCGTTGGGCAAGAAGGCCGGACCGGCATGTGCACCTTTGTTGATCAGCAAGCTGGCCTGAGGTGTGGAGCCGACGAGGCCCGGGTTGGCGGTGATCGAGGCGTAGACCTGGGCCGCTGCCGTTCCCATGAAATCCGGACCATCGACGGCGTTCGTGTTCATGTGGCACGAGGCGCAGCGGTTGATCAGGATGGGCTGGACATTGGCCGCGAAGAAGGCCTCTGCGCCGGCGTCGGTCCCTACGGCGCCCGCGTTGGCACCTTTGGTATCTCCGCCGGTGCCGGACTCGAAGCCATTCACCATGCCACTCGTGCACGCCAGAACGAAGAGCGCGAGGGAGGCAGGGATCATCGTGGCGTAAGCGCGGGTCATGATTTACTTCCTTTCCCGACGGACGCGGGCGACGACGAGGCCGAGGAAGGCGAGGAGCATCCAAGCAGCGGCGCTGCCCGAGCTGGTGTGGCTGACGCTACAGGCGCTGCCCGAGCTGCTGTCGCCACCCGCGCCGCTCCCAAGGGCGCCAGGACCGGGATCCGGCACTGCACCGACGAGGGCACCCTCGGGGGGTAAGAGGCCGGTGGCGCTGCCCGAGGCGGGCATGACGCTCAACCAGGCGGCGTTCTTCTTGAACGCAGGGTTGCTGTCGACACCGGCATGCGGCCAGAGCCAGAGACCGACCGAGTCGGAGTAGAGCGCGCCCGGCACGTTGTAGTTCGGGTTGGCGATGTAGAGGGCGTGGCCGATTTCGCGACCCTGGTTGTTCGGGTTGCCGCCGCATTGGTTCGAGAGCTTGCCGCCCGCGACCTTGCCGCCCACCGGCAGGATGCCCACCGCAGAGAGCGTGCCGTCGGGGTTGATCTTCATCAGGTTGAGCTTGCCGTCGGCGCTATCGCTGCGACCGGTGGTGCCGACCGCGGCGCAGGTCGAGACGCCGTCCGGGCAGACGCCCAAGCCTGCAAAGACCGGGTGGGTTTGGTCCGAGGTTGGACCGATGCTCTGCACCGAAGCAATCTTGTTCATATCCGAGCCGAGGACGTAGAGACCGCTCATGGAGGGACCCTTGTCGTTGCGGTTCTTCGAGCCGTCCGGGTTGTTGATCGGACCGCCCGAGGAGCCGGCCATCACGACGATCTTGCCGTCGGGCGCGATGGCGATCTCGCCGTCCGAGCAATATTTGCGGTCGGCCGATTGGCAGACTTGGGCCCGGGGCGCGTTCTGCGGCAGGTCATTGAGACCGTTGAGCGTGACCTTGTAGACGCGAACGCCACCGTCTTGTGCGCCGTTGTTCGAGCGGTTGCCGTTACGGCAGCCGACGTAGGCCTGGGCGTCGTTGATGCGCTCGATGTAGGGACGGCAGATGGTCGCGTTGACGAAGTCGTAGTCGATGTCGTTGGCGTTCGAACGGCCGCGGGTGATGGTGTTGTCCGCGTTGAGACGGAAGGGAACCAACGCACCGGTCGTGCCGTTGTCGTTGTAGCCCACCAAGAAGAGATAGCCGTCGCCATCTTTGCGAATCATCTCGATGTCCGAGGCGCCCTCGTTGTCGTTGTCATTCGACTCGCTGACGAGGGTGGGCCCGCTCAGCACTTGGAGCGTGATCGGATCCACGACGCGAACGTAGGTCGAGACGTTCGAGCCGTTCTCCTCGTCGTTGCCATCGCTGACCAGGCAGACGCCCTTTTCTTGGATGCATTCGACAGCGGGCTTGTTGAAAGGCTGGTTGCCTTTGGTGGCGTTGCTGATCTGGCGCGTGCTGAGCAGAGTCGGGCCGGAGGCCGCCAGCTCGATCGAATAGGCACGGCCCTGCCAGGGGCCTTCACCCGCGTTGGGGTTCTGCACGTCGCTGCTCATGCCGACGACAAAGGCAATGTTCTTGCCGCCGACCTGGATGTAGTCGATGGCGTGCATCTCATTGCCGGGCCCTGCGTTCTGCGTGCCGGTGTCGAGGCCGTCGACATCGCATTCTGGGCCGCCTTTGCCATCGTAAAGTTTGATGCGCGTAGGTTGCGCGGCGGCTACGCCAACCCACGTGAGCGCCGCCAGGCTCGCGAGGATGAATTGAATTTTGACGATCCGTCGTTGCATGTGTGCCCTTCCCCCTGTTTGCGCCGGACGTATCCGGCTTCTCCCTTTGCTGATCCCAAGGGCACACACTTCAATATCCGTACCTTCCTCACCCCCCTGTAATTCGTGAACTTTATTTGAACGCGACGCGCGTTTTCGGAACCTTTCGTGTGGTAGATGGAACATGGAGCGTTCCATGTTCCGCGTGATCACAGCGCTACTGTACGGGCGCCTTCGACCTTTCGTTAGGAGAAGCGCCGCCAAAAGAGCGCAACTGCAGCGGCGACAAGCAGCAGCGTGATGGTCCATTCGACCGCTCTGCCGCGATTGGAAGAGCGCTTCTCCGCGCCGGTAGCATGCCGAAAACCACGCAACCTGCATAATCCCGGTCCGAGAAGTCGTCCTTTCGTGGATGCTCGAGCGCGACTTCTTTCGTCGTTTTCTATGGGCCATCTTGACAGGTCTCCTTCTCTATGAATGGGGAAGAGCGCGAGGCCGGGCATTCGTCCTCCGCACGCACATGCGCTCCTTCGCGACTAAGCCAATGAGCCAACAAGCTAACGATAAATAAGAGCGAGCCGAGCGGCGAGAGGGATCAGTCCGCGCTCACGCGGATACAGACTTTCCCTACATGCCCGGCGCTTTCCAGATAGCGAAAGGCCTGCGGCGCCTCGTCCATGGAAAAGCTGCGGTCGATGACCGGCCGCAAGCGATGTTGTCCGATCGCCCGGTTCATGGCCTCGTAGCTGCGTAGGCTGCCGACGAAGATGCCTTGCACGCGTACATGACGCATCAGGATGGGCGTCAGGTCGACCGAGCCGGCACCCCCGGCCAGCACCCCGATCAGGCTCAAGGTGCCGCCCGGGCGCAGGGCTTTGAGCGAATGCCCTAGGGTACCGGCGCCGCCCAGCTCGACCACGTGGTCGAGGGCGCGATATCCGGTGAGACGGCGGACGGTCTCTGGCCACTGGGGATCGCGGCGGTAGTCGACCAAGTCGAAACTCGCCACCTTGCTCAGCGTCTCCGCTTTCTGCGGGTGGCTCGAAAGCAAGATCACCCGCGCGCCCAGCATCCGGCTGAACTGCAGCGCAAAGGTGGCCACCCCGCCCGTGCCCATGATGAGCACGCTTTCGCCCGCCGTCGTGCGACCCTGGGTGACGAGCGCATTCCACGCCGTCAGGGCAGCGCAGGGGAGGGTAGAGGCTTCCACCTCGCTGAGATGCGCGGGGAAGGGCAGGAGGGCGGCTTCGGGAAGCACGACGTACTCCGAGAGCACGCCCGCCATCGGGCCTCCGAGGGTAAAGCGCAGCGCCTCCTGGCTCGGGCTGCCGTCGATCCAGCGCGGCGCAAACACGGTCGCGACCCGATCGCCGACCTGAAAGCGTTCACAGCGCGGACCCAGGGCCTCGACCACCCCCGCGCCGTCCGAGAGCGGCACCATAGGCAGCGGCTGCTTGCGGTTGTATTTGCCCTGCACCATCAGCAGGTCGCGGTAGTTGAGCGAGGCGGCATGGATACGCACACCGACCTCGCCTTCTCCGGGAGGATCCCAGCTGCGCTCTTCGAGGCGCAGATGCTCCAGACCAAAGCCCCCATCGAGGACCCAGGCCCGAGCTCGGCTCACGGAACGTCTCCGACGATCTGCGTCTTGCCTTTGGCGGTCAGCGCCGCGTAGACGGCCGAACGCTCGACGCCGCGGGCGATCATCTCTTTGGCGACCTTGAGCTCCTCCTGCACGACTTCGGCGAAGAGCTCGTAAGGCTGCGCTCCCGGCATGGAGCGACCGTTGATGAAATGCCAGGGCGTGCCCGTCGCGCGCAACGCTTGCGCCGTCTGGATGTCGCTCTCGATCGTGGCGCGATGGCTACGGTCTTGTAGCGCCCGCCGGAAGCGGCTCACGTCGAGGCCGAGCTCGCGCGCATAGCCCTCGAGGTCCTTGGGGGCCAAGGCTTGCTGGTGGGCGAAGAGCAGGTCGTGCATGCGCCAAAAAGCCTCGTCGCCCTTCTGCGCCCGGGCCTCGAGGGCCGCTTCGGCGGCACTGAAAGCGAAGCGATGAAAAGGCATGGGATGGTTGCGGAAGACGATGCGTACGTCCTGCGGGTGTTCCGTCACGAGGCGCTCCAGGGTCTGCCCGGCATCGGAGCAGAAAGGGCACTCGAAATCCGAGAACTGCACGATCGTGACCAGAGGCTCTTTGGCGCCGCGCCAAGGTGCTTGGGCGGGGGAGACGCGATAACGCAAGGTGTCGCTCTCTGCGGCCGCCGCGGGAGCCTTGGCGGTTTTTGCATCCTCTTGGCGCGGCGGTTTGGACGCGGCCTGGGTCGAGTTGGCCGGTTTGGACGCGTGGCGCGCACATCCGGAGAGGCTGAGGAGGGCGAGGGCAACGAGGGTCGAAAGGCGCATGATCCTGGCTTTTAGCGGGGGTCGTTCAGAGGCTCAAGAAAACTTGGCTGAGAATTGCGTCGGTGACGAGCACCCCGATCGAGACCACCACCACCGAGGCCGTGGTCGAGCGCCCCACGCCTTCGGTGCCGCCGCGCGTCTCCAGGCCGTAGTAGCAGCCGACGATAGCGATGACGAAACCGAAGAAGGGCGTCTTGGCGAGGCCGTTGAGGAAGTCGGTCATCGAGACCGCATCGAGGGCCGAGGAGAGAAAAAAGCTCGCCGGAATGCCGAAAGAGGTCGCAGCCACCACCATGGCGCTGAGCACCCCGAGCATGAGCGCAAACGATGCCAGAAGCGGCATCACCAGGGTCGAGGCGAGCAAACGCGGCACGACCAGTTTGCGAATGGGGTCGGCACCGAGAGCGCGGATGGCGTCGACCTGCTCGGTCACCACCATCGATCCGAGCTCGGCGGCCATGCCCGCGCCCACGCGGCTGCCGACCACCAAGGCGGTCAGCGAAGGCGCGAGCTCGCGCGTTTCGGAGAGCGAGACGATGCGGCCGATGGTGTCTTTGGCGCCGAACTTCTCGAGCGCAAAGGCGTATTGGATGGCCATGACGACGCCGACGAAGATCGCCGTCGCCGCCGCGATGCCGAGGCTGCGGACCCCAACTTGCTCCATCTGGTAAAGGAAGGCGCCAAACTCGAAGCGCGTGCGAAAGAGCGAGACGAAGCTCTGCTTCGTCAAGATCGCCACCTTGCCGACATGCTCGAGGAAAGCGATGCAGCGCTTGCCATAGCCTTCGAGGGCTCGGCGCAGGACGCGGGGCAGGCGGGAGACGCGAACTTCTTGCGTGCTTTGAGCCATCAACGCTTCCCCCGCGTATGGAAACCTTCGAGCACTCCCTCAAATTCGCGTCGTCCCTGCGCGAAGGGCGCGCCCTCCGGAGCGACGAGGGCGAAGTCGTAGACGCACTCGTTTTTCTTCAAGACGACGAGCAGGAGCTCGCGCGGCACACCGTCGAGTTTGGCGCGCAGATGCGTGCGCAAGGCCTCTCGACCGTCCATCGGCACCCGCCGCTGCTCGATCACCTCGACCTCGGTGAAGCCGATGACGAGATGGTGGCTTAGCGCCTCGAGAGGCAAGTCGAGCTCCGGACTGCAGGAGGAATGCGTCTGAACGAGCGCGCCCTGCCCGTCCGTCCAGGCGAGATCCCCGCCCTCTTTGACCTCCACGGTCCGCCAACTCGCCGGCGGCGGGTGGAGGCGATAGCTGGTCTCCCGGCCTCGATACCATCCCTGATGCAGGGTATGACTGCCGCCGCAGGCTGCACTCGAGGTTGCGAGGAGGCCGGCCAAGGTCAAGGATTGCCAAAAATTACGCTTCACTGGGGGCAGACTGTAGAAAGGTTTTCCCGGCGAAGCAACGAGGCGCTTCGCCCGGAAGGGCCGCGCCGAGCCTTTGCCCTTGCTTTCCACGATGTCCACTCTTCCTTCCGAACTCGAGGCCCGTCTCGACCTAGCCCTCCACCGTCCCGGTTTGCTCCTCGCCCTGACCGGCGCCGGCATCTCTGCGGAAAGCGGCATCCCTACCTTCCGCGGCGCCGAGGGTTTCTGGCGCGTCGGCTCGCGCAACTACCGGCCCGAAGAGCTGGCGACGCAGAGCGCCTTCCGCCGCATGCCGCGCGAGATTTGGTCGTGGTACCTCTACCGCGTCGGCATCTGCCGTCGTGCGCTGCCGAACGCGGCTCATCTAGCGCTGGTCGAGATCGAAAACGCCTTTCGAGAGCGCTTCTTGCTCGTCACCCAAAACGTCGATGGCTTGCACCGGCGGGCCGGTCACTCCGGCGAGCGGCTCTATGCGATCCACGGCGATCTCGAGCAGATGCGTTGCTCCGAGGCCTGCGGCGACGACGCGACCTGGCCCCTTGCGGAACATTACGCAACGCCCTCAAACGCCGAGAGCGCGATCGACGACGACACCTGGGCGGCGCTGCGTTGCCCCCGTTGTCACGCGCTTGCACGCCCCCATGTCCTGTGGTTCGATGAGGCCTACGATGAAGGGCATTTCCGCTATCAGAGCGCGCTGCGGGCGGCGGCAAACGCGGCGATCTTCGTGGTCGTCGGCACGACCGGGACCACGAGCCTGCCCCTCGCCATGACGCAGACCGCCCTCGAGCATGGAAGTCTCTTCATCGTGATCGATCCCGAGCCTACGACCTTCGCCCGTCTCGCCCAACGAGGTGGAGGCTTCTTCCTTCAAGGTGCAGCGTCCTTTTGGCTGCCCCTGCTTCGCGACGCCCTGCTCCGGCTCCGCGCGGAAGCGAGGGCCTGATGCGTTTCCAGCGTCGGCACTACGCCCTGACCACCTGGATCTTTCTGCGTTTGATGGGCCTCGCCTATTTCGCCGCCTTCGTCTCCTTCTGGGTACAGCTCGAGGGCCTCATCGGCTCCAAAGGTGTCCAGCCGGCGATGGAGTTCTTGGCTTTGCTCAAGATGCGTTATGGCCGGCCTTTATGGCTTGAGGTGCCCTCGCTCTTCTGGCTGAACGCGAGCGACAAAGCCTTCCATCTCTGGCTCGCCGTCGGCGTGCTGGCCTCACTTTTGGTCCTCGCAGGGGTGCTCGCCCGCTACGCGCTCTTCGCCTGCTGGCTGATTTATCTCTCCTTGATCAACGTGGGAGGGATCTTCACCCAGCTGCAATGGGATAGCCTCTTGCTCGAGAGCGGCTTCGTCGCGCTTTTCCTCGCGCCCTGGTCCCTGCGCGACAGCGTCTTTCGCTCCCCCGAGCCCTCTCGCTTCGGGCGCTGGCTGCTTTACTGGTTGCTCTTCCGCCTGATGTTTTCCTCGGGCGTCGTGAAACTGATCAGCCGCGATCCCTCCTGGCACAACCTACGCGCGCTCGACTACCACTTCGAAACCCAGCCCCTGCCCTCCATTTTGGGCTGGCAGCTGCATCGCTGGCCCTCCTTCCTCCATTCCAGCGCCACCCTCTGGGTGCTCATCGTCGAGCTGCTGCTTCCCTTTTTCCTCTGGTTTCCCGGCTGGCCGCGGCGCGCGGCGGCGCTGATTTTTCTCTCCTTCCAGGCCGGGCTCTCGCTGACGGGCTACTACGGCTTTTTCAACTTCCTCGCCGCGATTCTCTGCTTGCCCCTCCTCGACGAAGAAGGCCTGCGTCGCGTGCCCCCCTTGCGGCCTTTTTGGCTCTGGTTCGACGACTACCGCGCCGGCCGCATCGATCGCCCCTTCGACTTCTACGCGCCGAAGACTTGGCTGCCGGCCCTGCCGGTCTTACCGGTTTTCCTCTTTACGGCCATCCAGCTCATTTCGACCATCACCGGCCCTCGCGTCGCGCCGATGCGCAACGTCGTGCGACCGGTGCAAGGCTTTCGCACCTTCAACCGTTACGGCCTCTTCGCGGTGATGACACGCTCCCGCTCCGAAGTGATCTTCGAGGGCAGCGACGATGGCAAACGCTGGAAGAGCTACGAGTTCCGCTACAAACCCGATCGCCTCAGCAAGGCGCCGCGAGGGCGCTGGCTGCATATGCCGCGCCTCGACTGGATGATGTGGTTCGCCGCGCTGCACGGCCCCGAAGATCATCCCTGGGTGATGGCCTTCGAGCGGCGTCTCCTGCAAAACGAGCCCGCGGTGACCTCCCTCTTGCGCCGCCATCCCTTCGAGCGCCGGCCGCCCAAATACATCCGCGCCAAGCTCTATCGCTACCGTTTCAGCACCAGCTCGGAGCGCAACCAGACGGGTCGCTGGTGGACCCGCGAAGCCAAAGGCGATTACGGCCCTCTCTTGCAAGGCTTGGACTGAGCCCTGCAGGGCGCACGGCCCCCGCGAGCCCTGCTCTCGATAAGGCCTGCGTGTTTCAGTTTGCGCAACTCTGAAGCGCGCTGATCCACTCCCCAAGGAGCTGCACGCCGGCCTCGTCGACCACCTGGCTGCCCAGAGGCGGCATCCGTTTGTCGTCGAGCGCGCGCATGCGCAGAGTGAGCAGCGAACGCGCGGCATCGCCAGAGGCGATCACGCGTGCTCCCGCAACGGCGAGGTCTCCTTCTTCGGGCGCCTTGTTGCAGGCCATCGTTTCGCTCAGCGAGCGGGAGAAACGCAGGTCGATGTTGCCTCGACCGGGCGCATTGGGACGATGACAGAAGGAGCAGTTCGCATGCAGGTAGGAACGGGCTCTGGCCTCGACCGGGCCTTCCTTATGAGGATCGGGATAGGCGGGCAAGGCCGAGGGCGGTGCGGCGAGCGCGGCGGCGAACATGCCGATATGCGAGAGCGTCGCCAGCTGGTTGGACTGGCGCTGCCCGGCGTACATCCACGAGCGATTGAGCTGCGCCGTTTCCAAACCCAGACTGCGGCCCGCAGCCTCCGTATGGCACTGTATACATTGGGCGCGGCTCGGCGCCGTCCAGCTGCGGCCAGGACCGAGGTCGATCTTCGTCTCCGCCCGCGTCAACACGGCATCGTTTTGCGCCTCGTTCCAGACGTAGGTGTAGCCTGCCCAGCTGCCGTCATCGTGACGCACCATGAAGCGGGTCTCGAGGTAACGTCCCTCGAGGCGGAAACGCTTGATCAACACACTGCCCGGCGGGAACTCCCAATCGCCGTCGTCTTGGATGGCGATCGTGCTGCCGTCGGGCAGCGCGAGCCAGCGCTCCTTTTCGGCGCCGTCCGACCATAGAGGGCTATTCACCCCGTAGGGGATGAGCCCCGGCGCCGCTTTGCGCGGATCGGAGGCGTCAAAGCAGCCGGTCTGCGAAAGCAGCGGCGGAAAATCCATCGGTGCAGGTGCGCCGCTACGCCGCTCGAGGGCGTAAATGCCCCCGGGTTGGTAGTTCAACACATAGACCTCGCCGCGCGCATCCTGCGCAAAAGAGCTGATCGAAAGCCCAGTGGCGGCCAAGAACTGCGGCGTATAGCTGGGCGTTTCGCCATTCTGCGTCAGCGCCCAGAGCGCTCCCGAGACAAAGTCGCCGTAGAGATACATGCCCTGCAGCTCCGGCAGCGCCTCGCCGCGATAAACATAGCCGCCGGTGATCGATTGGCCCTCGTCCCGCCCATATTCCGCCACCGGATCGATGAGCCCCGTCCCATTGCAGGAGGCGCTCGCATAACAGCGGCTGCCCTCCTTGATGCGCCAGCCGTAGTTGCCGCCGCGGACGATCTTGTCGACCTCTTCGAGTGCTCCCTGACCGACGTCTCCGCCCCAGAGCTCACCCGTCATCGAATCGAAGGAGAGCCGCCAGGGATTGCGAAAGCCCCAGGCAAAAATCTCTGCGCGGCCGCCGCCTTGCGCGAAAGGATTGTCCGCGGGGATGGCGTATCCCGAGCCTCCACCGACGTTTAGGCGCAGCACCTTGCCGAGCAGACGCTGCAGGTCTTGCCCGGTGTTCTCCGGATCACCGCCGCCGCCGCCGTCACCAAAGGCCACGTAGAGGAAGCCGTCCGGGCCGAAGCCGATCCACCCTCCGTTGTGGTTGCCGGCGAACTGATCGAGGCGAAGCAAGACCTCTTCGCTGTTGAGGTCGGCCCGCAGCGGGTTCTGGGCGTTGCGGCGGAAGCGAGAGATGCGCGACTCCAAGGCTTGGTTCGAGCCGGGCCGTGGCCCCGAGGTATAAGAAACGTAAACCCTGCCGCTCTGGGCATAGTCGGGTGCGAAGGCGAGTCCGAGCAGGCCCGCTTCGCCACCCGCCTGGACGCGGTCACGGATGTCGAGAAAGACTTCGTAGGAGCGGACTCCCGCCTGGTTGGCGAAGACCAACACGCGTCCGCTCTGCTCGAGCGCGTACCAATAGCGCTCGTCCCCAGGTGCCTGAACGATGTAAACGAGCTCATTGAGATTGCCGAGACCCTCAAACTTGCGGGTCAACTGCACCTGAACCGGGCCGGAGAGCGGCCGCGGGCCTGCCAAGCAGCTGGAGTTGCTCGGGCGCTGGTCGAGGCCAAACTCGCTCTCCCCGCCTTTGGCCTTGTCGCAAGCATAGGCAAAAGCGAGAGGAATCAGAGCCAGGAGCAGGCGGCAGAGCCCGCGCCGAAGCCCAAAATCGTATCCTTCCGCCATGCGCGCCCCCCTCACTCGCTCCCTGCCCCTTAAGTCAGGCTACCGAAAGAGCTCCTTTTCGACTAGTCCTCCCGCGCCCGCCGCTGGAGGATAGGAGTCGGCCCAAAAGAACGGAGTCTTCCAGGATGTGCGGCGCAACTGTCTAGTTTCGCCCTTCCGCGCGAGGAGCGATCAGAAGCCGAAGGCTTCGCGGAAGGTGCCGCTCACGACTTCGAGCTTGCTGCAGGGCTTGCCCTGCGCACTCTGCCGGGCTCGGTCGGTGGTGCAGAAGCCGTCGCTGCTCACAGGATAGTCGTCGGCGAGCTGCGAACGGGCTTCGATGCGCACGCCGCCTTCGGCCCGAGGGCGCAGCTCTTCCTTGGAGAGCTCCCCGCCTTTGCAAAGCTGCCCATCTTGAAAGCCGGTCATCGCGGTCTCGCCGGACAAGCCTTCGGCACTGCTGCGACTGAAGGTGAAGGCGAACTGGAAAGCGAAAGGTTGCTGGTTGCGCGTTTTGCTCGCCTTCTCGCGGCAGTCCAAGGGATCGCGGCAAGAGGTGAGGGTGGCATAG
>ERZ1066121.1155-NODE-1155-length-20631-cov-8.026925_pt1 | contig 20631 bp, 11 predicted proteins | sample MGYA00382768_ERZ1066121 | MGnify/ENA primary metagenome ERZ1066121 (study PRJEB33369, sample SAMEA5778351) | biofilm metagenome | biome: Industrial cooling water; feature: Water cooling tower basin; material: Biofilm | place: United Arab Emirates | collected... | reverse complement strand
TTGCCCACGCCCACGTTGCCGCCGGGGTTGAGGTAAAGCGGCGCCCACGCCGACACGGTGTTGTTGTGCCCCCCCACGGTGGCCCGCTCGCCGAAGGTTCCGATCACCACGCGGTCGCGCGTGAACGAGGCGGCCGTGGTCGCGCTGCCGATGTTGGCCGCTACCCAGTTGCCGTTGAAGGGCGTGGTGAGGCTGACGCGCCCATCGGCGGCCACGGTCAGGCCGGCGGTGGGGTTGCCGATGAATCCGCCGCCCACGAAGCCGCCGAGGGTCGGGGCGGTGCCCGTCAGCGGGTAGTTGCCCAGGCTGAGCGCCTGCGTGGCCGTGTGGTTGCCGAGGTTATCGGCGGCGCCGCTCCCGCCGCCCACCGGCACCCAGGTGGTGCCGCTATACAGGTAGAGGCCGGGCGTGTTGTCGGTCTGATAAATGGTCAGGCCGAGCGCGGGGGCGCTGATGGCATCGCGCTGCGCCTGCGTGAGGCGCGGCAGCAGCAGCCCCTTCTGGGTCGAAGACACATCGAGCGCCGCCGACGGATGCGGCGTGGTGGTGCCGATGCCAACCCCGTTCTGGGCTACGGCCGGCGCACCAGTCAGCAGCCCCACCCCGATACCGAAGAAACGTAAAGCGTTTTTCATCCGAAAGCACCGCTTGCCGCCCGCAGCACACGACCACGAACCCCGGCAAAAGTGCCCCTCGCCCCCACCCGCCCGCAAGCCCGCCGGTACCAACGACCGCCCGCCGTGTACGAACAACGGCAGAATGGCGCGGCGAGTCGGCGTAGAGACGCGTCTTCGCGTCTCCGGCGGTTGGGCGACGGCGGTTGGGCGACGGCGGTTGGGCGACGGCGGTTGGGCGCCCCTTGCAACGTGGCCGTGCAGCGGAGACGCAAGGATGCGTCTCTACCTCATTGCAACAAATCGAGCCGCGCCAGCAGCTCGTCGCGGTAGGCGCGGCCCAGCGGCGCCGTGCCGCCGCCGCGCAGCAGCACTTCCTGCCCCGTGAGGTCGATGCTCTCGACGGCGCCCAGGCGCACCGACGCCGACCGATGCACCCGCACGAACAACGCGGCCGGCAGCCGCTCGTGCAACTCACTGAGGTTGAGGCGGGCCGTGTGCTTGCGCCCGCTCAGGGTGTGGAGGTGGGTGTAGTTGCTGTCGGCCTCGATCCATTGCACCTCGGCGAAGGGCAGGCGCACCAGCCGGTTGTGTTCGCGCAGCCAGAGCGAATCGCGCAGCACCAGCCCGGCGGCGGGGTCGGGCAGCGGAGCGGCGGGCGCGGGCGGCGCGGAAGGCGCGTGTTCCGCTTGCTGCACGAACTGCTGCGCCGCCAGCTCGATGGCGTGGCCCAGCCCCAACTCATCGAACGGCTTGCTCAGGAAGGCGGCCGGCGCCACGGCCCGCGCCCGCCGGAAGGTGTCGGCGTCCTGAAACGAGGTCAGAAAAATCACCGGCACCCGGCGGCGGGCCAGCAGCGTGTGGGCCAGGTCGATGCCATCAGGGCCGCCGCCGTCGGCCAGATGCACGTCGAGCAGCAGCAAATCAGGGGCGGTGGCGTCGAAGAGGCGCTCGGCTTCGGCGGCGGTGGGGGCCACGCCTACCACCTCGTAGCCCAGGCCCGTGAGGGCGCGCCGCACGGCGCGGGCCTGCATAAACTGGTCTTCCACCACCAGCAGCCGCAGGGCATCAGAGTAGGCAGAAGCAGTGACGAGCGAAGGCGTTGACATCAGAAAAAAATGGTAGAGACGCGTCTTCGCGTCTCCGCTGCACGGTTACAACCCAGCCGCCGTGGCTCAACCGCCGTGGGCGGGCCGGAGACCCGCGCTCCGTGGCCCAACCGCCGCCGAAGACGCAAATATGCGTCTCTACGGCTACCGAACCGGCGCTAATTCGCCGCCTGCCGGGGCAGCGCAATCGTCCAGCGGGTGCCTGGGCCGGGCAATGATTCGCCGCGCCACTCGGCCCCCAGCAGCCCCACGAAATGGCGGCACACGGCCAGGCCCAGGCCGGTGCCCGGCTCGCCGTTGGTGCCGGCGGAACTGGCCACGGGACTGCCGTCGAGGGCCGCCGCCAGCTGCGCGGCCGTCATTCCGCGGCCCGTGTCAGTGATGGTCAGCACGGCGGGGGCGGCGGGTTCGGTGGTGATGTGCAGCCGCACCGTGCCGCCCGCAGGCGTGAATTTGATGGCATTGCCGAGCAGGTTGCGCAGCACGGCGCCCAACAGGTCGGCGTCGAACAACAGCGATTCGGGCACGTCGGGGGCGCATTCTACGTGCAGTTTCACACCTTTGGCAGCGGCCACCGGCCCGAACACCCGCTCCATCCGCTGGGGCAGCAGCGCCGGGCGGTTCCACTGAATCAGCGGCTGCACCTGCCCCGATTGGGCGCGCGCCCAACTCAGGAGATTGTCGGCCAGGTCGCTCACGGCGCGGGCCTGGTCGGTGAGGGCCGTGGCGAGGCGGCGCTGCTCGGCAGGGTCGGGCTGGTCGGCGAGGTCGGCCAGTTCGGGGCCGAACTGCTGAAACGTGGCCAGCGGGGCGCGCAGGTCGTGGCCGACGATGCGCATCAACTGGTCTTTGGTGGCGTTTGCTTCGTCTTTGACGCGGTTGGCGGCGCGCAGCTCCTGGGCCGTGGCGGCCAGCGCCGCCCGCGAGCGGCGCACCTGCCGCAGCAGCCAGCCGCCCAGGCCCAGCCCCATGGCCAGCGCCACGGCCACCAGGCCCCACAAGCGGGCGCGGGCCGTGGCCTGCGCGGCGCTCAGCGCCGTGATGCGCTGCTGCTGTTTGAGAGAGGCGATGCTGTCCTGCTGCTGTTTCACGCCAAAGCGCGTGGAGAGGTCGGCGACCTGCCGCTGCACGTCGGCCGAATTGAGACTATCCTGCAAGGCGCGGTACTGCCGTTCGGCGGCCAGCGCCTGCGGCAGGCGGCCGGCTTTTTCGTAGATCTCCGACAGGCTGCCGCGGACGTAGAGGATGTTTTTCATCCGCCCCGAAGCCTGCGCCACCCGCAGGGCTTCTTCGATGGCGGCCACGGCGGCGGCGCGCTCGCCTTGTGCCATCCGCACGTTGGCCTGCGCATCGAGGGCGTTGCACAAGGTTAGGGCCCGGCCCAGGCGCCGGGCCTGCGCCACGGCTTCGTCGGCGTAGCGGCGGGCGGCGGGCAGTTGGTGCGGCTGCTGCTGGTCGAGGACGTTCCAGGTCAGGTTTACCAGCACGTGCGACTGGCCGCTTGGTTCCTGCAGGCGGCGCTCGCCAGCCAGCGCCCGCAGCAGATACGGCTCGGCCTCGCGCCACTGGTGGTTGCCGCTCAGCGCATTGCCCAGCGTAATGGAGCTGCTGGTCACCAGGGTATCGTTGCCGAGGGCGTCGGCCACGGCCAGTGCCTGCCGGGCGTAGGCAATGGCCTGGGGTAGCTGCTGCTGCAATTCAGCCGCTTCCGACAGAAAGTCGAGCGCCTCCCACTCCCAGCGGCGGGCCGGCGGCTGTTGACGCCGCGCCTGCTGCCAGGCTTGCTGGGCCAGAGCCGTGGCGCGCGGGTAGTTGCTCTGGTTCAGGGCAGCCACGGCGGCTTTCAGCTTCGCCTTGGGGGTGTCGGGGCCGGGGGTGAGCGGGGCCGTGGCAGCCGCGGCCAGCCATACCCCACTCACCAGCAACCATCCACTGAATAAGCCGCTGAAGAGCCATTGTCGGATACTTCGGTTCATCGGGGGCGAAGGTCGCGACAAACAATTTATTATCTTCCCTACGCCCCCACCCGACGGCCGTCAGCCGCTTGCCCGTCCGCCCCCGGGTTTCCGTTCTCTTCTACTCCACCACCACCCGCCGGCGCAGTGTGCGGCCGTCGGGCAGGTTGGCCGTCAGCACATAGGCGCCGGGGGCCAGCGAGGCGGGCAGCGGCAGCGGCTCGCCGGGGCGGAGCGTGGCGGCCAGCACGAGGCGCCCAAGCGCATCGAGCAGGCGCGCGGACGTGGGCTGCGTGAAGCCGGGCACCGCCACCCGCACCGATTGGCCGGCCGCGGCGGGGTTGGGCCACAGCTCGGCGGGTGCTTCGGCCACCAGCGCGGGCCGGCCGAGCGGGATGGTGGTTTCGGCGCTGACAGTGATCGTGGCTTGGGTGCGGTTGGGTTGCGTGTACGCGACATACACCACAGCCTGCGGCGACGAGGCGCGCAGGAACACGTCATCCACCCGCGTGACGGTGTTGCCCTGCGTGAGGCCCAGCGCCGTGAGCAGCAGCGCCGGGGCGGGCTGGCCGTTCACGAAAAACGAATCCTGCTGGATGGTGTAGGAACGCCGTAGCAGCACCGGAATGGGCACCGAGCCGCCGGTTTGCCCGGCCACCGGCACCCGCGCCGTACCCCAGGCGATGACGCTATCGCGGCGCGTGAACCGCTGCACGTAGCGCGCGGGGGCGCGGTTCAGGCCAAACGCCGCGATGCTGATTTGCAGATTCGTGACCGAGCGATGAAACTGGTCGTTCGTCGTACCGGCGGTGCTGGGCAGTTCCTGCACCACCAGCGGCGGGGCGTAGGGCAGGTTCTGGGCCGGAAACAGCAGCGAATCCTGCGGATTGCCGCTGATGGCCCCCAAGCTGAACGACTGCTTGGCGAGCGCCGACCCAAACTGCACCAGCCCCGCCGCCGTGTAGCCCAGAAAATTATTCCCTTGAATCTGGAGCGGCCCCAGCGGCACCGTGTAGCCGCCGCCCAGCGTGGCTTGCGGGTAGGCGGGGTTGGGCAGCGCCGCCGGCCAGGAGCGGGTGTACGCGGCGCCCATCGGCGCCAGGGCGCTGAAGTCCCAGGTTTGGTTGGCGCCGGCCCGCAGCCGGGGCAGCGGGGCGGGGGGCGCCACGCGCTGCCAGTCATACACGTGGCCGGGCGCAATGGTGTGGCCGGCGGCCGTGAGCGTGATGGGGGTTTGGGCCACGGCGGCGGCGGGCCAGAGCGCGGCCGTCAGGGCGGCGGCACGGCACAGGCCGCGCCCGGAGAAACGGCGGGGTACGAACACGAACATAAGGAGGAGGTGGGAAGTGAAATCCGGTGAAATCCGGTGAAATCCGGTGAAATCCGGTGTAATGGCCGCGGTGACACTCTACTTGCGCGCCTGTCCGCCGCCGGCTTCGAGTGCCCGCAGCCGGTCAGCGAGCGACTGCAAAGATGCTTCGGTGGTGGCGCGATCAGTGGCGTGGTCGGCTTCGGCGCGGTCGGCGCGGGCGCGCAGGGCGGTGTTCTGGGCTTGCAACTCAGCCACCAGCCGCGCCAGCTCCTGGGTGGCGCTCACGTTGAGCATCGCGAGCGCTTCATAGTCCACGGTCCGCACGTCGGGGTGTTCCAGCCCGAAAACGAAAATTTGCTGGCCGGCCAGCGCCGCCGCCTGGGCGCCGCGCACCCGCAACGTGGTAGTGGCCGGCGCGGCAGCTACGACGCCCACTACCTCGCCCTGCGGCCCCACCAGCTTAATGCGCTGGCCCGCGCGGGCGCCGGCCGGCGCCGCTTGCGGCAGGGTCAGCACCAGCACCGAATCGGCTTCGGCCACGGCGGTTTTCGCCACGGCGTACACGTCGGGCAGGAAGCCCGTATGCTGGCTGACGGCTTGCGGGAAGACTTCTTCTACCTCCTGAGCAATCACTTTTTTGTAGAGCCGGTCGCCGTGGGCGGCGCGGTCGCGCATCCGGTAATCGGTGATGCGCAGGCGGGTGAGCAGGCCCAGGTCGGTGGCGTTGTCGGTCAGGCCGATGATGGTTTTCAGCCTTCGATCTGAGGTGGCGTTGAACTCGGCGGCCACCACCCGGCCGCTGGCGCGGATGGTGATGTCCTGGCCGTTCATCGTGTAGTTGTACCCGACGGAGCCGTAGTTGAGGTACGAGTAGGTGTAGGTACCGAGGCTAGTCGAACCGAACACGTCGAGCTTGGCCGTGGGGTTGGCCGTGCCGATGCCCACATTGTGGGTGGCGTCGGCATCGCCCAGGATGGTGGTGCCGCGGATGTAGTTTTTGCCGTCGGAGTAGTTGAAGTGGGTACTGAGGGTGGTGCCCGCGCCGGGCAGGCGCACCTCACCGCCGGGGTTGAGCGAGAGCGGTGCCCAGCCCACCACGCCGTTGGCGGCGGTGAAGGCGTGCCCGCCCACGGTTGCCAGCCCGAAGAGCGTACCGGCCACCACGCGGCTCATCGCCGTGCCCGCCTGCCCGCCGAAGGAGGAAAACCAGTCGGCCGAATTCAGCGCGCCGCCATCGTTGGTGGTGTAGGCGCGGATGCCGCCCGCGCCGCGCACGTCGAGGCGGGTACCGGCCGTGGGCGCCGTGCCCACGCCCAGGTTGCCGCTGATGCCGCCCCCGACGCTCAGGGTGCCGCCCACGCTCAGATCGCTCGAAATCAGGCCGGTGCCGGCCACGTGCAGACTGGCCGTGGGGCTGAGCGTGTTGATGCCCACGCGGCCATCGCCGCGCAAGGTCATCAGGTTCATATCGGGCACCCCTACCGCGCCGTTGCCGAGGTTGAAATCCACGCGCGAGAGGCTGTTGATGCCGGCCGCGTACGACCCCACGGCCATCTCGAACACGCCCGGATACTTGTTGCCCAGGGTGCCGGGCCGCGACAGTCGCAGGAGCTGTTCGGCCCCCACGGTGGCGGCCGTCATCGGGGTGCTGCCCCACAGGTCGAGCTTGACGAGCGGCGCGGCCGTGCCCACGCCCAGGTTGCCGCTGACGGCCGCGCCGCCCACCACATCGAGTTTCTGCGCCGGATTGACCGTGCCGATGCCCACGCTGCCGGTCAGCGGCGTGTTGTAGGCGGCAGTGCCCAGCATCGCCCACGGCGCGTTGATGAGGTTCGAGGCGTCAATCTCCGGCGCGGCCGTGGCGCTCACCACCGGCTCGATCACCAGCACCCCGGCTCCGGGGGTGCCTGGGGCGTAGGTGCCCTGCGCCGACGGCGAAATCCACGACGAGCCGCCGCCGCCCGCCCCCGACAGGGTGTTGCCGCCGCCGCCGCCGTAGTACCCGCCACCGCCGCCGCTGCCGTTGGAGACGGCGTTGCCGCCCGTGCCGTTGAGGCCGCCCGGCACGCCGGGGCCGCTCTGCGAGGCACCCGTACCGGCGTTGTCGCCGTTGCCGGGGGCGCCTACCGGCAGCCCGCCGCTGCCGCCGGAGCGGTTTTGCACCGTCGAGTACGGGGCACCCCCGCCCCCACCGGCGGCTACCAGCAGGGCGTTGCGGGAGGTCAGGTAGTCGCCGGTGGCCCCGTTGGCGAGGGCGCGGCGCAGGTCGGTGGCGCCGCCGCCGCCCTGGGAGCCGCTCGTGCCGTTGCCGCCGCCGTTGTAGCCCCCGGCCGGGCTGGTGCCCGCGCCGCCCACCATCACCGTCAGCACCTCGCCGGGCTGCACGAGCACGTTGGCCGTGACGCGCGCGCCGGTGCCACCGGCCCAGTTGAACGAACTGCCGCCCCGCCCGCCCGTGGCCGTCACCCGCAACTGCCGCACCCCGGCGGGCACGGTGTAGGTCTGCGGCGCCCCCGTGACGTTGAAGGTGACGGTGGGCAGCCCGCCGGTGGTGGTGCCCGCGCCGCTGCCCAGCAGTTCCTGCCACCGTACGCCGTCCCAGAAGTTGAGGCGGGTGGTGGTGGTGTTGAACACCTGCAACCCCGTGGCGGGCGCGGCGATGGCGTCGCGCTGGGTCTGGGTCAGGCGCGGAATCAGCACCCCGCGCGTGGTGCTTGCTACGTCGAGGGCGGCCGAGGCCGCGGGGGCGCTCGTGCCGATGCCCACGCGCCCGCCTTCGGGGTTGAGGGCCAGGTCGGCCCAGCCGGGGCCCACGTCATTGGCGGCGTTGAAGTTGTGGCCGCCCACGGTGGCGGTGCCGTAGAGGGTGCCGGCCACCACGCGGTTCATCGCGGTGCCGGCTTGCCCGCCGAAGCTCGAAAACCAGTCGGTGGCGCTGCCGGCGGTACCGGCGTTGGTGGTGTAGGCGCGGATGCCGCCGGGGCCGCGCACGTCGAGGCGGGCGCCGGGCGTGGGGGTGCCGAGGCCCGCTTGCCCGGCGTTGTCGAGGGCCAGCCCCACGGTGCCGCCGTTGCCGGTCAGCAGGTTCGTACCGAGGTTGAGGTTCTGGGTGGCGGTGTGGTTGCCGAGGTTGTCGGCGCCCACGGCGGCCGAGGCGCCTACGTTGCCGTTGTTATCGACGGTCAGGACGCGCGCGCCGCCGCCGGCCAAGCCCTCGAAGCGCACCGACGACGAGGCACCGCCTACGTGCAGGGTGGCGGTGGGCGCGGTGGCGCCCAGCCCGATGCCCACGCGGTTTTGCCACGTCCAGGTCAGCACGGCCCGCCGGCCGGTGCTGGCGGTGCTGCCCAGCGCCCCGCCACTCCAGCCATACAGCACCGGCCCATCCACGGCGGCGCCGTCCCAGAGCTTGCCGGTGCCGTACCAGCCCAGGCCGTGGTTTACGTCGAAGCCGGAGCGCAGCAGCACGTCGGCCGCGTCGTTGAGGCGCAGGGTGGGGCCGTCGAAGCGCACCGTGGAGGCGGCACCGCTCACGTGCAGGGTGGCGGCGGGAGCGTCGGTGTTGATGCCCACGCGGTTCTGGTCGGTCCAGCTCAGCACCGAGCGACGCCCGCCCGTGGTGGACGAGGTGACGCCCAGCCGCCCGCCCGCCCAGCCATACACCACGGGGCCATCGACGGCCACCGCGTTCCAGAGCTTGCCGGTGCCGTACCAGCCCAGGCCGTGGCCCACCTCCGACCCGGAGCGGATGAAGAGGTCGCCATCGTCGGTGAGCCGGATCGAGCCGGCCACGTGCAACCGACTAAAAGGGCTGGCGACGCCGATACCCACGTTGCCGCCGCCGGGGTTGATGATCAGGTTCGACCAGTTCGACAGGTTGTTGGTGTGCCCACCGATGGTGGCGCGGCCGTTGAGCAGGCCGGCCACCACGCGGTCGCCGGAGAGGCCGCCCGCGTCGAGGGCCACCCAGCTCAGGGTGCCGGAGCCGCCGTTGACGGAGTTGAAACGGGCACGGCCTTCGGTGTCGAGGCTCAGGCCGGGGTTGAAGCGGTCAGTCGCCGTCCCGACCAGCCGACTGCCGCCCAGGTTCAAATCCTGCGTGGCGAAGTGGGAGCCGAGGTTATCGCCGCCGCCGGTGGGCAGGTTGACCAGGTTAGAGGCATCGAAAACGGGCGCGGCGAGGCTTTCGAGCGGCGTGAGGCTGATTTCGCCGTGGCCCTGGCCACCGGGCGCATACGTCACCGTCCCATTCAGGCGGCCGGGGTGTACCCACGACGACCCGCCGCCGCCGCCGAAGTCGCCGGGGTTGCCGTAGCCGCCGCCGCCGCCGAAGTAGCCCCCGCCGCCACCGCCGCCGCCATTGCTGCCGCCGCGCCCGCCGCTGCCGAACTGCCCCACGGCGCCGTTCTGCGAGGGGTCGTTGGCGAAGTAGCCGCCCGCGCCGCCGCTGGTTTGCGTTGCGCCTTTGCCGCCGCCGTCGTAGCCGACATTGGTTTCGGTGTAGGCATTGCCGCCGACGGGCAGCCCGCCCGCGCCGCCCACTTTCACGAACCCCGCCCCGGAGCCGCCGCCGCCGCCCGCCACCACCAGCCGCTCGGCGAGCGAGTAGCCGCCAAAACGCACGTCCGAAGCGCCCCCGCCGCCACTGCCGATGGTGCCGCCCACGGCCCCGCCGTTGAAGCCGCCCAGGGTGTTAGGGTAGTAGCCGCCCTGGCCGCCCACGTTGACTTGCAGCGTCTGGCCGGGCGTCACGGACACGTCGGCCGTCACGTCGGCCCCCACCCCGCCCGGCCCGCCGCCCGACCCCAGGCCGCCCGCCGCCCCGCGCGCCACCACCCGCAGGCGGTTGCACCAGGGGGGCACCACGTAGGTCTGCGGGCCGCCGGTGTAGGTGAAGACCGTGGGCGTGGGCGGCAGGCCGTTCGCCGCCGTCACGGGCAGCAGCAGCGTCTCCTGCCACCGGGCGCCGTCGAAGACGTTGATGCGGCTGGTGGTGACGTTGAAGATCTGCAGGCCCGCGGCCGGATTGGCGATGGCGTCGCGCTCGGCCTGCATCAGGCGCGGCGGCAGCAACCCTTTCTGGGTAGATGTTACATCGAGCGCGGCCGACGGGTGCGGCGCTGTGGTGCCCACGCCGACGCCGGTTTGGGCCACGGCGGCGGGCGTCGTGAGCAGCAGTGCGGCGCCGAGGCCCAGCGGGGTCAACGCAGCGCGGAGCGAGTAAAAATGCGACATTTCCGAAATGTGAGGAGTGGGCAGAGGTTCAAATTAACGCTCTCCTACCCCTCCACCCCCCCCCCGTGGGACGAACCCCGCCCGGTCGATAGCGAATCGGGCAGGGGTGTATGCGAAGGATATGGGACGCGGCCACGGCGCCGGCAGTCGCATCGTCGTTGGCAGATGCCGCCTCCCCGGGAGCACCGGGCTCCAGCCCGGCGCCGGTATGCGTGGTGCCGGGCTGGAGCCCGGTGCTCCCAGAGCGGTCGCGCCCGCGCCGGGCTGGCGCCCGGTGCTCGCGGTGGGTATGCGGCTACCGTCACACGCTCGCCGCCAGTTCGGCTACGGCGCGGGAGGTGTACTTGCGCCCGGCGGCCGTGTGGAGGTGACAGTGGTTGGAGTCGGCTTCGAGCCACCACACGTCGGCGAGCAGCACCCGCACCAGCCGGGTGCCTTCGCGCAGCCACAGCGAGTCGCGCAGAACCAGACCGTCGTCGGCGGTGGGTGGGGGTGTTTCTGGTTGCTTGTTGCTTGTTTCTGGTTGGGCCGGTGCCGTGGCCTGCGCAAACTGCTGCGCGGCCAGTTCGATGGCGTGTTCGAGGACGTGTTCATCGAAGGGCTTGTTGAGAAACGCCGCCGGCCCCACGGCCCGCGCCCGGCCGAAGGTTTCGGGGTCCTGAAACGAGGTCAGAAAAATCAGCGGCACCCGGCGCCGGGCGCTCAAGCGGTGGGCGATCTCGATGCCGTCGGCGTCGGAGCCGGCCAGATTCACGTCGAGCAGCAGCAGGTCGGGGGCGGTGGCGTCGAAGAGGCGTTCGGCTTCGGCGGCCGTGGGCGCCACGCCCACCACCTCGTAGCCCAGGCCCGTGAGGAAGCGCCGCACGGTGCGGGCCTGCACAAAGTCGTCTTCCACGACCAGCAGGCGCAGGGCGTCCGGGGCGAAATCAGAATTTCCCATACGGCGGCAAAGATGTGGCGGCGTCTTTCCAAGACGCCGTGTTGTAGAGCGCCCGGCGTCTTGGAAAGACGCCGCCACTTTCCGAAAAGACGCCGCTAGACCGACGCCGCTAGACCGACGCTGCTAGACCGTCAGCGTCCACCGCGTCCCCTGGCCAGGGAACGAGCTTCCCTCCCACCGCGCGCCCAGCACCCCCGCGAAGTGGCGGCACACGGCCAGCCCCAGGCCCGTACCGGCCTCGCCGCCGGTGCCGCTGGTGCTGCGCACCGCCCCCTCGCCGCCGAGCGCGGCAGCGAGCTTGTCGGGCGGCATCCCGACGCCCGTATCGCTCACGCTGAAGCGGACGTTGCTGGTTTCGGGCGCCCGCTCGGCCCGCAGCGTCACGGTGCCGCCGGACGGCGTAAACTTGAGCGCGTTCGAGAGCAGGTTGCGCAGGATGGCGGCCAGCAGGTTGGGGTCGGTTTGGAGAGAATCGGGCAGCTTGTTGGCATCCTGCACACCTTCCACGCACAGCGTCACTCCCTTCGCGGCGGCCACAGGCTGAAAGAGCGTCCGCAGGCTGGCCAGCAGCACGGCGGGCCGCACGGGTTGTGGCAGCGCCACCACCTGCCCGGTCTGGGCGCGGCTCCAGTCGAGGAGATTGTCTACCAGGGCGCTCACGGCGTTGGCGCGCTCGGTGAGGGCGGCGGCCAGGTAGCGCTGCTCGGCGGCATCGGGGCGGTCGGCCAGCGCCTCGAACAGCGGCCCGATCTGCTGAAACGTGACGAGCGGGGCGCGCAGGTCGTGGCCGATGATGCCCATCAAGCGATCTTTGGTGGCATTGGCCTGGCGCAAGGCAGATTCCGAAGCCGCTAGCGCCGCCCGCTGCCGCCGGAGCAAGCCGTACAGCACCGCAAACACGCCCAGCGCGACCGCCAGGCTGGTTGCGCCCCACGTCAGGCGCTGGGCGCGCAGGTGCGCCAGGCGCTGCTGCTGGGTAAGGGCACCAATACGCGCCTGCTGCTGGCTCACCCGGTAGCGGGTGTTCAGCTCGGCGAGTTGCCGGTTGACGTCGGCGGAGTTGATGCTATCGTTGAGAGCCGTGACGCGCTCGAGCGTGACGAGTGCCTCGCGGTAGCGCCCGGCCGCCTTGTAGGCACCGCCGAGGTTGTAGAGAGCTAACTGCTGGTAGGCAACGTCAGGAGTGGTGCGCGAGAGCTGGTACGCTTCCTCGCAGTCGGCAACGGCAGCCGCGTACTCGCCTTGTGCCAACCGGACGCGTCCACGATTGGACAGCGCGTTGACGAGCCTGCTCACCTTCGGCTGGCGCCAGGCCACGCGCACGGCTTCTTCGGCGTAGCGCCGGGCGGTCGGCAGTTTCTGCTGATACAGCTCGTTACAGGCCAGGTTGACCAGCGCCATCGATTCGCCCGACGCATCACCAAGCTGGTGGTACGCCGCCCGGCCGCGCCGCAGCCAGCGTTCGGCTTCGGCAAATTCGTGGTTTTCGCTCAGCGCGTTGCCGAGGTCGTCGTAGCTGTACGCCAACTGGCGCGGCTGGCGCAGGCGTTCGGCTACTTGCTCGGCCTGCCGCATCCACCCGACCGACTCGGCAAACTCAGCTCGCACAAACGCAATCCGGCCGAACTGCGTCAGGCCGCGCATCTCTTCCCGCGACGGCCTACCCCGCCGCCGGGCCAGCGCCAGCGCCCGCTGGGCGAGCGTGGTGGCAGTCGGATAATCGCCTTTTTCCAAGGCCACGTCGCTGCGGTCGAGCAGGGTTCGCGCCTGCCGGGCCAGCGGGGCCGTGTCGGGGGGCTGGCCCTGGCCCGGCAGCACCGCCACGGTCAGCAGCAGCGCGAGCAGCCATCCATTTGTCCAATGCCGGGCGATTCTGCGGCTTATCACGCCGCAAAGATGGCGTAGCCGATTACCGCCGTGTCATAGCGATAGCCCGAACGGCGGGAACCACTTGGCAAAACGCTGCTTCAGAACTTGAACCGGGCCTTCGAGTTACTCTTCGGCTTCTGGTCGTTTTTGCGGTAGGGCAGCTTCTCGCCGATGTGCGGGTTCTGCATCTTGTACCAGGGTTGACCGCGGAATTCGACGCCTTCGTGGGTGTGCCGCTTGCGTACGTGGCACGAGGGAATCGGGCAGTTGCCGCGCCCGATGGGGATGTAGAGCCGCGAGTTGAACGTGAACCCGACGCCGACCTCCAGCGTGGTCGCGCGGTACACGTCGGGCGACGGATAAAACGCCTGCCCGATGCGCAGGCCGGCATTGATGTACGAGCGGCGCTTTTCGAGCACCGACGTAACCGGCAGCGACGCTCCCAGGCCCATCGAGACTTCGGCCACCGGCCGCGCCAGCTCTTCCACCGGGTACTGCTCCCAGCGCAGGCCGGCGCGGTACGTCACGCGCTTGAGGTACTCGTCGGCGTCGGGGCCGCCGGGGATGTATTCCCCGGCCGCGCCGATCATCAGCGCGTTGGCGTAGCTGCCTTGCCCGTGCCAGGTGCGGTAGCTGCGCCAGCGTTGCCACGCCCCGTCGAGACCCACGCGCCAGGTGCGGTCGTTGCTCACGCTCAGGCCGCCGCGCAGCAGGATGGGGTTCGGGCCGACGGCCGCGGCAGGTCACTGATTCCGCGGGCGTTGCCCGTGCCGGCGGCGGCGCTGGTGCGCAGCGGCAAGGAGTACGTCGCGCTCACGCCCGAGCGAAACGTGAGGGTCTGGCTGAGCCGCAGCCGCTCCGAGACGGCCGCCGTCAGGCGCCAGGTGCGCAGCCGGCCGCCGTCGGTCCAGGTCGCCACGGTGTCGGCGGGGGCCATCGGCGCGGCATCGGCGAGGCCGTAGCGGGTGAGCGAGGCGGCGCTGAACGTGCCCGTCAAATAATCGACCTGGAGGCCGCCGGTGATGTTGGGCAGCATCGTGAAGCCTGCGCCGAGGCTGTATTGCCGGAGCCGGGCCGTGCCGGTGGCCAGCCGGCTGAGCGTATCGGGGTCGGCCCCGTTGAGCGCCGGCAGCAGCGTGAGGGCACGCGTGGCGAACTCGTAGGGCCGCACCGGCTGGTAGGCGGCCCGTAAGGTGAGGGTACCCGACAGCAGCGGGTACGCCACCCGCGCGGCCGGAATGCGGAACTTGCTCAGCGGCGCCGCCCGCGAGCGGCCGCTCTGGGCGGGCCGGTCGTCGAAGTACGTGCGGGCTTGGGTCCAGTAGCTCAGGTCGGCGTCGATCATCAGCGCCTCGGAGCCGTAGGGCAAGAGCGCGACGTTGAAATCGTTGATGTACGCCTCGTCGGCCAGGGCCATCCCGATGCCATTCAGCCCCAGGGCGCGGATGGAGCCGAAGTTTTCGTTGAGCCGCGGCAGCCCCAGGCCGTAGGTGAGGGGGTATGGCGGGTGGTCGGGGGCGGGCTGGGCCAGGGCGGGCAGCGCCCTGGCGCTCAGGAGCAGCAACAGCGCCGGCGCGCGCGGTGTGCGCGGAAGGAGACGAGGAAGGAAGCGAAGAAGTCGGTCGGTCACGGTCACGCGGCAAAGGTCGAGCGGGGCAACGCAAAGCGGCGCGGGTTTGATGCGGGCTGGTGGTACCGATGCCCACGTCGCCGCCCGCCGGGTTGAGGGCCAGCGGCGCGGCGCCGTCTTCGGCGCCCGTGAAGTCGAAATGCAGCGCGCCCACCGTGGCGGCCCCGGCGCGGGTGCCGAGCACCACGCGGTCCATCTCGGTACCGGCCTGCCCGCCGAAGGTGCTGTACCAATCGGCAGTGCCGGTGCCGTCGTTGGTGGTGTACACGCGCAGGCCACCGACGCCGCGCACGTCGAGCTTGTGGGCCGGCGAGCCGGTGCCGATGCCCACGTTGCCACCGTCGGGGTTGAGGGCCAGGCTGGCCCAGCCGCCCAAGCCCGCAGTGTGCCCCCCGAGCGTGGGGGTGCCGTTCAACAGTCCGCCCACCAGGCGACTGCCGGCGGCGGCGCCCACGTTCAGCCCGATCCAGTCGGCGGCGCCCGCGCCGGGGTTGGTCGTGCTCAGGCGCGTCTGGCCGTTGGCGGCCACGCTCAGGCCCGTGCCGGCCGCGCCGGTAGCCGTGCCTACGAGGCGGTTGGCGCCGAGCAGCAGGTTCTGGGTGGCGGTATGGTTGCCGAGGTTGTCGGTGGGCACTGTTACGGCGCCGCCGCCCTGGCTCAGGCTCACAGTGGTGCCGCTGATGCTCAGGGTCTGCAGCTCGTTGGTGGCCGAGGCGTCGGGCAGGGTCACGGCGCCACCGCGCTCCAGGCTCAGAGAAGCGCCGCTCAGGCTGAGCTGCTGCACGTCGGTGGCGGCGGTGGCCTGCACGGTATTGTCAGGAAAGCGGAAGCCGCCCTGGTTCGAGTAAATCTGGCCGGCCACTTCGAGCGCCTGCGAGGGCGCCGCCGTGCCGATGCCCACGCGGCGGTCGGCCGTCACGCGCAGGCCGTCGAGCAGGGTGTTGGCGGTGAAATTGACGGCGAAGCAGAGGTCGTTGCCGGGGCTGACCTGCGTACCCACGTACGGCGTACCGGCCGGGTAAGGGTCGGTGCCGGAGGAGCTGCACGTCAGTTCGGCGTAATCGACCACCAGCGTGTACACGCCGGGCTGCACACTCACGGGGGTGCTGAGCGTGAACGTGGTAGGCGCCGTGGAACTGAATGTGATCGGCTGGGCGTGAACCTGAGTGCCGCCGTTGCCGCCGCCCGCGTAGAGGCGCAGCGTGGTGCTGTAGGCCCGCGTGGCTTGCAACTCGATGGACTGAATCACCGACGGAAACGCCAGCAGGAACGACTGCCCCAGATTGACGAATCCTAAGAAGCTGATCGGATTTTGGCGCTGCGCGATCTGCTGGCCGCTGACGACCGGCGAGCCCGACCCGACCCGGAAGTCGCCGTTCACATCGAGCCGGGTCACGGGTGTAGTGCCGCCCACCGTCACCAGCCCGCCGCTGCTGATGGCCAGGCCCTGGGTGCCGCCGTTGCCCACCAACTGTGAGGCACCCAGGTTCAGGTTCTGGGTGGCGGTGTGGTTGCCGAGGTTGTCGGCGGTGTTGGGCACCGTCACGGAGCCGCCACTGGTCAGACTGATGGTGGAGCCACTGATGCTCAGAGACTGAACAGGCAGATTGAGAAAATTTGCGGCATCGAGTACGGGCGCCGGGGCGGCCGGCAGCGGTTCAATCAGCAGGGAGCCTTGCCCGGAGTTCACGCCGGAGGTCACGGTCAGCCCCGTCACACCGGGAGCCGCGCCGGAGCCGCCGCCACCGCCGCCGCCCGGATTGAGCGTTGTGCCATTGATAACCCCCGCCCCGGCGCCCCCGCCCCCGAAAAGCCCACTGCCGCCGCCGCCGCCGCCGCCATTGCCGCCCTGGCCCAACCCGCCGCCGCTTCCCTGGTAAAGGCCGGTGCCGCCGCGCCCCCGGCTGTGGCGGCACCGGCGCGCCCTCCACTACTGCCTATCGGTACGCCGGGGCGGTCGCCGGCGCCACCGAAACTGGGGCCGGCGCCGTTGTCGGCAGCCGAGCCGCCCCCACCCGCTCCCACCAGCAGCCGATCGGCTGCGGCACCGGGCGTACGCCGTAGATCGGTGGCACCACCACCACCGCCACTGTACCCGATATGGCCCGCCCCGCCGTTGTTGTAGCCGCCGTTTGCCCCCCCGTTGCCGCCCCCTGTGAAGCCCCCGGTGCCCATCCCGCCTACCTGCACGGTCAGCACCTCGCCGGGCACCACCGCCACCACCCCTACGGCGCGGCTACCGGCCCCGCCCGGCACCACCGGCGCCGGTGCCGGAGGCGTGAAACCGCCCCCGGCCGCGCCGGTGGCCGTTACGCGCAGGCTGGTTACGCCGGGCGGCACAGTGTAGGTCTGCGGGCCGCCAGTGAAGCTGAACGTAGTGCTGGGCCACAGCGTGGTGGCCGTGCCGCCCGGCCCGGTGCCCAGCAGTTCCTGCCAGCGCTCACCGTCCCAGAAGTTGAGGCGGGTGGTGGTAGTGTTGAAAATCTGCAAGCCCGTAGCCGGCGCCGCAATGGCATCGCGCTGGGCCTGCGTGAGGCGCGGCACCAGCAACCCCCGGTTGGTGGCGCTTACATCGAGCGCGGCCGACGCGTGCGGCGCGGTGGTACCGATGCCCGTGGAACCGGTTTGAGCCAGAGCGGCAGGGGCCGCCGGCAAGAGTGCAATGCCCAAGCACAGCGACGCCAACGCCGTGCGTAGTGGGTAAGGAAACGGCATCTCCGAAATGTGATGAGGTGAAGTGGTGTACCAAAGCAACCCGCTGCCCTCGATTCCTAGCAATGCTTCTGGGACGAACCCCACCCGGCCGATAGCGAATCGGGCAGGCGTGTATGCGGAGCCAGGGCAGGCCAGACCAGCACCCCTGAGCCACTGTGGCCAAACGATGTGGCAAGTGCCGTCACAGCGCCGTGTGCCGGTCCACGCCCAAGCCGGCGCGACACGTGGCCGATTCAGTGCGCGGCGCCGAGACAGTGCTCGCCACGGCGCGCAACTCCCCGCCTCATCTCAACACATCGAGCCGCCCGACCAGCCCATCGCGGTAGCTGGGGCCGAGCGGCAGGGTGGCGCCGCCGCGCAGGGTCAGGGTTTGCCGCGCCGAATCGAGGCTCTCGATGGCTTCCACCCGCACGGTGTGCGAGCGGTGGATTCGGACAAAATCGGCCGTCGGCAGGCGGGTTTCCAGCTCGCGCAGGGTGGCGCGCACCGTCAGCTTGCGGCCCGCCAGCGTGTGGAGGTGGCAATAGTTGCTGTCGGCTTCAAGCCAGCCGATTTCGGCCACGGCCACGCGCACCAGTCGGGCGCCCTCGCGCACCCAAAAGGCATCGCGCACGAGCGGCGGGGCGGCTTCGGCGGGCGGTGGGGCGGTGGGCTGGGCGCCTTCGATAGCCGTAAATCGGGCAGCAAAGTGTTGCGCCGCCAACTCGATGGTATGCCCGAGCACCGGCCCATCAAACGGTTTCGGCAGGAAGGCAAACGGTCCCAACCGCCGCGCCCGCTCAAACGTGGTCGCCTCCTGGTCGGAGGTCAGAAACACCAGCGGCACCGGCCGGATGGCCAGCAGGCGCTCGGCCAGTTCGATGCCATCTACGCTGTCGGCCAGATGCACGTCGAGGAGTGCCAGATCGGGCGGGTCGGCGCGAAACAGCGCCTCGGCTTCGGCGGCCGTGGCGGCCAGCCCCGTTACCACGTACCCCAGACGCGTGAGCTGGGCGCGCATTCCGCGCGCCAGCAAAAAATCGTCTTCGACGAGCAGCAGCGACAGGGGTTGTACGGAATCGGCGGGGAGGAGCATCGGCGGAATACAGCTTGGTTCGGCAAAGGTGGTAGATAGAGCGGTTGTTGGGTCAGTGAACGGGTTGTAGAGACGCATCCTTGCGTCTCCGCTGCTCGGTTTCGCCCCAACCGCAGGGCCGGACAGCGGAGACGCAAGGATGCGTCTCTACGGCTCAAATGCAGGGCCGGGCAGCGGAGAGGCTAAGGATGCGTCTCTACATCTGCTCTGACGCAAGCCATCAATTAAGCGGTCGACCAGAAGTTTTGCGGTTTTTGATGCCCTGAAAACATCTGCAATTCAGAAAGTTAGCTTGCAGCCTACAGCTTGTAACTTGTGGCTACCCGCTTATCTCAGCGTCTCCATCAGTGGAAATGTCTTTATCAGGGGACACCGAACGGTAGATGGTCAAGTAACAAAACAACTGTGTCCCCGTCAGGGGATACCGACCTGATGCGGTTCGGTATCCCCTGACGGGGACAATTTTCGTCCGGTCTGAGCTACTACCGTTCGGTATCCCCTGACGGGGACGCTGAATAGACTTGTTGCGAAGGAGGCAAGCATAAATATATGTTATTCAGTTACTTGAAAAATTAAAGGCGTGGTGATTTCGACGCTTGTTTTCCCGCTATGCGTTTCCAGCCTCTCAGCAGGGTTGAGTAGAGGCCAGACCCCCAAATGCTACGCAACAAGCCTAATGCGTTTTATCTCACTTGGCGTACGCCAGCGTCAGGCGCCACGTGGTACCGTGGCCGGGGGTGCTTTCCGCCGTCAGGTTGGCGCCGAGCAGCGCCGCGAAGCGTACGCACACCGGCAGCCCCAGGCCGGTACCCGCCTCGCCGGCCGTGCCGCGTGTGCTGGGCGCTGTGGCGCTGCCGAGCGCCTGCCGGAGCTGGTCGGGCGTCATCCCGACGCCCGTATCGGCCACTTCCACCCAAATGCCCTCCGGCCGGTGGGCCACGGCCAGCGTCACCGTCTTGCCGGGGGGCGTGAACTTGACGGCATTGGCCGTGAGGTTGCGGAGGATGGCCGCCAGCAGCGCCGGGTCGGTGCTGATGGCGTTGTCGATGACGGCATCAGCAATAGCCACCTGGAGGCGGATGTTCTTTGCTGCTGCCACCGGCGCGTACAACTCGGCCACCCCGCGCACCAGCGCGGCCAGATGCACCGGTTGCTTCCGCACGGCCACGGTACCGGCCTGCGCGCGCGCCCAGTCGAGGAGGTTGTCGAGCAACGCGCCCACGTGGCGGGCCTGCCTCGTGAGCGCATCGGCGAGGGCGCGCTGCTCGGCAGGGTCGGGGTGGTCGGCGAGGTCCTGCAGCAGCGGGCCGAGGTGTTGGAAGCCCGCCATTGGGGTGCGGAGGTCGTGCCCGACGATGCTCAGCACCTGCTCTTTGGTGCGGTTGGCCTGGCGCAGAGCCGTTTCGGAGGCGGTCAGGCGGGCGCGCTGTTTCCGCAGCCGTGCCACCAGCAGGCCCGTGCCGAGCAGCGCCGCTACCAGCACCCCAGCCACGGCCGCCAGCGCGCGCGAGCGGGTCTGCTGACGGTCGGCTTCGAGGCGGGTAAGCCGTTGCTGCTGCCGCAGCGCGCGGATGCGCGCCTGCTGCCCGGCCACGTCGAAGCGCACCTGCAAGCGGGCGAGCGCTTCGCGCTTGTCGAGGCTCAATACCGAATCGTTGAGCGCCACCAGCTTTCTGTAATACGCCACGCTCTGCCCGAGCTGGCCGAGTTGCTCGGTGGCGTCGGCGGCCACTTCGGCGGCGTGGGCCGCCTGTACGGGGGCGCCGATGCGCTCGGCCAGCGCCAGCGCCTCGCGGGCGGCGGCCAGCGCCTCGGCGGGCCGCCGCATATCCAGCTCCAGCAGCCCCAGCGTGTGCAACACGCCCACGAGCTGAAAATCGGCCCCGTTGGCGCGGTGCAGCGCAGCCGAAGCGCGCAGCAGCGAATCGGCCTCCGCAAGGCGGCGGGCGTGGTAGGCTACTTGTCCGAGGGTCGCGAGCGCCGTAGCCTCACCCAACGTGTTGCCCAGTTCGTGGTAGAGGCGGCGGGCTTCGGCGGCGGCCACGCGGGCCGGTTCGTCGAGTTGCCGCAGCGCCCGCACGTTGCCGAGGTTGTTGAGGGTAAGGGCCAGCGCGCCTGGCTCGTCGAGGCGCCGGGCGATGGGCAGGGCGGCTTCGTAGTGGGCCGTGGCCCGCGCG
>ERZ1066121.1147-NODE-1147-length-20700-cov-19.314895_pt1 | contig 20700 bp, 18 predicted proteins | sample MGYA00382768_ERZ1066121 | MGnify/ENA primary metagenome ERZ1066121 (study PRJEB33369, sample SAMEA5778351) | biofilm metagenome | biome: Industrial cooling water; feature: Water cooling tower basin; material: Biofilm | place: United Arab Emirates | collected... | reverse complement strand
CGGCCCCGCGCCGCAATCCACCTGTCGATCTTGGCCTCCAGCACCGCCATCGGCAGCGCGCCTGACATCAGCACTTCGCGGTGGAAGGCCTTGATGTCGAACTTCGGCCCCAGCGCGGCCTCGGCCTTGGCGCGCAGCCGGCTGATGGTCAGCTGGCCGATCTTGTACGACAGCGCCTGGCCGGGAATGGCGATGTAGCGTTCCACTTCGGCGGTGGCGTCGGTGCGGCTCATGCTGCTGTTGGCCAGCATATAGTCGATCGCCTGGTCGCGACCCCAGCCCTTTGCGTGGATGCCGGTGTCCACCACCAGCCGCATCGCGCGCAGCATCTCGTCCTCGTATCTGCCTTGCAGCTGATAGGGGTCGGTGAACATGCCCAGCTCTGGCCCCAGGCTCTCGGCATAGAGCGCCCAGCCCTCCACGAAGGCGGTGTTGCCGCCAAAGCGCTGGAAGGCCGGCAGGCGCGTGTTCTCCTGCGCCAGGCTCACCTGGAAGTGATGCCCCGGCACCGCCTCGTGCAGATAGAGCGTTTCCACGCCATAGTTGCTGCGCGAGGGCAGATCATAGCTGTTGTAATAGAAGATGCCGGGGCGGCTGCCGTCGGGCGTCCCCTGCTGATAGCTGCCGGCCGCATCGGTCTTCTCGCGATAGGCCGGCACCGGGCGGATCTCCAGCGGCGATTTCGGCAACGTGTCGAACATCTGCCCGACCACCGCGTCCACACGCTTGCCGACCGCCCGATAGGCATCGCCCATGGCCTGGGCCGAGGCGAACTTGAAGCGCAGATCGCTGCGCAGATAGGCGAAGAAGGCGGCGCGGTCGCCCTGGAAGCCCACACGGTCCTTCACCGCGTCCATGCCCTTCAGGATGCGCGCCACTTCGCTGAGGCCGATGTCGTGGATCTCGTCAGGCGTCAGGCTGGTGGTGGTGTTGCTGGCGACCAGATAGCGATAGAGGTCCGGCCCGCCCGGCATCGCCAGCAGCCCCGGCCGATCACGCGCCACCGGCAGATATTCGGTCTGCAGGAAATCGCGCAGGCGGATCAGCGCGGGATTGACGCGCCCGCCCACCATCGCCGCATAGGCCGCCTTCAGCCGTGCCTGATCCTCGGCGCCGATGCCGTCGGGGAATTTCTGCACCGGCTTCATCATGATGGACGCGTCAAGGCCGCCAGCGGTGAGATTGTTCAGCTGGTCGATCATGTTGGTCACCACCAGCTTCGGCTGCACGACGCCCGTCTTCATGCCCTGGCGGAAGCGCAGGATCGCCAGATCGATCAGCAGCGCGAACTGGTCATGCCGCTTCAGCGCATCCTCATAATCCTTCAGCGTCTTGAAGGGGGCAGCACTCTCGCCTGACTGCAGTTCCGGCAGGAAGGTGTGGAAGCCGAAGAAATGATCGATCGGCCGCGGCTGGCTGGCAGCCACAAGGTTTGGGGCCAGGCCGGCGAGATCGGTCTCGCGCTGCCACTTGAACACGTCATAGCTCACCTGCTCCTCGGGCGTCAGCGCGGCGCGGTCGATGCCGGCCAGCGCTTTCAGCTCGGCCTCGGCGGCGCGCTTTTCGGCCGCATAGGCGGCATCGGTGATCAGCTCGCCCAGCTGGTCCGCGCGGCTGGTATCGCCCCGGAACAGCGCCGAAAGCGGGCTGCGCTTCAGATTGTCGGCATCGCTTTGCGCAAACAACGCCGCCAGTCGGGCGGATGGGCTCTGCGCTGCCGCCGTGGCAGCCGGAGCCGCGCTCTGGGCCAGCGCCGGGGTGACGGCAAACAGGCTGACCGCAATCAGCAGGGCAGAAACGCGCATTGGGGACACTCCACGAAGATGAGGGGCGTATTGCTCCCATAAGACGCTGTACGGCGCAGTCAATCGGGTTTGAAGCAGGAAGAAGGGGCCTCCGGCGGGCAGGGACACGTCCCTGCACCCGTTTGCTTTCGGCTGGCGCGCAACGGCGGCTTTGGAGTGGGGAGCGGCCATCAAGATGGTGGGGTTCGATTACCCAGCAGACCCTTGCCATCAGCCGGCGCAGCGGGCGCGCCAGAGCGTGTTGCAGCCAATCGCTGAATCTCGGCAGGCTTGCATGTTGTCTTTATAAATCAATTCGTTCAGCGAAGAGTAATCCAGCGTCCTTATCGTTGATCAGGGCGCTCCGACAGCAATGTCGTTGGACAATCGGAAGGGGTGCCGTTCAGGTCCCAGCCTCAGCCGGAGCTTGTCATGTTTCGCCTGAATCGAACTCTTTTGCCCGTCTTGCTGCTGCCGCTTGCGGCGACCGCGCAGGCGCAGGCGATCCAGTTCGGTCCGCCCATTCGGACGTTCACACAAGCCGAGATCGAGGCGGTGGAGATGCCCGACCTGGCCTATGAACCCGATCCCCGGATCGAAGCGGATTTCGAGAAATACTATTTCTTCCACCGCGACAACACCAGCTTCGATCAGGCCTTTGCCGACATCACCGAATGCGATGCGCTTGCCCATGGGATGACCAAATATGGCCGCGACTGGCCGCCCACGGTTTCCCAAACCACCAATGATCTTGGCCCGGTGCTCGGCAAAATGGGTATTCTGAGTGGACAGATGTTCGACGCCATATTCGGTAGCGGCAAACGCCGCTGGATCAGGCGCTACAACATACGCACCTGCATGTATTTCAAAGGCTATGATCGTTATGGCCTGGAAAAGACGCTGTGGCAGGCATTTCATTTCGAGGAAGGGCTTGGCCGCGAGAACGAGAAGGTTCGGCTGGCAGCACTGTTGAAGCAGGCGCGTGTCGCCTCCGGCCCGAAACCGCAGCTTGCGGTGCTCGAACCATGAACCGCGCAGCCCTGTTTATAGCCTTCGCGCTGGCAGTGCTTGCCGCTCCGCTGTCGGCGCAGACACGCGAAACGCCTCGGGCCGACCACAAGTCCATCATGCTCAGGCAGCTGGTCTCGGGCAGGGCGAGGATCGATCCGGCCAAGGCCTATATCTTCATTCGCAGCCCGCAGGGCCGTGCCGCCGGCACCTTCCTCAAGACCCCGACTCCGGCTGAAATCGCTCATTACGAGGCCAATCCGCAAGGGCGGTTGTGGGGGGGAGGGCCCTATCCGATCGATGTGAACATGACCGTGACATTCGGCCCCAAATCCTTTTTCGACAGGACCGGCGGGCCAGACGGAAGCTTTACCTACCTGACCGAGGTCGAGCCGGGCGAATACACCTATTTGGGGCCGATGATCGTCACGACTCATGGCCCGGCTCCCGGCGAATGCTACTGCATGGGATCGGTCAAGTTCGTGGCAAAGGCGGGACAGATCACGTCGCTCGGCGATTTTCTCAGCCTGGGCTGGGCAGACCGCGAGGCGTTGATGCAAACCACCATCGACCCCGCATCGATCCCCGATCGTCCGGCAGTGCCGACCGACTGGAGCGTGCCCGACAGCCTCGCGCAATATCCGCACGCCAAGGCCGAACTGCGCGCCGTGGGCAGACGCGACAACTTCTTCAATGCACTGGTCGGGCGGATACCGCCGGTGCCCGGGGTGCTGGCCTATGATCGCGACGCGGTGATCGACCTTGTCGCGCTGGCCGAGGCCGAAGCGCGCGCCAAGGCAATCCCGGAAAGCCGGTCCGCTCCCAGTCACATCCCGGCCGATCAGCCATGAGGTTAAAGGACCGCCAAGGGGTCGCAAGCGGGCTCTCCCCCAACCAGCGCGCCTGAAACAAACGGGCGCCCCGGTCTGCGACCCTGCCCGCCGGAGGCTCTACCCTTTCTTCGCAACCCCGAGCCGGCGCAGTTCGATCTTCGGGCAGCGGTCCATCACCACGGACAGTCCTGCGGCTTCGGCGCGGGCGGCGGCTTCGTGGTCGATCACGCCCAGTTGCGTCCAGACGGCGCGCGCGCCGACCGCAATGGCTTCCTCCACCACGCCAGCGACGAACTCGCTGCGGCGGAACACGTCGACCAGGTCGATGGGTTCGGCGATGTCGGCAAGGGTGGCGACCACGCGTTGCCCGTGGATGGTCTGGCCGGCGAGCTGCGGGTTGACGGGGATGACGTGATAGCCGTGGGCCAGCAGCACGCCCATCACCTCGTGGGCGGCGCGTTCGGGGCGGTCGCTGGCGCCGACGAGGGCGATGGTGCGGGTGGTGTCCAGCAGGCGGGCGATATCGGCGTCGGCGGTGAGCGGCATCGTTACAGCCCCACCGTGACCATCACGCTGCGCGCGATCTCGTCGAAGCGGGTGGCGGTCTCACCGCTCACTGGCTGGGCGGTTTCGGAGGCGGTGCGCACGTCCATCTGCAGCGGGATGCGACCCAGGAACGGCACGCCCATCGCTTGCGCTTCGGCTTCGGCGCCGCCGTGGCCGAACGGATCGGAGACATGGCCGCATTGCGGGCAGCAGTAACCGGCCATGTTCTCGACCACGCCGAGCACGCGCACGCCGACTTCGCCGAACATGGCGACGGCGCGGCGGGCATCGATCAGCGCCAGGTCCTGCGGGGTGGAGACGATGACGGCGCCATCGGGCTTCAGCTTCTGGGCGAGGGTGAGCTGGATGTCGCCGGTGCCGGGCGGCAGGTCGATCACCAGAATGTCGAGCGCACCCCAGTCGCATTGTTCGACCATCTGCACGAGCGCGGAGGACGCCATCGGCCCGCGCCAGACGATCGCCTTGTCGGGATCGGTCATCATGCCCATGGAAAGCGCCTTGATGCCGTGGCGCATCTCGGGCTGCAGCCGGTCCTTCTCCACCCGCGCCCGGCCTTCGATGCCCAGCAGTGTGGGCACGGACGGGCCATAGATATCGGCATCGAGCAGGCCGACCTGCTGCCCGGCGCGGGCGAGCGCGAAGGCGAGGTTGGCGGCAACGGTGGACTTGCCAACCCCGCCCTTGCCGCTGGCCACCGCGACCAGCTTGCGGATGCCCGGCACGGTGCTGGCCTTCGGCGCGGCGGCGGGGGTCGCCGCCCGGTCGGCGGTGAGGATGATGCGCGCGGCGCTGACGCCCGGCACGCGCTTCACGGCGGCTTCCACGGCGGCCTGCAGGCGCTCGGCGGCTGTCTTGTCCAGGCCGTCGACGGCCAGCACAAGGCCCACCTGGCCATCGTCCTTCACCACGATGCCGGCGGCGCGGCCACTGCTCAGCACGCTGCCGCCAGCGGGATCATCCACCTGTTCAAGGGCGGCTGTCACGGCATCCTTCAGGGACATGATGTGTTCTTTCCTTGCAGCGTGCCGGCTTTTCAGGCGACATTCCTGGCGACAGTGGCGACCCGCGTCGTCTGATGCCCTCGCAATCCCCGTTCGGCGTTCGTATATAGTCGTTTCACGCGTACTGATAAGGTCTCGACAGTCAATGCCCTGGCAGAACAACGAAACCGAGGATGACAAGGCCGGCGGCCCGGAGCCACAGGCGAACCGCCCCTCCAACCCGTGGGGAGACGGGCCGCCGCGCAAGCCGATGGGCAATCGCGGCCAGGGGGGGCGCGGCGAGTTCGACGATCTGATCCGGCGCAGCCAGGAAAAGCTGAAGACGCAGTTCGGCGGCGGCAATGGCGGGCGCGGCGGCGGTTTCGGTGGCGGCCCGGGCGGCATCGATCTGGGCGATGGCCGATGGCTGCTGTGGGCCGGCGGCGCGATCCTCGCCGCGTGGGTGGCGCTGGGCAGCTTCTACCGGGTGGACGCGCAGGAACGCGGCGTGGTGCAGCGCTTTGGCCGCTATGTCGAAACCACCGGGCCGGGCCTGCATTTCAAGCTGCCCTGGCCGATCGATGATGTGGAACTGCGCAAGGTCGAGCAGATCAATGTGATCGACATCAGCACCAGCGAGGGCGGCAACGAGAATCTGATGCTCACGGGCGATCAGAATCTCATCAACCTCGCCTATGCGGTGCGCTGGAAGATCCGCAATCCCGAGAATTTCCTGTATGAACTTCAGGATCCGGAAAAGACCGTGCGCGAGGTTGCCGAAAGCGCCATGCGCGCCGAGATCGCCCGCGCCAACCTGACCGCGGCGCTGGGTCCGCAGCGAGCGCAGATCGCCGACCGGGTGCGCGAACGCATGCAGGAACTGCTCGACAGCTATCGTTCGGGCATTGATGTGCGCGGCGTGGACATCAAGCAGGCCGATCCGCCGGCCGCTGTCGATGGCGCCTTCAAGGACGTGTCGGCCGCCCAGCAGGATGCCCAGCAATATCTCAACCGCGCCCGCACCTATGCCCAGGCGCTGCTGGCCCGCGCCCAGGGCGATGCCGCCGCCTTCGATGCGGTCTATGCCCAGTATCGCCTGGCGCCAGAGGTGACGCGCAAGCGCATGTATCTGGAAACCATGGAAAAGATATTGTCCAAGGTGGACAAGACGGTGATCGATGCGCCCAGTGGCGTCACCCCTTACCTGCCGCTGCCGGAGGTGCGTCGCCGCGCCGCTGCCGCCACCCCCGACGCCGCCCCCGCGGCCCAGCAGCGCTGAGCAGGAGCGACAGGATGAGCGCCATCACCCGCAACCCCGCCCTCATCGCCGGCATCGGCTTTGGTCTTGCCGTGCTCGCTATGGGCAGTTTCTACACCGTGCCCGAATCCAAGCAGGCCATCGTGCTGCGGCTCGGCAAGCCCGAACGCATCGTCAACGCCTATGATCCAAAGGCACGCTTTGGCGAGACCGGCGCCGGCCTTGCCGTCAAGGTGCCCTTCATCGAAGACGTGAAATATGTCGACAAGCGCATCATGGACCTCGACATCGATGCGCAGACGGTGCTCTCCACCGACCAGCTGCGGCTGGTGGTCGATGCCTTCGCCCGTTTCCGCATCGTCGATCCGCAGCGCATGGTGGAAACCGTGGGCAGCGAGGAGATGGCGGCCGACGCGCTGAAGCGCATCCTTGCATCCAAGCTGCGCAACGAACTGGGCAAGCAGCCGTTCGCAGCGCTGCTGTCGCCCGAACGCGGCGAGGTGATGGACGAGATCCAGAACAGCGTGAACGAGCAGGCCAAGCAATATGGCGCCGAGATCGTCGACGTGCGCATCAAGCGCGCCGATCTGCCGGCCGGCGCGACGCTGGAAGCCGCCTATGCCCGCATGGCGTCGGCCCGCCAGCAGGAAGCCGCCACCATCCGCGCCCAGGGCAACAAGCAGGCGCAGCTGGTGCAGGCCGATGCCGATGCCCAGGCTGCCCGCATCTATGCCGACAGTTTCGGCAAGGATCCGGAATTCTATGCCTTCTACCGTGCCATGCAGGCCTATCGCACCACCTTCGAGGATGGCACCGCCACCGTGGTGCTGGGCCCCAGCAACGAGTTCATGCGCGAGTTCGAGGGCAACCGCCGCAATCGCTGATCGCCGCAGCCGCTGCACTGTTCATCGACGGTTAGGCGTGTTGTTTCCATAAGGCACAGGCCCTCAAGGACTGACAGAAAGACAAAGATGACGAAACTGGTTCAAAGCCTTGTTCCTGCCGTGGTGCTGGTTGCCGGCGTCGCCGCCATCGCCGTGGCCCAGCCGACGCCGCAGCCGGCGCCGCAGCCGGCCCAGAACGCCGTCGCTCCGGCCGCGGCCATCATGCCGCCGGGCGGCGCCCCGCGCAGCTTTGCCGACCTGACGGCGCGGCTGGCGCCGGCGGTGGTGAACGTCTCCACCACCCAGAAGGTGGAGATCGGCCGCACCCGCCGCTTCCCTGGCCAGCCCGGCAACCCGCTGGAAGAATTCTTCCGCCGCTTCCAGGAACAGCAGGACGGCGGCGAGCCCGTGACCCGCGAGGCCACCAGCCTCGGCTCCGGTTTCGTGATCGCGCCCGATGGCTATATCGTCACCAACAACCACGTGATCTCCTCGGGCCAGAACCGCAGCCAGCCGGTCGAATCGATCACGGTCACGCTGGCGGACCGGCGCGAGTACAAGGCGCGCGTGGTCGGCCGCGACCCATTGACCGACCTCGCGGTGCTGAAGATCGAGGCGACGGGCCTGCCCTATGTGCAGTTCGGCAACAGCCAGGCGGTGCGCGTGGGTGACTGGTCGATCGCCATCGGCAACCCCTTCGGTCTGGGCGGCACCGTCACCGCCGGCATCATCTCGGCCCTGCACCGCGACATCGGCTCCGGCCAGTATGACCGCTATATCCAGACCGATGCCTCCATCAACCAGGGCAATTCCGGTGGGCCGCTGTTCGATCTCAATGGCAATGTGATCGGCATCAACACGGCGATCTTCTCGCCCACCGGCGGCAATGTCGGCCTCGGCTTTGCGATTCCCGCCGAACTGGCCAAGCCGGTTGTCGACCAGTTGCGCGCCACCGGCACCGTCAAGCGCGGTTATCTGGGTGTCGCCATCCAGCGCCTCACCGCCGACATCGCCGATGGCCTTGGCCTGCCCAAGGACAAGGGCGAGATCGTCGCCAATGTCGAGCCCAATGGCCCTGCCGCGCGCGCCGGCATCCGCCAGGGTGACGTGATCCTGTCGGTTGGCGGCCGCGAAGTCGATTACGACAACAGCCTGTCCTACCTGATCGCCACCACGCCGATCGGCACCACCGTCCCGGTCGTGCTGCTGCGTGACGGCAAGCGGATGACGGTGAGCACGCTGATTGCCCAGCGCCCGTCCGAAGCCGTGGTGGCGCAGCGCGCCGGCCTGCCGGCGGACGAGGAAGATGGCGAGGCTGCCGACACCAAGGCACCCGGCATCGAGGCAGCGCGCGCCAGCCTTGGCATCACCCTGCAACCGCTCACCGACGTGCTGCGCCAGCAGCTGCGCCTCGATGAAAAGGTGAAGGGCGTGGTGATCGCCGGCATCAACCCGTCGTCGGATGCGGCGTCGAAGGGCCTGCAGCGCGGTGACATCATCATCAAGATTGGCCAGACCAGCGTGACCACGCCGGCCGAGGCCGCCGCCGCCGTCGATGCCGAGCGCAAGGCCGGCAAGGACACGGTGCTGATGCTTGTGCAGCGCGGCTCCACGCCGCCGGTCTATCGCGGCATCAAGCTGCAGCCGGCGAAGTAAGGCCGCGTTGCCTGGGACGAAGAGGGGAGCGGGTGACCGCTCCCCTTTTTTTGTTACAGCGCCTTCTCGTAAATGCGGTAGGTGCGCGTCACGTGGCTTTCGATGGCGTCCGCGATGGAGCGCATCGGGCCATTGTCGTCCAGGATCCAGCCGATTTCGCCCTCGCTGGCCCCAAATTCGCTGACCGAGGCGCGGCGGATATACTCGATCATCTGGAAGGCCATGAGGCTGGCGACGCGGTGGCCCTGCAGTGACTTCCTGATGCCCATGAGCGGCACGCGCATGCGCCTAACCTTGGGCGCGCGCAGCCGCCACAGCAGCTTCGCCCAGCCGAACGGGAACAGCTCGCCATTGAGGTCGCGGGTCAGCTCGTTGATGTCGGGCAGGGTGATCATGAAGCCAACGGGCACGCCTTCATATTCCGCCACGCGCACCAGATTTTCGAAGATGATCGGCTTCAATTTCTTGCCGACATAGGCGATCTCGGCCGGGGTCAGCGGCACGAAGCCCCAGTTGTCCGACCAGGCATCATTCAGGATATCGAGGATCAGCGCGGCTTCCGAATTGAACTTCGTCTTGTCGACCGGGCGGGTCACCAGCTTGGCGTTGCGTTCGGAAAAAGCGACGATGCGCTGCACCATTTCCGGGAAGGGCTGGGCGATGGGCAGCGACCAGGCGTGGAGGTCCTTGATGCCCTCGTACCCGCGCGCCGTCACCAGCCGCTCATAATATCGGCGATGATGCCCCATCATCACCGTTGGCGGGCCGTCGAAGCCGTCGACCAGCAGGCCCGGTTCATCCCAGATCGACAGGCTGAACGGCCCCAGCGCCCGCGTCATGCCCCTGGCCTTCAGCCAGGCTTCCGCCGCGCCGAACAGCGCATCGGCCACCGCCTGATCGTCCACGCATTCGAACATGCCCCAGTGGCCCGTACCGGGGCCGCCGCCGGGCGCCTCGGGCTTCAGCACCAGCTGGTCCACCTGGGCCGAGATGCGGCCCACCACCGTGCCGTTCCGTTCCGCCAGCCAGAAGGCGGCTTCGGCATGGCCGAACCAGGGGTTGGATTTCTCCCCGCCGATCAGACCATGCACTTCCGATTTCAGCGGCGGCACCCAGTGCGGATCATCGGCATAGAGGCGCCACGGCAGGTCGACAAAGGCCTTGCGGTCGGCCGCAGTGGTGACGGGACGGATGCGGATATTGCTCATCGTGACGCCGTGATAGGGGCCGTTTGCGGCAAATTGGCGGCGGTCATTCTTCCGTGCGGATCAGCACGGCCTCGCCGATCAGCAGGAACAGGATGAACGGCGCCCACGCCGCCATCACCGGCGGCACGGTGCCGAAATTGCCCATCGCCAGCATGAAATTGTCGGCCACGAAAAAGGCAAAGCCCAGCGCCATGCCGATCACGGCGCGCACGAACAGCTTGCCCGATCGCGCCAGGCCGAAGGCAGCAACGGCGCCCAGCAGCGGCATGAGCACTGCCGACAATGGCCCACTGATCTTGTGCCACGCGGCCGCTTCCAGCACGTCGGTCGGCTTGCCGGCGGCGCGCTGTTCGCCGATCTGCGGCCACAAGTCCCACAGCGGCACGAAATTGGGGTTGATGCTGGTGGTGGTGAACTGGCGCGGCACCACCTGGGTCGGGAAATCCAGCGTGGCCCGCTGTTCGATGCTGCCGCTGGCCACATCGAACAGGCGCACATCGGACAGCCGCCAGCCACCATCCTGCGGCACGGCGCTGGCGGCCATCACCACCTGCACCAGCCGGTTGCCGTGGCGATCATAGATGGTGACATCGCGCAGCCGCGTGGCAGCGCCGCTGCCCGATACGGTTTCGGCCCGGAACAGGTCATCACCGCCACGCACCCAGCTCTGCGTGGGTTTCGGCATCACCTTGGGCAGCTTGCGGAATTCATTGTCCTGCCAGGCGCGCAGCGTGGCGCTGGCACGCGTGGCGATCCGTTCGTTCCACACGAAATTGGCCGCCGCCACCCCCAGTGCCGCCACCATCAGCGGCGCCAATATGTGGTGGGCCGAAAGCCCGGCCGCCTTGAAGATCACCACCTCGCTGTTCTGGTTGAGCGTGGCCAGCGTCACCAGCGTGGCCAGCAGCACCGAAAAGGGCAGGAACAGCTGCACGATCTGCGGCGCGCGCAAGGAGACATAGACCCACAGGTCCGCCTCGCTGTTGCCCGGCGCTGCCAGCACCTTGCCGCTTTCTGAAAGCAGGTCGAGCGCCTGCAGGATGACGGTGAGGCCGATGATGAAGGCCGCCACCCGGATCAGGAACATGCGGGCCGTGTACCAGGCGATGGTGCGCGACGGGAACAGTGATGACAGGGCGGCCATGTACGTCACCCGGCCGACAGCACGTCATCGGACCAGCGCGAACGTCGCACCAGTTTGCCGGCGACACTGGAGAGCAGGCCCGTGATCTTGCCGAACCAGCGGTCAAGCGCGCCGATCGGCTGCCCACCCGGCCGGCCCAGCACATGGTAGAGCCACAGGGCCAGCCCCAGGAACAGCGCATAGGGCACCCATTGCGCCAAGAGCGGGTCCACCCGGCCCAACGCACCCATACGCTCGCCATATTCGGTGAACTTGTGGAAGGTGACGAGGGCGATGATGGAGAGGAACACGCCCAACGCAGAGGTGGAGCGCTTGGGCGGAATTGCCATGGCGATGGCCAGGAACGGCAGCACGAACATCACCACGCACTGCACGATGCGGCGGTGGAAGGTGGCAGCGGCGCCGCGGCGTTCGTCGGCGCTGGCGCCGTTCAGCATGGTGCGCACCAGTTCGGGGAGCGTGGCTTCCAGATTGCCTTCGCCGCGCTTCCTGAAGGCGGCCATTTCCGGCAGCCGGATCGGCAGGTCGTGCTGGCGGAAGCTGAGCACCCGCGGGGTTGCGGCGGCATCGGGGCTGTGCACCAGCGTGCCATCCTGCAGCCGCAGCAGGATATATTCGGGATCGTCGGTGGCCAGGAAGGTGCCGCGCGCAGCCGTGGCGGCGATGGTCTGGCCGTCCTTGCCGTCCGCAGTCTTCTGCGCCGCCCGCACGAACAGGCCGCGCAGATCGCGCCCGTTCTCGCGCGATTCCTCCACGCGCAGCGTCATGCCGCCACCCAGATTGGCAAACTCGCCCACCTTGATGGAGGCGCCCAGCGCGCCGGATCGCAGTTCAAAGCGCAGATTTTCGTAGGCATAGCGGGTGACAGGCTGCAGCCAGCCGACGATGCCGAAATTGACCACGGCAAACACGATGGCAAAGATGAACGGCACGCGCAGCAGCCGGCCATAGGAGATGCCAACCGCCAGCAGCGCATCCAGTTCCGACGTGGTCGCCAGCCGGCGAAAGGCCAGCAGCGTCCCCAGCATCACGCCGATCGGAATGCCCAGCGACAGATATTCGGGCAGAAGATTGCCCAGCATCCGCCACACCACGGATACCGGCCCGCCTTCGTTGATGACGAAATCGAACAGGCGCAGCATGCGGTCCAGCACCAGCAGCATGGCCGCCACCACCAGCGTGCCGATCAGCGGCACGATGATCAGGCTGAACAGATACCGATCGATGCGCTTGCTCACGCCGCCGTTCGCGTCCCTTGCCGGCGCGCGCCAGTGCGGCCGGGCGGCCCTGCTATAGCCGCCCGGCCTTGACCCGTCATGACAAAATCAGGCGGCGACCGGCTCGCCCAGTGCCAGCCCGCACATCTGCGCGGCCTGCGCGAAGCGGCCCAGCACCGTGTCGATCTGCGCGTCCGAATGCAGCGCGCAGATGGAACAGCGCAGCAGGAACACGCCGGCCGGGGTGGCGGGCGGCCGGCTCATGTTCACATAGACGCCGAGTTCAATCAGCGTGGACCACATCAGTGCGGTGGTCGCCTGGTCCGGCATCAGCACCGAGACGATGGCGCTTTCCGGCGTTTCGGTCGCCAGCCGGAAACCGCGCGCCTTCAGGCCGCCGTGCAGGCGGCGCGTGGCCTCCCACAGCCGGGCGCGCTTGTCGTGCGCGGTCATCAGCTTGCGGATGGAGGTGGCCGCGCAGGCGACCACGGCCGGCGGCAGCGACGCGGTGAAGGTGTAGGGCCGGCAGGGGAAACGCAGCACTTCGAACTTGGGGTGGTTGGAAACGCAGAAGCCGCCCACCGTGCCCACGGACTTCGAAAAGGTGCCGACGACGAAATCCACATCATCCGCCACGCCCTGTTCCTCATAGACGCCGCGGCCATGTTCGCCGAAGAAGCCCATGCCGTGCGCTTCATCGACCAGCACCATGGCACAGTGCGCCTTGGCGATGGCCACGAGTTCCGGCAGCGGCGCGACGTCGCCCAGCATAGAATAGACGCCTTCCAGCACGACCAGCTTGCCGGCGTCGGCGGGCAGCCGCTTCAGGCGCTTTTCCAGATCGGCGGCATCATTGTGGCGGAAACGCACCGTGTCGGCGTTGGACAGTTTGCAGCCATCATAGATGGAAGCGTGGCTGTCGGCATCAAGGATGATGAAATCACCCTTGCCGGCGAGCGTCGAGACCATGCCGAGATTGGCCTGGTAACCTGTGGAGAACACCATGGCATGGTTCATGCCATAGAAATCCATCAGCGCCTGCTCGCATTCCTTGTGCGTCTGGTAGGTGCCGTTCAGGACGCGGCTGCCGGTGGTGCCGGCGCCAAAGTCGCGCAGCGCGGCCTGGCCGGCGGCAATCACGTCGGGATCGAAGGTCATCCCCATGTAATTGTAGGTGCCCAGCAGAATGGTGTGCTTGCCCTTGATGATGGCTTCGGTGGGCGAAAGCACCGTCTCCATCACCACGCCGATGGGATCACGGATGCCCGTGGAAAGCAGGCCGGCGTGTTCGGCGATCAGCGGATCGAACTTGGACAACAGGTCGGTCATCACCTCAGCCCTTCTTGACGACGAGGCCGTGCACGGCATCCGCCACCTGGCCGATGGTTTCCAGATCGGGCAGCATGTTCAAGGGGATCAGGATATCCCACTCGTCCTCCATGCTGGCCACAAGGTCCATCACCGTCAGCGAATCCATCTCCATGTCACCGGCGAAGGTGGTGGCCTCGGTGAGCGCCACCTTCTTGGCATTCAGCGGCTCGATCAGTTCGATGATGCGGGCATATACAGTCGCGCGGTCGGTCATGCAGGCTCCATGGGCAGGCTTGCAGGCCCTTTGCCCCCACATCATGGCCAAAATGCGGAGCGCTGGCCGTCCCGACCCTAGGGCTGCGCGCCCAGTTGCTTCAGCCGGCCATCGGCCAGCGCCTGCTTCATGTAATCGATGAAGGCCCTCAGCTTGGGCAGCACCTGGGCGTGGCCGGGGTAGTGGAGGAACAGGCCGGGGCTGATCGCCGCCATCGGCTCCAGCACCGACTCCAGTTCGCCCGCGGCCAGCTCGTCCACCACCAGCTCATCGGCGATCTGCGCCAGGCCCATGCCCTGCTTTGCCATCGCCAGCGCGGCGCGATAATCGTTCACGATCACCCGCCCGGTCACGTTCACATCGATGGCGCGGCCATTGTCGACATAGCGCCACGGCAGGATGGCGCCGCCCGACAGGCGCTGGCGAATGCACAGATGATGCTTCAGATCGGCCGGCGCCCGGGGCCGGCCATGGGTATCGAGATAGGCCGGCGTGGCCACGGTCAGGAAGCGGAACGGGCTGGTCAGCCGCACGCTGATCATGTCCGCCTCCAGCAGCTCCCCGATCCGGATGCCCGCGTCATGCCCGCTGGAGGCAAGGTCGATCAGCGCATCCTCGGCCGCCACCTCCACGTCGACATCGGGATAGGCCGCGCAGAAATCCGCAATGATCGGCTCGATCAGCAGCGAGACCACGGCGCGCGGCATGTTGAGCCTGAGCAGCCCGGCCGGCCGCTCGCCAAAGGTGCGCGCCCCTTCCCACGCGTTCACCAGGCTGGCGAAGGCCGGCGCCGCCTGGGCGTGGAACAACTGCCCCGCCTCGGTCAGCCCCACCGATCGCGTGGTGCGGATGAACAGCGGCACGCCCATCCGCTCCTCCATCTGCTTCACCGTCTGGCTGATGGCCGATGGCGTCACCCCCAGGTCCTCGGCGGCCGCCCGGAAGGAGCCATGTTCGGCCACGCGCAGGAAGGCTTCCAGGCCATCGAGCAGATTGCGCGGGATTGTGTAGTTTTGCTTCATGGGGCGCCAATCATTATCAGGATTATCTTGGTTCCGAGTGTGACTTAAAACCTCCTCATCGGCAAGCCACTCCCTCAGCCCGCCGAAGACTGAAAGGACCAGACCCATGACCAGCATCATCACGATCGACCGCCTGACCATCACCGGCCTCGCCGTTGCGGCCCTCCTGCCCTTTCTGGCGCTGTCACCGGTGAAGGCCGCAGAACGGGGCACCCGGGCCACCTGCGCCGCCGAAGCGGCCGCGGTGCAGGAACAGGCCAATGGCGCGGACCCGAAGGCTGCTGCCAAGGCACTTCGCGCCGCCCGCGTTGCCGAGAAGATGTGCGCCGAGGGCAACCGCTTCGAGGCCGGCAAGAAGTTCGCCCAGGCCCGGCAGCTGCTCGATACCAGCATCGAGCTCGCCGCGAACCGCTGACATCGCCCGCTTCCTCCCTGCCCCGGCCAGCGTCCGCCCCGAAGGGCGCCAGCCGGGGCTTTTTTCTACCGCAGCGGGAAGAAGAGGCCGCGCTCGGCCGGCGGCGGCAGGATGGCTTCGGGATCAATCTCTCGCGGCGCGCTGCTGCTGCCCGGCAGTGCCGCCAGTACGGACGCGCCCCGCGCCAGCACCGTTTCCCACGCGGCCGCCATCGCCGGCGTGAAGCCGCCGGCGCAGGCCTCGCGAATCACCGCCGCCACGATCGGCAGGAAATCGGCAAAGATCGCGCGCCCGATGCCATAGCTCGCGTGTGTCACCGCCTCCGTGCCCAGGAAGGCGCCGCCCCAACCCCCTTCGGGTGCATGATCGTCGGCAAGGTCGATCACCATCTCGAACGTGCGCGCCAGCATCTCGCCGCGAATGCGGCCTGAACCATCGCGCCAGAACTCCGCCTCCATGGCCGGGTGCCGGGCGAACAGCCGCGCATAAACGGCCGTCTGCGGATCGCCGGCATGCTCAACCGCCAGCGCCAGGCTGGCTTCAATGGCGTCGCGATGGCTCATGTCCGGTCCTCCCCAGATGCCGTGTCCAGATGCCGTGCAGTCCGGCCATGCTGGGCGCGATCGGTGCGGCGTGCAACAGCGCGATCGGGCGTCAACCATGATCTGCCTGCAGGGCAATCTTGACAAACGGCTCAGGAAGTTTAACAAATCATTATAGTCTGTGGCGTTTCCGCGTGTGTTTGGGTCCAGTTGGCACTCGGTGACAGGTCCGCAGTCTTGCTGTTGGGGCAGTTGAGCGGGGGAGTGCTGTGATGGACGAGAATCGACCCTTCATCGATTATTACGCGGTTCTGCGGGTGCATCCCGAATGTGACGCCCGCACACTGGAAATCGCCTATCGCCGCCTGGCCCAGCTCTATCATCCCGACCACAGCGAATCGGCCGATATCGATCAGTTCCGCGCTGCCACCGAAGCCTATCGGGCGCTGAAGAACCACGCGAAGCGCCTCGCCTATGATGCGCGCTACACCGCCCACACCGGCTATCAGTTCGCCAGCGCCGATGCGATCCTGGCCGAGGAACGCGCCGCCCTGTCCGATGCCGATGTCCACGCCGCCGCGCTGATGGCGCTCTACAAGCGTCGCCGCGAGCGCGCGCGTGAGCCGGGCATGGGCGCCTATGAACTCCAGACCCTGATCGACTGTGGCGAGGACGCCTTTGATTTCCATGTCTGGTATCTGAAGTCCAAGGGCCTGATCGAGACCACGGATGCCGGCACGCTGGCCATCACCGTCGCCGGGGTGGACCATGTGATCAGCACGTCGCGCGCTGCCAGCCAGGAAAAGCTGCGCCTGCCGCAGATGGCCGGGCAGCGCCCCTGGCCGCGCGAGGCCGCCGCGGCCTGATACCGGATCACCCGCTGCCAGCGGCCGGCTTGCACTGGCGCCATTCTTGCGCCAGCCTTGGTCGCGCCGCATCTTGGGCTGCGTTTCGCGCCGGGGAGCACCCGCATCATGTCCGAAGACCCGTCTGATACTGCTGGCGACACGCGCCGCACGATGCACCACCAGGCGCGCAGCATCGGCAACCGCAAGCTCAAGCCTTCGACGATGATGATGGGCCATGGCTATGATCCGCGCCTGTCCGAAGGCGCGCTCAAGCCGCCGATCTTCCTCACCTCCACCTTCGTGTTCGAGACCGCCGCCGACGGCAAACGCTTCTTCGAAGGCATCACCGGCGTGCGGCCGGGCGGGGCAGAGGGCCTTGTCTATGGCCGCTTCAACGGGCCGGACCAGGAGATCCTCGAAGACCGGCTGGCCCTTTGGGAAGATGCCGAGGAAGCCCTCACCTTCTCCAGCGGCATGTCGGCCATCGCCACCACCTTCCTGGCGCTGGTGCAGCCTGGCGATGTCATCGTCCACTCCGCCCCGCTCTATGCCGCCACCGAAACGCTGATCGGCCGCATCCTCGGCAAGTTCGGGGTGACCTGGCTGGATTTTCCGGCCGGCGCCACGCAAACGGAAATCGAAGCCGTGCTGGAGCGCGCCCGGCAGACGGGGCGCATCGCCGCCATCTATCTGGAAAGCCCGGCCAACCCCACCAACGCCCTGGTCGATGTGGAGGCCGTGCACGCCGCCCGCGCCGCCGTGCTGGGTGGCGGCGCGCTGCCCCCCATTGTCATCGACAACACGTTTCTGGGGCCGCTGTGGGCGCAGCCGCTGAACCAGGGCGCCGATGTCACCCTCTATTCGCTCACCAAATATGTCGGTGGCCACAGCGATCTGGTCGCCGGTGCCTGCATCGGCAGCAAGGCGATGCTCACCCCCATCCGCATGATGCGCAACACCATCGGCACCATCACCGATCCGCACACGGCGTGGATGCTGATGCGGTCACTGGAAACGCTGGAGCTGCGGATGAGCCGCGCCGGCGAGAATGCCGCGAAAGTCTGCGCCTTCCTGCGCGATCACCCCAGGATCGAGCGCGTCGGCTATCTCGGCTTTCTCGAACCCGGCTCGCGCCAGGCCGACATCTATGCCCGCCATTGTTCGGGCGCCGGCTCCACCTTCTCGGTCATCGTCAAGGGCGGCGAGGCGGAGGCGTTTCGCCTGCTCGACAATCTGAAGCTGGTGAAGCTGGCGGTCAGCCTTGGCGGCACCGAAAGCCTCGCTTCCCACCCGGCGGCCATGACCCATCTTTCGGTGCCGGCGGCGCGCAAGCAGGAACTGGGCATCACCGACAATCTGGTGCGCGTGTCGATCGGGGTGGAGGATGCCGGCGACCTGATCGCCGATTTCGACCAGGCGTTGAGCTTCGTCTGAACGCCTCCGTTCGTCGCATTGATCGCGAAATGGACGGTAAGCGGCATTGACTTTACCGGCTTACCTATCATATTGATAGGCGATGACGCAACCAAACCCGGCTAAGGCCGTTTTGCAGTTTCGCCCCCGCGATGCGGATTTGGAACGGTCAGTCCGGGAACTGGCGAAGGATTCGGGGTTGGTTTCGTTTACGAGGCACGCCCGAGAAAGGCTCGAAGAGAGAGGTCTGACAGACCGTCAAGCTTTGTTTGTTCTAATGGGTGGTACCCTTGTGGGTGGGGTGTCACCAGGACAAAAACCGGGAGAGTGGAAATGCAAAATGGTCGCACGGATCAAGGGCAACCGAGACGCCGGCGTAGTGACCTTGGTGGTAGAAAGCCGACGGCTTATTGTGCTGACGGTGGAATGGGAAGATCTGTGAATAGCGAACAGTTTTATCTGTCACACGAGGAGATTAAGGCGGAACCTTATCACTACACAGTGTGCGGATTAACCAACATCTACCTCGCCAATGGGTTCACCATTGACGAGTACGATGGTCAAGAAATTGTGGCCGTCAAAGATGTGGATGGTCTGCACAAGGCTATTGGCCGCCATCTTGTAGTGCATAGGAAGGGTCTTGCTCCGGACGAGGTGCGCTTTCTCCGCAAGACGCTGGATATGACTCAAGCTGAGTTGGGAAAGGCGTTGGGTTGCGATAGCCAATCTGTAGCCCGATGGGAGAAGGGCGTGTGTGCAATCCCGGCGGCAACAGAGAAGTTGCTGCGCGCCTACTTCTTTGCGAACAACCTCAACAGCGATGCAGAGTTGCCCCTGCTGAAGGCCCTCATTGCGTCGGCGCTGGGCGAGTTGGACGATATGGACGAATGGCCCGAACAGGCCGAGTTTCGGTTTTGCAACCGTTGGGAAGAGCCGGACAGGTTGGCGGCCTGACGGCCAAGAGGTGGGCTTAGTTGCCCACCTCTCATGGCCCCAATTTGAAGTGAAGCATATACTGTCGACCCTGATAGACGGCAGCGTCGCTTGGCGTTAGGGAACGGGCAACTCCCGTTCCTTTTTTGCAAAGCCTGAAGCCACGTGAACCTGTTTGCCGATTATGCCGCCACCGTGAAGGCGGCGCTGGATGAATTGACCGCAGCGGGCACGCTGCCGGCGGGCCTGTCGTTTGCCAATGTGACGGTGGAGCCGCCGCGTGACGCCAGCCACGGCGATCTGGCGACCAACGCCGCAATGGCGCTCGCCAGGGCGGCGGGCATGAACCCGCGCGCGCTGGCGGAGGCGCTGGCAACCAATCTGCGTGGCAAGCCCGGCATCGCCGCTGCCGAGGTGGCAGGGCCGGGCTTCATCAACCTGACGCTGGCCGACAGCGTGTGGCATGGCCAGATCGCAGCGATGCTCGATGCGGGCGCTGATTATGGCCGCTCCACGGTGGGTGCCGGCAAGCGCATCAACGTCGAATATGTCTCCGCCAATCCCACCGGGCCGATGCACATGGGCCATTGCCGCGGTGCGGTGGTCGGCGATGCGCTGGCGGGCCTGCTGGCCTTCGCCGGCTGGGACGTGACCAAGGAATATTACATCAACGACGCCGGCGGCCAAGTCGATACGCTCGCCCGTTCTGCCCACCTGCGCTACCGCGAGGCGCTGGGCGAGACCATCGAGATCCCGGAAGGCCTCTACCCCGGCGATTATCTGGTGCCCGTCGGCCAGGCCTTTGCCGCCGAGTTTGGCGACACCTATGTGGGGGCGCCGGAAGCCGACTGGCTGGCGCTGTTCCGCACCCGCACCGTGGCGCTGATGATGGAACGTATCCGGGCTGACCTGGCCCTGCTCGGCATCGCGCAGGACGTGTTCTTCTCCGAAGCCTCGCTGGGTAGCCGCGTGCAGCAGGCGCTCGACACGCTCACCGCCAGGGGCCTCATCTATGAAGGCGTGCTGGAAAAGCCGAAGGGCGAAGCCGCCGACGATTGGGAACCGCGCCCGCAGACATTGTTCCGCTCCACCGACTTCGGCGACGACCAGGACCGGGCGATGCAGAAATCGAACGGCAGCTGGACCTATTTTGCCGGCGATGTCGCCTATCACTGGGACAAGCTGACGAGGGGCTATGACGCGCTCGTCAACATCTTCGGCGCCGATCACGCCGGCTATGTGAAGCGCATGACGGCGGCAGTGAAGGCCCTTTCGGACGGCAAGGTGTCGCTCGACATCAAGATCGTGAACCTGGTGAAATTGCTGCGCGCCGGGGAGCCGGTGAAAATGTCGAAGCGCGCCGGCACCTTCGTGACGCTGGGCGAGGTGGTGGAGGAAGTCGG
>ERZ1066121.1145-NODE-1145-length-20710-cov-86.912370_pt1 | contig 20710 bp, 25 predicted proteins | sample MGYA00382768_ERZ1066121 | MGnify/ENA primary metagenome ERZ1066121 (study PRJEB33369, sample SAMEA5778351) | biofilm metagenome | biome: Industrial cooling water; feature: Water cooling tower basin; material: Biofilm | place: United Arab Emirates | collected... | reverse complement strand
CCACGTCGCGCTTGGCCGGCGGCAGCGATTCGAGCAGGTTGCCGATCTCGGCCGCCGACAGCGAGTTGACGAGCCGGCGCACGGGCCCGAGCCGCCCGCTGTCGAGCGACTCGGACAGCATGCGCAGCTGGTGGGCGGTGCGTTCGTGGCGGGCGGCGTCGGCCAATGCAGGCTCCCGGCGTCAGGGCGCGCGCATTATGGCGGCAAGTCGCCGAGGCGCCCAGCCGCGCCGGCGGCCTCCCGCCTCGGCCGCCCCGCCGCGTGGTTGTGGCGTTCATCGCCGCTGCGGCAGTCTGCGTGCCTCCGATCGATGCGCCCAGCCCATGCGACTGCTCCCCATCGCTGCTGCCCTTGCCCTCGTCGCCTGCACGCCGGAAGAGGTCGTTCCCACCGGGCCGATGGCGCTCGACGGCGTCGCGTTCACCGTGGAAGCGCTGCCGCCCGACGCCGCGACGTCGGCCTGCGATCCGGCGCGGCCCTTCCGGGCCCGCGTGCGCTGGACGGTGCAGGACTGGGCCGACCCGAAGTTCGACCTGCACCTGCGCAGCACGCAGGGCCAGCTGGTGGCCCGCTACAACGCGCCGACCGGCGAGCACGTGACCGGCGAATGGGCCTATGCCGGCCTGTACGTGCTGCTGGTCGACCGCAACTCGCGACTGCTGGTCGCGGCGGCGCCGGTGCCGCCGCTCGCCTGCCCCGCCGCCTGACGGAGGCTATTCGCCGGCGGTCCGCGCCGCCCAGCGGTCGACCTCGGCGCGCGTCCGGCAGCGCAGCAGGGCGGCGGCGCGGCGGCGCAGGCGCCCGAGGTCGGCGCCGCGGATGACCTCGCGCACTTCGAGCGCCGCGCCGGGATGCACGCTGAGGTCGCGCAGGCCGAGGGCGAGCAGCAGCGGCACGTCCTCCGGGCGGGCCGCGATCTCGCCGCAGACGTGGATCGGCAGTCCGGCATCGCGGGCGTCGGTGAACATCCGATGCAGCAGCCGGAGCACCGCCGGGTGGCGCTCGCTGTAGAGCCCGTCGAGCGCGTCATGCGTGCGGTCCGCCGCCAGCAGGTACTGCACCAGGTCGTTGGTGCCCACGGCGGCGAAATCGATCAGGTCGGCGTAGTCGGACAGCGTCAGCGCCGCCGCCGGCACCTCGACCATCACGCCGAACGCGACGCGGTCGCCCACCGGCACCCGGTCGTCGCGCAGGCGGGCGGCCATCGCCTGCAGGCGCGCCCGCACCGCCTCGATCTCCTCGCGCGCGGTCACCATCGGCACCAGCACCCGAACCGGGCCGAACGCGGCGGCCCGCAGCATCGCGCGCAGCTGCGCGTCGAGCAGCATCGGCCTCGACAGCGACAGGCGCACGCCGCGCAGCCCCAGCGCGGGATTCGGCTCATTGCGCAGCGCCAGACCGCTGCTGTCGGCCTTGTCGGCGCCGAGGTCGAGCGTGCGCAGGGTCACGGGCTTCCCGGCCATCCCGAGTACGGCATCCCGATAGGCGTGGAACTGCTCGTCCTCGTCGGGCACGTCGGAACGGCCCATGAACAGGTACTCGGTGCGGTAGAGCCCCACGCCGTCGCAGCCGGCGGACAGCGCCTCGGCGATCTCCTCGCGCCGCTCGGCGTTGGCGTAAAGCCCGATGTCGATCCCGTCGCGCGTCCGCGTCGGGGCGCGCTTCAGCCGCTCGAGCTGCGTGCGCTTCCGCTCGATCTTCTCCCGCGCCACGCGGTAGCGCGCGAGGTCCCCGGCATCCGGCTCGACCACGAGCAGGCCGTCGCGGCCATCGAGCAAGAGCGCGTCGCCGTCGTTGACGTGCGACAGCGCGTCGGCGCAGCCCACCACCATCGGCAGGTGCAGGCCGCGGGCGATGATGGCGCTGTGCGACAGCGGGCTGCCGGCGCGCGTCACCACGGCCAGCAGCTGCTGGCGCGAGAGCTCGGCGAGCTCGGCCGGCGCGATGTCGTCGGCGACGAGGATCTCGCCGGCGAGGCCCAGCTGCCCGTCGTCGTCGCGACGATGCAGGGCGGCGTGCACGCGGCCGATCACGTGGTCGAGGTCGTCGAGCCGCGTGCGGAAGTAGTCGTTGTCCATGGCCTGGAAGACCGCGGCGAGCCGGTCGCGCTGCAGCTTCAGCGCGTAGTCGGCCGAGTAGCGCCCGGTCTGGATCAGGTCGCGCAGCCCGGCCTTCAGGTCGGGGTCGTCGAGGATCAGAACGTGCAGGTCGAGGAACTCGCCGATCTCCTGCGCAAGCTGGCCCTGAAGGCGGTCGCGGAGGCCGGAGAGCTCCTCGCGCGCGGCCTGCATCGCGGCATCCAGCCGGGCGAGCTCCCCGTCGACGGCGTCGGCGGCGATGGTCTCCTCGGACAGCGTCAGCACGTGCGGATGGCGGACGCGGGCGCGGCCGAGGGCCAGCCCCTTCGACGCGCCGACGCCGGCCAGCGCGCGTCGCATCAGCTCTCCTCGTCGAAGCGTCGGGCGAACAGCGCTTCCGCCGCCGCCATCGCCTCCGCCTCGTCGGGGCCGTCGGTGCGCAGGGTCACGCTGCTGCCCTGGCCGGCCGCCAGCAGCAGCACGCCCATGATCGACTTCGCATTCACCTCGCGCCCGGCGCCGACCAGCGTCGCCTGCGCCTTGAAGCCGGCCAGCAGCTGCACCAGCTTGGCCGACGCGCGCGCGTGCAGGCCAAGGCGGTTGACGACCGGGATCTGCCGCTCAAGCATCGTCGGCCTCACGCATCGTCGAGCACCACGCCGTTGCGGCCGCCGTTCGCGGCGGTGCGCGCCAGGTCATCGAGGTTCTGTTCGCCGTAGTTCATGACCCGCAGCAGCATCGGCAGCGACAGGCCCGCCACGCGGCGGCACGGCGAGGCGATCTGGGTGAGCTGGTGCGCCAGCCGCGCCGGCGAGGCGCCGTACACGTCGGTCAGCAGCAGGGCGCCGTCGTCGCCCATCACCGTCTTCAGCGCAGCGCTCGCCAGCGGAAGCTGCGCACCGAGGTCGGCGTCCAGGGCCACGTCGAAGCTGCGCGCGTGCAGCGGCAGCGTCCCGAGCAGGCGCGACGCGGTGTCGAGCAGCGCGCTGCCGACGCCGGGATGGGTGATCAGGAGGATGCCGACGGCCATGCGTCGAACCTTAGCAAACCGTCGCGGCAAGCCGGCAAGCGCCGGCTGCGGTCATTCCAGCTCGCGGTGGTAGGTGAGCGCGTCGTCGCGGCCGCGTTCGCGGAAATGCTGGGCCAGCATCTCGGCGAGATAGACCGAGCGATGCCGTCCGCCGGTGCAGCCGAAGGCGACCGACAGGTAGCTGCGCGTCTCCGACTCGAAGCGCGGCAGCCAGCGTTCGACCAGGTCGCGCACCTCCGCCACGTACGCCTGCACGTCAGGGATCGCGGCGAAGTGCGATTGGATCAGCGCATCGCGGCCGGTCAGCGGACGCAGCGCCGGGTCCCAATGCGGATTCGGCAGGCATCGGGTATCGAACACGAAATCCGCGTCCACCGGCAGGCCGCGCTTGTAGGCGAAGCTCTCGAACAGCAGGGTCAGGCCGGGCCGCGTGCCGCCCTCGAGCTCGACCAGCACGCGCTTTCGCAGCTGGTGCACGTTCAGCGCCGTGGTGTCGAACACGTGGTCGGCCAGCGCGCGCACCGGGCGCAGTACCTGACGCTCCAGCGCGATGGCGTCGGGCAGCGCAAGGCCGAGCCGCGACAGCGGATGGCGGCGCCGCGTGTCGGAGTAGCGCTTCACCAGCGTGGCGTCGGCGGCGTCGAAGAACACCAGCCGATGCTGGTAGCCGCGTTCGCCCACGGCGGAAAGCCATTCGCCGATGTTGCCGAGGTCGGCATGGTGGTTGCGCACGTCGATGCCGACGGCGAGGCTCTGCTGCGCGTCGTTCGCGCCGACGCTGTCGACGAAGCCCGGCAGCAGGTCGGCCGGCAGGTTGTCGACGCAGTAGTAGCCAAGGTCTTCGAGCGTGCGCAGCGCGACGCTCTTGCCTGCGCCCGACAGCCCGGAAACGACGGTCAGCGAGCGGCTCATGGCGTGGTCTTGTCGAGCAGGGCGGAATGCCGCGCCAGGAAGGCCGCGGCCGGATCGTCGCCCTTCGCGCGCAGGATATGCAGGCGCGCGGCGGCCTCCGTCAGCACGGCGAGGTTGCGGCCCGCCGCGACCGGAAGGTTGAACACCGGCACGTCCAGCCCGAACACCGGCCGTGCGGCGGTTTCGCCGGTCAGCCGCGACAGGCCTTCCACGTCGACCGCGTCGCCGGGGCGGACGAGGTTGACGATCAGGCGCAGGTACTTGTTCCGCTTCACCGCGGTGTCGCCGAACATCTGCCGGATGTTCATGATGCCCAAGCCGCGCACTTCGAGCAGGTCCTGCAGCAGCTCGGGGCAGGTGCCGTCGAGCACGTCGGGCGCGATCTGGGTGAACTCCGGCGCGTCGTCGGCCACGAGCCGGTGCCCGCGCGAGATCAGCTCCAGCGCCAGCTCGCTCTTGCCCAGCCCCGACTCACCGGTGATCAGCACGCCGATCGAGTAGATCTCCATGAACACGCCGTGCAGCGTCAGCCGCGGCGCCAGCGCGCGCGCCATGACGTACTGCAGCTGGGAGAGCAGCTCGTGTCCCGCCTGCGGCGAGATCCACAGCGGCGTGCCCGACTCCTCGGCGGCATCGCGCAGGTCGGCGGGGCAGCCCTGGTCGCGCGTGATCACCAGCGCCAGGGGGCCGAAGCCGACGATCTTCTGCAGCGTTTCCCAGCGCTGCCGCGCGTCGAGCGAATCCAGCCACTGCAGCTCCTCGCGGCCGAGGATCTGCAGCTTGTTCGGATGGATCACGTTGAGGTAGCCGACCAGCGAGGGGCGCCGCGTGCGGTGCTCCTCGGCCTCCAACGCGCGTTCGCCGCCGGCCTGCCCGGCCAACCAGCGCAGGCCGAGGCGCTCGCGCTGCTGCGTGAACAGCTCGCGCGCGTTGAGGCGGCGGGGCAGCACGCGGCCTTCGTCCTCAGGCCGCGGCCGAGTGGCCGGCGCGCCAGTCGGCGAGCAGCCGGTAGAGGGCCTCGCTGTCGGGTGCCGCGCGAAGCCGGGCGCGGAAGCCCTCGTCGCCGAACATCTCGGCGAGCTGGGCCAGCAGCACGAGGTGCTGCTGCGTGAAGTGCTCCGGCACCGCCAGCGCGAACAGCAGGTCAACCGGCTGGCCGTCGCCGGCGCCGAAATCCACCGGCTCGGCGAGGCGCAGAACGGCGCCCGTGGCCACCGCGATCGACGCGCTGCGTCCGTGCGGGATGGCAACGCCGTGTCCCAGTCCCGTACTGCCGAGGCGCTCGCGCTGGCACAGGCTGTCGAACAGGGCGCGCTCGCGCTCGGCGTCGCCCTCGGCGAGCTGCTGGGCCAGCAGTTCGAGCAGCCGCTTCTTGCTGGACGCCTTGGCGCCCGCGTGCACGCGCGCGGGGGCGATGAGGTCGAGGAGGTGCATGGACGGATCGGTGGGACGGCGGTCCGGGCGGGGTCGTCAGCCGAAGCTGCCGTTGCGGGCGGCCGACTCGCCGCGGTGGTGGTCGGTCATGCGCTCCTTCTCCTTGAGCACGATGCGGTCGAGCTTGTCGACCAGCAGGTCGATGGCCGCGTACATGTCCGAGGCCGACGCCTCGGCGTGCAGGGCCTTGCCGCGCGGTGCGAGCGTGGCTTCCGCCTTCTGCTGCAGCTTGTCGACCGAAAGCAGCACGCGGACGTCGAGGTGGTGGTCGAAGTGCCGCGCGATGCGCTCGAGCTTCGTCGTCACGAAGTCGTTCAGGGCCGGGGTGATCTCGATCTGGTGGCCGCTCACTTCAAGGCGCATGGGCGCTTACTCCTCGCTTCGGGAAGACGAACCGTCGACGCCGCCAGCATACGCCGCGCCGGGGAGGGGGCGAAGGGGACGGACGTCAAATTTCACGCCGCGCGCAGGCGTCAGCGCGGCGCGCGCTCGGACGAGGGCGGGATGCCGAGGCCCTCGCGGTACTTGGCGACCGTGCGTCGCGCCACGTTCACGCCCTCGGCCTTCAGGGCGTCGGCCAGCGCCTGGTCGGACAGGGGGCGCGCCGGCGGTTCGGCGTCGATCAGCTTGCGGATCATCGCCTGCACCGCGGTGGAGGCCGCCGCCCCGCCGTGGTCGGTCGCGACCCCGGAGTTGAAGAAGAACTTGAATTCGAAGGTGCCGCGCGGCGTGCGCAGGTACTTGCGGGTGGTCGCGCGCGAAATGGTCGATTCGTGCAGGCCGAGCGGCTCGGCCAGCTCGCGCAGGGTCAGCGGGCGCATCGCTTCCGGGCCGTGGTCGAGGAACGCGCTCTGCGCGCGGACGATGGCCTCGGCCACCCGCTGCAGCGTGTCGCCGCGGTTTTCGAGCGCCTTGATGAGCCAGCGCGCCTCCTGCAGCTGCCCGCGCAGGTAGGCATCGTCGTCGCGGCTGCAGCGACCGATGAGGCGCTGGTAGTGCGCGTTGAGGCGCAGCGCGCGGCCGCCGCGGGCCATGCGCACGGTCCAGACGCCGCGCTGCCGGATCGCGACGGCGTCGGGCTGCACGTATTCGGCGGGCGCGCCGCCGTAGCGCGCTCCCGGCTTGGGATCGAGCGTCCGCAGCAGCGCCACGGCCTCGGCGAGCGCCGCCGGATCGACGCCCAGCTCGGTCGCGAGCCGATCCGCGCGCTGCCGCGCGACCGCGTCGAGGTGTCCAGCGGCGAGCCGCGTCGCCAGCGCAAGTCCCGGCGTATCGGCCGACAGCGCGGCCAGCTGCAGCGCGAGGCATTCGGCGAGATCGCGCGCGCCGCAGCCCAGCGGGTCGAACTGCTGGACGAGGCGCAGCACGGCGCGGACGTCGTCGAGCGTCACGCCGAGCGCCGCGGGCAGGGCGGCGGGCAGGGCTTCCAGCGGTTCGCGCAGGTAGCCGTCGTCGTCGAGGGCATCGATCACCGCCTCGCCGATGGCCTCGTCGCGGGCCGAGTGCACGGCCATCCGCAGCTGCCAGCGCAGGTGTTCGTGCAGGCCGGCTTCGGCGCTGGCTTCCGGCCGCTCGCGATCGTCGTCGTCGCTGCCGGCGCGCGACGCGGGCTCGTCGTCGCCCAGGGTCCACTCCTCGTCGGCGAAGGCCTCGGCGGCCTCGGCGAGCGCGTCGTCGCCGCCGTCCTCCGCGGTGGCTCCGAGCGCTTCGGCCTGCACGTCGGCAGGACCCGCCGCGTCGTCCGCGCCCATCGACCCGCCGTCTGGCGCGGCGTCGTCCGACGCCCCGACCGCGCCGTCGTCGTCGCCGGGCTCGGCCAGCTCGAGCAGCGGATTGCTCTCCACCGCGGCCTGCAGTTCGGCCTCGAGCTCGACCTGCGAGAGCTGCAGCAGGCGGATGGCCTGGCGAAGCTGCGGCGTGAGCGCAAGGCCCGTGCCCAGCCGGGTCTGCAGGGCGGCCTTCATCGCGGGCTACATCGTGAAGCTGGAGCCGAGGTACACGCGGCGGACGTCCGGATTCATCAGCACGTCGTTCGGCGAGCCCTGGGCCAGCACGGCGCCGGCGTTGAGGATGTAGGCGCGGTCGCAGATGCCGAGCGTCTCGCGCACGTTGTGGTCGGTGATCAGTACGCCGATGCCGCGCTGCTTCAGGTGGCGGATGATCCCCTGGATCTCGCCGACGGAGATCGGATCGACGCCGGCGAAGGGCTCGTCGAGCAGCATGTAGCGCGGGTTGGTGGCCAGCGCGCGGGCGATCTCGATGCGCCGGCGCTCGCCGCCCGAGAGGCTCTCGCCGGGCTGGTCGGCGACGTGGGCGATGTGCAGCTCGTCGAGCAGGGCGCCGAGCTGGGCCTCGCGCTGCGGCGGCGTGAGGTCCTCGCGGAGCTCGAGCGCCGCGCGAACGTTGTCCGCCGCCGACAGGCTGCGGAACACGCTGGCCTCCTGCGGCAGGTAGCCGATGCCGCGGCGCGCGCGCTGATGCATGGCGAGCGAACCGATCTCGGTGTCGTCGAGGCGGATCTCGCCGCCGTCGTTGGGCACGAGCCCGACCACCATGTAGAAGCAGGTCGTCTTGCCGGCGCCGTTCGGGCCAAGCAGCCCCACCACCTCGCCGGGATGCAGCTCGAAGCCGAAATCCCGGACGACCTCGCGCTTGCCGTACCGCTTGGTGAGCGCACGCGCCGACAGCATCAGGAGCCCGAATCCCGGGGCCTTGGCTGGATCACCGTTCGCACGCGTCCACCGTCGCCGCCCGCGTCGACGCTGCCGGTGGTCATGTTGTAGCGGATCGTCTCGGCGCTCAGCGTGCCGCGGGGCTGCATCACCTGCGCGCCCCCGCTGAGCAGGATGATCTCGTCGGTCGGCGTGTAGACGATGCGCGCCGCCGTGGCGTTGACGGGCTCGCCGCGGTCGGTGCGCTGGTCCATCCGGACCGGGCTGCCCTCGAGCACGATGCGCGCGATGTCGCCGGCCCGGCGCTCGACCGTGGCGCGCTCGGCGCGGATCGACAGCGAGCCCTGGTCGATCTCCACGTTGCCGCTGAACACCGTCGCATCGTCGTCGCCAAGGCCGCCGCTCTGGCGGTCGGCGCGCAGGTCCATCGGCTGGTCGCGGTCGCCGCGCCGGGCGTCCGCGAGGTCAGCGGCGAGCAGCGCGGCGATCAGGATCGGGATAGAGCGTCGCATCGACATCGGCAAGCAGCTCGTAGGTCTTGGCCTGCATGTCCACCTCGAGGCCGGTGGCTTGGAGTATAGAGCGACCCTGCGTGACGGTCACCGCGGCGTCGGTCTTTGCGCGCTCGGATTCGGTCGAAACGGTCAGGCGATCGGTGCTGAAGCGCGCCTGCTCGCCGCGCGCGTCCGGCGGACCGAGCATTTCAACACCGCCCTCGAGGCGCACCTCGTCGTTGCCGGGACCGACCCACGCGCTGGCGGCGCGGACGTCCCAGCGCTGGCCGGGCGCGCCGCCGGGAAAGCCGAAGCGCGGCTCGGTGAGCGTGGTCACCTCGGCGTCCATGTCGCGCTCGAGCAGCGGGCCGCGCACCGTGAAGCCTTCGCTGCCGTCGAGGCGGAGCGCGGTCATCTCGAACCCTTCGAGCCGGTAATCGGCCCGAAGATCGGCGGCCGGCGGAAGCGGCGGCTCCCGCAGCCACCACACCGCGAGCCCGGTGCCCAGCGCACCGACCGCCAGCAGCGCGCCCAGCGCGAGGCGGCTCATCGCAGGAATGCCGCCCGCACGGCCTCGGCCTTGCCCTGGGCGCCGAGGATCAGGTCGCAGAGCTCGCGCGCAGCCCCCTCGCCGCCGGCGGCGCGGGTGCACCAGTGCACGCGCTCCTTCGTCCACGCGTGCGCGTTCGACGGCGCCACCGACAGGCCGGCGATCGCCATCGCGCCCCAATCGACGAGGTCGTCGCCCATCATCGCGGCCTCGCGCGGCGTATGGCCGTACTTCGCGCACAGCGCTTCGAGCAGCGCGCGCTTGTCCTTGACGCCGACATGCACTTCGGAGAGCCGCAGGTCGCGGCCGCGCGCCTCGGCGACCGCGCTGTTCCGCGCGGTGAGGAGCGCGACGCGCACGCCGTTCTCTTCGAGGAGACGCAAGCCCATGCCGTCGTGAATGTGGAACGCCTTGAGCTCGCGGCCCTCGGCGTCCATCCACAGCCGACCGTCGGTCAGCGTGCCGTCGACGTCGAAGCACGCCAGCCGCACGCGCGCGGCGCGCTCGCGGATGTCCACCGGATCTTCGGCGAGCGGCGCGTCGGGCATGGATCAGACCACCCGCGCGCGCAGCAGGTCGATGAAGTTGAGCGCGCCCACCACCCGGCGCTCGCCGTCGACGACGACCAGGGCGTTGACCTTGTGCGACTCCATCGCGTGCACGGCGGCACTGGCGAGCTCGTCCGGCGCGATGGTCTTCGGCGAGCGGCCCATGACCTTCGCGACCGCGTCGCGGCGGACGTCCAGCGCCGGGTTGTCGAGCGCGCGGCGCAGGTCGCCGTCGGTGAACACGCCGACGAGGCGATCGTCCGCGTCGACGACGGCCGTCATGCCGAGCCGGCCGCGGCTCATCACCACGAGCGCCTCGGCGATGGCGGCTTCCGCGCCGACGCGCGGCACGTCGTCGCCGGCGTGCATGACGTCGCGGATGGTCAGCAGCAGGCGGCGGCCCAGCGCGCCGGCCGGGTGCGAGCGCGCGAAGTCCTCGGGCGTGAAGCCGCGCGCCTCCAGCACCGCCACGGCGAGCGCGTCGCCGAGGGCCAGCGAGGCCGTGGTGCTCGTGGTGGGCGCGAGGTTGTGCGGACAGGCCTCGGAGGGCACGGAAACGTCGAGGTGCACGTCGGACAGCCGCGCCATCGACGAGGCGGCGCGGCCCGTCATGGCGATCAGCGGCACGCCGAGGCGCTTCAGCGCCGGCGCGATCATCAGGATCTCGTCGCTCTCGCCGGAGTACGACAGGGCCAGCACCACGTCGTTCGCGGTGGTCATGCCGAGGTCCCCGTGGCTGGCCTCGCCCGGATGCATGAAGAAGGCCGGCGTGCCGGTGGAAGCGAGGGTGGCCGCGATCTTCCGGGCGATGTGGCCGGACTTGCCCATGCCGGTGCAGACCACGCGGCCGCGGCACTGCAGCACGAGCCGGCAGGCGTCGGAGAACGCGCCATCAAGGCGCTCGGCGAGCGCGGCGAGCGCCACGGCCTCCTCGCCGACCACGCGGCGGCCGGAGCCGGTGAAATCGGGCAATCCGGGGGCAGCGGCGGCCGCTGGGGCACTCATGGGAAGCCTTCAGAGATACAATGATCACCCTAGTTTACGGCAGGGCCTGCGGCCCACATCGCCTCCCACATGAATGCAGATCTCGTGCGCCAGCTGATCGAAGCTGGCCTGCCCGACGCCCGGGTCCACGTCGAGGGCGCCGATGGCGTGCACTTCGAAGCCACCGTCGTCACCCCGGCCTTCGCCGGCAAGCTGCCGCTGGCCCGCCACCGCATGGTCTACGCGACGCTGGGTGACCGCATGGGCGGCGAGATCCACGCGCTGGCGCTGCGCACCCTGACCCCCGACGAAGCCGAGCGGAACTGACATGGCCAAGATCGTGATTGCCGGCGGCGAGGCGCTGAACGGTGAAGTGCAGATTTCCGGCGCCAAGAACGCCGTGCTGCCCATCCTCTGCGCCACCCTGCTGGCCGACAGTGCCGTCGAGATCGGCAACGTGCCGCACCTGCACGACGTCACCACGACGATGGAGCTGCTCGGCGAGCTCGGCGTGCAGCTGATCGTCGACGAGAAGCTGACGATCACCGCCGACCCGCGCCAGGTGACGAGCACCGTCGCGCCGTACGAGCTCGTCAAGACCATGCGCGCGTCGATCCTCGTACTTGGCCCGCTGCTGGCCCGCTTCGGCAGCGCGCAGGTGGCCCTGCCCGGCGGCTGCGCCATCGGCTCGCGCCCGGTCGACCAGCACATCCGCGGCCTGCAGGCGCTCGGCGCCGAAGTGCTCGTCGAGGCTGGCTTCATCAAGGCGACGGCGAAGCGCCTGAAGGGCGCGCGCTTCGTGTTCGACATGGTCACCGTGACCGGCACCGAGAACGTGCTGATGGCCGCGGCGCTGGCCGAAGGCACGACGGTGCTCGAGAACTGCGCGCAGGAGCCCGAGGTGGTCGATCTCGCCAACTGCCTGATCGCCATGGGCGCGCGCATCGAGGGCGCGGGCACCAACAAGATCACCATCCACGGCGTCGAGCGCCTGCACGGCGGCCACTACGACGTGCTGCCGGACCGCATCGAAACCGGCACCTTCCTCGTCGCCGGCGCGATGACCGGCGGCCGCGTGATGGCCAAGAAGACCCGCGCCGACATCATGGACGTGGTGCTGCAGAAGCTCGAGGAGGCCGGCGGCCACGTCAACACCGGCAGCGACTTCATCGAAGTGGACATGCGCGGCAACCGCCCGAAAGCCGTGAGCCTGACCACCGCGCCGTACCCGGCCTTCCCGACCGACATGCAGGCGCAGTTCGCGGCGATGAACACCATCGCCGACGGCGTCGGCGTGATCACCGAGACGATCTTCGAGAACCGCTTCATGCATTTGAACGAGCTGACGCGCCTCGGCGCCGACGTCCGCATCGAGGGCAACACGGCGATCATCCGCGGCGTGCCGCGGATGACCGGCGCGCCGATCATGGCCACCGACCTGCGCGCCTCGGCCTCGCTGGTGCTCGCCGGCCTGGTCGCCGACGGCGAGACCACGGTGGACCGCGTCTACCACATCGATCGCGGCTACGAGAACATCGAGGAAAAGCTCGGCGGCCTCGGGGCGCGCATCCGCCGCCTGCCGGGCTAAGGCGTGCAGCGCGTCGGCGAAGACATCCTGGCGGCGCTCGACGCCGCCGCCGCGCAGGCCGAACCGCCGCGCATCGGCGAGGTGCTGGGACAGGGCGGCGCGTCGGCGTTCGGCTTCACGCTCGTCGTGCTGTGCCTGCCGTTCCTGCAGCCGATCTCCCTCGGACCGCTGTCGACCGTCGGCGGCCTCGCGCTGGCCGGCATCGGCTGGCAGCTCGCGCGCGGCGATGCGCGCCCGTGGCTGCCGAACAAGCTGTCGAACGCGCAGCTCGACCCGAAGCAGTGGGGTCAGCTCGCCGCGGCGGCGCGCAAGGTGCTGGGATGGGCCGGCAAGCTGGTGCGCCCGCGCCTTGGGCACTGGACCGAAGGGCGGCGCGGCCACCGGATCGCCGGATCGCTGGTGATCGTCGCCGCGCTGCTGCTGGCCGTGCCCGTCGGGGGCATTCCGTTCAACAACCTGCTGCCGGCGCTGGCCATCGTTTGCGCGGCGCTGGCGCTGATGGCCGACGACGGCCTGATGTTCCTCGGTGCGGTGTTCTGGCTGATCGTGACCGTGGGCTACTTCATCACCCTGTGGCGGGTGTTCGTCGCGATGGCCACCACGGCGTGGTCGCTGGTGCAGGGCTGGCCGATGGTCGAGACGGCGTTCGGCGTGGGCTGGCGCGCCCTTTCCGGCTGATCGCTCAGCCGCGGCGCAGCAGCCGCATCTCGATCGTCTCGCCGTCGTCCTCGCGCTGCTCGATCCGCAGCGGCACATGCCCGCCGTCGTCGTCGAGCCAGAGCACGGTGCTGCGCCCGTCCGGCGTCTCCCGGAGACGCTCGACGCGGCGACCCATCCCGCCGCCGCCCGGCACCGGCTCAAGATCGCCGATACGCCAGCGCTGCGCCTCGATGTCGCCGCGGCCCAGCACCTGCAGCGAGGTTTCGCCGCTGCGGCCTGCCGCCACCGCCTGCATGAGCGCGACGGTGGTCAGCTGCCGGTCGACGGCGCCGGGCACCAGCGGCAGCGAGCGGCGCTCGTCGCCGTTGACGAGCTCGATCGCGGCATCGGAAACGCGCGCGCTGCGGCGCCGCTGGTTCAAGCTGCTGCGCTGCAGGTAGTCGTATTCGCGCGTGGCGGGCCGGCCTTCGGCCCGGTAGTCGAAGCGCGTGGTCTCCTCGATCCGGACGCCGGCAACGCGCGCCAGCCCGGCCGTTCCGACCGTTGTCGTACTGAGGCGCCATCCCTGCCCGTCGGGCACCAGCGTCAGCGTGGCCTCGCCAAGGGCGCTGCCGTTGCGACGGACCTCGTAGGTGGCGCTGAACGGGGAAACGGGGGCCGCGGCCAGCGGTAGCGCGAGGAGCGCCAGCAGGGCGGCGGCGTGGCGGAGGCGGGCGTTGGGCATGCGGGATCCTCGACGTCGGGCGCTCAAAATGATCCCGCCGCGTGCAGGCGGCCGTCGGCGCCCAGCCGCAGCGGATGCGGCAAGGGTTCACCGCGCCAGCGCGGCGTCGCGGCATCGGGGGTGAGTTCGCCGCGGGCGATGGCGGCGATGCTGGCCAGCAGCAGCGGGTGTTCCCGGGCCAGCACGCGCGCGGCGAGGCTCTCCGCGGTGTCGTCGGCCTGCACCGGGACGCGCGCCTGCGCGAGCACCGGGCCGGCGTCGAGTTCGGGGATCACCACGTGCACGCTGGCGCCGTGCTCGGCGTCGCCGGCCTCGAGCGCCCGCTGGTGCGTGTGCAGGCCCGGGAGGCGGGGCAGCAGCGAGGGGTGGATGTTCAGCATGCGGTTCGGGAAGCGGGCGATCGCGGCGGCGCCGATGATGCGCATGTATCCGGCACAGACGATGAGGTCGGGCTGAACCGCCTCGATCGCGTCGAACATCGCCGCGTCGAACGCCTCGCGCGTTTCGAAGGCGTTCGGCTTCATCGCCCACGCGTGAACCCCGGCCTCGCGGGCCCGCTCGATGGCGCCACTGGCGGGCTTGTCGCTGAACGCGCCGACGACGCGGCCGTCGATGCGGCCGTCCGCGCAGGCGTCGAGCAGGGCCCCGAAGTTGCTGCCGCGGCCCGAGGCCAGCACCGCGATGCGCAGGGTCATCCGGCGCTCAGCCGATGCGGACGCGCTCGTGCACCGAGGCGCCGGCGTTCCTCACCACGCGGCCGATCGGGCGCGGCGGCAGGCCGGCGGCGGTGAGCGGCGCGGACAGTGCGGCGATCGACACCTCCGGCACCACCAGCACGAAGCCGATGCCGCAATTGAAGGTGCGCCACATCTCGGCATCGGCGATCGCGCCTTCGCGCTGCAGCCAGTCGAACACCGGCGGCAGCATGATCGTCGAGGCGTCGATGTCGAGGCCGAGGCCGTCGGGGATGACGCGGATGATGTTCTCGGTCAGCCCGCCGCCGGTGATGTGGGCCATGCCGTGGATCGGCGAATCCGCACCCGGGAAGGCCTGCAGCAGCGACAGGATCGGCTTCACGTAGAGCTGGGTCGGGGCCATCAGCGCGTCGATCAGCGGCACGCCGCCGACCTGCAGGTCGAGGCCGCCCTTCGCGGCGTCGAAGCCGGCGCGGGCCAGCACCTTGCGGATCAGCGAGTAGCCGTTGCTGTGCGGGCCGGACGAGGGCAGGGCGAGCAGCACGTCGCCTTCGCGCACTCGGCCGCCGTCGCGGAGTTCGGATTTCTCGACCGCCGCGACGCAGAAACCCGCAAGGTCGTACTCGCCCGGCGCGTACATGTCGGGCATCTCGGCCGTCTCGCCGCCGATCAGCGCGCAGCCGGAGAGCTCGCAGCCGCGGGCGATGCCGCCGATGACGGCCGCCGCGGTGTCGATGTGCAGCTTGCCGGTGGCGAAATAGTCGAGGAAGAACAGCGGCTCGGCGCCCTGCACCAGCACGTCGTTGACGCACATGGCCACGAGGTCGATGCCGATGGTGTCGTGGCGGTCCAGCTGCTGGGCGAGCTTCAGCTTGGTGCCGACGCCGTCGGTGCCCGAGACCAGCACCGGCTCGCGGTACTTGCCCGACAGATCGAACAGCGCGCCGAAGCCGCCGAGGCCGCCCATCACCTCCGGGCGGAAGCTGCGCTTGACCAGCGGCTTGATGCGCTCGACGAGGTCGTTGCCGGCGTCGATGTCGACCCCCGCGTCGCGGTAGGTCAGGGGCGTTGGAGTGCTCACGGGCGGCGGCCTTCGCGCATCGAAACGAAGCGCGAAGTCTAGCAGCGGCGTCGGTCCCGCTTTCCGCCGCCTGCGGCCCGCGTTGGACGCTCGCGCGCGGCCTGCGGCACCATGAGGCGTCCTTCGGAGTCCACGATGCGTCTGATTTCCCCGCCCTGCCCGAGTCTGCGCGCGCTACTCGCCCTGGCAATCGCCCTCGCTGCCGCGCCCGTCGCCGCCGCGCCGAACGCCCCGGCATCCGGTCCTGGCGCCGCCGTCGATCCACCCGCCGATGCCGTGGGTGCGGCGATGGGCGAACGGGCTGCGCGCGAGATCGCCTGGTACACCGCCGAGGTGCCGGTTCGCTCGCAGGAGGCGCGCGAGCGCGAGGCGGCGCTGGGTCGAGCGCTGGCGCAGGTGTTCGTTCGCGTCACGGGCCGCGTCGACGCCCCGGGCGATCCCGTACTGCAGAAGGCCGTGCGCGTGGCCGATACGCTGCTCGTGGAAACGGCCTACCGCCAGATGGAGGAACTCGCGGGCGGCGTCCCGGTGCCGCGCGAGCTGCTGGTGGCGAGCTTCGATCCCGATGCGGTCGACGCGCTGGTGATGGCGGCCGGCCTGCCGCTGTGGTCTGGCGAACGACCGCGGCCGCTGCTGTGGCTGGCCATCGACGACGGCGGAGGCGCTGGCCCCAGGCTGGTTTCGGCGCAGCAGATCAACGTCGTCAAGCCACTCGCCGAGCGCGGCCTCGAGCGCGGCGTGCGCTTCCTTCTTCCGGCGGGCACGACCGTCGAGCAGGCGGCGGCAGCGCGCCTGTGGGCGCTCGATGCGGCCGCGGCGGGCGTGCTCTCGTCCCGCTACGGCGCCCGCTTCCAGCTGGTGGGGCGGATCTCGCGCGCCGGTGCCGGCTGGCAGGCCGACTGGCTGCTCGCCGAGGCGGGCGTGGAAATCAAGCGCTGGTCGCAGGCCGATCCGAGCCCGCAGCGCGCGATCGCCTCGGGCGCCGACCGCAGCGCCGATGCGCTGGCGGCGCGCCAGGCCCGCGCCGTCCCCGCCGGCCAGCCGGTGGTGGTCGAAGCGGAGATCGTCGGCGTCGACGGCCGCGATCGCTGGCTGGGACTCTCGGCCTACCTGCAGTCGCTTCCGGTGCTGCGCGGGATGGAGGTGCTGGAAGCGCATCCGGACCGGCTGCGCCTCCGACTCGACCTGGCCGTCGACCGCCAGCGCTTCGAAGCCCTGCTGGCCAGCGGCCGCCGCCTCGCCGTCGAGCCGCAGCCGGGCGAGCCTCTCCCGGCCGGCGTGGCCGATCCGTCGCTGACGCCCGACGCGTCGCGAATCGCGCGCTACCGCCTGCTTCCCTGACGCCGCGGCGAAGGACGCGACATGAATCCCGATTTGCTGTGGTTGCGCCCGTGGCTGTGGCTCGCCGGCGTGGTGCTGCTGGGGGTGCTGCTGTGGCTGCTCGGCCCGGTGCTGACGCCGTTCGCCGTGGCCGCACTGCTCGCGTGGATGGCCGATCCCCTGGTTTCGCGCATCGAGCGCAGCGGCCGGTCGCGCACCACCGCGGTGACGCTCGTCTTCCTGCTGATGACCGTACTGGTCGTCATCGTCGCCCTGCTGCTGGTTCCCACGCTGCGTCGCCAGGTGGAGCAGGCGATCGAGTGGGGGCCGAAGCTGGTCGGCTGGTTCACGGGAGCGGCGATCCCGTGGATCGAAGCGCGCTTCGGGGTGTCCATCGCGGCCTACGTCGATCCGGCCGAACTCGGCGCGCTGCTGAAGGAGCACTGGCGGCAGGCGGGTGGCGTCGCGGCGAACGTGCTCGATGGGCTATCGCGATCGGGCATGGCGGTGATCGCCTTCGTGGTGAACCTGCTGCTGATTCCGCTCGTGACCTTCTATTTCATGCGCGACTGGGGATCGATGCTCGCCCAGGTGCACGCGCTGATCCCGCGGCCGCTGGAGCCGACCGTGGTCCGGCTGGCGCGCGAGTCCGACGACATGCTCGGCGGGTTCCTGCGGGGGCAGGTCAGCGTGATGGTGGCCTTGGGCACGATCTACGGCGTCGGCCTGACGCTCGTCGGCCTCGACCTCGGCTTCCTGATCGGCATGGTGGCCGGCCTGCTGAGCTTCGTCCCGTATCTCGGCACCGCGATCGGCCTCGTCGCGGCGGTGATCGCGACGCTCGTCGAGCACGGCGACCTGTTCCATCTGGTGCTGGTCGCCGCGGTTTTCGGCGTCGGCCAGGTGATCGAAGGCTTCGTGCTGACGCCGTGGTTGGTCGGGGACCGGATCGGCCTGCACCCGGTGGCCGTGATCTTCGCCATCATGGCAGGCGGCCAACTGTTCGGATTCATCGGCATCCTGCTGGCGCTTCCCGCCGCCGCGGTCATCATGGTGCTTGTTCGCTACGCCTTGGGCCGCTATCGCGCCAGCCTGCTGTACCGCGAGGATCGCGACGGCGACGGATCGCGAGAGGGCACCGCCGGGCGGACGGCGCCGGCCGTGCCCGCGGCGCCACCACCGGCCGACGAGCCCGGCGACACGCGCCCGGCATGAACGTCCAGCTGCCGCTGGCGCTGCCGGTGGGGCCGGACCAGCGCTTCGATCTGTTTGTCGGCCACGACTGGGCCGTCGAGGCGGTGCGGGCGGCGGCCGATCCGCGCACCGCACCGGTGAGCGCCAGCGGCGCGCTGTTCATCGAAGGCGCGGAGGGCAGCGGCAAGACCCACCTGCTGCTCGCCGCCTGCCGCGAGGCGCATGAGGCAGGGCGGCGCGCGCGCTACCTGCCGATACCGGCGTTCGCCGGCGCGCTCGGCGCGATGCTCGATGGCCTTGAGGCCAACGACCTTGTCGCGCTCGACGGCATCGAGGCCGCCGCGGCGTCGCCCGGCGACTGCGAGGCGCTGTTCCACCTGCACAACCGGCTGCGCGACGCGGGGCGGACGCTGCTTTACGCCTCTCGGCTGCCTGCGGGCGACGCCGCGTGGTCGCTGCCGGACCTGCGCTCGCGTCTCGGCCAAGGCCTGCGCGTCTCGCTCGACGTCCTCGACGACGACGGCCGCCGCGAGGCGCTGCGCCGTCGCGCGGCTCGGCGCGGGCTGGAACTCGACGACGCCGTGCTCGACTGGCTGTTCCGCCGCGTCGACCGCGACTTGAAGTCGCTGACCGCGCTGCTGGATCGGCTGGATCGCGCCGCAATGGCGGCGCAGCGGCGGCTGACCGTGCCGTTCGCGCGGCAGGCGCTCGGGCTCGACTGATCACCGGGCGTCGGCGCAGCGCGACGCGCCGTCGACAAGAGGCTCAGCGCAGCGCCGCGTCGAGCGCGGCGAGCCGCTCCGGCGTGCCGACGTCGGTCCACGCGCCGTCGTGGCGCTGGCCGGTGATCGCGCCGCGGGCGATGGCGGCGTCGAACAGCGGGCGCAGCTTGAAGCGCGGCGGCGTCTCGTCGGCGCCAGGTGCGCTGCCCACGGCGTCGCGCCAGTCGTCGAGGAACTCGCGGCGGTAGAGGCCGATGCCGGAGAACGTGAGGGCCGGCGATGCGCGTTCACGCATCGGCATCGGGGACGGCCCGTTGGCCGCGTGGGAAGCTTCGGCAACGGCGAGCCGCAGGCGTCCGTCGTCGCCCAGCGCGAAATCGCCGCGGCCGTGGTGCTCGGGGTTCGCGACCATCACCAGATGCGCCAGGCCTTCGGGCTCGCGCGGCAGCGCGGCGAAGTCGAAATCGGTCCAGACGTCGGCGGCGATGGCGAGGAAGGGCGCATCGCCCAGCAGCGGCAGCGCGTTGAGCATCCCGCCGCCGGTTTCGAGCGGTTCGGCACCTTCGTAGGCGTAGCGCAGGCGCAGTCCCCAAGCGTCGCCGTCGCCGAGCGCCGGTGCGAAGCGATCGGCCAGCCAGCTCGTGTTGATGACGACGTCGCGCACGCCGAGCGCAGCGAGCTTCTCGAGGTGCCAGGCGATCAGCGGCTTGCCCCCGGCCATCAGCAGCGGCTTCGGCGTGTGGGTGGTGAGCGGCCGCATCCGCTCGCCCTTGCCGGCGGCGAAGACGAGGGCGCGCGTGGGGCGGTCGGTCATCGCGGCGGGTCGTTGGGTGCGGCGCTCAGCGAGACGGCAGCGCGCCGATCGTCGGCAGCACGCGCTCCTCGATCACCGACTGCAGCGGCTGCAGGGCGCGGTGCTTCGGGATCACGTCGAGCAGGTAGCGGACGAAGCGCGGCGCGTCGGCGAGGTACTTCGGCTTGCCGTCGCGGTGGTTGAGCCGCGCGAAGATGCCGAGCACCTTCAGGTGCCGCTGCACGCCGATCAGGTCGACGTCGCGGCGGAAGTCGGCAAGCCCCGGCACCGGCAGGCCGGCGGCGCTCGCGCGCTCGCGGTAGCGCGCCACGCCCCAGTCGACGAGCTCCTGCGGCCAGCCGTGGAAGGCGTCCTTGAACAGCGACAGCACGTCGTAGCTGATCGGCCCGACCACGGCGTCCTGGAAGTCGAGCACCGCGAGGCCGCCGCCCTGCAGCGGCATCAGGTTGCGCGGCATGAAGTCGCGATGCACCAGCACGGTGGGCTGCGCGAGGATCGCGTCCATCAGCCGGCGGTAGACGAGTTCCAGCGGATCAGTGAGCGCGCAGTCCAGCGGAAGGCCCAAGTGCGTGCCGAGCAGCCAGTCGTCGAACAGCCGCAGCTCGCGAGCGAGCAGGGCCTCGTCGTAGCGCGGGAAGCCGGCCGACGGGGCGATCTGCTGCAGCGGGAGGAGCTGGTCGAGCGCGGCGTCGAACCACCCCGTGGCGTTCGACTCGTCGATGACCTGCAGCAGCGTCTGCGCGCCGAGGTCCTCGAGCAGCAGGAAGCCGGCTTCCACGTCGCGGGCCAGCACGCGCGGCACGCGGACGCCGCCGGCTTCGAGCAGGTCGCGGATGGCGAGCCACGGCCGCACGTCCTCCTTGCCCGGCGGCGCGTCCATGACGATGCGCGTCGGTTCGCAGCTGCTGCGCCAGTAGCTGCGGAAGCCCGCGTCGACCGAGGCACGTTCGAGCGTGGCGTTGGCGTCGCCCAGCGCGCTGCGGGCGAAGGCGAGGCGGGCCTCGGCGCGCGCGCTGTCATCCGTGCTGGCGCTGTCCCGCGCCGCTTCGCTAGCGGCAGGCGTCGCCGCGCTTGTCGCTGTGTTCGTCATCGCCTCACTTGCCCTTCAGCGCCTTGACCAGCGCCAGCAGCGCGATCGCGCCGCCCACCGCCGCCGCGAAGCGCATCCAGCGCCCGCCGACGGTGATGTCGAAGGTGTCCAGCACCCACG
>ERZ1066121.1143-NODE-1143-length-20723-cov-6.573979_pt1 | contig 20723 bp, 21 predicted proteins | sample MGYA00382768_ERZ1066121 | MGnify/ENA primary metagenome ERZ1066121 (study PRJEB33369, sample SAMEA5778351) | biofilm metagenome | biome: Industrial cooling water; feature: Water cooling tower basin; material: Biofilm | place: United Arab Emirates | collected... | reverse complement strand
CCATAAGGTCCCTCATCCTGCGCTTGCGCCGCACTCGTCGCCGCAAAAGGCGCGACGGTGAAGACCGTCGCTGCTACAATGGTTTTGTACTTGAACATCACTTTGTCCTTCTCGTGACCTCGCCGAAGAGTTGGCGATGACACGCATCTGAGCGGGTTCGATGAAGGCCTAAGCGCAGTTCGATGGAGGAACGATGGACCCGGCACATCTCCATGAAATCTCCACAACGCCGTCCGATGAACGGCGTGGAGAAAGCTTCATGAACACGCGCATCCTCGTCATCGAAGACGAACGCGAGATCGCCGACTTGCTGGTGGCGTATCTGGAAAGGGCCGGGTTCGACGTGTCGCGCGCGACGAACGTCGCGGACGCAATTCGCATCCATGCGCAACTAAGGCCCGATCTCATGCTCTTGGACATCGGCCTTCCCGGCGGGGACGGTATCGACGTCCTGACGACCGTTCGACGCCGGTACGAGACGCCCGTCATCATGGTCACCGCGCTCGACGACGACGTAACCAAGCTGTCGTCGCTCAGGATCGGCGCCGACGATTATGTACAAAAGCCCTTCAACCCGTCGGAGGTGGTCGAGCGCGTTCGCGCCGTGCTGCGCCGATCGCAAGGGGCGGCAGGCCGCCGGGTCATACACACCGGGCCACTCATTATCGATACCGATGCGCGCGTGGTAACCTGCCGCGGCGACGATGGCGCCGAGGGCGCGCGTCTCGCGCTAACGCCGACGGAGTTTGAGATCCTGGCGCATATGGCGCGTCAGCCCCGCCGTGCTTTCAGCCGATCCGAACTGCTCGAAGCGGTTGCGCCCGACAGCGACGCTTATGACCGCGTCATCGATTCGCATCTTTCCAAGCTCAGGAACAAGCTTCTGGCCGTCGGTTGTGACAACATGATCGAACCGGTGCGCGGTGTGGGATATCGGCTATGGCCTGGGGATTGAACCGGATCGCGACGCGCCTGTGGGCATTGACCGCGTTCATGTCGGTGGTCACGCTCGTCGTCGGTGTGAGCTCGTTCTATTTCGCCACCTATTTCGAGATGCTTGGCATGAAAGAACGGATGCCACCCGGCATCCGCGCTGAACTGGAGGAGATTGTCGCACGAGGCCAGAAAGGCAGCGACCGCTATTACGAAATCTATGACCGCTACACCGGCGACGAGATGCAGACGGAGGATCTTGGCTTCATCTTCATGATTGCGGTGGTTTCGACGATTGCTGGCAGCGGCCTGTCGTTCTTCATCTCCCGCCGCATAACCGGACCAATCACCGAAGTTGCGGCGGCGGCGACCCGGGTGTCACGCGGCGAGCGGGCAGTGCGGATCGAATATGCAGGCGCGGACGAAATCGGAGACTTGGTGAGGAGCTTCAACAAGATGGCCTCGGAGATCGAGTCCTACGAACGCGAGCGCACAGTCCTCACCGCCGGCATTGCGCATGAACTGCGGACACCGCTTACAATCCTCAAAGGTCGGCTGCACGGCCTTTCCGACGGCGTCATCGATCCAAAGATGGGTGAGGCCGACCGACTGCTCCGCCAGGTCGACCAGTTGCTACGCCTCGTAGAAGACTTGCGGACGCTCGCACACGCTGACGCCGGCGAACTTCAACTCGATCTGCGGCGCGTCGACTTGGGCGCGGTTTGTCAGACCGTCACTGCCGACTTGCGGCCCCAAGCCACAGGGGCGCAGGTCGAACTGGTCTGTGACGCAAAGCCTGTGATGGTCCAGGCCGATTCATTGCGCGTCGCCCAGATCATCACAAACCTTGTCACCAATGCCATCAAGCATGCACCGGAATCGAGCATCGTTCACATTGAGACAAAGATTGTCGGGGAAACGGCAGTGATCAGTGTAACAGATGAGGGAGAAGGGTTTGTAGAGGCCGATCGACTGAGGATGTTCCTGCCCTTCTGGCGAGCGGGAACCGACAAAGCGGCCAGTCGCCCCGGTAGCGGCATGGGTCTCGCGCTCACTCACAAACTTGCCGAGGCGCAAGGTGGACGGATATCAGCCGAGAACCGGGCCGATCGGTCCGGTGCGCGATTCTCTCTGTTATTGCCCCGCACCTGAGCCCATACCGCTAGCCATGGATCAAGCGGGTGCGGCGACCAACGCCTGAAGCCCATTCGCAAGTCCGCATGATTCCGAGGCTGTGCGAGGCGATATCCATCCATTGCAACTCCATCTCACGTCCACCGACGTCATCCAATTTGGCGGCACACCACGGAGCCCGCCATGCGCAAGTCCAGATCGTCGTTCGTTCCGCTTGTCTGCGTGAGCTTCGCGTTGGCAGCCATCATCTACGCCTTTGTCGCGACCGCATGATCCGGACACGAAGGCTCCACGATCCCTCCATCGAAATCGGCATAATGGTCTGCGGAGGTCATCCATGTCACCAAAGATTGCCATTTGCGCTTTATCGCTGGCCGTTACCGCTTGCGCAGCAGGTCCCGCCCCACGAACCGGCTTCCTGGGCGACTACAGCGGCCTCGAGCGCGTCGGTAAGTCCGACTCCCTGATCGAGCAGCGGCCTCCCGTCGGATACGATATGCGCCGGTTCAAATCGGTTTTCATCGAAGAGACGGACGTGCAGGTCGAGGGGCTGAGCGACGAGGATCGCCAGAAGCTGGCGGCAGTGTTTCGTGAAGCCTTGGTTGAACGACTCGACGGCGCGTTGCCACTGGCTGAACGCTCGGGACCAGGCGTGCTGCGCGTGCGCACCGCCATCGTCAGCGCCCGAAAGGCAAATGTGGCAGTGAACGCCGTAGCGGCGCTGGTTCTTCCCATATCCCCGACGCAAGGCGCGGTCGCGGCGGAGGCCGAGGTTCTGGATGGAGGATCCGGCGAGAGGATCGCCGCGCTCTCCTGGGCGCGGCGCGGCGCCAAGATCACCGAGGTGGGCCTCTCCTACACGCGCTTGGGCGAGGCGCGCTCGGGCCTGCGCGCGTTTGCGCGCCGACTCGCCGACCTTTTCGGTCCGCCCGGACCGACGGATGCTGCGCGCGACGGGGACGTGGAAGCGGATTCGCGAAAGGAGAGTCGGCGATGAACGACAACCCCCTGAAAGGTGCCTGGCGCCAAGCTAAAGGCTTGATCAAGGAGCAGTGGGCTCATCTGACCGTCAATGGCCTCGCCATCATCGACGGTCAGACCGAACATATGATCGGCTGCATTCAAGAGCGATACGGCGTCGAACGCGGGAAAGCGGAACACGACGTGCGCAAGTGCTTCCAGGCGCACTTCGGATCGTTCCAGTAGCCTGGGCGTGGGCTGTGGTCGAGACGCCCCCCATGACGCCACAGCCCACACATTTCTCCAATCATGCATGACGAGGCACACATGTTGCGACACGTTCTTTCGATAAGCATTCTGCTCGCTGCCGCAAACCACGCTGTCTTGGCACCGGCTTCCGCGCAGACCGCCGCTGCACCTGTCTTTTCCGCGAAGTCAAAATTGGGCGAGTTGATGGACGACCCGCGAGCCATGGCCGTGCTCCGTAAACACATACCCGACGTGATGGCAGACCCGGAAATCGTGAAGGGCCGGAAATACTCGCTTCGCTTCATTGCAGGCTTCGACAAGAGGATCAAAGCCGCGCTGCCGGCGATCGAGCGGGATCTGGTAGCCATTCGCTGAAAGTCGGAAAGGCAATCCGCTGACAATTCATGCGATCCTTTGCCGCTCGCGCTAGTGACGAGCCCGCTACCTGAATTTCCCGTCAGAACTACAGCTGCGCGCTCGTCACTAGCACGACTGTCCGCCCCTTCGAATGCCGGGAGTGCCTGACTCCCTTCGGCACGGTGAAAGCCTGTCGCGGCTCGAGCGAAAACATCTCGTCTTCCTGTTCGATGTCCAGATGCTCCTCGAGGACCATGAAGTATTCGTCGGTATCGTCATGCTTCAGCATTAACGCCGGATGGTCGACGCAGCTCGAGCAGCGATCGCTCGATCATGGGCAGCAGACTCATGGAACGCTTGCGCTGATGTCGGTGCGCTGATCAACCCCCAGCTGATCGACTTGCGGACTTGCGGGAGGCGCACCCCCGATCTTCCGGCTAGTCGGGGGCGACTGCGACTTCCTATCGCCCGAACAGACTGCGTTGAATTGCAGGCGCAGGCGCGGCCGACAATCGAGTCCGATGAATCTCAACTCTTGCGGAATTGTGCGCTGTCGGAGGAAAGACACTAAAAGGCGAAACATCATTTGAAAGCGTCTAAAACCCGAATAGATGAGTACTATCATAGTACAAACGGCGACACATATTCGTTATGCTTGTCCTGCACGGGGCGCCAGTTTGCTAATCGCAGCGACTTCGGCCAGCGGCGGCGATAGGCGGAATTGGCGTAGCGTTATCTGCAGATTTCAATGCTTCGGCATGCCCCTGAACGTCCGTTTATGGGACTACGATCTGGCAAAACCGGGGATCGAAGCGGCCCAAGCGGCGGCAGCGGTCGTAGCGCAACGCGAGCATGTGGTCGCGGGTAGGGTTACGTTCACGACAACCGCGGCGCTTGGCCAATATGTCATTGCCCCAAGGCCACCTAGGCTGATCGAGCGCTATCCTGCGCTCCAAGTGGAACTTCGCCTGACCGAGCAGCGGATCAACATCGTTGCCGAAGGTGTCGATCTGGCGGTTCGGATGCGGGCGCTGGATGATAGCGAACTCGTTGCACGCAAAATGACGACCATCCGGCGACATCTGGTGCCCGCTCCAGCCTATCTGACCGAATACGGTATTCCGCACCATCCCTCAGATCTCGCGAGCCACCGCGCAATCGTCACCAATCAGTCACTCGCTCGTTGGCGCTTTTCAGATAGTTGGGCGACCGACCTGCGATGGAACATCGCAGCCGGAAACATGCTGGTCGCGCAGCAACTTGCGCTTGCCTGGCAAGGCATCGCGATGTTGCCCGACTTTCTGCTAACCGACGATCTGGCAAATGGCCGATTGATTATCGTCCTGGCAGACCACTTGCACGATGAGGCTGACGCCTGGCTGGTGAGCAGCCGTCAACGCTATCAGTCGCTCGCGGTGCGCGCCGTGCTGTCTGCTTTGACAATGCGACCGGAGGCCACTCGGTCACAACAACAATAGGTGAGCCTGAATGGGCCCGAATATAACCGCTTTCCTGCCTTTACTTGCTGCTATTGCGTGCCAAAAAATTGCCCAACCAACCACTGTGCCACTTTATCGTCAGCAATGTCGGATCTTGGATAGATCGTGGCCAACATAGCCAGCATTTCTGGCGACCAGAAGGTTTTCAAGTGGTCGATAACCGCCGCACTGGGGTCGACTTCATGCTGCAAATTTCCAGCAATCTGCTCGACCATCCGAAGTAGGTTCGCTGCGGCATTCATGATTATCGGTCAGCGTCGGTGATGTCGGGGGCCGGAACGCGTTCGTGATCAGATAACGTATTGCTTGAAAGTGTTACCTGAACCGCCGTAACCTTATACTCGGGACAATTGGTGGCCCAATCGCTATTATCTGTGGTCACGACATTTGCTTGAGTGCCCGGATGATGAAAGGTGCAATAAACGACGCCAGGTGCGACTCGTTCGCTAACGGTAGCACGCAACCGCGTTTCACCAGCGCGGCTGGTAAGATTGACCCAGTCGCCAGAAACAATCCCCCGATCCAGCGCATCCACGGGATGAATTTCCAGCAAATCTTCTGGATGCCAGCCGACATTGGCGGTTCGGCGTGTCTGCACACCGACGTTATATTGCGACAATATGCGCCCGGTTGTAAGCAATAGCGGATAGCGCGGGCCGGTTTTTTCAGTCGTGGGCACATATTCCGTGACAACAAATTTGCCCTTGCCGCGGACGAAGCCATCCACATGCATGATCGGCGAACCGCTGGGCGCGGCATCGTTGACGGGCCATTGCAACGATCCTTCGGCGTCGAGAATGTTATAGCTCACCCCGGAAAAGCTGGGTGTGAGTATCGCAATCTCGTCCATAATCTCTGATGGGTGCTGATAATCCCACGCAAGCCCGAGCGCCCTGGCCAACTCCTGCGTCACTTCCCAATCCTCAAAACCATTGCGCGGCGTTATCACCTTGCGCACCGGTTGGATGCGGCGCTCGGCATTGGTGAATGTGCCGTTTTTCTCCAGGAACGTGGATCCGGGCAGGAAGATATGCGCCATACGTGCGGTTTCGTTCAGAAACAGGTCGTGGACGATGACGCATTCCATGGCGGCAAGACCGGCGGCGACATGCCGCGTGTTGGGATCGGATTGGAGAATGTCTTCGCCCTGAATGTAAATGGCCTTGAACCGGCCATCGACCGCGGCGTCCAGCATGTTTGGGATTCTTAGGCCGGGCGATGGGCTGAGCGGCACGCCCCATGCCGCTTCGAACTGCGCGCGCGCCACATCGTCCGACACGTGCTGATAGCCTGCCAATTCATGCGGGAAACTGCCCATATCGCAAGCACCCTGGACGTTATTTTGTCCGCGCAAGGGGTTCACACCGACCCCGCGCCGTCCAACATTGCCGGTCGCCATCGCCAGATTGGCGATCGCCATGACGGTCGAGCTGCCCTGCGAATGTTCAGTCACGCCTAGGCCGTAATAAATAGCACCATTGCCGCCGGTCGCAAACAGCCGCGCCGCGGCCCGCAGATCGGCCGCCGGAACCTGAGTAATCTCGGCCAAATTCTCTGGGCTGTTGCGATCCATGCTGACGAAGTCGGCCCAGGCGCCATATTCGTCCCAGTCGCAGCGTGTACGGATGAAATCCGTGTCGGCAAGCCCTTCGGTTACGATGACATGCGCCATGGCCGTGAGGACGGCAACATTGGTGCCCGGGCGCAAGGCGAGATGATGGGCTGCCTCGACATGCGGCGATCGCACCAGGTCGATCCGCCGCGGGTCGATGACAATCAGCGTTGCGCCCTGGCGCAGACGGCGTTTCATCCGGCTGGCAAAGACCGGATGGCCATCGGTGGGATTGGCACCAATAATCAGGATGACATCGCTGTCCTCGATGCTGTCAAAATCCTGCGTGCCGGCGCTGGTGCCAAAGGACTTTTTAAGGCCATAGCCTGTCGGCGAGTGACAGACGCGCGCACAGGTGTCGACATTGTTGGTGCCGAAACCCTGGCGGATCAGCTTCTGGACAAGAAATGTCTCTTCATTGGTGCAGCGGCTGGAGGTGATGCCACCGACCGCTTTGGCCCCGTAAGCGGCGGCGATGCGCCGCAATTCGCTCGCGGCATAGGCCAAGGCTTCATCCCATTCGACGCTTTGCCACGGATCGTCGATGCGCTTGCGGATCATGGGTTTCAGCACCCGGTCCTGATGCTGCGCATAACCCCAGGCAAAGCGACCCTTGACACAGCTGTGCCCGCGATTGGCCTTGCCATCTTTCCATGGCACCATCCGCACCACATCTTCGCCGCGCATTTCGGCGCGAAAGGTGCAGCCGACGCCGCAATAGGCGCAGGTCGTCACCACGGCGCGTTCGGGCGTGCCGATCTCCACCACCTTTTTTTCGATCAGGGTCGCCGTCGGGCAAGCCTGGACACAGGCACCGCAGGAAACACATTCAGACCCCAGAAAATTGTCGGACGCGAGACCAGCCGAGATGCTGGAGTCCCACCCCCGTCCCGCGACAGTCAGCGCGAAGGTCCCTTGCACCTCATCGCAGGCGCGAATGCAGCGCGAGCAAAGGATGCATTTGCTGGGGTCGAAGTCGAAATATGGATTGGACAAATCTTTCTGTTGCCCAAGATGGTCTGCTTGTGCCGGATAACGAACCTCACGCAGCCCGACGGCCCCGGCCTGATCCTGCAACTCGCAGTCGCCATTGGCGGCGCAGGTCAGGCAATCGAGCGGGTGGTCGGAGATGTAAAGCTCCATCACCCCCCGGCGCAGTTTGTGCAACTGCGGGGTTTGGGTTTTGACCACCATGCCTTCGGCAACTGGCGTCGTGCAGCTCGCAGGCGTCCCGGCACGGCCGTCAATCTCGACAAGACACAAACGGCAGGAACCATAGCTTTCGACGCTATCGGTGGCGCAGAGTTTCGGGATGTTCTGGCCGCCAAGCGCGGCAGCCCGCATGATGCTCGTGCCCTCTGGCACCGTCACCGCGCGCCCGTCGATCGTCAGGCATATGGCGTTGCCCGACCGTGACGGCGGCGTTCCAAAATCGCTTTGCCTGGTAAAGCGCGTCATCGCTCAGGTCCGTTCGCTGAAAAGATTATAGGGGTCGTGAACCAACAGGCTCGCATCAGGGCGGGCGAGACAAATGAGCGTCAGGTCGGCGGCGCGGGCGCGCTCGATCGCAAGGCTGGTGGGGGCCGAGATGGTCACAAGCATCGCGACTCCGCCGCGAACGGCTTTTTCGACAAGCTCGTAACTGCACCGCGCACTCAGCAAGGCAAAGCCACGGGTCATGTCTATTTGCGCGGCAAGACAGGCGCCGATCAGCTTGTCGAACGCACTGTGGCGCCCGACGTCTTCGCGGATCATCACTATCTGACCGTCAAGCCCGCAAAAAGCGGCGGCGTGCGCCGCGCCGGTCAATCGGTTGAGCGACTGATGCTGACCAAGATCAGCAAGCGCCCGCCACAGCGCCGCGCGCGATGGGGACGCTGGCCGCGCGCTCTTGGGGATGGGGCGAAGTGCCTCGGCAATATTCTCGACGCCGCACAAGCCACAGCTGCTGTCGCTGACCCGCTTCCGGGCGCGCGTGAAGATTTGTTCGCGAGCCGCATCGGGCAACGTCGTTCGGACGATCCACCCGCCATCGACAGGCCAGGCATGTGGTCCTTCGACTTGGTCAGAGCTGTTGACCAGACCCTCTGCAACGGCGTGGCCCAGCGCCAGATCAGCAAAATGATCGGGCGTGGCCATCAACGTTGTATAGCCGATCCCGTTATACTCAAGCGCAACCGGAACCTCGACCACAATATCGCGGCTAAGTTCGCTTGCCGGCACATTCGCGGGCCGCAGCGTCTGGAGCGCGAACGGGTGATGTCCAGTCATACGTCCGGGCTCACCCCGAAATCTTCGGGCCAGTGCCGCAAGGCGCTCATAACCGGATAAGGCGTGAACCCGCCCAAGGCGCACAGCGAGCCATGCTTCATTACCTCGGCCAGATCGGTCATTGTCACAATATGGTCGGCAACCCGGTCGCCCGACAATATCTGGTCCATCAATTCAACGCCGCGGGTCGATCCCAGGCGGCACGGCGTGCATTTGCCGCAGCTTTCCGCCGCGCAGAAGGAAAAGGCAAAGCGCGCCATCCGGCCCATGTGGGTGCGGTCATCAAAAACGGTGATGCCGCCATGCCCGATCAGTGCCTCCGCCTGCGCAAAGGCTTCATAGTCGAACGGCAGGTGAAATTGTTCGGGGGGGATATAGGCCCCCAGCGGACCACCAACCTGAACGGCCTTGACTGGGCGGCCGCCGACCGTGCCGCCGCCGATGTCGTTCACCAGCTCCCCCAAGGTCATCCCAAAAGCGATTTCGACAAGGCCGCCATACCGGACATTGCCGGCCAGCTGCACCGGCATCGTCCCACGCGACCGGCCCATGCCGAACTGGGCATAGGCCTCTGCGCCATGCGACAAGATCCAGGGCACGGCTGCCAACGTCAGCACATTGTTGACGATCGTGGGCTTGCCGAACAGTCCTGCCAGCGCAGGGATGGGGGGCTTGGCCCTCACCTCGCCGCGCTTGCCCTCCATGCTGTTGAGGAGGGCGGTTTCCTCGCCGCAGACATAGGCACCTGCGCCGACGAAGACCTCGAGCTCAAAGGGGGCTATGAGGTCGCGGGACAGGCCAATCGCCGCGCGCATCCGCGCAACCGCAACGGGATATTCCGACCGAATATAGACAAATCCTTTCTGTGCACCCACCGCGTGCGCGGCAATTGCCATGCCTTCGATGAGCAGAAAAGGATCGCCCTCCATCACCATGCGATCGGCAAAAGTTCCGCTGTCGCCTTCGTCGGCATTGCAGACAATATAGCGGCAAGGGTCGGGGGCGGCCGCCACGGTCCGCCACTTGATGCCCGCTGGAAAACCTGCCCCGCCCCGCCCGCGCAGGCCCGACGCCAACACCGTCTCGACGACGTCAACTGGCGCCGATGCCCGTGCGATGTCCAGTCCCGACCAGCCGCCGGTCGCCGCATAATCCTCCAGCGACAGCGGACGGGTCTTGCCCGCCCGGGCGAAAATCAGCCGCTGTTGGCATTTCAAAAATGGATGGTCATCGATCGTGCCGATCGCCAGATGTTCGTCTTCGCCGCGCAGGATTGCGGCGACATCACCCGGAGCGACGGGGCCATAGCCGCGACCATCAATGTCGAGCAACGGTTCGAGCCAGTGCATCCCCCGGCTGGAAACGCGCTCGGGGATGATGCCGGCGGCAGCGCAGGCGTCGGCTACCGCGTCCGCTCCGCACGCAATCGCGACCGCGTCATTGGCAAGCCGCACTAGCATTGCCGGAGGATCAGGCTGCGGGCGCTGTCCTGGTCCAGTCGCGCATAGGGAATATCATCGACCATGGCTGCGGGGCCGACCGAGCACAGCCCAAGGCAATAGACTGTCTTTATCTCCACGTGCCCGCGGGCTTCCTCCTTCATCACGGCTGCGATTGCTTCTGCCCCGCGCGCCTGACACGCCTCGGCCCGGCATAGGCTAACGGTAGGTCTAGGATCGTCCGTCAACCGGAAGTCATGATAAAAACTCGCGGTGCCGTAAACTTCGGCACGCGAAAGATTAATGTAAGCTGCAATCGCGACCAGCGCCGCTTCACTAATGAAACCATGCGCATGCTGTACGGCATGTAAGATCGGAAGCATCGCGCTTTGCTCCGCCGGGAAGTCCGCAATTATAACGTCAAGCTGCGGCGTTGCCATGTACCAATCCCGCTTGAGCCGCCGCGAGCATCGCGATCGGCACACGATATGGCGAGGCGCTTACATAATCCAGTCCAACGCTCTCACAGAAATGAATGCTCGCCGGATCGCCGCCATGCTCGCCGCAAATTCCGAGCTTAAGATCGGGCCGCACTGCCCGCCCGCGCTCTGCCGCGAGCTGGACCAGCTCTCCCACCCCATCAATGTCAAGACTCGTGAACGGATCGCGCGGGTAAATTCCCTGTTCGACGTACGACGTCAGGAACCGCGTCGCGTCATCACGCGAAACGCCCAACGTCGTTTGTGTAAGGTCGTTGGTACCGAAAGAGAAAAACGCACCCGCCTCAGCAATCTCACCAGCGCGCAGCGCTGCGCGCGGCAGTTCGATCATCGTCCCGACCAGATAATCCACCCGTTTTCCAGTCTCGGCAAAGACCGCCTCGGCCGTCTGATCTACAATCGTCTTCATCAAATCCAGCTCGCGACGGGTCGCGACCAGCGGGATCATGATTTCGGGAAGCGGCGCTTGTGCCAGTCCGCAGGCAGCTTCGAATATCGCGCGCGCCTGCATTTCATAGATTTCGGGATAGGTAACACCCAGACGGCACCCGCGATGCCCCAGCATTGGATTGAATTCATGCAACTCGGCGGCACGACGCTTTACCATCGCAATGTCAATGTCGGCTGCGGCCGCCACATCGGCAAAGTCCGCTTCCTCCTGCGGCAGAAATTCGTGCAGCGGCGGATCAAGCAGGCGGATCGTGACGGGTAGGCCGGCCATAACCTCAAATATGGCTGCAAAATCCCCGCGCTGTTCGGGCAGCAATTTTGCCAATGCGGCGCGCCGCCCCGTTTCATCCGGCGCAAGGATCATCTGGCGCACTGCGGTAATCCGGTCCGCGTCGAAAAACATATGTTCGGTCCGGCACAGCCCGATACCCTCAGCACCAAAATCGCGCGCGACCTTGGCATCCGCCACCGTTTCGGCATTGGCGCGTATTTTCATCCGCCGCGCGCTGTCGGCCCATTGCATGAGCTCGGCAAAGCTGCCCGCCAGCTCGGCCTGGATAGTGGGTATCCGGCCAGCGATGATTTCACCGCTCGCCCCATCGATCGTGATGACATCGGTTTCACCGAACTGGCGGTGACCGACCCGCAGAAGCCGGGCCACCGGATCGATTACAAGCCCGCCAGCCCCCGAAATACAAGGTCTCCCCATACCCCGCGCCACCACCGCAGCGTGGCTCGTCATGCCGCCGCGCGCCGTCAATATTCCTTTGGCCGCATACATGCCGTGAATATCCTCGGGCGAGGTTTCACTCCGCACCAATATGACCGCGTCGCCATTGCTGCTGCGCTTCTCGGCGGTCTCACTGTCGAACGCGATATAGCCCGATGCCGCCCCGGGCGAAGCTGGCAAGCCCTTGGCCAGCACGTCCCGCGCGGCGGTCGGATCAAGCGCCGGATGGAGCATCTGGTCGAGCGCCGCAGGGTCGATCCGCAGGATTGCTTCCTCCCGCGAAATCAGCCCCTCATGCGCCATATCCACCGCGATCTTCAGGGCCGCCTTGACCGTCCGCTTGCCTGCGCGCGTCTGCAGCATCCACAATTGTCCCCGCTCCACGGTGAACTCAATATCCTGCATATCGCGATAATGAGCCTCAAGCAGGGCAAAGACTTGCGCCAGCTCGGCATAGACGGCGGGCATCACCTCCTCCATCGACGGCGGCTGTGCACCGGCCTCCATGCGGGCCGCTTTGGTCAGATATTGGGGCGTGCGGATGCCGGCGACGACGTCCTCGCCCTGGGCGTTGATCAGAAATTCTCCATAATAGGCGCGGTTGCCGGTTGCCGGGTCGCGCGTGAAAGCGACCCCCGTCGCCGACGTGTTGCCCATATTCCCAAACACCATGGCCTGGACATTGACCGCCGTGCCCCAAGCTGCGGGGATATGGTTGAGGCGACGATAGACTTTCGCCCGGTCGCTCTCCCACGAAGCGAAGACCGCACCGACCGCGCCCCACAACTGCTCGCGCACATCTTGGGGAAATGGCTGCCCCAACTTGGTCTCGACCAATTCCTTATAGGCTGCGACCAGCTGCTCAAGGTCGGCTATGTTCAAATCGGTATCATGGACCAGTCCGCGGTCTTCCTTAGCGGCCTCCAACATGTCCTCGAACGCGCCATGATCTAGGCCCAGCACGACATTGGCATACATCTGGATAAAACGGCGATAGCTGTCCCAGGCAAAGCGTGCATCGCCAGACACCGCGGCCAGCGCCGTAACGGTCGCATCATTGAGGCCGAGGTTAAGGACAGTATCCATCATACCGGGCATCGACACGCGTGCGCCCGAGCGAACCGATAGCAGCAGCGGGTTCGCTACATCGCCAAAAACCTTGCCGGTAACGGCTTCGATATGTGCGATCCCGTCTGCAACCTCATCAACTAGCGTGGCTGCATAGCGCTGACCATTGGCATAATAGGCCGTGCACACGTCAGTCGTGATCGTGAAGCCGGGCGGCACAGGAAGGCCGATGGCGGCCATTCCGTCGAGATTGGCGCCTTTTCCTCCCAGCAGGATCTTGTTGCCGTTGCCGCCATCATTGATGCCGCCGCCGAAGCGATAGACGCTGCGCGTCATGCGCCGACGCGTCCGGCTTTTGCAAGGTCGAGCGCAACATCGACAATCATATCCTCTTGTCCGCCCACCATTTTTCGCCGCCCCAGCTCGACTAGAATGGCGCGGGTATCAATGCCGAAATCTGCCGCAGCCTTTTCCGCATGGCGAAGGAAACTGGAATAAACGCCCGCATAGCCCAATGTCAGGGTTTCGCGGTCGACCCGAACGGGCCGATCCTGCAACGGACGGACCAGTTCCTCGGCCGCATCCATCAAGGCATAAAGATCGCAGCCATGCTGCCAGCCTGCGCGCTCTGCCGCCGCAATGAAAACTTCGAGCGGGGCGTTGCCCGCCCCGGCACCCATTCCGGCAAGGCTGGCGTCGACCCGGATCGCCCCATGCTCAACCGCAACCATCGAATTTGCGACCCCCAGGCTAAGGTTGTGATGCGCATGCACCCCGCGCTGCGTTTCCGGCTTCAGCACTTTGTCATAAGCATCGAGCCTGGCGGCATAGTCCGACATGGTCATCGCCCCGCCGCTGTCGGTGACATAGACGCAATGTGCGCCATAGCTTTCCATAAGCTTGGCTTGCTGCGCGAGCGCATCGGGCGGCGCCATATGGCTCATCATCAGAAATCCGGACACATCCATGCCAAGGTCGCGCGCCGCCCTGATGTGCTGGTGCGACACATCGGCCTCGGTACAATGGGTGGCCACGCGTACCGATCGCACCCCCAGCGCATGAGCATTGCGCAAATCCTCAACCGTGCCGATCCCGGGAATGAGCAATGTCGTCAACACGCTGTGGTCCAGCACATCGGCAACGGCGGCAATCCACTCGACATCCGCATGGGCACCAAAGCCATAGTTGAAACTGGAACCATTCAGGCCATCGCCATGGGCAACTTCGATGGCGTCGACCCTTGCCCGGTCGAGCGCTCGGGCGATCGTCTGAACATGACCGATGCCATATTGGTGACGAATGGCATGCATGCCGTCGCGCAGTGTCACATCCTGAATGTAAATCTTGGCGAGCGCGGGATCGAAGCTCATGCTGCCAGTTCCCCGTGCAGGCGCGCGGCGATGCTTTCGCCGATGCGCAGTGCCGCCGATGTCATGATATCGAGATTGCCGGCATAAGCAGGCAGATAATGGGCGGCGCCCTCAACCTCCAGAAACACCGACACCTTTAGCCCTGAGGCACTATCGCTGACGCCCGGAATGCACAGCGGCTGATTGCCCCCGACGCTTTCAAACTGGACCGCTTGCTTGAGGCGATAGCCCGGGACATAGCTTTGCACGTCAGCCACCATCGCCGCTATGCTCGCGCTGATCGCATCGCGGTCTGCCTCCGCACAGAGGCAATAGACGGTGTCGCGCATGATGAGCGGCGGTTCGGCGGGATTGAGGATGATGATCGCCTTGCCATGCGCAGCCCCGCCCACCTCGACGATAGCGCGGCTGGTGGTCTCGGTAAATTCGTCAATATTGGCGCGTGTGCCTGGTCCGGCGCTGCGCGAGCTGATCGATGCGACGATCTCGGCATAAAGCACCGGCGCAACGCGGTTCACGGCATGCACAATCGGGATCGTCGCCTGTCCGCCGCAGGTCACCATATTGACATTGGGCGCGTCCAGATGCGCGGCACCATTGACCGGCGGGATGGTAAAGGGGCCGATGGCCGCCGGGGTCAGGTCGATCATGCGCTTGCCATCGGCGTTCACCGCCGCGAAGTTCGTGGCATGCGACCCGGCTGAGGTTGCGTCGAAAACGATGTCGATGCCCGGATAGTTCGGCAGCGCGCGCAGGCCATCGATGCCGTCTGATGTCGTTGCAATCCCAAGGCGCTTCGCCCGGGCCAAGCCATCGGACGCGGGATCGATTCCGACCATAGCGGCCATCTCCAGCCGATCCGACAGGCGCATCACCTTAATCATCAAATCGGTGCCGATATTGCCGGAGCCAATGATGGCCACTTTGGCTTGTTTCATGACCGGTTCTCGCCATAGACAAAGCCGCACCGACCAATCCCGCCGACGGTGACCGCGACGCTATCGCCAGGCCGCAATTCCACCATCGGCCCGAGCGCACCCGCAAGGACAATGTCACCAGCCAGGAGCGGATCGTCCTGCGCGGCAAGCGTCCGGGCAAGCCAGAGAGCTGCATTAAGAGGATTGCCAAGTGCTGCCGCTGCTGCACCAACCGACGCAACCTCGCCATTAATCTCGAGGACCATTCCTGCGCTGAACAGATCGGCCTCTGCCAAGGCGACGCCCTGGTCGGCCAGAACGAAAAACGCCGATGAGCCATTGTCAGCGACTGTGTCGGCAAAACTGATTTTCCAGTCTGCGATGCGGCTGTCGACGATTTCAATCGCTGCATGAACCGATTGGATGGCTGCCGCGACCATGTCATGATCCATTGCCGGGTCGGTCAAATCCTGCCCAAAGACAAAGGCGATCTCGCCCTCAACCTTCGGCTGCAAACACCGGGCGGGCGCGAGCGTTGCGCCGTCCGAAACACGCATATCGGCGAACAGCACGCCATAATCAGGCTGATCGACGCCGAGCTGCTTTTGCACGGCGCGCGCTGTCAGCCCGGCCTTGCGACCGACAATCTGGCGTCCCTGGGCTTGCCAGAAACAGGTGTTGATTGATTGGATGGCATAGGCGCCGACCGCGTCGAGTGGGCCGAGTGTATCGCGCAGTGGTGCAATGGCACCGCTGCTATACGCCGCGCGGAGCCGTTCGGCCGTTTCACCATAACCGCTCATGCGCCAAGCCGAGCATATAGCTTGCCGTCAGTCACCGCTACGTCATAGCGACGGATCGGCGCGGTGCAGGGCTTCTCCACCGCTTCTCCCGTGCGCAAGTCAAAGGCACCGCCGTGGAAGGGGCAATAGATGACCAGTCCTTCAACATCGCCTTCGCTGAGCGATGCCATGCCATGCGAGCATGTGTCAGCCACCGCAAAAATGGTGTCGCCCACCAGGCAAACGGCAATGGGATCATGACCTTCGGGTTTGACGCGGCGCGGCGAGCCTTCGGCAAGGCTGCCGACATCGCACAGATACATCATTGCCTCGCTCTCGCTCACGCTGCCGCCTCCTCACTTTGCTCGCCGGGAACCACGGCAATGCCGCCCATGCCAGTCACCCATTCCGGGATTTCTTCATAATAGATGACCTCGCCGCGCTGGCCCGGCAGCGTGGCAGACATCATCACCCAGTTTAATATTTCGAGCCCGCCATTACCCCCATGCTCAAGCACATAGTCGCTGGTCCAGCTGGTCAGCTTTTGGCCATCACCGGCGATGATAGCATCGATGACGGCGTGATCGAAGGCGGAGTTGACCCGGCCCATTTCCGCGACGCCGAGCCAGTGCGACAGACCGCCGGTGCCGACCACAACAACACGTTCGTCCGCTGGCCGTACGGTCTGCACATATTCGGCAAGCAGTTGGCCATAGCGCCACGCTCGCGCCAGACGAGGGGCGGGATCCATCGCGGTGTTGATGATGAAAGGTACGATTGGCGTTCGTCGATCCGGGTCAATGATCAATGCCGGCAACGTGACCCCATGGTCGGGCCGGTAGTCCTGCAGCCGCACCAGATCGGCATCATGATCGGCGGCAAAGCCAACGAAGCCGGACGCAAAATCGCATGCGCCTGGAATAATATCGGTAGGCAAGCTCATGTCACCAAAGGGTTGGTGCTGCGCATCGGTCGCGATGGCAAAGGGTGCCTGGAACGACAGGTCATAATTGTAAAAATGGTCTGACGAAATAATCACGACAACATCGGGCGCGAGCTTGCGAATGCGGCTCCCGATGTCCTTCATCCCGGCAAAGACGCGCTCGCCCTTCTCGCCAGCGCTTCCACGGCTCATCATAATGTGCGCGGTCGCGAATCCGCCTACGATCTGTCCCATCTCAGCGCCTTTCAGCCATCAATTCGTCGATATAGGATTGCGCGCTGATCTGGGCATTGACCTCTGGATGACGCGCGACGGAATAGATCATTTGCAGCAGCGGGTGCATGCCCGCTGCTGCGAGCGCAGGAAAGCTGCCCTCAATCAGCCCGTCGCGCTGAGCTTCGGTCAGCGGATAGCGCGACAGCACGCTGGCGGGGTCTGACTGAAATTCCGCCTTCAGTCCCGGGATCCTGTACAGGTCGGCGGCAATGCGGTTGACCAGATGATCGGGGTTCATGCCGCTAGGTCCATCATGGCAAAGCGCGCAATCACGTCGGCAAACTCTGCGGGCTTCTCAATCATCGGCCAGTGGCCGCAATCGGGCATGATGTAGCCGCGCGATTGCGGGATAAGTTCGAGGAAACGATAGGCGCAGGAAACCGGCACCACACCGTCATCCTTGCCTGCCACAACAAGAGTGGGCACCTTCACAGCCTGGATCATTGCCTCATCAATCTGAAGGCCGCCGCGCGCCTTCATCCAGCCCGTGATTGCCTTGTAAGCCGCGCGGGTGGCGGGCTCAATCGACAGATTGTGGCGATAGTCGACCATGCCGGGCGGGGGAGAATAGCGTCCGCCCGTCAAGGATCTGACGATTTTTTCCATGCCCGTCAGCGTGAAATCATAGTCCATAATGGTTTTGAGCTGGTCGGATTGCGGCACAGGAATGCCCGCACTGCCCATCAAGATCAGCCGGTCCACCAGCTCGGGCCGGTCGCGTGCAACCCCCAGCGCCGTGAGCCCGCCCATGCTGTTGCCGACCAAAACCACCGGGCCGACTTCAAGCTCGTCTATGAAGGCCGCCAGATGCCGCTCGCGTTCCGCCTGGTCATAAGCGAACTGCTCGACATTGGGCTTTGCACTGTGACCAAAGCCCACCATGTCGGGGGCGAAGACCCGGAAATCGGTTGCCAGCCGGTCAATCACATCGGCCCAATTGCCTTCGCAATCGGCACCGGCACCGCCGCCATGCACGAGGACGAACGGCTTGCCGTCCTCGCCCGCGACCAGGAACCGCGTCTGATGGCCGCCGAATTCGGCATCGCGCCGCTCGAACGACGGCTCAGCAATATAGGAGGCAATGCCCGCCATGCGCCTAGCTCCTCAGATTTTCGGGGCGCTGCACGCCCTGGTTGCGCTTTGAGATCAGGCGGCGGAACGCGATGATATTCTCGTCGGCCTCGAACAAAGCCTCGTCCACCCAGTGATGATCGTCAGCATAGCCCTCTTCAGCAGCCTCACGCGCCCAGATGTCGGGCCCGTTGAATTCATCAAAGGCGTAATATTCCCAGCGATTATGGTATTCGTGCTCGAACGCACGGCGTTCTGCATCGGTCGCCGCCTTCGCGCCAAGGGTCTGGACATACAGGTGGCGGGTCGCATCGATGGGGACATACCATTCAAACTGGGTGGTCGCCGGGTCAGGCCAGGGATCGACCTTGAGCGAGCAGGGCAACCACATTGAAATCGTGCTTGGAACCAGATTCTTGCCCGCCATGTCCGACGGTACGGTGAGAACGGTTTCGCCCTCGATCCGTCCTTCGAACGCCGGGATGACATGGGGACCATATTCTTCGACGACGCCAATCGGACCATCATCGCCATCGACGATCGTAAAGGATTTGGTTTCCGACGGCGCAAAACCCAGCGGCAGCAACAGGTTATTTTCCTGAATCAGCCGGGACTCGCGGTGAATGTAGATATGCGTCGTGTCGAAGCCATTCTCGACGCCGTGCCGCCAGTTTGAATCGACGACGCGCAGCTTGGATTGCACATGGATATCGGCATCCAGAAAACCCGGCGGCACGTCGCGCGCAAGCGGGGGCAGATTTGCGTCGCGGTCACCCATGAAGACGAAGACCAGTCCCTTGGCCTCTTCAACCGCGAAGCTGCGCACGCCGCGTTCACCATTGACGATACGGGTGTTGGGCGCGGCGATCACATCGGTCAGCACACCGTCGGACCAGCGATAGGAATAGCCATGATACCAGCAGGTCAGACTGCCCTTTTTGTGGCATTCCGGCTTCTGCGAAAAACGTACGCCGCGATGCAGACATTTGTCGCGCAGGCATTGTACGGCGCCGTCGATCCGGGTGAAGATCAAACGTTCCCCGCACAGCGTCGCTGTCGCGGTCGCGCCTTCCTTGACATCCTCGGATTGCAGGATCGGGTACCAATGGTTCCGGAACCCGAGCTTCGCCTCGACATAGTCGCGCCACCCTTTGACGCGGTCGAGGATCGCCGGATCAACCAGTTGGTTGTCATGAGTCATTGATCAGCCTCCTTTTTTATTTTCTGGTCATGCAAAGCCGTGGACGACATCCTGCGTGTAAACCTGATTCCACATCGCATAGGAAAACTCGCTGGGGTGGCGGGTACGCTTGTCGTTCGGGCTGAGATCAACCGCGACGCCATTGGCATAGACGGCATGGATCTTGCGCTTGTCGAGCGGCACACGGATGTCGGCAGTCGGATCGCCGTCCAGCACCAGAATGTCCGCGTCACAGCCTGCATCCAACCGGCCCACTCGGTCGCCAAAACGGGTAAACCACGCATTGTTTATTGTGGCCTGTTGCAGGGCCTCCACTGGGCTGAAGCCGAGATATTCGACATGATTTTCGAGCTCGCGGGCATGCCATTCGCCATAGGGGGTAACCGCAAAACCCGCCTCACTGCCCAGCAGGAAGCGCACGCCCGCTTCGCGTGCGCGAGTGAGGTTGATGGTGGCGGCCTCCAATTCACGTTTATGTGCATCGACAAGCGAGGCGGACGCGGGATCAGTCGTCCGGCTGAACTCGATGTTGTTCACAAGCAGGCTCAGCGTCGGGCACAGCGCTGCGCTGCTTTTCACGACGGCTTCCAGCGCCCGCTCGTCCATATAGGAGGCGTGAAAGATGAGGTCGACGCCGGCGCGCGCTGCGGTAGCCACCCCCTCCCCGCCGCGCGCGTGGACCACCACCCGGCGTCCGAGCCGGTGGGCCTCCGCTACCAGCGCATCGACCTCTTCCTGACGAAAGGCGCACGCGAGCTTGATCGACGACGGGTTCATGCTGTCGCCGTCCATGGCGAGCTTGATGAAATCGACCCCGTCCTTCACCTGAACCCGGATCGCTTCAATCCCGTCATCGATGCTGGTGACGATCTTGCCAATCGATGTCTCGGGCACCCCGATCCAGGTCGGATACCAATCGACCAGCCCTTGCCGCGTTGAGATATTCTGGCCAGAGCATGTC
>ERZ1066121.1138-NODE-1138-length-20765-cov-26.628247_pt1 | contig 20765 bp, 18 predicted proteins | sample MGYA00382768_ERZ1066121 | MGnify/ENA primary metagenome ERZ1066121 (study PRJEB33369, sample SAMEA5778351) | biofilm metagenome | biome: Industrial cooling water; feature: Water cooling tower basin; material: Biofilm | place: United Arab Emirates | collected... | reverse complement strand
CGGCGCGGTGGAGATCCCGCAGGAGGCGTTCCTGGCGGTGCTGCAGGTCGAGTAGGCCGGCACGCGCACGGCGCGCGTAGATTGGCGAGGATGCCCGCCGCGCTCGTCCTCCAGACCTCCTTCCTCGGCGACGTCGTCCTCACGACGCCGCTGCTGACGTGGCTCGCCGAGCGCGGGACCGTGGACGTCGTCGCCACGCCCGCCGGGGCGGCGATCCTCGACGGCCACCCCGCCGTGCGCCGCGTGCTCACGTACGACAAGCGGAAGGACGACGCGGGGCTCGGCGGCCTCGCGCGCGTCGCCCGCACGCTGCGCGCGGCGCGCTACGATCTCGCTTATCTCGCGCAGGGCTCCTGGCGCACCGCGGCGCTCGCGGCGCTCGCGCTCATCCCCGAGCGGCGCGGCTTCGACCGCTCCGCCGGGCGCGCGCTGTGCACCGCGCGCGTCCACTACCGGAAGGCCGAGCACCACGCGCGGCGCCTGCTCGACCTCGCGGCCCCGGCCGATGCGCCGATGCCGCGCCCCTCGCTGCACCCGTCGCCCGCCGACCACGACGCGGCGCGCGCGCTGCTCGCGTCGGCCCCCTTCGGCGACGCCCCCTTCGTCGCCCTCGCGCCCGGGAGCGCGTGGGGGACCAAGCGGTGGCCCGGCTATCCCGCGCTCGTCGCCGAGCTCCCGCGCGACGTGGGGATCGTCGTCGTCGGCGGCCGCGAGGACGCGCCGCACGCGCGCTCGATCGCCGACGCGGCGCCCGGGCGCGTCCTCGACGCGACGGGGAAGCTCCGCATCCTCGCCACCGCCGCGCTCCTCGCCCGCGCCCGCGCGCTCGTCACCAACGACTCGCTCCCGCAGCACCTCGCGAGCGCGATGGACGTGCCGACGGTGACCATCTTCGGCCCCACCGTGCCGCAGTTCGGCTTCGGCCCGCTCGCGGCGCGATCGCGCGTGGCCGAGCAGGACGGCGACCTCCCCTGCCGCCCCTGCTCGAACCACGGCCCCCCGGCCTGCCCGCTCGCCCACTGGGCCTGCATGCGGCGGATCGAGCCCGCGCAGGTCGCGCGGGCGGTGCACGCGGTCACGACCACCCCCACCTGACCGGGGCGCGGCCCTCCGCGCCGTCCCCCGAGGTCGCCAGATTTGGCGGGCGCCCGCGCGCGCCCTCCCCTCCCCCGCTCCCGCATGTCCGGCTCGCCCCTCCCGCCCGCCTCCTGGATCGTCGGCGTCGACCTCGGCGGCACCAACATCGCCGTCGGGGCGCTCGCCGCCGACGGCAGCCGCGAGCTCGCCTTCCACAGCGAGCCGACGCTCGCCGCCGAGGGGCCGGACGCGGTCACCGACCGGATCATCCGCGCCGTCGAGAAGACGATCGAGCGGGTGCAGCACCAGACCGGGGCGACGCGCGCGCAGTTCGCGGGGGTCGGCGTCGGCGCCCCGGGGCCGCTCGACCGCGCGCGCGGCGTCGTGATCACCGCCCCCAACCTCGGCTGGACCGACTGGCCGCTGCGCGACAATGTGCACGAGGCGACCGGCCTCCCCACGACGCTCGACAACGACGCGAACTGCGCCACGCTCGGCGAGTGGTGGCTCGGCGCGGCCCGGGGGACGCGCAACGCCATCGGCATCACCATCGGCACCGGCATCGGCGGCGGGATCGTGATCGACGGGCAGCTCTACCACGGCGCGAGCGACGTCGCCGGCGAGATGGGGCACGTCACCATCGACAGCACCGGGCGCCGCTGCAAGTGCGGCAACTACGGCTGCCTCGAGGCCTACGCGAGCGCGACCGCGATCGCCGAGCGCGCGCGCGAGGCGCTGGCGGGCGAGGAGCCGGGCCCGCTCTGGACGCTCGTCGGCGGCGACCTGTCGCGGATCACCGCGCAGGCGGTCTACCAGGCCGCGAAGCAGGGCGACCCGATCGCCGTCGACGTCGTGCGCGAGACGGCGCGCTACTTGGGCGCCGGCGTCGGCGCGTTCCTGAACGTGCTCAACCCCGAGGTGGTGGTGCTCGCCGGCGGCGTGGTGAACGCGGGCGACGCGCTCTTCGTCCCGCTGCGGGCCGAGGTGAAGCGGCGCGCCTTCCGCCCGGCGGTCGACGCGTGCCGCATCGTCCCCGGCGCGCTGGGCGGGAGCGCGGGGGTCGTCGGCGCGGTCGCGGCCTTCCTGCAGCAGACGCGCGGCGCCGCGTGAGCCGCGGCGCGGGCGGGCGCAGGCGACGGCTCGGCGTCATCGGCACCTTCGTCTGGGACGTCATCCACGGGCGCGACGCGCGCGTCGCCCCGGTTGAGGAGTGGGGCGGGATCACCTACGCCCTCGCCGCGCTCGACGCCGCGCTCCCCGAGGGGTGGGAGATCGTCCCGCTCGTCAAGGTCGGCGAGGATCTCGCCGCGCGGGCGGGCGACTTCCTCGGCACGCTCGGCACGCTCGCCCCCGACGCGCACCCGATCGTCGTCCCGCAGCCGAACAACCGCGTCACGCTCCGCTACGTCGACGCCGCGCGCCGCACCGAGGTGCTCACCGGCGGCGTGCCGCCGTGGAGCTGGCTCGGGCTCAAGCCCCTGCTCGCGGGGCTCGACGCGCTCTACGTGAACTTCATCGCCGGCTGGGAGCTCGACCTCGAGACGATGCAGCTCCTGCGCGCGCACTTCGACGGCCCGATCTACTGCGACCTCCACAGCAAGGTGCTCGGCGTCGACGCGAGCGGGCTGCGGATCCCCGAGCCCCTGCCCGACGTGGGCGCGTGGTGCCGCTGCGTCGACGTGCTGCAGGTGAACGAGGACGAGGTCGCGCTCCTCGCCGCCGACCCGATGGCGCTCGCCGCGACCGCGCTCGCCGCCGGCACGTCGCTCCTCTGCGTGACGCTCGGCGCGCGCGGCGCGGTCTACTTCGCGCAGCCGGGCTTCGCGACGCTCGCCGATCGCGTGCGCGGCGGCGCGCTCCCCACGGGGCCGGCGAGCACGGCACTCGTCCCCGTGCCGCTGGCCGATGTCCTCACGGACGGGGGCGACCCGACGGGGTGCGGCGACGTCTGGGGGGCGACGCAGTTCTCGCATTTGCTCGCAGGCACTAGCTTCCCCGAAGCCATGCGGCGTGCCCACGCGGCGGCGGCGCGCAACGTCCGGCATCGCGGCGCCACCGGGCTCGCCCACTTCCTCCGCGGCCGCCTTGCCCCCTCGTGACCACGATCCTCGCCGTCCCGCCCTCGCTCGACGACGCCAGCTTCGAGCAGGTGCTGGCGCCGCTCGCCGCGCTGCCGCCGGACGCGAAGCTTTTGGTCGACGCGCGCCACGCGCGCTGGGCCTCGCCCTACGGGCTCTGCGCGCTGCTCGTCCTCGCGCGGTCGCGCGCGGTGAAGCCGCAGTTCCTCGCCCCCGAGGGCGACGAGACGGCGAGCTACTGGGCGCGTACCGGCTTCTTCAAGCAGGCCGAGCGCGTCTACGAGCCCGTGCGCCCGCTCCCGCGCAGCCGCGCCGGCGACAGCCACGTGCTGCTCCCGGTCACCGAGATCGGCGCGCACGGCGACGTGCAGGAGGTCGTCGCGCGCATCTCCGACCGCGCGGCGGCGATCATGGCCGACGAGCTCCGCTTCCCGGTCTCGAGCGCGATGGGCTTCGCGATGGTCCTCTCCGAGGCGTGCCAGAACATCGTCGAGCACGCGGGGGCGAGCGGGTGGGTCGCGGTGCAGACCTATCAGTGGCGCAAGCGCCTCGGCCGCAAGGTCGTGGTGATCGCGGTCTGCGACGGGGGGCTCGGCTTCCGCCGGAGCTACGAGACGGCGCACGGCCGCCCGGCGAGCGACCGGTGGGACGACGGCGCCGCGCTCGAGCTGGCGATCCTCAAGGGGGCGTCGCGCTTCCGCGACCCGGGACGCGGGCAGGGGCTGCCGAACATCCGCAAGTACATGGGGCGCTGGGGAGCCAAGCTCTCCGTCCGCAGCGGCACCGCGCGGCTCTCGGTCGTCCCCGAGTGGGACGACGATCCGCCGCTCGTCGAGCAGCTCGCCGAGTTCCCCGGCGCGCAGGTGCAGATCGTGATCCCGGCGCAGGTGGGGGTCGAGGGATGATCGCACGCGTGGCGCTCGACGTCTCGGCCGCGCTCGCGCGCGCGGAGTGCGACCTCTACTCGCACCTCGTCACGCGGGCGACGGGGCGCGCGGTGCGCGGCCAGCTCGAGCTCCTGCTCGGCGAGCTCGCGGGCGGGCGCCGGCTCGCGGTGCTCGACTTCTCGCGCGTCGGCGTACTCGACTTCTCGTGCGCCGACGAGATCGTCGCGCAGCTGCTGCTGCGGCACGGTGCGGGGCGCGTCGCCGAGGCGGCGGCGAGCGTGGCGGCGGCGGCCGCGGCGGCGTCGAGCTGGTTCTACTGCCGCGGCCTGCACGAGGCGCACCTCGAGGCGCTCGAGCCCGTGCTCGCGCACCACGAGCTGGCGCTCGTCGTCGAGACGATCGACGGCGCGGTGCGCCTCGCGGGCGTCGCCAGCGACGACGAGCGCGCCGCCTGGCACCTCGTGCACGAGACGGGAGGCGGCGCGTGCGCCGTGCTCGCCGCGCACGGCGGGCGCGCGGCGGGCGACCTCGCCCCGTGGCTCGCGCGCGTCGCCGCGCGCCGGCTCGTCGTGGACGCCGAGGGCGGCTACTGGCCGCTCCGCCTCGCCTGACCCGAGGAGCCGCGCCGTGGCCAAGCTGCCGACCCGCGAGATGTACAACCCGCCGCTGCAGGTGACCGCCTTCGTCGCGACGCGACGCGGCGACGCCGAGCGCGGCCCGGCGGTGCTCGTCAACGCCGAGGAGGCGCGCATCCGCGGCCTCGTCGACGGGGAGCTCGTCTTCGTCGTCGGCCCGCGGCGCAAGGAGCTCGCCGACCTCCGCATCGACGAGTCGGTGCCGCGCGGCGGCGCGACGGTGCGCGACATCGCGGGGCTCGCGGTCACCGAGGTGATCAAGCTGGTCAAGCCCGACGTCGACAAGGGGCCGCAGCCGACCAAGCCCATGGTCGTCTTCACCTGAGCGCCATGGACGACACCGCCGCCATGCACTTCGCCACCCGCGCCGTCCACGCCGGTCGGCCGCAGGACCACGACGGCCCCGTCGCGCCGCCGCTGGTGCAGGGGGTGAACTTCGAGGAGCCGCGCGGCGTGGCGAGCGTCCCGCGCTACACGCGCTACGCGAACACGCCGACGATCGAGCTCGTGCAGCGGCGGCTGGCCGCGCTCGAGGGGGCCGAGGCGGCGCTGGTCACCGCGAGCGGGATGGGCGCGACGGCGTGCGCGATGCTCGCCCTGCTCCGCCCTGGCGACCACCTGCTCTCGAGCATGTGGATCTACGGCGGCACGCACCGGCTGCTGACCGAGGAGCTCCCCAAGCTCGGCGTCGAGGTCGACTTCGTCGACCCGCTCGCCTCGCGCGCCTGGCGGCAGGCGCTCCGCCCGAACACGCGCGCGATCTTCGTCGAGACACCGGTCAACCCGACCTGCCGCATCGTCGACCTCCGCCCGCTCGCGCAGCTCACGCGCGAGCACGGCATCGCGCTCGTCGTCGACAGCACCTTCGCGAGCCCGGTCAACCTGCGCCCGCTCGAGCACGGCGCCGACGTGGTGATCGTCTCGACGACCAAGTACCTCAACGGCCATCACGACGCGCTCGGCGGCGCCGTGCTGGGCACGCGGGCGCTGGTCGAGGAGGCGAAGCAGCGGATGATCGTCTGGGGGCAGGCGGCCGACCCGTTCGCCTGCTGGCTCCTCGAGCGCGGCCTGAAGACGCTCGCCGTGCGCGTCGAGCGCGCGCAGGCGAACGCGCTGGCGCTCGCCACGTGGTGCGCCGCGCACCCGAAGGTGGCGAAGGTCCACTACCCCGGCCTCCCCGACCACCCCGACCACGCGCTCGCGGGGCAGCTCATGGACGGCCACGGCGCGATGCTCGCGATCGAGCTCACGGGGGGCGCCGAGGCGGCGGCCGACTTCATCACGCGGCTCCGGCTCGTCCTCCACGCCACCTCGCTCGGCGGCGTCGACACGCTCGTCTGCGAGCCGCGCTTCACGTCGCACGCGGCGATGACCCCCGCGCAGCGCGCCGCCATCGGCATCCCCGACGGCTTCGTGCGCGTCAGCGTCGGCATCGAGGACGTGCGCGACCTCGTCGCGGACTTCGAGCAGGCGCTCGCGTGACCGCCCCCGCCGCGCAGCCCTCGGTCGTCCGCTTCGCCAACGTCACCCGGCGCTACGCCAAGGGGGTCGGCGGCGTGGCGAAGGTCAGCTTCTCGGTCGCGAAGGGGGAGTTCGTCTTCCTCACGGGCCCGAGCGGCGCCGGCAAGAGCACGATCCTCAAGCTCGCGCGCATGGAGGAGCTCCCCGAGGCGGGCGAGGTGCGCGTCGCCGCCACGAGCTCGCTCAAGGTCTCGCGCACCGACGTGGCGAGGCTGCGGCGCAAGATCGGGATCGTCTTCCAGGACTTCCGCCTCCTCGAGGACCGCACCGCCTTCGCCAACGTCGCCTTCGCGCTCGAGGTCACCGGGACGGCGACGGCGCAGATCGGCCCGCGGGTGCAGAAGGTGCTCGAGCGGGTCGGCCTCGCGTCCAAGCTGCAGGCGCTCCCGGGCGAGCTCTCGGGGGGCGAGCAGCAGCGCGTCGCGATCGCGCGGGCGCTCGTCAACGACCCGCTCGTCGTCCTCGCCGACGAGCCGACGGGCAACCTCGACGAGCGGGCGACGAAGGCGGTCTTCTCGCTGCTGCGCGAGATCAACGCCGCCGGCACCGCGGTGCTGATGGCGACGCACGACCTCGACCTCGTGCGCGCGAGCGGTTACCGCACGCTCGAGCTGAACAAGGGCACGCTCGCCTTCGATTCGGCCGAGGCCGATCCCGTCTCGCCGGGGGCGCCGTGAGGCTCGCGTTCCGCGAGGTCGCCACCGCGTTCCGCCGCGCGCCGGGGCTGTCGGTCCTGAGCGTGGTGATGATCGCCTTCTCGCTCTTCGCCTTCGGCCTCTTCGGGCTGGTGGCCTGGAACATCCGCGGCGCACTGCAGCGGGCCGAGGAGCGCGTCGAGATCCGCGCCTACGTCGTCGAGGGGACGGGGACGGAGGCGATCGGCGCCGCCATCGGCGACATCCGTGCCTTCCCCGAGGTCGCGACGGTCGAGTACGTGGGCCCCGAGCAGGCGCTCGAGCGCGCGCGCACCGAGCTCGCCGAGTTCCGCGACGTCTGGGAGCCCGAGTTCCTCCCGGCGTCGCTCGAGGTGCGGCTCCGCCCGGGACAGCGCGAGCCCGAGGTGGTGGCCGCGGTCGCGCGGCGGCTGCAGGGCTACCCGTTCGTCGACGACGTGCGCTTCGGCGAGGAGTGGGTGCGCAAGTTCGCGCTCGTGCGCGACGCGGTGACCTGGGCGGGGATCTTCCTCGGGGCGGCGTTCGCGCTCGTCTCGGTGGTGCTGATCGGCGCGACGATCCGCATGGCGGTGCTCTCGCGCGCCCGCGAGATCTCGATCATGCGCCTCGTCGGCGCGACCGACGGCTTCATCCGCCTCCCCTTCCTCATCGACGGGCTGCTCAAGGGCGTCCTGGGCGGCGTGCTCGCGCTCGGCCTCACCTGGCTCGCGCCGTACCTCGTGCGCAACGTCGTCTCGACCGCCTTCTTCCCGCCCTGGCTCGCATGGAGCGGCGTCGCGGCCGGCGCCATCCTCGGCTTCGTCGGCGCGGCGCTCAGCGTCGGCCGGCAACTGCGCCGGGTCTGAGTCGGCACATGCCGGAGCACCGCCGGATCCACCACAGAGGCACGGAGAACCAGAGCGCAGTCCCCTGTGCTCCCTGTGACCCCTGTGGTTCCATCCGCAGTTCGAACGGCATGGAACCACAGGGGTCACAGGGGACACAGGGGACGGCTCCGCTGTTCTCCGTGCCTCTGCGGTGGATCGCGATGTTCGCGCTGCTCGGCACCCTCGCGGCGCAGGCCGGCGCGCAGGCGTCGTCGCAGCGGATCCAGCAGCAGCGGCAGGAGCTCGAGCGCATCCGCCGGGAGCGCGCGGAGCTGCAGCGGCGGCTCGAGCGGCTCGCCGGGACGGTGCACGACCTGGCGGAGGAGCGGCGCAACCTCGCGCAGCAGGCCGACGCCACCGCGCGCGCCGTCCGCGCCCTCGACCGCCAGCTCGAGGCGATCGCCGACGAGGTGAGCGAGGCGACCGGCTCGCTCGCGTCGGCCGAGGACGAGCTGACGATCAAGCGCGCCGTGCTCCGCCGGCGCCTGCAGGACGTCTACAAGCGCGGGCCGCTCTACACCCTCGAGGTGATGCTGAGCGCCGAGTCGTTCGGCGGCATGGTGGCGCGCTACAAGTACCTGCACGCGCTCACGCTCCGCGACCGGGCGCTGGTCGGGAGCGTGCAGGGGCTCCGGGACCGCATCGCGCAGCAGCGCGGGACGCTCGTGCGGCTGCAGGAGGACATCGAGCGGAGCAAGCAGGAGAAGGCCGACGAGGAGGAGCGGCTCCGCGAGCTGCAGGGGGAGCGCGCGGTGAGCCTCGGCATCGCGCAGCGGCAGGCGAACGAGCTGCGCACGCGGCTCCTCGCGATCGAGCGCTCGGAGAGCCGGCTGCGCGGGGTGATCGCCTCGCTCGAGGAGACGCGCCGGCGCGCCGATGCGGCCGCCGCGGCGAGCGCCGCCGCCGAACGGAACCGCGTCGCCGCCGCGCCGGGGGCGCGCCCCGCCCCGGCGACCGCGCGCTCGGCGCCGATGGCCGCGTCGACGATCCGCACCAGCGACTTCGGGCGCCTCGACTGGCCCGTCGACGGCGAGCTGCTCTACCGCTTCGGCCGCACCGTCACCCCCGACAACACCACCGTCCGCTGGAACGGCATCGGCATCGCCGCCGGCGCCGGGACGCCGGTGCGCGCGATCGCCGACGGCGAGGTCGTGGTGGCCGAGAACATCGGCACCTACGGGCTCACCGTCATCGTGCAGCACGGCGCGGGCGACTACTCGGTCTACGGCTCGCTCGCGTCGGCCGCGGTGGCCAAGGGCGCGCGCGTGCGGAAGGGGCAGAGCGTCGGGAGCGTCGGCAGCGCCGACCCCGAGATGCCGCCGCATCTCCACTTCGAGATCCGCCGCAGCAAGGGGACGGCGGTCGATCCGCTCGACTGGCTGCGCGGGCGCTGAGCGCCGCGGACACGGGAGCACGCATGGCAGCACGCAAGACCACCATCTCGGCGCCGACGGCCACGTCGCGGCCCGGGGCGACGGGCGCGAAGGCATCGCGCACGACGACCGCGAAGGCCGCGAGGCCCGCGAAGACCGCGAAGACCGCGAGGACGGCAAAGGGAACGACTCCCGCCCGGGCGGCGACGCGTGCGAAGTCCGCGGCGAACGACCGCCTCGGCGTCGTCGTCGCCGCGGCCGCGCAGGCCGCGACCGTCGGCGCGGTCGTCGTCAAGCGCTCGCTCGTGCCGAGGAAGCGCTCCCCCGAGGAGCTCGACGCGCTCGAGCCCTGCCCGCGCATGCCGGCGGGGGTGCTGCTCGGCGCGCACGTCTCGAGCTCGGGCGGGACGTGGGAGGCGCCGCCGCGCGCGCAGGCGATCGGCGCCACGGCGTTCCAGCTCTTCACCAAGCAGGCCAACCAGTGGGCCGAGCGCGAGGTCGGCCGCGACGAGGCGGCGCGCTTCCGCGAGGCCTGCGAGGCCGCGGGGCGCCCGGTCGTCGTCGCGCACGACAGCTACCTGATCAACCTCGCGTCGCCCGACGCCGCGCTCCGCGAGCGCTCGATCGAGAGCTTCGCGGCCGAGCTGCGCCGCTGCCACGCGCTCGGCGTGCACTTCCTCGTGAGCCACCCGGGCAACTTCATGGACGACCACGACGCCGGGCTCGCGCGCAACGCCGACGGGATCGCCGCGGCGTACGCGCGCGCCGGCGAGGTCTCGACGACGCTCTGCCTCGAGTCGACCGCCGGCCAGGGGACGGTGCTCGGGCGCAGCTTCGAGGAGCTCGCGGCGATCATCGCCCTCCTCCCCGCCGCGCTCCAGCCGCGCGTCGGCGTCTGCCTCGACACGGCGCACCTCTGGGCCGCGGGCTACGACCTGGTGCACGACTACGACGGCGTGATCGCCCGCCTCGACGCGACGCTCGGCACGTCGCGCGTGAAGGTCTGGCACCTCAACGACTCCAAGGCGCCGTTCGAGAGCCGCAAGGACCGCCACGTGCTGATCGGCGAGGGGACGATCGGCAGCGGCCCGTTCGCGCGCATCATGACCGACGCGCGCTTCGCCGGCGTGCCCAAGATCCTCGAGACGCCCAAGGGCGACGACGCCGAGACGTCGGACCGCCGGATGCTCAATCGGCTGCTGTCGTACCTGTAGCCGGCACGGCGCGACCGGCGAGCGCGCGCGTACAGGGGATATCGCACTTCACCGCAGAGGCGCGGAGGATGACGGGTGCGTCCTCCGCGCCTCTGCGGTGAACCCCGATGCCGCGCCCCCGCACGGCACCGCGTGGCCGATCAGAACCCCGTGCGCCAGCCGAGCGCGATGTTGCGCCCCGGGTTGAACGCGAACGCCTTGATGCGGCTCGTCGCGTCGACGTAGCGGACGTCGAGCAGGTTGTCGACGCGGAGCGTGAGGACGTGCGCGACGCGCCGGCCGGGGAGCGTGAGCGTCGCCTGCAGGTTGACGAGCGTGAAGGCGCCGGTCGCGACGTCGAGCGGGTTGCGGAGCGCGGGGACGTTGCCCGCGGCGACCGCCGACTGCGCGAGGACGTGGCGCACGTCGCCCCCGACGCTCCACCGCCCCGCGTCCCAGCGCGCGTTGGCGCCGATGCGCGCGGCGGGCATGAAGGGGAGCGCGCCGCCGCCGCCGATGCGGCCGCGCACCACGTCGCCCATCGCGCCGACGACGAGCCGCCGCCCGATCGCCGCCTCGCCCGAGAGCTCGGCGCCGGCGAGCGAGGCATCCACCTGCCCGAAGCGCACGACCGGCACCGTGCCGAAGTCGCCGGTGGTGTCGGCGCCGACGAGCGGGATCACGTAGCCGCCGATCCGCGACGCGTACCCCGCCGCCTGCGCCGAAGCGCCGCGGCGCTGCGTGCGCAGGACGACGTCGAGCCCCGTCGAGAGCTCGGGGCGGAGCGTCGGCGTGCCGATGTCGAAGGTGCTCACCGCGGCGTGGAAGCCGTTCGACCAGAGCTCCTCGACCGTCGGCGCACGGAAGGCGCGCGCGACGCTCGCCGAGAGCGTGGTCGCCGCGGGGAGCGGCAGCGAGACGCCGAGCGAGCCGCTGGTCGCGCCGAGGCGGCGCGCGTCGAGCGTGGCGAAGCGCGGGTCGGTGGTCGCGCGCGGGACGAGGCGGATCCAGTCGTGGCGCGCCCCGAGCGAGAGCGACGCGCGCCGCCCGTCGGCGGTCTCGCGGCCGATGGCGAGCTCCTGGTGCGCGAGGAGCGCGACGTTGTCGTTCGCCGCGGCGGGCGTGAAGGTCTCGGCCCCCGTCCCCGTGTAGCGCCGGAAGAAGCCCTGCACGCCGACGGTGCCGCGGAGCCGCCCCGCCTGCGTGCGCGCGTGCAGGTTGACGGTATGCGTGGTGAGCGCGAGGCGCGTGCCGATCGAGCCGTCGGGCTCGACCTCGTCGTGCGCGTAGCGCTGCGTGGTGGCGTCGAGGCGGAGCGAGGGGAGCGCGGCGACGCCGGTGGCCAGCTCGCCGCGGAGCTGCGCCCCGCGACGCGCGCCGGCGATGCGCACCGCCTCGGCGTCCGGCGCGGGGACGCCGTAGTCGAAGTCCTGCTGGCGGAGCGCCACGCCGAGCGAGCCGCGCGCGCCGTGCCACGCGAGGCCGGCGGTGCCGTTCCAGGTGCGCGCGTCGGTGTTGCCGAGCACCGTGCCGCCGCCGGCGCGCAGGTCGCCCATGCGCCGCCAGCTCGCGCGCCCGGTGGCCACCAGGCCGCCGCGCAGCGGGAGCGTCACCCCCGCGCTCCCCACGCCGCCGGGGGCGACGCTCTCGGCCTGCCCGCCGATCCAGCCGGTGGCGGCGCCGGGGCGCGCGCCCGGGATGTCGTCGCTCACGACGTTCACCACGCCGCCGATCGCGTTGTTGCCGTAGAGGAGCGAGGCGGGGCCGCGGATCACCTCGACGCGCTGCGCGAGCGCGGGATCGACCGACTGCAGGTGATCGGCCGCGGTGGCGGCGAGGTCGCCGGTGCGCTCGCCGTCCTGCAGGAGGACGATGCGCTCGCCGGTGAGGCCGCGGATGACCGGCATCGTCGCCATCGGCCCGTTGAAGCGCATCGCCATCCCCGGCTCGTTGGCGAGCACCTGCGCGACCGACGGCCCCTGCCGCTGCTGCAGCGCGCGCCCGTCGAGGGCGAGCGTGGCGCGCGTGCCGGCGTCGCCCTCGCCCGCGGGGGCGCTCACCTGCACGCCGGGGAGCTGCACGATCGTCGGGCGGAGGCGGAGCACGACGTCGACCGGCTCACCGCTCGCGGGGACGGTGACCCGCACGCGCGCCGGGACGAAGCCGAGGCGGGAGGCGGCGAGATGCACGGTCCCGGCGGGGAGCCCGGTGAGGACGAAGCGCCCGTCGGGACCCGTGGTGGCCGTGCGGCCGAGCTCGACGACGAGGACGGTGACCCCCGCGACGGCGCGCCCGGTGGTGTCGGTGACGAGCCCCCGGACCGGCGGCGAGACGGCCGGCGCGTCGGCGCGACCGATCGGCGCGCGGTCGTGCGCGGCGGCCGTGACGGGGAGGGCGAGGAGGAGCGCGACGGGCACTGCGAGGCCGCGGCGCCCCGGATCGAGCAGGTTCAGCATGGGCGACGATGAAGTTTCGTGTCACCGAAACCTCGCTTTTGCCCGACGAGAGTCAAGGGGGGTTCCCCGACGACCGACGCGCCGCGTGGCGCCTCCACCCCCGTGCGACCGACTACTTTGGGCGGACGACTCCCTGCCGCTGGCGCGCCGTCGGGCCGCGGCCGGCGTTCCTCTTCGTCATCCAGCGCCACTCCCATGGCCACCCAGACCGAGCCGGTCCCCGCCGGCGCCGCGCGCACCGGCGCGCACGGCCTCTCTGCCCAGGGGCTCGCCCCGCGCGGCACCGTCCACTGGAACCTCGTCGTCCCCGAGCTCGTGCAGGCCGCCGTCGAGCGCCGCGAGGGGACGCTCGCCGACATGGGTCCGTTCGTCGCCGTGACGGCGCCGCACACCGGGCGCTCGCCGAACGACAAGTTCGTCGTGCGGGAGGCGTCGTCGGAGCAGGACGTCGACTGGGGGAAGGTCAACCAGCCGATCGCCGAGGCGCACTTCGACGCGCTGCTGGCCGACGTGCGCGCCTACCTCGACGAGCGCGACGCGCTCTTCGTGCAGGACCTCTACTGCGGCGCCGATCCCGCGCACCGGCTGAGCGTCCGCTACGTCACGCCGAACGCGTGGCACGCGCACTTCGTGCGGAACATGTTCATCCGCCCCGAGCTCCACGAGCTCGCGCAGTTCGCGCCGAACTTCAGCGTCCTCCACGCCCCCGAGTTCCAGGCCGATCCCGCGCGCCACGGGACGCGCACCGGGACCTTCATCATCGTGCACATCGCCCGCCGGACGATCCTCATCGGCGGCACGCGCTACGCGGGCGAGCTCAAGAAGAGCATGTTCACGATCATGAACTACCTCATGCCGACGCAGGGCGTCTTCCCCATGCACTGCTCGGCCAACGTCGGCCAGCGCGGCGACGTGGCGCTCTTCTTCGGCCTCTCGGGCACCGGCAAGACGACGCTCTCCGCCGATCCCGACCGCTCGCTGATCGGCGACGACGAGCACGGGTGGTCGGCCGAGGGGGTCTTCAACTTCGAGGGCGGCTGCTACGCGAAGGCGATCAACCTCAGCGCCGAGGCGGAGCCCGACATCTTCGCCACGACGCAGATGTTCGGCACGGTGCTCGAGAACGTCGTGCTCGACGAGCAGCGCCGCGTGCGGTTCGAGGACCAGAGCATCACCGAGAACACGCGCGCCAGCTACCCGATCCACTACATCCGCAACCACGTCCCCTCGGGGCGCGGCGGCCACCCGGAGCACGTCGTCTTCCTGACGGCCGACGCCTTCGGCGTCCTCCCGCCGATCGCGAAGCTCACCCCCGAGCAGGCGATGTACTACTTCCTCTCGGGCTACACGGCGAAGGTGGCCGGCACCGAGCGCGGCGTCACCGAGCCGCAGGCGACGTTCAGCGCCTGCTTCGGCGCGGTCTTCATGGTCTGGCACGCGACGCGCTACGCCGAGATGCTCGGCGAGCGCCTCGCCAGGCACGGGAGCCAGGTCTGGCTCGTCAACACCGGGTGGACGGGGGGCGCGTACGGCACCGGCCGGCGCATGAAGCTCTCGCACACGCGCGCGATGGTGCGCGCGGCGATCGCGGGGAAGCTCGCCGGCGCCGCGACGACCACCGACCCGGTCTTCGGCCTCGCGGTCCCCGTCGCCGTCGAGGGGGTCCCGAGCGAGGTGCTCGACGCCCGCGGCACCTGGGCCGACGCCGCCGCCTACGACGCGCAGGCGCGCAAGCTCGCCGGCATGTTCCGCGACAACATCGCCAAGTTCGGCGACAAGGTCGCCCCCGAGGTCCTGGCGGCGGGTCCGCGCGGCTGAGTCATCGGAGGGAGCACGATCGAGAGGGCCGCGTCCGGGCATCCGGGCGCGGCCCTCGGTGCCTCCGTGCCTCTGCGGTGAGATGCGATCCCGCCGCTGCATCGGATGGTCGCCACGGCGAAACGGTCGCCACCCCCGGTGCCGGGGGTCGGGCCCGCGGGATATGTTGGCGGAACCTCGACCCACGGGCACGTGAAGGTCATCCGCGATCCGCTCTGGAACAACATCCGGCTCGACGCGCTCGCCCTGCGACTCGTCGACACGCCGGCGATGCAGCGGCTCCGCTACGTGCGGCAGCTCGGCTACGCCTTCCTCGTCTACCCCGGCGCGACGCACTCGCGCTTCGAGCACGCGCTCGGCGCGCACCACCTCGCGCGCCGCACCATCGCCTGCCTCGACGAGCGCGGCGCGCTCGCGCAGGTGCCGCACCGCGAGCGCGAGCTCGCCGCCGCGGCGATGCTCCTGCACGACATCGGCCACTACCCGTTCAGCCACGCGCTCGAGGAGATCGGCGCGCTGCAGCACGAGTCGGCCGCGCGCCCGCGCATCCAGGCGGGGCCGGTGGCCGAGGTGCTCGTCGACGCGCTCGGCCCCGACGCCCCCGCGCGCGTCCTCGCCCTCATGCACGGCGAGGACGGCGGCCCACTGCAGGGGCTCGTCTCCGGCTCGATCGACCTCGACAAGATCGACTACCTGCGCCGCGACGCGATGATGTGCGGCGTCCCGTACGGCCAGATCGACGTCGACCGCCTCCTCGACACGATCGTCGTCGTCACCGACCCCGGCGCCGCGCGCCCCACCGTCGGCATCCTCGAGAAGGGACTCTCGGCGCTCGAGTCGCTGCTCTTCGCGAAGTACCAGATGTACCGCAACATCTACTGGCACCACGGCGTGCGCAGCGCGACGGCGATGTACAAGCGCCTCGTCGACGACGCGCTCGCCGACGGCACGCTCGCCGCCGCGGGGCTCGCCGACTGGACCGACGAGGGGCTGCTGCACGCGCTCATGGCGACGCCGCGCCCGCTCCTCGCCGCGCTCCGCGAGCGCCGGCTCTTCAAGCGCCTCGCGCAGTGGCCCGCCGCCGCGCTGGGCGACGCGGGCGAGTGGATCGCCGCCGACCGCGCGCTCGTCGTGCGGGTCGAGGACCGCCTCGCGCGCGAGCTCGGGCTCGCCCCCGGCGAGGTGCTGCTCGACTATCCCGCCAAGACGCAAATGCTGGGCGTCGACCTCCCCGTCGTGCGGCGTGACGGGAGCGTCGAGCGGCTCACGAGCGCGGGGCTCGCCGGCGCGCTCGACCTCCCCGCCCTCTCCGACCAGCTCTACCGCTCGGCGCGCTGGTTGCGCGTCTTCGCGGCGCGGCGCATCGCCGTGGCGCCGGAGCGGCTCTGGGCGGTGGTCACCGCCGACGCCGACGCGCTGCGCGCGCGGCTCGACGACGAGCGCGCGCTCCTCGCCCCCGCCTGACCCCGCCGTCGATGCGCCGCGCCCCCCTCGCCCGCCTCGTCGCCGTCGCTTTCGTCGCGACGGCGTGCCTGCGCGAGGCGCCCCCCGAGGAGCGCACCGCGCTCGTGCGCGAGCTGGTGCGCGCGCGCGGCGTCGAGGGCGACACGCTCCCGCTCGACGGCTGCGCGGTCGACCGCTTCCTCGCCGACGTCCCCGCGTGGCGCGACTCGCTCGAGCCGGCCGAGCGCGCCCGCATCGCCGACGACGCCCCCTGCGCGACCGAGCCGGTGCGGCGAGCGGGGCGCTGGACGATCGTGCGCTGGCATCGCACGCTGGGCGGCGACTTCGTGATCCGCGGCGCGCTCGAGAGCGACGACGAGGAGATCACCTTCGAGCGCGGCGTCGTGGCCGGGCGACGGATGCTCGCGGGGGAGTCGACGCTGGGGGCCGCGGCCGCCGCGGCGGTGGCGCGCGACTCGCAGCGCGCACCCGTCCGCACGGCGCCGCCGGTGGTCGCGGCCGACACGGCGCGCGCGGCGCTCGTGGCCGAGTCGGCGGCGGTGCGCGCCGCGATCACGCCGTCGCAGCGGACGACGCGCGACGCGCTGCGCCGCGACTCGCTCGTGCGCGACTCGCTCTGGCGCGACTCCATCGCGCGCGTCGCCGTCGCCCGCGAGGCCGCACGGCGCGACTCGCTCCGCCGCGTGATCGACGCGCGCACGCGGCGGAGCGTCGACAGCATGCTGCGCGGCACCCCCGCGGGGCCGCCGCGCCCCTGACGCGTCAGCGCTCGCCGCGCGTGCGGCGGTGCGCCTCGGCGAGCTGCCGCCCGATGCCGCGGTAGAACGCCGCCTCCTCGGGCTTCGCCTGCTCGTCGAGCGCGAGCGCCGCGAGCTCGAGCGCGTAGAGGATGTTGCCGAGATAGAGGACGGCCAGCTCGCCCGGGCCGGGGAGCGGTGCGCCGTCGCCGGGAGGCGTCGGGCCGGGCGTCGTCATCGCGCCGCGCTCAGGGGGCGATGATCTTGACGACGATCGCCGTGACGTTGTCGACGCCGCCGCCGCGGTTCGCCTCGCGGATCATCGCGTCGACCATCGGCCCCGGGCTCGGGCGCGTCGTGAGGATGCGCAGCAGCACCGGGTCGTCGACCATCCCCGTCAGCCCGTCGGTCGCGAGCAGGAAGACGTCGCCCGCCCTGAGCTCGCCCTTGAGCACGTCGGGGACGACCTCCTGCGCGACGCCGACGCAGCGCGTGATCACGTTGCTGAACGGGTGGTACTTGGCCTGCTCGGGCGTCAGGTAGCCGGCGTCGACCTGCTCCTGCACGTACGAGTGATCGCGCGTGAGCTGCGTGAGCTGGCCGTCGCGGAGGAGGTAGATGCGGCTGTCGCCGACGTGGCCGACGATCCACTGCCCCTGCCCGACGACGAGCGTGGTGGCGGTGGTCCCCATCCCCTGCTTGTCGGGCTCCGCGAGGGTGCGCTGGTAGATCGCGCGGTTGGCCTCGCGCACCGCGTCGGTGAGCACGGGGCCGAGCGCGCCGACGTCGGCGGCGCCGCTCTGCCGGACCTGTCCCGCGATGACCTCGATCGCCATCGCGCTCGCGACCTCGCCGGCGGCGTGGCCGCCCATGCCGTCGGCGACGATGTAGATCCCCCGCGAGGCGTCGGCCTCGGCGTGGAGCGCGTCCTCGTTGCCGGAGCGGACCATGCCGACGTGCGTGTTGGCCGCGTGCGTCAGCTGCATGCGGCGGCGGGCGCGGGATGGGCGCGGGCGTCCCCCGGCGAAGGGGCGCCGGTCGTCACGGACGAGGGCGACATGAAGGGCGGAACCTAGGGTGCCCCCCGGGGTGCGGCAAGCGCGTCCGTCGCCTCCGCGGGGGCGCCCTCCGCCTCCCCGACCTGCAGGCGCCAGAGGCGGTCGTAGAGCCCTCCGCGCGCCACCAGCGCCGCGTGCGTCCCGCGCTCGGCCACCGCCCCGTGGTGCATGACGAGGATCTCGTCGGCGCCGACGATGGTGCTCAGGCGGTGCGCGACGGCGATCGTGGTGCGCCCGGCCATGAGCGTCCCGAGCGCCGCCTGGATCTCGGCCTCGCGCTCCCCGTCGACCGCGCTCGTCGCCTCGTCGAGGAGGAGGAGGTCGGGGTCGGCGGCGAGCGCGCGCGCGAAGCTGAGGAGCTGGCGCTCGCCCACCGAGAGCGTCGCCCCGCGCTCGCCCAGCTCCTGCGCCCAGCCGCGCGGCAGCCGCGCGACCACGCGATCGGCGCCGACGCGCGCCGCCGCGGCGTGCACCGCCGCGTCGGGGAGGTCGGCGGCGAGGCGCACGTTGCTCGCCACGTCGCCCGCGAAGAGGAAGATGTCCTGCTGCACGTAGCCGATGCGCGCGCGGAGCGCCTCGAGCGGGAGCGTGCGCACGTCGACGCCGTCGACGAGCACGCGCCCGCGCTGCGGGTCGTAGAAGCGGAGCAGGAGCGCGACGATCGTGCTCTTGCCGGCGCCCGTGTGGCCGACGAGGGCGAGCGTCTCGCCAGGGCGCACGGTGAACGAGACGCCGCGCAGGACCCAGTGCGGCTCGGCCGGCGGCGGCGCGGTCGGCGCCGAGCCGTCGGCGGGCGGGAGGGCGTCGTAGGCGAACCAGACGTCCTCGAAGGTGACGGTGACGCCGCGCGCTCCCGCGGGGCGCGGCGGAAGCGCGCCGTCGCCGTCGAGCACCGTCGGCCGCGTGTCGAGGAGGCCGAAGATCCGCTCGCTCGCCGCCATCGCCTGCTGCAGCGTGTTGAACTTGTCGCTCAGGTCCTGCAGCGGCTGGAAGAAGCGCCGCACGAGCTGCAGGAAGGCGGCGACCGTGCCGACGGTGAGCGTCCCGGCCGAGACGCGCCCCGCGGCGGCGACGATGAGCGCCGCCAGCGCCACCGTCGTCAGCACCTCGATGACGGGGAAGTAGAGCGCGTAGTAGGTGATGCTGCGCAGGTTGGCGTCGAGGTGGTCGCGGTTGAGCGTCGCGAAGCGGTCGCGCTCGCGCCCCTCGCGCCCGAAGAGCTGCACGACGCGCAGCCCGGTAAGCCGCTCCTGCAGGAAGGCGTTGATGCGCGCCACCTTGCCGCGGATCTCGCGGTAGGCGACGCGCACGCGGCGCTGGAAGACGCGACTCGCGAGCCAGACGAACGGCACCACCGCGAAGGCCGCGAGGGCGAGGCGCCAGTCGACGAGCCACATCATCAACGCGATCGCGGCGAGCGTGAACAGGTCGCCGAGGCCGGCGACGACGCCCGAGGTGAAGAGCTCGTTGAGCGACTCGACGTCGCTCGTGACGCGCGTGATGAGGCGGCCGGCGGGGTTGCGGTCGAACCAGCTCACCGAGAGGCGCTGCAGCCGCCCGAAGAGCTCCGTGCGCAGGTCGCGCATGATGCGCTGGCCGAGGAGCCCGGTGAGGATCGTCTCGCCCCAGCTGCAGGCGAACTGCAGCGCCAGCGCGCCGGCGAAGAGGAGCGCGGCGCGCCCGATGTAGCCGCCGTCGCGCGCGGGGATCGCGTGGTCGATGACCTCGCGCGTGAGCGCGGGGCCGACGAGCTGGAGCGCCCCCTCGAGCGCGAGGCAGGCCACCGCCGCCGCGGCGAGCGCCCAGTAGGGACGCACGTAGCCGAGGAGCCGCGCCGCGAGGCGGCGGTCGAGCGTCGGGGCGACGACGTCGTCGTCGGGCGGGAGCGGCGGGGCCATGGCGGGGGATGCTACCCGCCGCCGCCGACGCTGACCAGCGTCGCCGCCGCCCGCCGCGCACCGATGCGGCTTGGGGCGTGCGGTAGATTCCGCCCGTGATCGACCGCATCACCATCCGCGGCGCGCGGCAGCACAACCTCAAGGGGATCGACCTCGACATCCCGCGTCGCGCGGTGACCGTGATCACGGGCCCGTCGGGCTCGGGGAAGTCGTCGCTCGCCTTCGACACGATCTACGCCGAGGGGCAGCGCCGCTACGTCGAGTCGCTGTCGGCCTACGTGCGCCAGTTCCTCGAGCGCATGGAGAAGCCGCGCGTCGACCGGATCGACGGGCTCTCGCCGGCGGTCGCGATCGAGCAGGCGAACCCGACGAAGTCGAGCCGCTCCACCGTCGGCACCGCGACCGAGATCTACGACTACCTCCGCCTGCTCTGGGCGCGCGTCGGCCACACCTACTGCCCGGTGTGCGGGCGCGAGCTGCGCCCCGACACGCCGCAGTCGGTCGCGGACCTGCTCGCCACGCTCCCCGAGGGGACGCGCTTCCAGGTCACCTTTCCGCTCCCGCACGCCGCCGCGCTCACCGCCGACGCGCTCGCCGAGGCGCTGCGCGCCAAGGGCTTCGTGCGCGTCGCGCTCGACGGCGTGGTGACGCACGTCGACGACCTCGTCGCCGAGGGGCGCGAGGTGGGCGGGACGCACCGCCTCGACGTCGTGGTCGATCGCCTGCGCGTCGAGCCCGGCGTCGCCGGGCGCGTCTCCGACGCGGTGGGGCTCGCCTTCCGCGAGGGCGACGGCGAGTGCGGGGTGCTGCTCGATGCGCTCGTCTCGCTCCCGCCCGGCCGCCCGCCGGCGACGCGCCTCGCCTTCACCGAGCGCTTCGCCTGCCCCGACGACGGCACCGTCGTCCCGACGCCGACGCCGCAGCTCTTCAGCTTCAACTCGCCGCGCGGCGCCTGCCCCACCTGCAACGGCTTCGGCGCCACGCTCGAGTACGACGAGGCGCTGATCGTCCCCTACCCCGACCGCTCGCT
>ERZ1066121.1137-NODE-1137-length-20794-cov-7.839385_pt1 | contig 20794 bp, 24 predicted proteins | sample MGYA00382768_ERZ1066121 | MGnify/ENA primary metagenome ERZ1066121 (study PRJEB33369, sample SAMEA5778351) | biofilm metagenome | biome: Industrial cooling water; feature: Water cooling tower basin; material: Biofilm | place: United Arab Emirates | collected... | reverse complement strand
ACGTGCTGCACTCGATCCTCGAGGCGGCCGGGCTGATGAAGTTCAACGTCCGCGTGGCGGTGCCGGAGGGCTATGAGCCCGATCCGGCCTTCGTCGCACTGGCGCGCGAGCGCGGGGCGACGGTCACGCTGACGCGCGATGCGCAGGCGGCCGCGCGCGGGGCCGACGTGATCGTCACCGACACCTGGATCTCGATGGGACAGGCCCACGCCGGGGAGAAGCTGGCCGCAATGGCCCCCTATCAGGTCAATGCCGACCTGATGGCGCTCGCCAAGCCCGATGCAGTGTTCCTCCACTGCCTTCCCGCGCACGTGGGCGAGGAGGTCAGCGAGGAGGTGTTCGAAGGGCCGCAGTCGGTGGTCTTCGACGAGGCCGAAAACCGCATTCACGCCCAGAAGTCGGTGCTGCTCTGGAGCTTCGGCCTGCTCGGCGGCTAGCCGGTTGGGTCCGGGGTCTTCCGCCTGAGATGATCGATCCCCATATGCGCCGCCATGGCTGATACGACACAAGCGATCGAAACCTTCTCGGATACCCTGATGGGTTTCACCCTGCCGGCGCGCAGTGCGCGCGGGCGGATCGTGCGAATGGAGGGCGTCCTTGAAGAGGTGCTCCGCGCGCACAATTACCCTGCACCGATCACGCATCTCCTCGGCGAGGCGCTGGTGCTGGGCGCACTGATGGGCGGCTTGCTCAAGGGCGAGCACGCACAGATGACCCTGCAAGCACAGACCCAGGGCGGGATCGTCAGCCTATTGGTGTGCGATTACCGCAATGGCGCGGTGCGCGGCTATGCCGATTTCGATGCGGAGCGCCTCGCGCGGCTGGGTGCGAACCCGAGCCTTCCGGCGCTGTTCGGCGAGGGCTATCTTGCGATCACTTTCGAGACCGAGGGCCGCCAACGTTATCAGGGGATCGTCCCGCTCGAAGGAGATAGCCTCGCCGAGGCGTGCCAGAGCTATTTCGGGCAATCGGAACAGATCCCGACGCTGATCCGCGTCGCCAGCCGCGCGGGTGCGGGCGGGCGCATGGCGGCGGGGCTGCTGGTGCAGCATCTGCCCGATGGCGAGGAAGGGCGCGAGCGGCTCCACGTGCGGCTCGATCATCCCGATTGGGAGCATGTCGCGGTGCTGGCAGGCACGATCGGCCACGACGAGCTGCTCGATCCCGCGCTCTCGCTCGAGGCGATCGCCTGGCGGCTGTTCCACGAGGAGGAGGAGGTCCGCGTTCAGCCGGGCGCAGCCCTGTCGCGCGGGTGCCGCTGCTCTGCGGCGCATTATGAAACGATCATCGCCCGCTTTCCGCCGGAAGAGCAGGCCGAGATGCGCGGCCCCGACGGCGTTATCGCTGTCGACTGCGCCTTCTGTTCGAAGACCTTTGCCCTTGCCATCTGATCCTTAGTCGAGAAGGCGGGACCAATTTGCAACGAAGGGCCAATTTCAACAATGCGCAGCAGCCGAAAGCTGGCATGAGGAGCGGCATGAGCAATCGAAAGGACAGCAGGATGGGCCGAAGCGCGCTGGGGGGGCTGACGGCGGTCGCGGCGGCTGCGGGCTTGGCAGCCGTTCCGGTTCTGGCGATGGTGCAGGGCGAGGGGCTGGCGATGCTCGGCACGCTCACGAAGGGCGAATGGACGATCAAGCAGCGTGGCGGCGGGGCCGACCGGCGGATCTGCGTCCGGTCTGGGACCGAACTGATCCAGCTGGTTCACCGCGACAGCGGTTGCAGCCAGTTCGTGGTCGAGGATGGCGCGGCGCGGGTGACGGTGCAATACACCTGCCCCGGCAACGGCTATGGCCGCACCAGCATCCGCCGCGAAATGCCGGGGCTGGTGCAGCTTGAAAGCCAGGGCATCCAGGGCGGCATGCCGTTCCAGATGACAGCCGAGGCGCGTCGCACCGGCGCGTGCTGAGGGGCCGCAATTGCCTTTGCGCCCTGTCGTGGTAGGGCCACGGCATGAATGTGACCGAACAATCCCGACCGCTTGGCGTGGTGCTGCTTTCGGGCGGGCTTGATTCCATGGTGACAGCGGCGCTTGCGCAGGAGGCCGGCTTTGCAGTCCATGGCCTCAGCGTCGACTACGGCCAGCGTCACAAGCTCGAACTGCAATCGGCCGCACGCATTGCCGAGCGGCTGGGTCTCGCCCGTTACACCCGGATCGCCCTCGACATGAGGGCCTTCGGCGGCTCGGCTCTGACCGATTCGATCGACGTGCCCAAGGATGGCGTGAGCGACGATATCCCGGTGACCTACGTGCCGGCGCGCAATCTCGTCTTTCTTGCGCTGACCACGGCCTGCGCCGAGGCGGCAGGCGCGCGTGACGTATTCATCGGGGTGAACGCGCTCGACTATTCGGGCTATCCCGATTGTCGGCCCGAGTTCATCGCCAGCTTCGCGGAAACGGCGCGGCTCGGCACCAGGGCCGGGGTTGAAGGCGCGCCCTTCACGATCCACGCACCGCTCCAGCACATGACCAAGGCCGACATCGCCCGCGAATGCGCGCGGCTGGGGCTCGATCCGGCGTGGAGCTGGTCGTGCTACGATCCCACGCCCGAGGGTCTGGCCTGCGGATTGTGCGATTCCTGCCGCCTCAGGAAAAAGGGTTTTGCCGAAGCGGGGATAGTCGATAGCACCCGGTACAACGCCTGATCGGCTGCGCGCCGCCGCCGGGCAACAAGAACGAGCCGGAGAGGGGATCGACATTGCAAGAGGACACCGCAGCGGGCCAAGAGGCGCCCGCGACGGCTTACAGCTGGTATGTGCTGGGCGTGCTGGTTGTGGTCTACATCCTCAACTTCATCGACCGGCAAATCCTCTCGATCCTGGCTGTCGACATCAAGCGCGACCTTACGCTGAGCGATGGGCAGCTGGGCTTTCTGGGAGGCGCGGCCTTCGCGGTGTTCTACGCGCTGTTCGGGGTGCCGCTGGGCAGGCTGGCGGATCGCTGGCACCGGGTGCGGCTGCTGACCATCGGGCTGGTGCTGTGGTCGACGATGACCGCGCTGTCTGGCTTTGCGCGCAATTACCTCACGCTTTCGCTTGCGCGCATGGGCGTGGGTGTCGGCGAGGCGACTGCGAGCCCGACCGCCTATTCGCTGATCTCGGACTACTTCCCCTCGCGCCAGCGCGCGACGGCGCTCGCGATCTATTCCTCCGGGCTGTATATCGGGGGAGGGGTTTCGCTGCTGATCGGGGCGAAAATCTCGCAGGTTTGGGATGCGGCCTATCCTGCGGGCGGGTTGGGCGGCCTTGTCGGCTGGCAGGCGGCATTCCTTGCCGTGGGCCTGCCCGGACTGCTGCTGGCGGTGTGGGTGGCATCGCTGCGCGAACCGGTGCGCCAGCCGCACGGTGCGGGGAGCGGGCGCCATCCGCTTGCCGACTTCCTGGTCGACCTGTCGATGCTGCTGCCGCCCTTCACGCTTTATCACGCGGTGCGCCGCGGGCCGACGGCGGCGCTGGCCAACATTGCGGTGGCCGCGGCAATGATCGCGCTCGCGGTGGTGATGATCGAGCTGACTGGCAATCTTCCGCAATGGTCGTCGGTGGCGTTCGGCTACTATGCGGTGTTTTCCTGGGCGAGCACGCTGCGGCGGCACGATCCTGCGACCTTCCGGCTGATCTGGGGGACGCCGGCGTTCATCTGTACGGCTCTTGGGTATGGACTGGTTTCGCTCGGCGCCTATGCGCTGGCCTTCTGGTCCGCGCCCTATGCCGAGACGGTGCTCGGGCTTCCCAAGAGCGAACTCGCCTTCGTTCTCGGCGGGAGCGGGGCCTTGTCGGGCTTTCTCGGCGTGATCCTCGGCGGGCGGATGTCGGACTGGCTGCGGGGGCGCAACCCTTCGGGGCGGATCCTGGTGGTGATGTTCGGGATCCTGGCGCCGGTGGTGCCGATCTGGATCGGCTTTACCACCGAGAACGCGGTGATCTTCTACGTCATGAACTTCCTTGCCGGGATGTTCGCGGCGACCGCGCTTGGGGCGGCAGCGGCGACGACACAGGACCTCGTTCTTCCGCGGATGCGCGGGACGGCGACCGCCTCGTTCTTCCTTGCGACGACGCTGGTGGGGCTGGCTCTGGGTCCTTACATGGTGGGGCAGATTTCCGAGCTGAGCGGGAGCATGCGCACGGGTGTGCTGTCGCTGATCGGCGTGGCGCCGATATCGCTGGCGCTGTTGATCTGGGCCTATCGCGCCTTGCCGCAGGCCGAGGCGACATTAGCCGAGCGCGCACAGGCGGCGGCCGAAGGAAAGTAGCCCGGCGCGCGTTGCTGCCGGGTGCGTCGCAACTACTCTAATTCCGCCTGATTACGATCTGCATCGCCCTGCCGAGCCCTTGGCGGGTGGCACGGGTTTGCCGCCGATTGCCCTGTGTCGGGGAATTCGGCGCTGCGCCGTTCAAGCCGGCCAGAGAGCCGCGACGATCCCTGCGCGGTTGGAAAAGAAAAGGGGCCGGATCGCTCCGGCCCCTTTTCTTTTGCCTTGAAGGCCGAGCTTACATGCCCGAGCCCGGACCGTAGGTCACTTCCACGCGGCGGTTCTGCGCTTCGCGCACACCATCGGCCGTGGGGACCCGCGGCTGGGTTTCGCCGAAGGCCTGGCCGGTGATGCGGGCGGCAGGCACGCCGCGGCCGGTCAGGTAATTGCGGACAGACGCATTGCGACGTTCGGCCAGGCCGACGTTGTACTTGGCGCTGCCTGCACGGTCGGTGTGGCCGGCCAGCATGACGCTCGCGGTGCCGCAGTTGGCGTAAGCCGTGACGGCACTGTTGAGGATGCCGGCAGCTTCCGAAGTGATGTCCGACTTATCAAAGTCGAAGAACACGATGTAGGGCCCAGTGTTGCACGGCGCAGGCGGCGGCGGGGGCGGCGGGGGCGGCGGCGGCGGCGGCGGGGGCGGCGGAGGCGGCGGGGGTGCTACCACCGGAGCGGCCACCGGTGCGCCACCGAAGTTGTAGGTGAGCGTGCCGAGCAGCGAGTGGGTCGTCAGGTCGGTGTCGAGCCTGCGGCCCAGAGGATCGGTCAGGTTGATGTCGGGAGCGTTGAAGTAGCGATACTTCACGCCGACATCCCACGAGCTGCTCAGCGGAGCGCGCACCCCGGCGAGAATCTGCCAGGCAAAGCCGGTGTCGGAATCGTTCCACACGCCCGGGCCATTGGCATTCACCCGGCCGTCCATATCGACGCGAGCAACACCTACGCCGCCACCGACGAAAGCTTGAAGACCATCGTCGGGGCCGAAATCGAGGAGGCCGTTGAGCATGAAGCTCAGCGCATTCACTTCGCCCAGGGCGTCACGCGTGCCGGTGAAGCTGTTGAAGCCGGTGGGCAGTTCGGGGTTCGGGTTGAGCGGCAGGCCCTGGCTTCCGGCAGTCACCTCATCGAGGTCGGCCGCGCGGTAGCTGGTTTCGGCCTCAAGCCGGAACGCGCCGAAATCGTAACCGACGGTGGCACCGAAATCGTAGCCCGTGTCGTAGTCGGCGGCAGCGTTGCCAGCCACTCCGGCGACATCGATCGACTGGTCTTCGACGATCATGACGCCGCCTTCACCCTGAATATACCACTGCCCGTCGCGGGCCATGGCAGGTGAGGTAAGCGCGGTCGAAGCCATCGCCATTCCAATGACGAGTTTGCGCATTTCCAAATTTCCCCTTCAAATTAGACTTGAGGCACCCCGCGTCTCTATCTTTTCCCCTCGCGCGAGGCAAGCAATCAATGGCTTTTGTGTGTTGCAAGAATGTCGCGCAAATACAGTTGTGAAAAAAATGCAAGCCTAAAACCCGCGGTAATGCGCCATTGATGGAGCTTCAGGTGTCTGGCACGGCGAGCACACCCATGACCTGCAGTGCGGTCATGAGCGCGGCCACTGCTGCGCGCGCCTCTGTATCGATCACGGTGCCGCCGACGGGTAGCTGAACAGACTGTGCAGCATGCCATTGGGACCGGTAAATGACCATGCGATCGGCCGCGCGGTCGAACATCAGCAGGCCCTCGACGGGCGCTAGGAAGCGCCATGATCCGCCGATCAGTATCGCGAGCGAATCCTCTCGACCGGCCCAAGCACCAGAAGCGGGCGCGATCACCCTGTAGCATGCTCCCTCCGCAGCCGCAGCAGGCGGCGCAGCCTGCGAAGCCGCCAACGATCTGGTATGGAGGGCGTCGAGCACACAGAAGGCCTCGTTGACGAAGAACTCCTTCTGGGCCTGCCCGGCGAACAGCAAGGGAAGGGCGAGCGCCGGCGTGGCAGCGGAAAAGGCGATCGGATCGGACATCGGCAAAGTCTCCGAAAGGGTCAGGAAAGGGTGCCCAGCAGCAGCGGCGGCGAGCGGTCGAAGGTGCCCACCTGCTGCACCCACAGCGCGCCCGAACCGTAAGCGGCGACGAGGCCCGCCCGTTCGGCCGCGGCGAGGTGGAGCGCAGGGCTAGCCGGTTCCCAGACCGCATGAGGGGTCTGGACCGGGCCGTAACCGACACGATAGGCCTCGCGCTCCTCGATCAGGGGAGCATCCACGCTGTCTTCCCAGCGCCACTGTCCGCGCGCGCGGCGGGTCCAGCGCCAGGTTGCGACCCCGTCCGTGTCATAGTTAAGGCGCGGATGCACCGGACACAGCGGACGGCGCGAGAGGCCGGGATTGACGAGGGGGACGACCACCGGTTCGGGATCGCCTGTCCCGATCGCGGCGATCCGGGTGCCGGCAAGCGGCGGGACCAGCAGCGGATCGAGCGCCACGAGAGCGTCGTCGATCAGCGTGACGGCGGTGTCGACCGGGTGCCCTCTCTGAGCGGCAGGCTCGGTTCCGCCCCGTCCGCGCAGCAGGCCGGACAGCCGCCATTGCCCCCCGCCGAACGGCTCGGCCCGGAGGAACTGGAACAATTCGCCACCCACCATCAGACGGTTGCTTCCCGAAGCAAGGCCGGTCATGTCGGTATCGCCCAGATCGAGGTCGGCAGCGGCAAGGACGATTTCGGCCGTGGACTGCGGCTCGAACAGCAGGCCGGGCGACGGGGTGAGCGGGGCAGCAAGCCGGCCTGTCACCGCGCGGCGGGAGCCCGTGTCGCCCAGCTCCACGAGGCTGCTGCCCTGCACGGCGAAAAGCGCGGCCCCGCGCCACGCGGCATTCCCCGCCGACGCGGCAGCGACGATAAGCGGCTGGGACGGATTGGCTCCGAGCTCTGGCGGCACCTCGAGAGCGAGAAGCTGCGTGCGCGGGATGACGAGATCGGCCGGCGCGAGGTTTTCTCCCGCATCGCTCGCTCGCGGCGCGCCGCCAGTGGGCGCGAGCCGCTCGAGCTCGAGCGCGATGCCCCGATCGAACCACTCCCAACTGCGCAGCAACCACCGACCCGGGGTGCGCGGCAAGCGCACGATGCTGCCGGGTATGATCCGCGGGTCGAGTTCCCCGATCCGCCAAGTCACCGTCTCGTGTTGCCAGCGTGCCCGGTTGGCGCTGTCATTGGCAAGCTGTCGCGCCCCGCTGGCGGTGAGAGTGGCGGGCAGGTCGATCATCAACTCGCGCCCGGCCTTGCGGGCGCCCACGGCGCGCTGCACCCCGGTCTGGTAATCGCGCTCCTCGTCGTAATAGCGCAGCGCCGCCGGGACGCGGGTGGGAATGCCTGCGCGCTGCTTGTGGCGTGTTTCGTCCTCGCCGCGCTGGTCTTGCGCAAGTTGATCGGGGAGGGTGAAGAGCGTTGCGCCGAGCGCGCTGCGGGGCGCGATGGCGAGACCCTCAGCCCCCGATGTGCAGACCAGCGGAATGACCTGGTCGATCGCCGCAAGAGTGGAGGCAAGCGCGCCGCCCTCGTCGGCGAAACCGCGTGCATGGGCAAGAGGCGGTTGGGTCGCGACCGCTGGCAGGGCGTCAGGGACCAGCTGGGCGAGCGAGACGGTCTCCTCGCCATCGTCGGCGAAAATCTCGAAGCTCAGGGCCGGGATGCGGTTGCCGTATTCGCCAAGCTCGAGGTTCTCGAACACCGCATAGGCGCAGTCGCGGAAGGCCGGGGCATGCGGCCCCTTGGCCGCGGCGATCAGCGGGTCGACCGGGTCGTCGCCGAAGCCGCGATAGACCCGCAGGGTGCCGCCGACCTTCAGGTCCTCCTGGCTCCCGCGCAGCAGGTTGCCGTCGGCCCAGATGCGTCCGACGCGCGCGATCGGCGTGCTCGACAGGGCGACGGCAAAGGACGCCGCGTAGGAGTAGATCGTGGTCGAAGGTTGGCCCTTGCCCCCCTTCTGCTTGCGCTTGGTCTCGATCAGGTCGGTCGACCAGATGACCGTGCCGCCGACCCGCATCCGCCCGAACTGGCGCGGGATCGGCTGGCCGTAGCTCGAGGTGCTGAGCGTCAGGTCCTTGAGGCGCGGACCCTCGCGGCCCTTTGGCGCGAAGATGCGGCTGTCGATCTGCTGCCCGATCAGCGCACCGATGGACCCGCCGAGCGGACCGCCGATTGCGCTGCCGAGCGCGGTGAGCAGCAATGTCGCCATGGGATCAGCTTTCCGAACGAGGGGGGACAAGGCGCCAGGCGGTGCGGACCTGCCAGGCGGGATCGCGCGGCTGGCAGACAACGCGGCGCAATCCGGCATGGGCGTGGATGACCTGATCCGCACCGCAGGCGATGACGAGATGATGCTGGCCAAAGCCGAGCGCGATCAGCAGCACGTCGCCGATGTGGATCGGCTGCGCTGCCGGCATCAGCCCGGACCGCTCCGCAAGCGGGAGCCATTCTTCGATGGCAAGATTGCGAAGGGCATAGCCCCTCGGGGGAACCGGATGTCCACCGGCTGCCATGAGCGCCGCGTGGACGAGACCGACGCAGTCGAGCCCGGTTGCAGGGTCGCGCCCGTGCAGCCGGAACGGCGTGCCGATCAAATCGCGCGCTGCCGCGGCCAGCGTTTCGCCGGGGTCGGTCATGGCAGACCGTAACGGGCAAGCAGGTCATTGCCCGGCAGAAACGGCTCGCCGCGGAAGTTTGCGGCATTGCCGAAACGGGCGGCGCAAGTTGCAATCGTGTGGTCGCAGCCCTCTCGCAGCTCAGCACGGGTGCCCGGCATGGTGCCGGTGACAAGCGGGCGATCGAGCACCAGCCATCCGCTTTCGGCATCGATCACCCCGAAGGCGAGCCCGGTCTGCGGGCCGCCCATGAAGCGCACCCGCCCGTCGACATAGGCTTCGCTGTCGATCCCGGCAAAGCGCACCCGGTTGCCTTCCGGGTCGACCTCGGCCAGCACCAGTACCGAAGTGAAGCGCACCGCCGAAAGCCCGCACCCCGGGCCGCAGAATTCGGCACGGCAGGTCGGGCTGGTGCGGGGGACAAGGTCTTCCTCCAGCAGGCTCTTGGTCGAACGCAGCTCGGCCATGAACTGCGCGCGGTCGTCCTCGATCCGGCCGATCTGGCCGGTGTAGAGCGTGTGGTGCTCAAGGCTTGTCCAGTCGACCGCGCCGATCTCGATCGCCGCGTCGTCGAACAGACCGGCGGCAAGGTCCTCCTCGCGGATCGCGGTATGATGGAGCGCGCCCTGCACTTCGGCGCTGTCATTGGCGAGCTCGGCGGTGAGGCGGATCGCGGCCGGGATCATGCCGGGCGCGGCGAGGTGGCGCATCCCGCCGAAGCTGAGGTCGCGGTCGTGGCTGGTGAATGCGAGCGCGACCCCGTCGCGGCGGTAGATGCGCCAGAAGGTCGCCACCGTGTCGAGCTCGCGGTCGAAGAACACGCGCATCAGGTGCTCTCCCGGACTTCGATCAGCGGCACCGAAGGCGCTTCCCCGGCGGCGAAGTTCACGGCGGACACATCCAGCCGGTCCTCGGCGAAGCGCACCGGCACGTCGAATCGGAAGCCGGCGCGCACCTCGGCCCCGGCGGGCGGAGCGGCGGCAAGGCGGATCATGCCCCTGCTGCCCAGCGACCAGGCGCTCGTTGCCGCGCCGCCGATGCTGACGAGGATGGTGCCCGCGCGCGGACGGGTGATCGGACGCACCTGCGGCTCACTGCCCAAGCCATAGGACTTCACCAGCTGGAAATCCGCGCGCACCCCGTCACCGATGCCGATCAGCTGGTCGAGCATGGTCGGCGCGCCACCGACCCCGTTCGAGCTGCTGTCGAAGGGGTCGGTCAGGCGGAAGCCACGGGCCGGGCCGCGACGGGCGCGGAAAAAGGCGATGAGTTCGGCAAGCTCCGTCTCGGAGCGGATGCCGGGGCCGACATCGAAGTGCAGCCGTGCGTCCGACCACAGCGCATTGCGCCGTTCGTGGCCTGAGGCTGTCACCGCGATCGAGGTCGAGAATTCCGGCGCGACCGAGGCGCTGCGCCCGAGAGCGAAGGGGTAGAGCACGTCGTCGAAGGGATCCATGGCTTGCTCCGGAGGAGTGGCTAGGCGGGTGTATCCGTCGCGGTTGATCTGTGGCAGCGCCCAGACATAGCGCCGGGCAATGCCGCGTGCGGCGGCCTCGTCGAGCCCGGCATCGATGCGCGCCCAGAAGGCCTCCGCATCGGCAGGGTCGAGCACGAAGCCGGCGAGATAGTCCTGGTCCGCGAGCGGATAGCCGAGCCGTTGATCGACAAGGGCATAGCCCGCGCGGCGTGCTGCGTCGGCCCCGGCGGTGAGCCAGTCGTAGTCTTCAAGCTGCAAACGGTCGAAGGCGGGATAAGCCCATCCGAGCGGGAGGTTCGCGCGGTAGAGTTCGGGCGTTTCGGCGGCGAGGATGGTCGGGGTGAAGGCGAGTAGCAGAACCTCTGCCTGCCCCTGCGCAGCGGCGCGCACTGCCGAGGTAAGGGCAGCGGTCGACTGCGCGAGCAGCGCGCCCGCCGCATCGAGCAGCGCGTTCTGGGCCGAGGTCAGCGGCGCGGCGATGTCGTTGATGACCGGAGGATTGCCGCCGAAAGCGGTCCGCGCTTGGGTATCGTAAAGGCAGATCTCGCTTGCAGGCGTCACCCACCACCACGGCTCGCCGATCTGGAAGCGCACCGGCTGCCCTGCCTCGCGCAGCAGTGCGACGAACCGCCGCGCGACGTCGGCCAGCCAGCCCATCGCTGCGGGGTTTGCGGGAGAGAGCAATGTCGAAGGCGGCACCCACCCGGTCAGCGCGGGCGCGCCGCTGGCAGTGCGCTGCTTCCATGCGGCCGGGCAATAGGCATCGAACAGCTCGTAGGAGAGCGAGGCAATGACCTCAAATCCCGCCGCCGCGGCGAGTGCGAAGAAGTTTGCGTGCCACCGTGTTGCCGGAGTGCAGAGCCCGCCGTCTGCCGCAGCCGTGAGCATGCCGTCCGTTTGCCGTGCGAGCCGCATGAAGTGGCTCATGCCGACATAGTGGACAAGATCCTCGCGATAGCCGAGCCCCGTGACCGTCCGCAGCAGACGTGCTGGCGTCTGGTTGTAGGCATCGTCGTAGGCGGTCGCCATCCGCTCGCCATGCGGGGGGACGAGCACGTCGCCGAGGGCGATTATCGCCCGCGCCCCTTCGGTGCGGATATCGGACATCATCACCGCCCCGTCGAAACGCGCGGGCAGCGGCGCGGTGCTGCCCGCGACGAAACCGGGGGCGACCAGCGATATGAACATCCGATCGATATCGCCTGCGAAGATCGGCTCGCCGGGAAGGCCATAGCCGCTTTCGAGGGTGGAGAAGGGCAGGGCAATCCGCGCGTCGGTGGGCGTGCCCGTGGCGTAGTTCCACAGCCGCACGTACCAGACCCGCGGCAGCCCCGCCGCATCGCGCCCCTCGACCGTCAGCGTCGGCCCGTTGGGCTGATCGAGACCGACAATGCCCTGCGACCGCCAGCGGAAGCTCAGCGTCGTGTGGCGGTAGTCGCGGTCGGTGCGATAGGCGAGCAGCGGGTGATCGAGCGTGTCGGCACTCTCCCAGATCAGCCCGACGAGTTCGCCGGCATGGTGCAGTTCGACGTCGACACGCAAGGCATCCGGGCCGGTCGCGACCACCGAGGCCATGGCGGGTCGGGGGAAATTGACGGTCCAGAAGCGCGGATCGAAACGCTGCATGAAGGTGCTTTCCTGCGCGCGGGCCTCGCGGGCGAGCCAGAATGCCATCGGCGGTTCCCCTGGTCAGGACTGTTGCAGAGCGCGGCGCACGGCGCTGGCGATCTGGCGCGAGGAGCGTTGCATCGCGGTCGGCGCGGCTTGCCCCCGCGGCACGGCGAGTTGGATTGCGACCCGCACATCGCGGCCCGGCGCACTGCCGGAACCGGCCTCGACCCGCCCTGAGGCGGTCGGCACGAACACCTCGGGCCCGCGCTCTCCGACAAGGTAGGCGCGGCCCGGCGCGACGGGCCCGCCGGTGGCGCGTCCGGGCAGCCCGAACAGAGTACCGATCGACTGGCCGATTAGGCCGCCAAGACCTCCGCTTCCCTGCCCTCCGCCGAACGCACCGCCGAGGCTCATCTGAAGTGCATTGGCAGCGATCTCCGAGAGGGCGCTGAGCGCGACACGCTTCAAGTCCTCGAAGCCGAGGCTGCCGCGCCTGAGTGCTCCGAGGAGTCCCCGTTCAAGCACATTGCCCGCCCGGCCGAAGCCATCGAGCAGCGACGTGTGGAGCGAGCGGCGCATCGTTTCGAGATCGCCGGCAAAGCCCTCGGTCCGGGCGCGCACGTCGATCACCAGTTCCTCGAAATTGTCAGTCATGGGCATCGCGCTCCATCATGCGGGCGATCGTGTCGCGGGTGGGCGGGGGTGCGGCGGCGAGGTCGTCGAGCGGGGCGAGGGCAATCGCCAGTTCTGCTGGGGTCGCGGCCCAGAATTCGCACGGTCGCCAGCCGAGCACCTGCGCGGCAAGCGTGCCGCAGCGGGTTGCGGTGTCGGCGAAGGTGGCGCTCATCCCTCGCCCTGGAGCACCTGCGCGAGCACCGCGCGCACCGGCGCGGTCGCGCCGATCAGGCCCATGGCGAGCACTGCCTGCCCGACCGCGACGCGTTCGGGGCGATGCTCGACCGGCAGGCAATGCCACAGCAGCGCGGTCATCTCGGTCAGCGTCAGCGCGCCCGCGGCGGCGCGCTCCACAAGGGCGAACAGGGAGCCGAGTTCCGCCTCGGCAAGGACCAGGTTCTCGAAGCTCGGGCGCAGCACATAGGCGACGCCCGCGATCGTCAACGAAGTCTCGCCGCGAAAGGAATTGGGTGCGGCGGGGCTCACGCCGCCACCACCGGGCCGGAGCTTTCCAGCTGGAGCGTGTAGCTGCGTTCTCCGTTGAAATCCCCGGCATAATCGAGCCGCTGGACAAGGAACTTGCCGCGCAGCTTCGCCCCGTCCTCGAAAGAAAGCTCGTAATCGTCGAGCACCCCGTCGAGCGCGCGGGTGCGCACCGTGTTCTCGGCGGCGCTGCCGAGGAAAATCCCTGCCGCGCTGACCGAGACCGAACGCGTGCCAGCACCCGAAAGCAGATCGCGCCAGCCGCCCGATTGCTTGTGCGTGACGACCACCGTGTCGCCGTTGATCGACATTTGCGTGGTCCTGAGCCCCGCGATCGTCTGGTAGACGGGGGGCGTTGCCCCGTTATTGATCTTGAGCAGGAAGGCGGCGCCTGATTGTGCGGGCATGGGGCTACTCCGAATAGCGATTTCGAGCCGAGTGACTTCACTTGGCGGCTCGGAAATCGCGGTGAAAACTCAAAATGGTTCGAGAATGCGGAAGCGGTATTCGAGCAGCGCGCCGCGCCGGTTATCGCGCCGCGCCTCGCTGCGCGAACGCAGGAAGCGGATCGAGGCGAGCTCGAATCCGGGGTGGAACGCCGGCAGGTCGAGCACGCGGCGTTCGATTGCCGCGAGCGAAGGGCTGTCAGCGGCGGTGCCGTCGGTGCGGCTCTCCAGCTCCAGGGCAATGCGGATCTCGCGGCCTGCGCGGTCCTTGGTGCCCCAGTCCACACTGGCGCTGGCCGCAATGCCTAGCCACGGCGGGGTGGCGCTGAGCGGAGCCTCCTCCTCGATGGCGTTGATGCCCGCCAGGGCCGGATCGGCTCTCAACCAGGCGATCAGTGCGGCGCGCAGGTCATTTTCCATCGCGTGAGTCTCCAAACAGGTCGGGCCACAGCGAGGCGGGCTTGTGCCAATCGGTGCGCTGCGGCCGGCGGCGCTGGTCGCGGGCACGACCGGCGACCAGCCGCGCGGCGCGGAGCCGCAGGTGCCGGACCAGCACCTCGACGCGGGCCGAGGCGCGGATCATCCGAGCCGCACCTCGCGCCACGGCCGCCACAGCGCGGTAACGCTGGCAGGCGGCACGGCCGAGGCGTTGCTCTCCCGGTCGCGGAAGTGGTGCGCTGCGAGGCGGATGATGCCGTGCCGCAGCGGGGCGGGCAGCCCTGCCCAGTCGGTCGCGATCCCGACGTCGAGTTGCACCGCAAGGCTTTGCCCTTCGAGCGGCTGAACCACGCGGAGGCAGGCGCTGCTCGCAATCCGCCATTCGAGTGCGTCACCGGGCGTGGCGAGCGCGGTGCGGGTCCCGTCGGCGTCAATCACCGCAGCGGCGGTGAGGGCGCGCACGGGCCGCGAGACCAACTCCTGCCAGCTGCTTGTCAGAGGGACGATCTCCTCGACCGTCTGCCGGAGCGGGGCCTTGCCGGTGAAGGCCTCGCAGATGGTGAGGCTCGCCTCAAGCACGCGGTGGAGGGCCTGATCCTCTCCGTCGCGGGTGATGGCGAGCCAGTGCTTGAGTTCCGCCAGCGCAGCGTCGCCGGGCACCGGGGGCTGCACGATTGTCCGCTGCATTGCGGTATCTCCCAGAATTGTGATCCACAAAGGTGCGCCCGCATCGCGCAAGGTCAGGCGGGAGGAGGAGCCTGAGGCGATGCGGGCGCGAGAACCCGGCAGGCCGCGCGAAGGGGGCGCGCGGCTGCCGGGACTGTCGCTACGAAGACGGGGGGCAGTCTTACGCCTCGATCTTGAGCAGCTTGATCGCGTTGGAATCCAGAACCTTCCCGCCGATCCGCTTGGTCGTGTAGAAATGGACGAAGGGCTTGTTGGTGAAGGGATCGCGCAGGACCCGGGTGGCGCTGCGTTCGGCGATCAGATAGCCGTTGCGGAAATTGCCGAAGGCGATCGGGAAAGTGCCTGCGGCGACATTGGGCATGTCCGCGGCCTCGATGACCGGATAGCCGAGCAGGCGGTCCGGCTGGCCTTCGACAAGGCCGGGTTGCCACACGAAGGCCCCGTCTGCGGTCTTGAGCTTGCGCACCGCAGCGAGGGTCGTTGCGTTCATCACGAACACCGCACCCTGGCGATGGCCCGAACGCAGCGAATGGACGAGGTCGATCAGCCGCATATCGAGCGAGGGGCCGAGCCCCGTCGCGCTGCCGGTGCCGAGATATTGCAGGGAACCGAAGGCGCGCACGCCGTCCTCGGCGGTTGCCTGAGGCACGGTCAGGAAGCCTTCGGGCTGGTTGACCCCTGTGCCACTGATGAACGCCGCCCCTTCCGCGCGGGCGAATTCGGTCGCCACCTCGTTCGCCAGCCACGCCTCGAGGTCGAAACCGGCATCGTCGAGCATCAGCTGGCTCGCCGCAGGGTTGGCGTAGAGATCGCCGCTCGGCGGGGCGATTTCGGCGAACTGCGGCGTGCCCGTTTCAGGCCGCGGGGCGGCATCGCTTACCCAACCCGAGGCGAAGCCGGTGGTGGCGATAAGCTTGCGATAACCGGAGCTTCCCGTCTGCACGACCTGGGCGATCGAGCGGATCGGGCTGATGCGGGCAAGACGCGAGACAATCGCGGCGTCGATCTGGCGCGGGACCGCAAAGCCGCCATCGGCGTTCGGGGTGGCGGTGATCGACTTCAGTTCGGTCTCGCGGCCGCGGCGCAGGTAACCATCGACGAAGCTCTTGACCTCGGGCGCGTCGGCGGCGGAGGCGGCGGTCCCGCCGATCGCCGGGCGGCTGGCGGCGCGGGCGACCTTGTCGAGCCGGGCCTTCACCTCGTCGACATCGCTGCGCAGGGCAGTGATGGCGGCATCGGCGGCATCCTGACGGGCGACGATGTCGAAGCTCGCATCGAGCGTGTCAGTGGCGGGAGTGGAAGCAGGGGTATCGTTCATGGGGCAGTGGCCTTTCGGTTGGGCAGAAAAAAGGCCGCCCCAGTGGCGGCCGGTGGGAGAGCGGGGTGTGGCAGGGCAATCAGGCGACGAGATGCACCCGCGCCATGGGGTGGAGCGGGTGGGTGACGAGGCTCACCTCGAACAGGTCGATATCGATCAGCTCGCGCCCGGCTTCGGATTGTCGTGCAGCGCGGGTGCGGTAACCGAAGCTGAGGCCGTCGACCTTGCCGGCTGCGAGCAGGTGGGCCGCGCGGCTGCCGGGCCGGTCGATCCTGGCGATCACCCTGAGGCCGCGGGAGTCTTCGGCGATCTGTTCGATCACGCCGATGGGCTGGTCGGGTCGGTGCTGCCAGTAAAGCGGCAAGGGCCCCTCGCGCGCGGCGAGGGAGCGGGCGAAAGCGCCGCGCCGGATCGTGTCGCGCGCGGCATCGGCGATGTCGAACACAGCGGCATAGCCGGCAAAGCGGATCGGAGTGCGAGGCGCGCTCACAGCCGATCCCACAGGCCGAAACGCACCGCAATCCCGATCAGCAGCAGCGCCAGCGCACCGCGGATCAGCCAGTCGATGAAGGCCTTCCACGCGCTGGTCTTGGCATCGCGCCAGGCCTGGAGCAATTCGCGCAGCTCGACGAGGTCGCCCTCTGCGCCCGCATCGCCGAGCCCGAGCCGTTCGAGCGCGCGGTCGGTGGCAAGGGCGCTCGCCTCCTCGATGATCGCGCGCAAGGTGACGAGCTCCGCCCCCTCCTCGCGCGCCTGTGCCATCAGACTGGCAAGAATGTCTTCGCGGCTCATGGGGCAGTCTCCTCGGGTGGGAAGCCAAGCATCTGGCGCTTTTCGGCGCGGCTCAGGAAGTCCGCGTCCGACACCTGCGACCACAGGCGCTCGCGGTCCTCGGACAGGGCGGGCACCAGATCGAGATCGATGCCCAGCGTGGCTTCGGGGAACCACGGCGCCAGACCCTCGCGCAGCGCGGCGAAGATCTTCTCGGCAAGCGGCAGCAGCGTCAGCCGCCACAGCGCGCGGTTCGCCTCGCGGTAATTGGCATAGGTGTTGTCGCCGGGCAGGCCGAGCAGCATCGGCGGCACCCCGAAAGCGAGCGCAATGTCGCGTGCTGCCGCGCTCTTGAGCGTCGCGAAGTCCATGTCGGCGGGGGTGAGCGCCATGCTCTGCCACTTGAGCCCGCCGTCGAGCAGCATCGGCCGCCCGGCATGGGCCGCGCCGGAGAATGCGATGTCGAGCTCGTGCCTGAGCCTGTCGAACTGTTCGCGCGCCAGCGTCGCTCCGTCACCGGTCTCATAGACCAGAGCTCCCGAGGGTCGCGCTGCGTTTTCGAGGAGGGACCGGTTCCAGGCCGTGGCGGCATTGTGGATCAGCACCGCCTGCCAGGCCGCCTCCAGCGCGCCTGCGCCGCAGTGATCGTCGAGCGGGTGCATCGTCCGGATCGCGATGACCTCGGGCCAGCCGTTCTCGTCCTCGACAGGCAGCCGCGTGGCGGTGCCGTCGACCCGGTAATCGTAGGCGAAAGGCCAGCCCTTGCCATCGAGCGCCACTTGCACGCGATCAGGCCGCAAGGCGAACAGCTCCACCGGCCCCCCGCTTGCGTCCTTGATGATCTGCACATAGGCATTGCCGTGCAGCAGCAGGTTCGCGCCGAGCGTTTCCACCAGAGATTGCCCGGCGCTGGTGGCGGTCACCAGCGCGGCGAGGCGCGGGTCGGAGCAGTCGAGCGGGGCCTGCCCGATCCCCTCCGCCAGCAATCGCACCGAACGCTGGGCGATGGGATTGGCGAGGAAGCCTTCCCTGATGCCGCGGTCATAATCGTAGTGGCAGGTCCCGGGCCCGGATTCGAAGGCCGGAAACCAGCCCTGCGCAAGAGCCGAGCCAAGCGGGACGCGGGTGTGCTCCCCGCCCTTGAAGGCGGAGCGGAAGATGTCGAGCAAGGGCATGGGTGTTCCTTTGTTTGGCGGTCGTCCCGCGTCCGCTAGTCGAAGCGCACCAGCCGCGGCCGGCCACTGCGGCCGAGCATCAGTTCGCTGAGTGCCCAGACCAGCGCGTCGGCGCGATCGGGGCTGCGACCGGGGCCGGCGTAGGTGCCGCCGGCGAGCATGCCGCACAGCTGATCTTCCAGATGGGCGAACATGCCGACATGGCGCACCCGTGCGGCGGCGTAGAGCGCCGCGACCGGCTCGGCCCGCGCCACCTTGCCCCGGCTGGCGTGGACCAGCCGCAGGGGCAGGGCATGATCGGCGGCGCGCAGCACGCTTTCGACCATGGCGCCGCCCTGGTTGGCTTCGGCCACCACCCGGTCAGCGTTCCAGTGCTGCGCGGTCTCGGCGACACGGCGGGCCCAGACGTCAGGTGCTGCACCGGCCACCGAGCAGTCGGCCAGCACCCGTCCGATCCCGTCCTCGCCCAGCGCGGCGACAATGATCCCGCATTCGTCGCCGCCGGTTCCGGCAGGCGGATCGACCGCGACCACGATGCGCGCATGGTCGGCAGCCGGCCGGGCCTCGCGCACCTGTTCCAGCAGGCCGCGCGTCCACAGCGCGCCTTCGATATCCTCCAGCAGATCGCCGTCGATCTCCTGCCGGGCGAGATGGCTGCCGGCATATTCGCTGGCGATCGCCGCGATGAAACGTGCGGCGAGGTTGGCGCTGTTGTCGAGCGTCGAGCCGCGCGTGATCGCGACCTCGCCGCCTTCGGTCTGTGCCACCAGCCGCCGCACCAGCGGAACCGCGCGCGGGGTGGTGGTGACGGCGATGCGCGGGTCATTCCCCAGCCTCAGGCCGAGCAGCAGGTTGTCCCAGCAGCGCGTTGCCCGTTCATGCGCCAGCGGCCACTTGCCGATCTCGTCGCACCAGGCGTGGCTGTGCTGCGGTCCGCGCAGGGTCTCGGGTTCGGCAGCGGAAAACAGCTGGGCCTGTGCGCCATTGGCGAAGCGGATGCGGTGGAGCGAGGGCTCGAAATGCGGCTTGTGCCCCGGACGGCAAATGGCGAGCAACCCGCTCTCCCCCTCGACCATCACGGCGCGCGCCTCGGCCAGCGAGGACGAGACCAGTGCGATGCGGGCCTCCGGGTTGGCATGGGCGATCAACCGAACCCACTCGGCTCCGGCGCGGGTCTTGCCGAAGCCGCGCCCGGCCATGATCATCCAGATCCGCCAGTCACCCGGCGGCGGGAGCTGTTCGGCACGGGCCTGATAGTCCCACAAGTACTTGAACCCGTTCCGCTCGTCGCGATCCATGGCCTCGCTGAGTTCGTAGCGGAGCCTGTCGCCATCCTCGCTTTCATCGGCGATCATGTCGTCATAGGGGCCGCTCATGTGCTCTTGCCTTCGGCGGCAGCCTTCTGGCGGGCGATCCGGTGCCGGATGTCCTCGATCTTGCGGTCGATCGAGGCGCGCACCTCTGCGGCGCTGACATCGCGCACATCGCTGGCCCCGCGGGCGGCGTTGTCGCGATGTGCGGCAAGCAGGCGGATGGCGTTGGCAAAGTCGAACTTGCCGTCATCGGCCGTCTTGGAATCACCGTCGCGCAGGCGCCGCACCACCTCCATTTCGAGGTGGAGATAGCCTTCGGCCAGGGCTGTCAGCCACTCGCGGGCGAATTCGGCTTCCTCGCGCCGCACCTTGTAGGCGCGGCTGGTGCTGACTCCGGCCTTTGCGGCCGAGAGCGTCACATTCGAGCTTTCGGCGAGGCAATCGAGAAAGAGGCGCCGCCAGTTGTTGTTGATGCGCCCGCATTCGCCCTGCTTGAGGCCGGGACGGATTGCGATGCGCTTGCCGGGCAGCTTGGCCATGGGGGCTCTCCTGACGCGCAAACGATAGCGGCGGCACTTCCGGTGGAGGAAGGCCGCCTGCTGGCGAATCGCTATTTTTCGACTATGCCTCTTCCTAACCAATAAGCGTGACGATGTCAAGAAGAATAACCGTATTGGTTATATGGTGGCAGGCGGGGCCGCGATCATTTTGGCGCTCTGCGTAACGAAATTGCTGCGTGGGATTGACTGGCGACCGATTCGTGCGATTTTCTGGGCGTTGCTTTCTTCAACGATTGCAGGAGGAGAGTTGATGAGCGATCGCGCGTTCCTCGCCCAGATGCAGGGCTATGGCCTGTCCACGGTCCAGATCCACTACTACATGCCCGATCACCGCAGCCTGTTGCAGCAATTCGTCATGCAGCAATACGACGTTGCCCCGCAGTTCCCCGAGCTAGATCGTTTCCTCGGCTTTTGGAGGCGCGAGATCGACGCAGTGCTCCATTCGGTGCGGGTCGCGCACAAGCACCTGATCGGCCCCCAGGAGTGGCGGGCCGTCGACGGGATCATCTCGATCCACTGAACCAAAAGGGCGGGGCGATCGCCGCCCCGCGCCGTATCTCAGATAATCCCGATCGCCTTGCCCGCACGTTCGAACATGCCGAGGATGGTCTGCACCTGTTCGGCCGTATGCTCCGCGCACAGCGAACAGCGCAGCAGGGTCATGCCTGCAGGCGTCGCCGGCGGGCGGGCGAGGTTGACGTAGAGGCCCTCCTTCAAGAGCGCCTCCCACATCATCGCGCCGCGTTCCAGATCGGGCATGATGACGGCGATGATCGCGCTCTGCGGTTCATCGGTGCCAAGCTTGAAGCCGAGATCCTTGAGGCCCTTGTGCAGGGTCCGGCTGTTCTCCCACAGATGCGCGCGCTTGTTGCTGCCGTGCATCAGCTTGCGGATCGAGGCGGCGCTCGACGCCATCACGGCAGGCGGCAGGGCGGCGGTGAAGACATAGGGGCGGCACACCA
>ERZ1066121.1133-NODE-1133-length-20850-cov-6.183698_pt1 | contig 20850 bp, 15 predicted proteins | sample MGYA00382768_ERZ1066121 | MGnify/ENA primary metagenome ERZ1066121 (study PRJEB33369, sample SAMEA5778351) | biofilm metagenome | biome: Industrial cooling water; feature: Water cooling tower basin; material: Biofilm | place: United Arab Emirates | collected... | reverse complement strand
GTCAGCGACCTGGCGGCTTCCTCGCGCCACTGCTGGCCCCACGTTTCGGCCAGCCGAGCGAGGGCTTGCTGTTGCGTGGTGAGCGCGGTTTCGTTGGCTTGTTTGAGCGCGGTCAACTGGCTGCGCTGCAACTCGCCGAGTTGGCCGACGAGCGCCACCACGTCGGTGGCGGCGCGTTGCGCGGCGGTGGCGGCTTCGCGGGTGGTGCCCAGCTCGGTGGTGTAGGTGCTGAGGCGGCCCAGCTCCGTTTTCAGCTCTTCGAGGGTCTGTCCGGCGGCAGCGGTGGGATTGGCGGTCAGTTTTGTCATTGAAAAAGGCGGGGAACGGTAAGCAAAAAATCAGGCGAAGGCCGTCACGCGGGGGGCTTTTCTGGTGGCGGGGGGGCGGTCGTCGAAGCGGTCGTTGAAGGCGCGGAGCCAGCGTCGATGTACATCAATCAGCAACAGCTCGCGCACCGAATGGCGGAGGCAGGCTCCTACTTCCGGCTCGATGGCGCCCGTGCGGGCGGCGTATTCATCGAAGAAGGTCAGCAGTTCATCATCGTTCAGGCGTTCCTGCTCGCGGTAGTAGCCGAAGCCCAGCAGCAGCTTTTCGGTGGCGGCGGCCAGGATTTTCGGGGCGGCCACCCGGCGCTCGGCTTCCAGAAACAGCAGCGTGAAGCCGTCGAGCAGCAGAATGGCGCCGTTTCTGGGGGCGCTGGATGCCATCCGCGCGCAGGCGCCGCGCAGGTGCTTCACGTTGTCGCGTATCTGACTCAGATGCAATTCTTCGGGCGGTTTTGTCATATACCCCAGATACTGCCACAGCAGCGCCCGGTCGAAATGCGCGCCGCCGCGTGTGTGTTCGGGCAGGTATTCGGCGCGGGCGTATTTGGAGTTGAAATAGAGGTCAAAAAACTCGCCCAAGTCCTCATCCGGCTGGGCGACGCCTTTTTCGCAGGCCAACGCCATTTCTTTGGTGGCGCGCTGGCGTTTGTCGGCAATTTCGCGGTAGGTGAAATCGAGCAATTCGCCCAGCAGCTTTTCGAGCAACGACTCGCCGCGCTCGCGGCGGGCGGCGTGGGCGGCTAGTTCCTGCGCTTTGGTGAGGGTGGTGTAGCGGTTGAGGTAAGCGGTGAACCTGCCGGTGTACTCCGCTTCGTCGGCAGGGAGCCGGTTGAGGTGCAGCGTCATCGTTTTGGCCCCGTAGTCAAGCGTGTAATCGGCCACCACGCCCAGCAGCGTCAGCCGGTGGACGGCTTTGAACGTATCCTGCTCGTCGCGCAGAAACTCGAAGCGAGCGATGAGGTGGCTAATTTTCTCTTGGCTCAGGTTGAGGTTACCGCCGGTGGCTTTCCAGAATTCTTTGCCCAGGTCGCTGACGAACTTCCTTCCATCCGTAGCAAATGCAGCGGCTCGCCAAATCAGCGCTTCGGGCACCTGGCCGCCAAGTTGGTGCGCCAAACGGCTCCCCTCGCCGTTCTTGAAGCCGATGACCAGCGTTGGGTGGGTTTCATCGGGCGGCGCGGCGGCTAGCGTGGGCAGGATGCCGGGGAGAGTATCTGTTACTGATTGGGCTTGCAGCCAATCTTTCAATGCCGCCCCTGACGTGCGCGCGACTTCTGGGGCGCTTTCTTCTATCTGTTCCTGTAATCGGTTCAGCAAGTCAGCCGCTAATACCGCGTCAAGCTCTTCCCCTCTGTACCGGGTGTCCACTCGCAACCGCTTCGGATTATCGAGATCAAGATACCCGAAGCTAGGCGGCTTAGTACCATCATTTTGCCACGGTGTATCGACGTAAATACGTTTCCCCGTCTGACCAGCGGGATTCTGGCCTGTCTTTACTTTCAGAGGCTGAATTTCCGTTCCCTCAAATTCTCCGATAATTGTTTCGTAAATCGCATCAAGCTGGCTGCTGGCCGGCAGAGACACCTTCGTCAGCAACTCGTTTATCATCAGCGCCTCCTTGCGGCGCCCCTTGAACGAGCGATTGAAGAACGACGCATTGATTTCCGCGTCGGCCGCGTCGAAGAGGATGTAGTTGATCGCCACGACCCGGTCGCGCCCGGCGCGCCCGGCTTCCTGCACCAGGCTTTCGATGGAGCCGGGGTAGCAGTAGTGAATCGTGAATCGCACGTTGGGCTTATCAATCCCCATCCCGAACGCCTTCGTCGCTACCAGCAGGTTGAGCTGGTTACCGATGAAGTCGCGCTGGGTCTGCATCATCTCTTCCGACTCTTTGAGCGCGTCTTTGGAGCCGAACTCGGCGCCGGCCGCCGTGAACTTGCCCGCCCGAATGCCGGGCGCCTGCCGGACCAGCGTCAACACGCTCTCGACGCCGGTGGGCACTTTGGCGCTTTTGTGGGGGCAGAAAATCAGACCCGCGTGGGCGAACTGGCTTTTGGCGTCGGGCGCGTAGAACGCCGCCGGTTCGTAGGCCTCCAGCGGCTTGGGCGGCTCCGCGTAGTCGAGCGGCTTTTCTTCGGGGGCGGCTTCGTACTGCGTTTTTTCTTCTTCGGCTTTCGCGGCGGCCTCACTTGACCAGCCGGCCAGCTCGGTGGGCACGGCGCCGAGCAGATCTTTAATCCGGCCGTGCTTGCCGCCGGCCGGCACCGGCAGCACCCGGAAGCGCAGCTCGCGGCGGCGGGTGGTGCGGGTGCGGACGATGGCGTCCTGGTCGGTCAGCACCAGCTCGCGCTGCACGTCGGCCAGCACGTCGAACGAGGCCGTGGCGGTCAGGCCGTAGAGCGGGCTTCCTTCTGATCGTGCGTTTTGCAGAACTCACGGGCTGTTTCGCCCAGGCGCAGGTATTGGGTGCGGAAGTCGTGGCCCCACTCCGAGACGCAGTGCGCTTCGTCCACCACGCAGAAGCTGAACCCCACGCGCCGGGCGCCGGCCTGGCTCATCCGCCGGAGCTGCTCGCGGAACCGCTGAATCTGCAACCGCTCCGGCGAGAGGAAGAAGAACAGCGTTTCGCCGCCCGTCAGGCGCGCCAGCCGCTGCTCGGCGGTGCTGAACACGGAGGAGTTGATGAACGAGACGGCATCAATCCAGTTCGTCAGCAGCCCCTCGTACTGATCCTGCATCAGCGACTTGATGGGGTCCACCACCAAGCTCACTCCCGGTTGCAGCAGCCCCGCCAACTGGTAGGTAAGCGACTTGCCGCCACCCGTGGGCAGCAACCCCAGCACACTCTGCCCCAGCAACCCGCGTTTCAGAATCGGGAGCTGGCCGGGCCGAAAATCAGCCTTGCGGAAGATGTCGCGCAGGAAAAACCGCAGCGCGTCGGCCGGGCCTTCGGTGGGTTGATGGATGTATTCGTCGGTGGGGTCGGGCTGGCAGACTTCCGCGTATTTGATCAGCGGCGCCGTGGCGATGCGCCGCGCCGCCCGCGGCAGCCCGCTGGTGCGGATGACAAAACGCGGGATGCCCGCCGCCACCGGCACGGGTGCCAGCAGGCGCCGCCGGGCCAGCACGGCCACATCGAGCAGCAAATCGCAATCGGAGTCGGGGCGGTACTCGGCCAGCGGCCACACCGGCAGCCCTTCGTGCAGGGCGCAGGCGGCGTATTCGGGCGTGGTGTACACCGTTACGTTCAGCGTCGGCGCCCGGCGCCCCTTACCTTCTAGCGCGAACAAGTGGGTAAGCTGGCCGGCGAAGGCCCGCGCGCCCAGGTGCCCGCCCGGCACATCGCGCTCGATGATGGTGATAGACCACGCCGGCTGGTGCCATTGCAGCAGGCCCGCCGTCACAGCTTCCAGCAGCGCCCGATGGACGCGGGCGGCCAGCACCGGCGTCAGCAGGAGTTGTTCGGCGCGGCGCCCCTCGTCGGTAGCGTGAAGCGGGTGGTCGTAGTTGAGTTGCAGCGTCTGGCAATATGGATGTTTTTCGGCTTGCTGCGTCAGGTTCAGCAGCCATTTATGCGGCGCGTCGAGTTGCTCGACGGGCAGGCGATCCGTGACCCAGCCGGCTTCCTGTGCGGCTTTCACCCGTTCACCGTCCTTCTGTCGCTGAGCATATTCCTTATGATGCGGCCCGTCCACTTCCAGCACCAGCCCGGCCGGCGCACCCGGCGCATTCGGCGCGGCATAGGGCAAAGGCAGGGCGAAATCAACGTGTTGAGCGAAGAACTGCCGGGCCGCGTCGGCTTGCAGCGCCTTAGCCACGGCGCCCTTTTCATCGGGCGTGAAGCGCAGCAGGTCGGTTAGCGGCACCTGCGGCAGCAGCGCCTGCGCCAGCCCCGGCCCGAAGCGGGTGGCCACGATGCCGTTCAGAAAACGATGTTCGGCCTGCGAGTCCAGCGGAAACGCGCGGCGCGTGATGTCGCTGAACTGCGCGGCCGTCAGGCGCGGCTCCGTGACGTGCAGCGCCCGCACGAGCAGCCGCTGAAACTCCGGCGAGACGGCACTCAGGTCGAAGCCGACCCCGCGCCGTTCGTCGTCGTAGGGCGCCGCCGCGCCCGGCCAGGCCGCCCTCAGCACGTCTTCGCTCAGGGCCAGCGGCGCACGGGTGGGCAGACCCCGGCTGGTCAGGTTGAGCGCGACGGCCAGCAGCCCGGCCAACTCGGTCTGGTCAGCATCGAAATCAGGCAGTGCGTGATCGGCGTCCAGCTCAAAGTGCGCCAGCGAGTGCAGCAGCGCGCGGGCAATTGGGGTGGCTGATTCGGTCAGGCCAGCCAGAATTTCGGGAATGCAGTAGGCGGCGTGGAACTGGGGCATTGGGCGGGACGAGATTGTTTTCTCAAAAAATGATTCCGCAAGTTGCGTCTAACGTTACAACTTCCTCTTCCTAGAATTTCAATCATTCTGGCCGAGCCAGCTACTCGACCCGGCCACGTATTTCAACGACGTCATCGGCGCGTCGGTGCCGGAAGGAGAACCGCAGAAAATTCGCTTGCGCTTCTCCCCCACCCGCGCGCCCTACGTGCTGACCAAGCCGCTGCAGCCCTCGCAGCGGGTGCTGAGGGAAACGGCCGCCGGCACCGACAGACATCCGCCTGTGCGTCGGGCTGAACCGCGAACTGACGAGCCTGCTCCTCTCTTACGGGCCGGATGTGGAGGTGCTGGCGCCTGCTGAGCTGCGGGCGCAGATGGGTGAGGCGGCGCAGACGATGGCGAGGCTGTATTAAGCGATGCCGGAGCCTGTACTGTCGTGCTGTCCGCTCTGAGGTTTTGCTACACAGATGCGCCCATCATTTACAGATTCTCCCCCAACACCCGATTCAGCACCGCGCCTGTCTCGTCCGGGTAATCCACCGGCACCACCTCTCCATCGAGCAGCCACGCCCGAACCTTGTCGAGTGCGCCCTCGCCGAGGTTTTTGATGACCGGTACGCCCATTGCGCGCAAGGCGGCGGCGTTGCACCGCTGCTCGTACTGCGAGCGCATCGGCGAGACGAGGAGCTTCTTGCCCAGAAACAGCGCCTCGGCGGGCGTCTCGAAGCCGGCGCCGCACAACACGCCTTCGCTGGCGCCGAGCGAGGCCAGAAAATCGGCCCCGCTCACGGGCCGCACCCGGATGTTGCCGTGCTGCTCGGGCGCCATAGCGTGTTTGCTGAACACCTCGAACGGAATTCGGCGGCTCAGGCGCCGCAGCGTGGCCACAAGTGTTTCGGTGGCGTAGGCGGGCAGGTACACCGTGTAATGGCCGTCGTTGCGCGGCCGGAGCGCCCGCACCTGCTGCCGGATCACGGGCGTGAAGATGCAGTCGTCGTACCGCAGAAAATGAAAGCCGTAATGCGCCGTGGCGGGCGCAAAATGCTTGAGCACGAGCCGACCGGGCACGTCGGGCTTGCGCGACTGCGGCGCGTGGCGGTTGAGCACGGCGTCCTGGTGCGAGAGCGCCACGCACGGGCGGTTCCGCAGGCGGCAGGCCCACGCGCTCACCGGCTCGAAGTCGGAGATGACGAGGTCGTAGTCCTGCACGGGCAAGGCGCGCATTTCGCGCACGAACGTGCGGCCGTGGAGTTGCGAGAGGGTTTTGGCGAAATCGATGTCGCCCTTTTTGCCGAACACGAAGCCCATTCCGGTTACGCGGTGCGCCGGTTCGTAGGGCAAGGCCATCGTGGTGGGCGGGCCGCTGAGCAACACGTCGGTATGGGCGCGTTCCTGCAAGAGCGGCACGATGTCGAGCGAGCGCGTCAGGTGGCCGTTGCCGGTGGTCTGAACGGCGTAGAGGATGCGGGGGCGGGATGTCATTGGTGGACGAAAGTAGCGGCCGGCAAGTCGGCGGCAGGCAACTGCGAAGAAGCTGTTTCAGTTAGCTGGAATGGACCGCGAACCTCCGGTTCGCGGTTCAGAGGCTAGCGCAAACAGCCTCTGAGGCGTCTGGCCGGTAAGCGCCTGGCCCCGGAGGGACTACCTAGAGCAGATATAGAGTCAATGTAAGGCATCGTGGAGACGCATCCTTGCGTCTCCGGCGGTTGTGCCACGGTGGGTGGGTACTGCTGTAGAGCGGAGACGCGAAGACGCGTCTCTACAACACGTACACCGACTCTAGAGCGAATTCAGGGTCAGTGTACGGCGTAGAGACGCATCCTTGCGTCTGCGCTGCCCGGCGCCGCTGCGTGGTTTAACCGCCGCAGACGCTTACCCGCCGCAGACGCAACGAGGCGTCGCTACGATACCGTAAATAGACCCGAAAACCGCTGTAAATCTGCTCTATTGGTAGCCAAACAACAGCAACACAATCCTTGCGACCCCGGAGGGGCTATCTATCGGTAACTCACCCCAACCGGCAGCAGGCTGCTAGATGACATACCAATAGGTAGCCCATCCGGGGCCACGCCTTCCTTCTGATACCTGTTGGCTGCCGATAGGTAGCCCCTCCGGGACCACGCGCCTACCGGCCGGACGCCCTAATGTAAACAGCCTCTTAGCGCGCCTGCGGCGCGGCTGGCATCTGGACCAGATATCCCCCACAACTCTACTCCGCTTCATTCACGCAACTCACCAAAAGACCGCATTGGCATCATTATGATAAATATAATTTACACCCGCCGTGCTCGTGCCCACTCCCGCGCGACCAATGTCTTTGCGTCCTGAAAGGGCCGGGCGAAGAACTCGGCCGGGGAGAGCGACAGGATAGCGAGCGACTCACCTTCATCGGCCAATCCGCCGCCGGCTTCGGGGTGTGCCGTCACCTCGGAATAGTACAAATGAATTTGCTCGGTGCAGAAGCCGGGCGTGGTGTAGAACGAGGCAATGTGCCGCACCTCCCCTACCTCGGCGCCCAACTCCTCGCGCAGCTCGCGGCGGAGGGCGACCTCGGGGGTTTCGCCTTCGTCGATAACGCCTGCCGGCAGCTCCACTACGGGTGCCTGAGCACCGGCCCGCCACTGTTCCACCAGCAGGTATGTGTCGGCGGCGGGGTCATAGACGAGCGCGGCCACGGCGTTGCGGCGACTGACGACTTCGAGGTGGCGCGGGGCGTCGGTGGGCGCGGGGCGTACGGTCAGGCGGCGCACACGCAGGTGGCCGGTGTAGAGGTCGGTGGTGTCGAGAACTTCCATTTGCTGACGCAGGACGATGCAGGCGATTGTGCCGCCCCAAAGAACGGACGCCTGCGCCGCCGAAACCTCCACCCGCCGGCGGCGGTTGTGCCGATGCGCCCGCCCAGCCGGGTGCCCGGCTGTCGAGGCACCGTCCTCGTCTCCGTCCGTCTGGCCTGCGCGCCACCGGTGGCCGCGCGGTGCGGCGGTCGCTGCTTGTATCGTCGCTCTGTTTTCGTTCGCCTTATTCCTGTGCGCTTATGACTCGTCCTTCTCTGGCCGTCGTGCAGGCGTTGCGCGCCACGGCCCGCCGCCTCGATACCGCCACCGGCCTCAAAGCCTATCAGTGGGGCCATATGGGTGCCTGCAACTGCGGGCACCTGGCGCAAACCGTCTGCCGCCTCGACCCGGCCGACATTCATCAACGGGCGCTTCGTACGCGGCACGGCGACTGGGACGACCAGCTCAACGATTATTGCCCACACTCGGGCCTGCCGCTCGACGACGTAATCGACCAGCTCCTTGAGCTGGGATTTTCGCGCGAGGACTTGGCGCACCTCGAGCGCCTTTCGCATCCGGCCGTGCGCGCGGCGCTCGGTCCGGCGCCGCTGCGCCACAACCACCGTCCCGATGCCGTGCGCTACCTGCGCGCGTGGGCCGATGTGCTGGAGGCCCGCCTGCTGGCGAAAGTACCCGCCGTGCCGACGGCCGTGGCGCCGCCCGCTTTGCTCGCCACCGTGTAGTGGCGGGCGGAAGGGGCGCCTTCACACCTGAATGTAGGCCGTAGAGACGCATCCTTGCGTCTCCGCTGCACGGCGCAGCCCAACCGCCATCACCTAACCGCCGGAGACGCATTCTTGCGTCTTTACCTGCAAACTGTTGGGCACAACCCTTTACATCCTCCTGGATACGCCAGGATGCGTCTCCACGATGGGGCAACCAGACGTAACGTCTGCTACAGAAAAAGAAAGGGCGCCCCGCATCACGGTCTCGTGATGCGGGGCGCCCTTTTCGGGTGGTTGCTACAGTTGCCTACCGCTACTGCGCCGCCATCGTCGGCTGGCTGGTCTGGGCGTCGCGGTAGGTTTGGGCGCGGTTGTTCCGCTTCCATTCGGCGTCAACATTAGGGTCTTTCCGCTCATCGGCGGAAGGACCGGAACAGGCCGGGGCGACAACAACCGTCAGCGCGAGCAGGGCGAGGGTCAACGTGCGTTTGAGCATCGGGGCAAAAATCGGTTTCTTAACTGAGAGCAACGAAGGCGGCGAGCGGCGCAAGGCACGACACGGGCACGACGACCAACCGCGCTTTCCTGCCGCCACAAAACTACGGCTCCGGCATCAACCAAGCACCTACCTTCTCCACAATGGACGTGGTGCGAAGATCCATCGGCCGGAAACGCGGATTTCGGTCGATGGGCTACTCCGAAGGGGTCGCTACCCTGGGCTACCCGGCGGTTACGAACGTGGCGAGCGCCGTCTCAGCGCCGCGTGTTTGTCCAAGCGGAGGCTAACACAATACACTCACAATGCTGGTACGCGGCGCCGAGACGGCGCTCGCCACGTGGCTCAACCCCCGTGGCTCAACCGCCGTGGCTCAACCGCCGTGGCTCAACCGCCGTGGCCTCCGCTTCGCTCCGGCAACCCTGGGCTTCCATTATATAACCCCTTCGGGGTACTCAACCGCATTGCTTAAGATATTCAGCTACCCCGAAGGACTTGCACCTCTGGGCCACAGCGGTTGGGCCACCCAGCGCAGCAGCAACTACCGCAGTGGCCGCCGATGCGCTTTGCAACTAGTCCAAAGGAGATGGATGCCCTAACTGCCTCACTACCGGCTCCTAAGCGTAAATCAATGGGAGCCGCTAAAACTTGCACTGCTCGGGGTAGGAAACCAGGAAGCTGGTTGCACCACTAAGACTGACGGCGTGGAAGGCTGGACCGCGAACCTCCGGTTCGCTCGCGGCTGGGCAAGGCGGTTGAGCACGTCGGGCGTGGTGCGCCCAACCGCCGCAGGCGAACCGGAGGTTCGCGGTCCAACCGATGCCGGGCGCTAAGCCAGCCTCTTGATGATCACTCGCTTTACAAGCTGGTTACATCAGGCAACTTACCGCCTACCTGAGATGAGAACGCCCACCCGATTACATCTCACGTGACGTACCTAGCGAGCCATCACGAAAGCCCGTTTTTTCCAGTAGTTAACTTTTGACTACGGAGATTTTTAAGAGGTTTCTACTTAAATTAGCACACCCTTACGGCTGCTCAACCGGCTATAACGTGGATTGAGCCGACCGCATACTGGTTCCAACGGCCCTCCAAGTGTGTAGAACGAGTGACTGATTATCTCCATCAATACAATATGATCAACTTCATAACATCTTCATAAAAAGTAGTTTATAGCTACCAAAAAACTACCCAGCACAACACAAGCACGTATCCAGCGTCCCCCCGCTCTTCTGTGGTCTATCAGGTGCGTACGTGATTGGGATCACAGCCTGCCTCTCCCGCTTCCGCTCAATGTTCCTGTTCGCAGCTTGACGCCCTCATCCGGGCTAAGTTGTCAGATGTGTGCTGCCTTACCCGCGCAGGCTTTTGCTACCCGGATGTATCGTAGTACGGCAAAACGCTTGATAAGGATGCGGCCTCGTCCGGGCGGGTTGCCAGAGAGAAACCACTGAGGAAGAGTCTATCCACGGTGCTCACTACAATTGATTGCCCTAGAAGAAGGGGGCCTCGTCGGCCGGTAGCGGCCGGTGGTCGCTGAAGGTGCCGTCGGAATAGAACACCAGGATGCGGCGGACCACTCGCTCCGGCCGAAGTACTTGTTGCACGGCCGCCGGTACGGGTGGCGAGAGAGGGGCCGGGGGGGCGGGAGCAGCGGGCGGAGCAGCCATCGGGGCCACCGGCGGCGGCGCGTACGTCGCATAAGACGCTTGTGGCTCACTCTCAGCGGCAGCGGCGTACGTGGGCGGCGCCACCGGCTCGGCGGGAGGCGCCGCCACTACCGCCGGTTGGGGTGCAGGGGGAGGAGCAATAGTGGTGGGGGCGGCAATAGGGTGCGCCGGGGCTTGCTTCTCGCGCGGCGCCCTCTCAGCGGCCGGACGAGCCTTGCTCGCGGGCGGAGTGCTGGCCGAAGCCGAGGCGCTCTCAGTAGCCGCTACCAGCATCTCGCCGCGCCCGTTGAGCAGCCAATCGACGGATACATCCGGAAACGCCGCCATAATCTTCTGCGCCGCTTCGAGGCTGGGCTTGTTGCGGCCCGACAGAATGTGGCTCACCACCGGCCGGGGCAAAGTAGTGAGGTCGGCAAACTGCGACGCGGAGAGCTGGCGGGCGGCCATCAGGGCCTTGATGCGGTCGAGCACGGCGGAAAGACCCAAGCAGAGCAGGTGATTGGGGCGTTACAAAAGTAACGAAGCTGTGCAACATGTATCGATCTCGATTGCTGGTGTTTACATCTGTAATACAACTGTAAACTACACGAAACTGATTGTTTACAGATGTTTTACAGTTGTAAACAGGCGGTTTCAACACAAAAAACCCCGCACCTCTTTCGCGGTGCGGGGTTGGCTCAGAGTTGGCCGGCCGGTTGCGGCCGGCTGGTTCGCTGCGTCAGTTGAACATTGCCTGCTCGAGGGCTTTGTCGTGGCCGTACACGTCGTCGCGGAAGTGGACGGTGCCGTCTTCGTCGGCCCACGCCGTGAAATAGACGATGAACAACGGCACGTGGTCTTTCAGGTTGATCCGCTTTTCCGCACCCGCCTCCACGGTTTCATCTATCTTCTCGGAGGTCCATTGCGGCTGGTCGCGGAGCAGGTAGAGGGCGAGCTTTTTGGGGTCTTCGATCCTGACGCAGCCGTGGCTGAACCCGCGCTCCTCTTTGTTGAAGAGCCACGCATTGGGAGTGCCGTGGAGGTACACGTCGTTTTCGTTGGGGAAGAGAAACTTCATCGGGCCGAGCGGATTCTCTTTGCCCGGCCGCTGGCGCAGCACATACTTCCAGTTCTCTTTCGTGACGTTGGCCCAATCGACCGACCCGGCCGGAATCGGCTGCGCTTTCGGGCCGAAGCCGTTGAGCACTTCCATATTCTGCCCGTCAATGAAGTTGGGGTTGCGGAGCATCGCGGGCTTGATTTCCTCCTCCACGATACTCACCGGCACCCCCCAATACGGCGCCAGCACGATGTGCTCGATCTTGTCGGAAAACACGGGCGTCGCCTTGAGTTGCTTGCCCACGATGACGCGCATCTCCATCACCTCGTGGTCGTCCTCGACGACGTGCAGCTTGTACTCCGGGATGTTGACGAGCAGATGGCGCCCGCCGAGCTTTTTCGGAATCCAGCGCCAGCGCTCCATATTGAGCACGAGTTGGTCGATGCGCGCCTCCACGGGCACGTTGAGCGCCTCCACGGTGCCCGCCCCGACGATGCCGTCCGGGTTGAGGCCGTGGCGGTCCTGGAACGCCTTGACGGCCCCGACGAGCTGCTCGTCGTAGCGGGCCTCGGGCGCCGAGGCGGGGGCCTCGGCAGGCGCCCCCCCAACGCCGGCCGTCTGCGCCGCGACGGGCCGCGCCGCCGGCTGGCCCGGCAGCAGCCGGCGACGCAGCACGGGCACGAGCACCGCGTCGGTTGCGCCCGGATCGAGCTTGCGGCCCTGGGCCGGCGTGGGCACGACGGGCCACCCACCCTGCTTCTGCAAGGCCCGGTACTGGCTCAGCGCCCGGCGCAAACGGTCATACTCCGGGTGGAGCGACCCGAACTCGTAGTAAGGATAGGTGCTTTCGCGCTCTTGCAGAATGGTTTGCAGCGCGCGCGGCAGCCGAATCTTGTTCCGTTTGACGCTCCACTCAATCGACTTATCGTCGTGGGGGTCAACCGTGCCTTTGTAGAAGTCGCCGGCGAAGGCGAAGTAGAGCGCCGACAGCGCCAGGTCGGTGCGGCGGAGCTGCTCGGGGTCGGGGTCGCCCTTCGAGGAACCCTTGGCGGCGCGCAGGGCGGCAAATTGCTTCTGCACGTCCTGCACCAGCGGGCGGTAGGTGGCCGGATCGAGGCCCTCGGCTTTGGCGTCGGCCACCTTGTCGAGGAGCTTGTCGGCTTGCGGCACCACCGCGCCGCGCCGAATCCAGCCGGGGCGCCCCTGGCGCTCGCGGTAGAACTGGAGGGCGTCGGCGCGGTGGTCTTTGAGCTGCGCCGACGCGGCAAAAAACCGTTCGACGGTGGCGCTGTCGATGGGCGGAATCCGCTCGTCGGCGGCAGAGGTGGCCGCGCCGGGGGTGTCGGCGGCTGATTTGGGCTTCGAGTCGCAGGCGGCCAGCAGTGTCAGCAGCACCAGCAGCGGCGCCCACCATGGGGCGGCACTGCGGGGGCCGGCCCACCCGGCCGCGACGGTTGCGCGAAGCAGTTTCAACATCTGGGGCAAGTTACTCACGACGGATAGAAAGTGGAGAGAAGTGGTGGTATCGAGCGCGCCGCCGGCCCCGTGCCAACCGACCCGTGGGCGCCGCCGCGCGCTCTTGCCGCCCCCAACGAAGCGCGAGCCGGTGGGGTTTGCTTCGGCAGCCGGAAAGGCGTACTTTTCGCCTGCCAACCGAGCCGGCCAACGCCCTGGCTGGGGGAACGTACACGGATGCGCGGGTGGCGGCTGATACCGGCCGATACCAGTTGATATCGTCCGGCGCTACCCGGTGCAGCCGCCCGTTGCTCCCCTACTCCGGCGACCGGCAGCCCTCCTTCTCCCATTCCTTTCTGCCCGCCCGTGGCTCATTCGTTATGTCAACCGAGTTTCTTACCAGTTCTCGCACCTCCGTCGTAATTGGTGCCTCGCCCAACCCCGCGCGGTACGCTTATGCCGCCACGCAGCGCCTGCGGCGGGCGGGCCATCAGGTGGTGGCCGTGGGGCTACGGCCGGGCCAGATTGGCGACGTAGCCATCCATACCGACCGCCCCGCCGTGCCCGACGTCGATACGGTGACGCTCTACGTCGGCCCCCAGAACCAGCCCGCCTGGACGCCCTACATCCTCGGCCTTCATCCCCGGCGTATCATCTTCAACCCCGGCACCGAAAACCCGGAGCTGGAGCGCGCCGCCCGCGCGCAGGGCATCCAGACGGAACACGCCTGTACGCTGGTGATGCTCTCGACGGGAGAGTACTAGGCGGATTTACATTTGATTAAACAGGAAAACCCGCCCGTTTACAAATGTTTTACATCTGTAAACGGGCGGGGGGTGGCTTGTAATAGCAGGCTACTGGCCCCGGAGGGGCTACCTATCGGTAGTCAGTTGCCGGTACGAAAAGACGTTGGCCCCGGAGGGGCCACCGTCTGACTTGCCGTATGCCCTGGCCGGTCTTAACTGGGAAGCCTACTCCGCCTCCAGCTCCACGAACCGGATGCCGTGGTGGGCGGCCAGCTCGGCGAGGAGTGGCTCGTAGAGGTCGGGCGTGGTCGGGATGACGACCCCCGTGCGCGTGAGCTGCCCGGCGAGCAGTCGCTCCACCACGAGCGCGACAGGCAGCCCAACGGTCTTGGCCATTGCCGTATGTACGGGGTCGTCGCCGAGTACCACGAGCGACGACGTAAGATGCCGTTCGCGCACCTCCCCTGCCGGGCGGTACGTGAACAAATGTTGCATCACCACCATATCGCGGTCGCCGGGCTGGAGCGACCACTTCTGCGTGAGGCGCTTTTCGAGAATCTGCGCCGGTGTGGCGTTGGGCAGGCCGATAGCCTCATCAGCGAGCAGCCCGGCCCACGCAATTTTCTCGATTACGTCGTGGTGCGGGCCGTCGAAGCGCAGAAACTGCGCGAGGCGCGCGGCGGTGTCGGAATGGGCGCCGACCTCCACGGGCAAGTAGCTTTCGACCCATTGGCGGTAGGTGAGATCGGCGGAGTTCTCGACGACGTACGTGTCTTCGGTCAGGCCGAGCTGCACGAGCGCGTCCCACGCCTGCGCGTAGCCGGGGCGGCGCAGCGTACCACGCAGCATCGTCGGGATGGTCTCCAGGCCGTAGGGCGCGCGGTACGAGAGCGAATCGCGGTTGGGGTAGCCCTCAAACTCGCCGTAGCCGGGCACCGAAATGGATTCGGTACGCTTGAAAAGCTGCTGATACGGCACGTAGCGGTAGGCGCCGCCCTGAATGTACTTGGCGGTGCTTTGGCCGGCCACCACCACGTTGCGCGGGTTCCAGGTGAATTTGTAGCGCCACGGGTTGGTGTCGGATTCGGGTGCCACCAGCCCGCCGCAGTACGACTTGAAGCTCGTGATTTCGCCCCCCGCCGCCCGCAGCCGGTCGATGACCTGCATCGCGGAGAGGTGGTCGAGGCCGGGGTCGAGGCCGCACTCCATCAGCAGCGGGATGCCCGCCTGCCGCGCCGACTCGTCGAGGGCGGCAATCTCGGGCGAGACGTACGAGGCCGTCACGAGCGGGCGGCGCTGGCGTACGCAGGCGCGCGCCACAGGCAGATGAAACGCCGCCGGCAGCATCGAAATCACCACGTCGGCTGCCTCGACCAGCTCCGTCAGGTTGGTCGGCTGGTTGACGTCGAACGGCACCAATGCGAGGTGCGCCGGGTGTTGTGTTTGTAGCCCGGCCAGGTGCGCGGTCGAGAGGTCGCCGATGGTGAGGTGCCACGGGCGGGCGGTGGCGTACGTCAGCAAATAAGAAATCAGCGACGCCGTGGAGCGGCCCGCGCCGAGGAGTAGAATACGGTGCATTCCGTGAAGTTGATTGGTAGGGCAAAGCTACGGCGGGCGCAAACGGGAAGGTGGGGCAATACGAGCGTAGCCGCAGAGCAGGCAAGCGGATGCTGACGCGCGTCTGCGACAGACGCGGCCACACCTAACCGTACAAAGAAACTGTTTGAGTTAGCCAGAATGGACCGCGAACCTCCGGTTCGCTCGCGGTTAGGCAAGGCGGTTAGGTATGGCGGTTATGGAATGCCCAGCACTCGCGGCCGATCCTCTGTGGGCGGGCCTTTATATGGGGCCCCTACCCCAGAGACCCGCGCTCCAGCCGCTGCCGGGCGCTAACCCAAACAGCCTCTACGCTCGGCGTGGTGAAACAAACACCACCAGTTCCCACCCCTACGTTTGCGCTCTCAAACGCCCTATGCCGCAATGACTGCCCTCCCCCACTCGCTCACCGTGGCGCGCACGGCCACCTACTACCAGCTCGGCGAGCCGACGGCGGCCACGCGCGAGCTGTGGTTCGTGCTGCACGGCTACGGGCAGTTGGCCGAGTTCTTCATCCGGCACTTCCGGGTGCTCACCCCTGACGACGCGCCGGAGCATACTGTAGTAATAGCGCCCGAAGCCCTCAACCGTTTCTACCTCGGCGATTCGTTGAGCCACGCCACGAGCCGCGTCGGGGCGACGTGGATGACGCGGGAAAAGCGAAGTCAGGAGATTACTGATTATGCAAACTATTTGAATCAGGTGTACGACCGCATCCGGCCACTGGCACCGACCGCGCGCGTGACGGTGCTCGGCTTCTCGCAGGGCACGGCCACGGCGAGCCGGTGGCTGCCGACCCTCCCCGAGCCGCCCGCCCGGCTGGTGCTCTGGGCCGGCGCCTTCCCGGAGGATATGGAGTTTGCCGCCGCCCCCGCTCTGCTCAGCGGCGCTATCGAGCTGCACACGGTGGTGGGCAATGGGGATGCCGTCGTCACGGAAGAGTCCAAAATCCGGCAGGCCCGATTTATCGAAGCGCACGGGTTGCGGCCGGTAGCGCACACCTTTCGGGGCGGGCATACGCTGGATGCGGGGGTATTGCGGGAGTTGGGGGGAGAGTAATCGAAGCCGCTCGTTCAGACAGCAGAAATATCTGCTTCCGGCATCGAAGAGCCATCACGGTTTTTCATCTGCCGCAACTCAGCTTCCCGTTTCAACAATTGACTTTCTACGGCGCTGACAAGTGGGTGAATCCGCTCCCAGAGTTCATTGATTCGAAGACATATGGCGTCGTCGCCCTGCTCTTCGAGTTTTTGCAAATCGAACGCTTCTTTTTGAAGGAAGTGCGATATAAACCGCTGGCCTTTGGGTTTGGTAGCCCCTGGCACTGAATCAAGCTGCTCGCTCAGTAGCCGCCGCACCTTCTCATCACCTGACTCTATGACGGTGCGAAATGTGAGCTTGGTTTGCTCGTCTTGTTTAGGCCAATAGAAGTCTATTTCAAACAGGAATGCCTCACGGCCACTGTAGAAGGTACCCGTGCGCGGGATGACCGGGTTGAGAGCAGGAGTCAAAAATCGAACGTACCCTTTGCCGCCTGATAGCAGCACAACGTTTTTGGTAGTCAGCACCCGGCTGAACAGTTCACCAAATGATTTTGCTCGGTCGGGCCGGTGCTCAAAGATGAAGTCCAGGACTTCGCGGTGAGTGCGGTACATTTTTTCCGCCAACACCCGTAGTTCGTCATTGCCCACGATTTCGCGCTTAATGATGGTGAGGTAGTCCGTTAGGTATTGTTGCGTCTGGGCCGGTATTCGAGAGCCGTGGATGTGCTGAATCCGGTCCAGAATCGTCACCAGATGAGCATACGAGTACTCCACGTAGTCGCTGTGGACGGCTGTATCGATGGGAGCGGCACCTGCCGGCGTCAGATACACGAACGCTGCTCGACGCTCGGGTTCGGGAAAGTGTTTCCGAATGGTCTCGCGGTAGCGACTTAACTGATTGGAATGGTCCTGCGAATCGACCTTGTTTTCGATGCACACGACCAGATCGGGGAATTCGAGTAGAATGTCGATCTGCTGCCACTCGCGGCGCACCTGCATCGCCGAGTAGTTCAGGCTTTCCACATCCAACTCGCTAATGCCGAGGGTTCGCTCATCGGCGAGCACCTGACGAAGGAAACGAGTTACAACCAGCCGCCCGAGGCCGTGGTTGCCGTTGGCGTCCAGCAGCCACGCCAGAAAATTGGAGTGCCGGATTTCGGTGCGCGTGATGCCCAGGATGTGAAAAATATTGGGCTGTTGGAGGCGTAGCGCAAGGCGGTCGAAGCCTTCATCTTCGAGCAGATTGGCGAATTGCTGTTTGTAGCGAGCCGCTTCGTTCATAGTCGGCACAAGGTACTGCGCTGACGGATTAAAGCCGCCCCATCTTCGGCCCACGATGCTCTTCACCCTCACCACCACCCACCACCCCGCCACCGACCTGGGCTACCTGCTTCACAAAAACCCCGCGTGGGTGCAGGCGGTGGAGATTGCGTATGGCAAGGCGCACGTCTTCTACCCGGAAGCGACGCCGGAACGCTGCACGGCGGCGCTGCTGCTCGACATCGACCCCGTGGCGCTCGTACGCGACACGCGCGGGCCGGCGGGCGCGGGCTTCGCGCTCGAGCAGTACGTCAACAACCGGCCGTACGCGGCGACGTCGCTGCTCGCCACGGCGATTGCCAAAGCGTTTTCGACGGCGCTGAACGGCACCAGCAAAGAGCGCCCCGAGCTGGCCGATACGCCTCTGCCCTTCGTGGCGACGCTCACGGCCGTGCCCGGCGGCGGCGAAGGCCTGCTTCGGCAACTATTCGAGCCATTGGGCTACGACGTGGACATCACCACCGAACCCCTCGACCCGACCCAGCCCGCGTGGGGCGCGAGCCGCTACCACAACCTCACGCTGCGCCACCCGGCCGTGCGCCTGCGCGACGTGCTGAGCCACGTGTACGTGCTGGTGCCCGTGCTCGACCGCGACAAGCACTACTGGATCAGCCGCGACGAAGTGGACAAGTTGCTGGCGAAGGGCGGCGACTGGCTGCCCGCGCACCCGGCGCGCGAGTTCATCGCGCGGCGCTACCTGCTCAATTTCGCGGCGCTGGTGCGCCCGGCGCTGGCCCAGCTTCTGGCCGCCGACGACGCGCCGAGCGACGACGACGCCACGACCGTGCCGGACGCGGACGGCGCCGCCGAAACGGCGGCCGAATCACCCCAAAAAATCGCCGACCCCGCCCAGCCCGCCCTCACGCTCCACTACCGGCGGCTGCGGCGGGTGGCCGAGCTGGTGGCCGCCACTGGCGCCACGCGCGTACTCGACCTGAGCTGCGGCGAGGGCAAGCTCATCAAGCTGCTGCTCGGGCACAAGCAGATCGGGCTGGTGCGCGGGATGGATTACCTCCTGCCCGACAACCTCCCGCGCCTGCGCCACCGCAACGTGCGCGGCAAGCGCAACCTCGCGCTACGCGAGTTCGCGCTCGGTCTGGAAGGATTAGAGAGATTCGTGGCCGGCGCCCCGCTGCGCGAGGTGCATCGGTGCGTATTCGGCGTGTTGGCGCTGGAATCGGAACCGCTCGACCCGCGATTGTGATGCTGCGGAACGTGGCGGGCGCCCCACCACCCGCCGGTACGACGGAGCCCCGCAGCCGCTTCCGCGGCCCCCAGACGCCGCCCGCCCCGCGCCGAGTCCCCCCTCAGTCGCTACATTCAACAATGACCGACCGCATCGCCGCCGCCCTCACCGCCCTCGAAACCCGCGCCGACATCCGCGTTCTGCTCGCCGTCGAGTCGGGGTCGCGCGCGTGGGGCTTCCCCTCGCCCGATTCCGATTACGACGTGCGTCTCGTGTACTGCCACCGCCCCGCGTGGTACCTGACCCTCGACGAAGGCCGCGACACCATCGAGCAACCCGTGGACGACCTCCTCGACCTGAGCGGCTGGGAGCTACGAAAATTTCTGCGCCTGCTGCGCGCCGGCAACGCCACGCCCGCCGAGTGGCTGCAGTCGGCCGTCATCTACCACCAAACGCCCGCCGCCGACACCCTGCGCGCGCTGCTGCCCGCCACGTTCAGCCCGCGCCCCATCTTGCATCACTACCTCGGAATGGTGCGGCGCGGCGTCGAAGAAGACCTCGCCGCCGACACGGTGCGCCTCAAACGCCTCTTCTACGCCCTGCGCGCCGGGTTGGCCGTCCGCTGGGTGCGGCGCCGCGCCACCGTCCCGCCCCTCACCCTCGCCGACCTGCGCGCCGAGCTGCCGCCCGAGCTGGCCGCCGAGGTGGACGCGCTTCTTGCTCAAAAACTCATCGCCGACGAGAAAGCCACCGTGCCGCGCCCCGCCGTCCTCACGGCTTTTCTGGCCGAAGAATACGCCGCTGGCCGCGCCGCCCAGGCCGATGCGGCGGCCTTCGGCAAGTCAGCCGGCGGCGCCGATTTGGATGCGGTGTTTCGGGAGTTGATTTACACGTTCGCGCCAGGTTCGTAGGGGCGGGCCTTGCGCCCGCCCGCGCACCACCGTGCATACGTGCGTACTTACCGTACACACGTGCGGGCGGGCACAAGGCCCGCTCCTATGGTACAGAATACGGCACAGAATGATGTCAGCTTTTACGTTCGCCACCCTTCGCGCCGCCCCCTCCCTGCTGCTGCTCGACGCGGTGAGCGGCTCGCGGGCCTACGGCACCGACCTGCCAACTTCCGACCACGACCGCAAAGGCGTTTTTGTGTTGCCGCGCGAGGCATTCTTTGGCCTCACCTACCCCCCACAGGTAGCGAACGACACGAACGACGAAGTGTACTACGAGCTGGGTCGCTGGGTGGAATTACTGCTGAAAAATAACCCGACGGCACTAGAGCTTCTCGCCTCTCCGCCGGATTGCATCCTCACGCGCTCGCCACTGCTCGACGCATTTCCGCCGAAACTGTTTCTGTCGAAAAAATGCCGCGCGGGATTCATTGAATTTGCCGCCGCGCAAATAAAAAAGGCGCGCGGGCTGAATAAAAAAATAAATCAGCCGCTGGAACCGGCGCGCAAGTCGGTGCTGGATTTTTGCTACGTGACCGTCGGCGCCGGCGCCCAGCCCCTCCCCGACTGGCTGCAGCGGCGCGGCCTGCGGCAAGAGCAACTCGGGCTGGCCAACGTGCCGCACCTCATCGACCTCTACGCGCTGTTCGTCGATTCGGCGGCCACGGGCGCACTGGGCTACCGGGGCATCATCCGCGACCCCGAAACCGCCACCGACGTGCTGCTCTCGGCCGTTCCGAAGGGCGAGGCGCCGGTGGCCTACCTGAGCTTCAACCGCAACGGCTACTCCACCTACTGCCGCGTGTACAAGGAGTACTGGGACTGGGTGCGGAAGCGCAACGCCGAACGCTACGAAAACACCCTGCGCCACGGCCGGGGCTACGACGCCAAAAACCTGATGCACGTCTTCCGGGTGCTCGAAATGGCCGAAGAAATTGCCGTGTACGGCGAGTTGCGCGTCCGCCGCCCCAACCGCGAGGCGCTGCTGACCATCCGGCGCGGCGAGTTCGCCTACGACGCCCTGCTGACGCGCGCCGACGAGCTGCTGGCCCGCGTCGATGCCGCCTTCGCTGCTTCCACCCTCCCCGAAGAGCCGGAGTGTGCTACCGCCGAGGCCGCGCTCGTGCGGGTGCGGGAGCAGCTGTACGGTTGAGCGT
>ERZ1066121.1132-NODE-1132-length-20881-cov-9.352252_pt1 | contig 20881 bp, 22 predicted proteins | sample MGYA00382768_ERZ1066121 | MGnify/ENA primary metagenome ERZ1066121 (study PRJEB33369, sample SAMEA5778351) | biofilm metagenome | biome: Industrial cooling water; feature: Water cooling tower basin; material: Biofilm | place: United Arab Emirates | collected... | reverse complement strand
CGCCACGTTGGAACGTCTTCGAGCGCGCCGCTTACGAGCGCGAGACGCAACTTCTCTCCGACAGCGAAAGGCCCAGCACATGAATATCATTCTGAAAATCGGGCGCGGCATCGGCACCTGGCGGGCAAATGCCACCGCCAAATTCAACGCCATGCCCCAAGGGCGGCAGAGCGCCATTGTCTGGGGCGCCGCATTGGCTACGGCGGCGATCGTTTCGATCGCAATCCCCGATCCTGCTTACGCGCAAAATCTGGAGAGTTTCGCGAGCAAGGTGCGGGCGCTGCTGTCATCGACCCTACTCCGCACCCTTGCGGTGATCGCGGTCATCGTGACCGGCCTACTCTGGTTTACCGGCCGGGCCTCGACTGCGGTGCTGGTCACGGTCATTATCGGGATCGCCATCGTCTTTTCGGCAGATGCCATCGTCGGCGCGATAGCGGGATAGTGCCGTGACAGACGACATAGAACCTCCGACGAAGAACACGCTGTTCCTTGCGGTGACGCGCCCGGCGCTTTGGGCAGGCATCCCGATCGAGGCAGCGGTGTTACTGCTCATTTCGAGCGCGTCGGTGCTGATCTGGAGCAATAGCCCGCTCTATACAGCGCTCGTCGTAGCCTTCGGCTATTCGATCTCGCGGCTGATCGTCCGCCACGATGTCAACGCCTTCAGGCTGTTGTTTTTGTGGGGGCGGACCAAGCAAGGGAACCGCAACCGTGCGTTCTGGGGCGGCAGCAGCTATTCGCCGCTACCGCTGGCGGGCCTGCGCCGCAAAACCTTCGGGCGTCATGGCTAGGGCGCTTGCCTCGACCAACGCGGTGCCGCTCAAGGTCGCGCAGCGCGAGGCGGACCCGGCCAGGTTTCTGCCCTACGCGCGGCATGTAAACAACGACATGGTGGCGCTCGACTCCGGCGACATCATGCTGACTTTCGAGCTGCAAGGCCGCGCCTTCGAGACCGCCGATGTGCGCGACCTCAACGACTGGCACACCAAGCTCAATGGCCTCCTCCGCAACCTCCACGACGAGCGCCTGTCCATTTGGACCCATCTGATCCGCCTACGCGTCGATCAATATCCCGGCGGCACATTTAAGTCGGTGTTCGCCGCCGATCTCGACCGCGCCTATTTCGGGCGGATTAATCGCGAGCGGATGTTCATCAACCGCTTCTTTGTGACCTTGGTGATCCGTCCTGCTGCGACCAGTGGCGACAAAATCATACAGCTGTTCAAGCGCCGCGTCTCGAAGGACGCGCAACGCGGGCCGACGACCGACGAGGCTTTGGTCGAATTGCTCGACGACAAGGCACGCGATTTCGAGAAGCTTATGGCGCGCTGCGAACCGCGCCGCTGCGCCATCTACGAACATCGCGGGCTGATGTTCTCCGAAACGATGGAAGTGGCCGACATGGTGATGACGGGCCGCCATCGTCGCGTCCCCGTCGTGCGCGGTCATCTCGGCGGCGCGCTCTATCGCTCACGCACGATCTTCGGTGCGGAAACGATCGAAGTGCGCGATGCCGACGCCTCCGCGTTCGGCGGGATCTTCGGCATTCGCGAATATCCCGCACAGACCACGCCACGCCAGTTCGAGGCGCTGCTGTCGGTCGATTTCGGGTTCGTGCTGACGCAGAGCTTCACCTTCCTCGGGCGCGCGGCGGCGACTGAGAAGTTCCGGTTGCGCATGACGCAGATGGAGAATGCCGGCGACCGCGCGGTCAGCCAGGCCGATGCACTGATCGATGCGGCGGACGATCTCATGTCGAACCGCTTTGTGCTGGGCGACCACCATTTTACGCTCGCCGTCTATGCGGACAGCATGAAGGGCCTGCGCGATCATATGTCGGTCGCAAGGGCGGCGCTTGCCGATACGGGCATGGTCGCGGCGCGCGAAGGCGCGGCGCTCGAAGCGGCCTATTGGTCGCAACTCGTTGGCAATTTCGCGTGGCGTGCAAGGCCCGCGCCGATCACGTCGCTCAATTTCGCGGCCTTTTCACCATTCCACACCTTCCCGGCCGGCAGCGCAAGCGGCAATCATTGGGGCGATGCAATCGCCTTGCTCAAGACCAACGCCCGCAGCCCCTATTTCTTCAACTTTCACAAAGGCGATCTCGGCCATACGCTCATCATCGGCCCGTCGGGCGGCGGCAAGACGGTGCTCCTCAACTTTCTCATGGCGCAAAGCGAGAAGACCGGCGCGCGGCAAATCTTCATCGACAAGGATCGCGGGGCGCAAATCTTCGTCCAAGCCAGCGGCGGCACTTACCTTGCCCTCCGCAACGGCGTCCCCACCGGCTTTTCGCCGTTGAAGGCGCTTGCGGACAAAGCCGAAGACAAGACGTTCCTGTCGCTGTTCATCCGCCAGCTCGTCCGCGCCGACGGCAAGCCGATCTCGGTCCAGGAGGAGCGGCGGATCGAGGACGGCATCACCGCCGTGATGAAGCTCGACGTCGCCGATCGCTCATTGAGCGCGCTGCGCTCGATGCTCGGCATGAAGGACGCGGGCGGGGTCGGCGCACGGCTCGAGAAGTGGACCGAAGGCGGCTCGCTGGGCTGGGTCTTCGACAATCCGGCGGACTCGATGACGCTCGACGCCCGGTTCGTCGGCTTCGACATGACCGATTTTCTCGACAATGCCGATATTCGCACCCCGGTCATGCTCTATCTGTTTCACCGGATTGATCGGCTGCTGACCGGTGAGCGGATGATAATCTGTATCGACGAGTTCTGGAAGGCGCTCGGCGACGAGGCGTTTCGCCGCTTTGCCCAGGACGGCCTCAAGACCTATCGCAAGCGCAATGCGGTGCTGGTGTTCGCGACCCAATCTCCCGCCGACGCGCTCAAGAGCGACATCAGCCACTCGATCCTCGAACAGGTCGCCACCAAGATCATGCTCCCCAACCCGTTCGGAGCGCGCCGCGATTATGTCGATGGCTTCGCGCTGTCCGAAGCCGAATACAAGCTCGTGCGCGAGGAACTTGCGCCTGAAAGCCACAAGTTTCTAGTCAAGCAGGGTCATGACAGCGTGGTGGTCGAGCTTGATCTCGTCGGCCTCGATGATGAACTGGCGGTTCTGTCGGGCCGTGCGGAAACCACCGCTGTTGCCGACGAAGTGATTGCCGAGGTGGGAAGCGATCCCGCCGTCTGGCTCCCCCTCTTCCACAAACGGAGGCGTCCAAGCTGAAATAAAAGGAAAGGACAAGTCGATGAAAAATATGACCAAAGCATTTTGCGCAACATTGCTGTTCGCAGCCCCGATGCCCGCACTCGCACAAGGGATCGCGGTTCATGACAGCGCCAACCTGATCCAGCAGATCAACGCGGTCCGGCAGGCAATTCAGGTTGTGGCGCAGGGTAAGCAGCAGATCGCCGAAGCGCAGAAGCTCTATCAGGATTTGAACAAACTCACCGACATTCCGCAATTGGCGCAGCAGCTCAAGTCCGACGCATTGCGCCAACTCGACATATCGGGCGGCTCGCTCGAAGGTTTCGGCACTGGCAATCTCGATGTCGTCGGCGCAGGGCGCGCCAAGGCCGATGCCGTCTATCGCGACCTGCTCAAGCAATTGGGCCTTGCCGGTTCGGAACAGTCCCGCGCCGCCTATGACCTCAACGCCCGCAACATCGGCATCAACGCCGGCCTCGCCGAAAATATGGGTGCCGCCGCCACATCGCGGGCGGAAGGACTCGACCAGTTGCGTAGCCGCTTGAGCAGCGCGGTGACAGCGAAAGAAGTGGCCGATCTGACCGCACGGCTTCAACTCGAATCCGCCGCGATGCAGAACGACCAGCTACGCTTGCAGGCCATTGCGTTGCAGCAGCAGGCGCAGGAACGCCAGCGCGCGGCGGCAGGGCAAGCCGCGCTCGCCCAAAAGCTCGATGAAGCAAGCCGCTATTACAAGGGTCAATAAGTTGCGGTCGGCGATCTTTTGCACGGCGTTGCTGTTGGCGGGGTGTGGCAGTTTCACACCCCAGGCCGACATGCCAGCCCAGACTTGGCGATATTATGTCGCCAATCCGGGCGAAATCGAGCCGATGCAGAAGATTTGCCGCGAATGGGCAGGTTCAAATGCCCCTTCTGACACGCAACCCGCCGTCATCACTTCTAACTGCCGCGCGGCGGCGTTCGCCAAATCGCAAATCGCCATGAAACCCAAGGATTGAGCCACGAACATGGATTTCAGCGATCATGTTTTCACTACGATGTTCGAGGCGCTCAACAATGCGCTGGCGGGCATTGTCGGGAAATATGCAGCCGTGATCGGCATCGTTTCCCCGGCACTGCGTATCGGGATCGTGATCTATATCTCACTGCTCGGCTACGCGATCATGCGCGGCGCGGTGCAATACCCCTTCCGTGAATATGCCTATCGCGGCTGCCAGCTCGCATTTCTCTATTTCGCCGTAACCTCGCTCTACGGAAGCCAGATCGGCATGTTTGCGCTGGGCGGTCTCCCCGGCCAGTTCGCCAGCGCGCTAGGCGGCTCTGATGTCGGCGGTCTCGGCGGGTATTATGACAAGCTCGCAGGCACCGGCTTCGAGACTGCGAACACTATGCGGAAGATCGCCGCCGACTATCAGCAAACCCAGGGCACGATCCCTGACATCGGCTATGCGGTCTTTTCCGGCTTCCTCGTGGTGATGGTGATTATCGCCACCCTGCTCTGCGCCGCCATCGGCTTTGTGATCAGCGCCTTTGGGCTGTTCGCACTCGCCCTGCTGTCGGTCGTCGGGCCGCTGTTCGTGGCGGGGCTGCTGTTCGAATCGACGCGCGGCTACTTTTTTGCCTGGCTGGGCGCCTGCATCAACTATCTGATGCTGATCGTGTTTGCGCTCGTGCTGACGCTGTTCCTGACGCAAACCGGCGATGCCGTCATCGCCACGATCTCCGAAAACGATGAAATCGGCATGGCCGCGATCAAGGCGCTGGCCTTCTACGCACTCGGCTTCTTCTTTTTCTTGCAGATTCCGATGCTCGCCGCCTCGCTTGGCGGCGGCGGGCCTGCGCTCGCCAATCAATTTGCATCGGCGATCGCGGCGGCGGGCGGCTTTGTCGCCGGGCGCGGCGCAACTGCAACACAGGCAACCAGCCGCGCCATCGAGCGCGGTTTTGCGCGCGGCATCGCCCGGATGCGGACGTCAGGCTCGGTCAGCCGTGGGACACAATGACAGGGAGTAAGTCATGGGTAAGCGTATTCTGAGTATGGCGATTGCATTGGCGTTGATCGCGCCGGGCTATGCGGCAAACGCAGCACCAAAATCGCCAAAGCTGGCAAAATGCGACGGCAAACAGCGTCGCCCGGCCAATCCCTATGGTTCGATACTGCCGAGTGTCGATCCGCTCAACGGAACGTCAACGCCAGCAGCACCGGCACAAGGCCAGGAGCAGGGGCGCAGAGGCGTCGAGGTCTTCCCCGAGAAAAACCCGGCTGCACCAAAGTCCGAAAAGCCGAATGGCAGGCCCGATGACAAGGTGCCGCCAATCAGCAGCCTCAATCCGCAAATCTCCAACCAGAGCTGCTAAGCATCATGGCTGGCGGCGTCACCGACAAGAACGATCTCAAAGCCTATTTTGCGGAAGCCGCAAGCTGGGACCATGATCGTTTCATCGCGGCCAATCGCTCGAAACGGCTCGCATGGATGGTCGCAGGGGTAGCGAGTGCGCTGGCGATAACCGGGGTTGTAGCGGTTGCCATGCTGACCCCGCTCAAGACCGTCGCACCCTATGTCATCACCGTCGATAAGGCGACCGGCGCGAGTGAAATTACCTCCCCGATGTCGGGCGACCGGCAAATCACCTATAATGAGGCGGTCGCCAAATATTTCCTCGCCGATTACGTCCGCAACCGCGAGGGCTGGATACCGCAGGCGCGCCAAGAGTTTTTCGAGGGCGTGCTGGCAATGTCGTCGCGCGACGAACAGGCGCGCTGGACCGCGTTCTACAGCAAGGACAATCCGAAGTCCCCGCAATCGACCTTCACCGATCTCGATACGGTGTTCGTCGCGGTCAAGTCGGTGACGTTCGTATCTCCCAAGGTCGCACAGGTTCGTTTCACCAAGTCGCTCCAGCGCGGCTCGACCGTGACCGATACTCCGGCGATCGCGACCATCACCTACGACACCACCGATACCCCCACCACCGAACAGCAGCGGTTCAAGAACCCGCTCGGACTGGAGGTGCAAACCTACCGCGCCGATCTGGAGGTGACGCAATGATCCGAGCGAGCCATCTCACGGCGATCGCGCTCTTTATGAGCGGCCAACCGGCGCTGTCGAACGAAACGCCTAGGCCGACCGCGCAAGACAATCGCATCCGCGAGGCGATCTACAACGACAAAGAGGTCTTCCGCATCGTCGGCGTCTTCCGCTCGGCAACGCAGATCGTGTTTTCGCCCGGCGAGCGCGTCGAGCATGTCGCACTTGGCGACACGGTTTCATGGGAAGTCGCCCCGGCCGACAATTCGCTGTTCATCAAACCGCGCGAGCTGGCAGGCTCAACCAACCTCATCGTCATCACGCAATCGGATACAGGCAGCCGCACCTATACGTTCGAGCTTTCGGCGCGACGCGGCGCCATCGGCCCACGCGCTGCCGATACCTTCTTCAAGGTCGTCTTCCGCTATCCGCGCGAGGAAGCAGCCGCTGCCCAAGCGGCCGCGACGCAGGCCTCCTATGAGAAAGCCGTCGCCTTGCAGTCGGGTGCGATCCGTTCGGCGCTCGATCTTGCGGTCCTCGAAGGCAAGCGGAACCTGAACTATACGGTGCAAGGCTCGTCAGCGATCCAGCCGTCCGAAATCACTGACAACGGCCAATTCACTGCGTTGCGCTTCCCTAACCAACGCGAACTACCCGCATTCTTCGCGGTCAACCCCGATGGCAGCGAGAGCATCGTTCCCTTCGATGTCCGCGACGAATTTGTCGTGATCCACGGCGTGTTTGCCCAGCTTCGCTTGCGACGCGGCAAGGAAGTGCTGTGCGTGTTCAACGAAGCCCCGGATTTTTACGGGCGCGACCCGAAGACAGGCACGGCATCGAGTGTGGTCGAACGCACTTCGGGTCAAGGTAGTGGGGAGAATAGATGATGGCCGACATTCCGATGGGCGATCGCGCTACAGTCGATCAAACCCCTGATCCCGAAGACATCGACCGCGCTCCTGCCACCGAGCGCGCCAGCAAGATGCCGTCGATGCCCGGCACGACGATGGACCCGAAGAAGATGATCGGCTTCGCCGCTGCCGCAGGCGCGATCATGTTCACGGTGTTGGCGCTTGGAACGGGTCTGACCGGCAACTCGACGCTTCCACCGCCGAAGCCCAAACCTGCGCTCGAACCCGCGCAATATGATCCGGCAACCGTCATCGCACCAACGCTGGCGGGTGCAGCAACCGATCCCAACGCGCCGATTGCCGTTGGCGAACCAGTCGTTCCTGCGATCGGTGCCGGACCTGCGCCTCCGCCTGCCGCGCAGCAGGCTCGCCAGCCGTCGCAAGCCGAAGTGCTTCGCGAAGCCGCACGGCGGTCTTCGCTGATTGCCTATGGCGGCGAACGCGACAGCGGCAGCGCGGGTATTCGCACCAGCGGTTATGGCGAACCGGTTGCCGGACGCCAGCCTTTAGCTCCAGCCACCAACCTCGACAATTTGCGCCAGGCGTCGGTAATCGGACAGGCGCAAGCCCGGTCACTTCCCGACCGCAATTTCTTGATTACGGCGGGGAGTTTCATCCCCTGCGTGTTGCAATCGGCGATGGATTCAAGCCAGCCCGGCTATGTGAGCTGCATCGTCCCGCGCAACGTCTATTCGGACAATGGCCGAGTGGTGCTGATGGAAAAAGGCACCAAGATAGTTGGCGAGTATCAGGGCGGTCTTGATCGCGGCCAATACCGGCTGTTCGTGCTGTGGACACGCGCCGTGACCCCGCGCGGGATCGCAATAGATGTGGCGTCGCCTGCAACCGATGCGCTGGGACGTGGCGGGATGGACGGGCGCGTCAACAATTTCTTCTGGCAGCGTTTCGGCACCGCGCTGCTGTTCAGTCTGGTCGAAGACGCGGCAACCGTGGGCGCGGAAGCTGTCGGCAACAGCGCCTCCAATACCACCCGCGTCCCCTCCGACGCGGCTTCGACGATTTTGCAGCAAAATGGCCAGATCAAACCCGTGCTGCGGAAAAACCAAGGCGAGGATGTCGGCATCACCGTGGCGCAGGATTTCGACTTCTCGACCGTTTACGGCCTCAGCCTCAAATAATGGCGGCTCCGGGAAAGAATACTGCGGTCCTCGATAGCGTCACTGCGCCCTTACGCAAATATCTCGATGACGAGCGCGTCACCGAACTCGTCATCAACCAGCCCGGTGAAGTCGGTATTGAGCGACGTGGAGGGTGGACATGGGAGAGCGAACCCAGCCTCGATTTCAAGAATCTGATGGCGTTGGCAACGGCTGCGGCGGCGTTCACCGCCCAGGACATCACCCGCGAAAACCCCATTGTCTCCACCATCTTCCCGACCGGCGAGCGCGTGCAAATCATCGTGCCGCCTGTCGTCCCCGATGAAACCGTGTCGATTACCGTCCGCAAGCCCTCGACCGTCACGATGACGCTGGCCGATTTTGAGGCGACCGGGTTGTTCAAGGAAACGCGCATCGCCGAAAAGCAGGTAACGGCCGAGGAACTGGACTTGCTCGCGCTGCTCAAGGCGGGCCGTCACGTCGAGTTTTTCGACCGCGCGGTGAAAGCACGGCTCAACATCCTGATCTCGGGCGCCACCGGCTCGGGCAAGACCACGCTGTCCAAGGGACTGATCCAGCTCATCCCGCCCGAAGAGCGGCTGCTGACGATCGAGGACACGCGCGAGCTGATCGTTCCGCACAAAAATGTCGTCCACATGCTCTATGCCAAGGATGGCCAAGGGACTGCGAACGTGACGGCAAAGCATTTGCTCGAAAGCGCGCTCAGGATGCGGCCCGATCGCATCTTGCTCCAGGAGCTGCGCGACGGCACGGCTTTCTTCTATCTGCGGAACGTCAATTCAGGGCATCCCGGCTCGATCACGACCATTCACGCGGACTCGGCAGAACTGGCGTTCGAGCAACTGACCCTGCTGGTCAAGGAAAGCGAAGGCGGCTCCGATCTGGCGCGCGGCGATATTCGCGCGCTGCTCAAGATGCTCGTCGATGTCGTTGTCCAGACCAAGAAAACCGATGGCGAGTTTCGCGTTACGGAGATCTATTATGACCCGGCAAGCAGGCACCTCGCCTGACGGCGGGGTGGCAAGATATTTGATCGCCATACCGCTTGGGAGCCTGATTGCGATCGCCATTGCCAGCATGATCGGATGGGTGGTGCTGGGGCTTCCAATAGCGGCCTATGACCCGCTCAAAATGCCGCAGTTCGTCTGGTATTATCGCGGCGATCCGCGCGTGGTGAAGGCGATGGCGGGCGGCCTAGTGGGCGGGCTCACCCTGCTTGCCGGGCTGATCTATGCGCTGTGGGCGCGCGGCGCGCCGCTGCACGGGGCGGCGCGGTTTGCCAATGAACGCGAACTCAAACGGCATGGTTTCCGTTCGGCGTCGGGCATCGTCGTTGGGCGCAGGGGTCGGCGCTTCCTGACTTTTGGCGGGAGCGAGCATGTGTTGGTCGAAGCACCAACCCGCTCGGGCAAAGGCACCGGCGTCGTCATCCCCAATCTGCTGACATGGCAAGGCTCGGTTGTCGTTCTCGACGTCAAGCGCGAGAATTTCGACGCCAGCGCGGGCTTCCGCGCGCACTACGGTCAGCAGGTCTTCCTATTCAACCCGACCGACCGGCAAGCGCGCACCGCGCGCTACAACCCGCTCGCCTATATCGACCGCAGCGATCCCGATGACGTGATCATCGAGCTGCAAAAGATCGCGACGATGCTGTTCGTCGCGCCCGAACGCGGTGAAGCCTTTTGGGCGAACGGCGCGCGCACCGGCTTTTCCGGTGTCGGGGCCTGGCTCGCGGAAACCAGCGGCGAACCGCTGACGATGGGTGCGATCTACCGCTATTTGTCCGAAGGCGATGCGCGCAGCTTCTTCAAAAAGGAACTCGCCAATCCCGGACTCAACCTCTCGACCGGGTGCCGGACGGCGCTTAGCGACTTTGCCGGTGGCTCTGACAACAGCTTTGCCGACATCAAGAAGACCATCACCAATGTCCTCGGCTTGTGGCTCAATCCGTTGGTCGATGCGGCAACGTCCGCAAGCGATTTTGACCTGCGGGATTTGCGAAAACGGCACATCTCGATCTACCTCGGGGTGTCGCCTGACGAACTCGACCGCATCGCGCCGCTCTATAATCTGCTTTTCCAGCAGCTCATCGACCTGAATGTGCGGGAATTGCCCGACGACACTACGCCGGTTCCGGTGTTGGTCATCCTTGACGAATTTGCCCGGCTCGGCCGCGCCTCAGTCATTGCCAGCGCCTTTTCCTATGTCGCGGGCTACGGCATCCGCCTGCTCCCGGTGATCCAGTCACGTTCGCAATTGCGCGGGGTTTACGGCGAGCATGTCGCCGACGAAATCGTCGCCAATTGCGGCGTCGAAGTCGCCTTCACACCCAAGGAACTGCGCGTCGCCAATGAGCTGTCGGATCGCATAGGCTATGTCGGACAGGAAAGTGTCACCCGCTCGCTGACGATCAACGGACTGCTCGCCAACCGCTCGAAATCCATATCGGAACAGCGCCGTGCGTTGGTGCTGCCGCAAGAATTGATGCAATTTCCAGCCGACAGGCTGATCCTGCTGCGCGGCGGAATCCCGCCGATCATCGGCACCAAGATTTTCTATTTCAAGAGTCGCTTTTTCAAGAAACGGGCCTTTCCGCCTCCAGTGGTGTTCGCGCCCGAAAAGCCAGTCCGGGTAACACTTGCTCCCGCACCGTTTCGCGACATGACCCCCGAAGAACTGGAAGGAAACCCAGCGCACCCGTTAAAACCGGAAGACATCCGCATCGAAGATTATCCGAGCTTCGATCCCGATCTGGTGAGTCTGGATCGCCACGGCAATGCAAGTTTAATCATAGAGGAAGGCGATGAACATGGCTGATGAACTTGAGGGAAACACGCCTTCAGGGCGCAGCCGCCCCATCAATCAAGAGCGCGCGAAGCCCAAGTCGGCCACGCCTAAGTCCACAACTACAAAGTCAAAGCGCAAATCCGAAGCGCCCACAATCACCGACGACCTCACCGGCAAATTTCTGCGCGTCGGCAACAAGCTCTACCGCACCTCGGACGATAAAACCCCGATTGTGCGGATTGCCGGTGACCGGCTCAAAACCAGCAATATCGACGCCCTTCCTGACATCATACGGATTGCGAAGGCGAATGGCTGGACATCGATCAAGGTGGGCGGGGGCGACAAGTTCAAAAAGGCAGCATATCTCGCTGCCGCCTCGCAAGGGCTGGCCGTCGAGAATTACAGCCCAGCCAAATTGGTCCAGGCCGAAGCTGACCGTCTCCGCGAGAGGATAGCTGAACGGGAGAAACGCCGCGAAGGTAGGAAGACCGGCGCGAAGACCCCGCAGACCGAAGACGAACTGAGTAAGCTCAAAGCCCTGTCAGAACGATTCCTGAGTCAGTCCCACGCCGAAAACGCGCGCGATCCAGACTTGCGCCGCGCGCAAAGTCTGGTTGCCCAGACCATCTCGATCACCCGCGCGAAATATCCCGACGATCCGATCAAGGCGTCAAAGGAGGTCGAGGCCAGACGCCAAGAGGTCGCCATCCGCATTGCCAAGGGCGAGAAAATCGCCGTGGTTCAAGTGCGGAACCAGCAGGCCCAAAGGGCGCGCGACATCACACAGGAGCAGGTTTTGCAACGCGATGGACGATCACGATAGCAGCGAGTGCAATAATTTGGCATTGTTCAGATGCGGATTCCGAGGCGCGGTGCCAAGAAAGTCAGCGCCGTGTAAAGCAGCATTGTTAGCGCACATCCAACTACAAGCGCAGGCCAAAATCCTACTCCGCGCTTGAGCAGCAACGGAATGAACAGGAACATCGGCAGGCTTGGCAGCACATACCAGAAGGTTGCCGCAGAATGGTCTGCCATGCGTGCAACATCCTGTGTGTCGCGCCATAGCCAGATCATGCCAAGCACCGAAATCAGGGGCAATGAGGCGATCAGCGCGCCAGTGCCGGGATTGCGCCGCGCGGTTTCCGAGACGATTACGATGATTATCGCGGAGACGACCGCCTTGGTAACGAGATAAAGCATCAGACTTTGGCCTTTCCGCGCGGCGCGAGGGTTTCGATGATTTTACAGTCGGCAACCGTGCCGTGGCGACAGGAGCCGATCACTCGGTCGAGTTCGCTGCGGAGAGAGGTCAGATCAACGATCTTCCGGTCGATTTCATCCAGATGAAGGCGGGCAACACTGTCCACTGCCTCACAGGATTGCGCCTTGTCGTCGGAAAGCGCGAGCAGCTCGCGCACAGATTCGAGCGTGAAGCCGAGGTCACGCGCCCTGCGGATGAACGAAAGGCGGGCAAGATGCTCGGTTCCATAGGCACGGTAATTGGCCGCCGTCCGCGCAGGCGGGCGGAGTAATCCGATTTTTTCGTAATAGCGGACGGTCTCGACGTTGGTCGCGGTCGCGCTTGCCAGTTCGCCTATTTTCATCGCCTCACCCTGTAGTATTTACAGGGTGAGATTAGGAAGCGGATCGCCGATTTGTCGAGAAGGAAATTTTCAGTCCCTAACTCCGGATTGACACCCGCACAGTCTTAGAATCGCAGCGACGCACCGACCTGCACAAGTCGCGGACTGCCCGGCAATATCCCACGGATCAGATCGACGATATAGGTCTTGTCCGCGACATTCTTGACCGTGCCGAACAGGGTAAGCTGATCGGCGACATCCCAGTTCAGCGCCAAGTTCCAGATACCGTAAGCCGGAATGCGGCCCCGCTGGCCATTGGCGGTAATTGCGACGGTATTGATGTTGTCGCCGAATTGCGACCCGATGTAGACATATTCCGCCTCGGCGCGAACCGGCCCGGCAGCAACGCCCAGCATGGCGGTGACCGTATGTTCGGGCGCATAGGGCAGACGTCGCCCTCGCACATTCACTTCGCCTGCATCACATGGCGCGATAGCGGGCGAACCGGCCAGAAGCTCGCACCGGTCGGCAGCAAATTTGGCATCGGCAAGCCATGTCCAGGCGATGCGCCCGGTCAGCGCCCAGCCTTCGGTCAGGCCAGCCGTGCGTGTGTCGCCGGTCGCCAGCAATTCGAGTCCTTGATGCAGGCTCTTGCCCGCATTCACTGCACCTGCGGGATTGCCCGCCGCGATGCTGCCGGGAATGACCTGATTGGAAAAATCGAGCCGGAACAAGGTGCTTTCGATGCCGAATCCTGCGGTCGGCTGGGCGCGAAAACCCAGTTCGTAGTTCCAGCTTTTTTCGGCCTCAAGGTCGAGCGTCCCGCCAGCGGCAGTAACGATGTCGGCAACGCCCGGTGGTGAAAAGCCGCGATGGACGCCGCCGAACACCGTTATCTGGTCTGAAGGCCGCCATGTGATTCCGATCCCGGGGATGACTTCGGTGACGGAGGTTTTGCCCTGAATTGCGGTCAGCCGCTCGTTGCGGCGATAGTTGATATTCTCGACCCTGATCCCCGGCGTGACGGAAAGTTTGCCCAAATCGACCGTCGCTTGCACAAATCCCGAATAGGCGTTGATCTCACGAAAGCTCGACTCCCTGATCCCGGCATTGGGGCCGGTTCCCGGCGTCCGCCCGGTTGGCGTATCCGCATTGAACTGGCGGCGATCCTGCGTTTCGCGCTGGACGCGCACGCCTGCGTCGATCCGGCCCCAGCTTGGCGTCCATGCAAGGCGCGGTTCCAGACCATAAACATTGTAGGTCCGAAGCCGCCCCTCGGTGCCGCAGCCGGTGGACAGATTGGGCATAGTCGGCACGCCGTTGGGAAGGATGATCGGCGCACCGCAAGCCGGGTCGCTCGAATCGCTGGGGCGCTGCGATGAATTGGAGGACTGACGCCACCAGTTGCGGTCGAAATAGCTGTAAAAGGCCGTGGTCTTGAGCGTCAATTCCTTGGCCACACTCCAGTCGTGCGTTGCCGACAGCCCGTAGCGCCGCGTGTTGAAGCGGTCGTTGACGAACGGGTTGTAGCGCGGATCGAAACGGTATTCGGCAAGCGTCAGCCCACTATAGGTCTGGCGACTGTTTTCGTCATACATGCTGGCGCGCAGGGTAAGCTGATGCCCGACGCCAAGCTGCTGTTCCAGCTTGAGATTGAGGTCGGTCAGCGCGCTGTAGAGATTGTCGCGCGATCCGTCGCTGGCCTTTCGGGTTACGCTGACATTCACGCCCGTATCGGAACCGAGCGGGCCGCCGACGCTTCCCATAACATCGTAAAAGTCGCGATTGCCGACCGAGGCCCTGACGCTCCCCGCAAAGGTTTCGGGAACCGGAGGAGTGACATAGTTGATGACCGCGCCCACCGTGTGCGGGCCATAAAGAATCTGGCCGGAGCCTTTCAACACTTCGATTGCGGCAAAGCGGTCAATCGGCGGATGATAATAAGAGGCATTGTCGCCATAGGGGCCATAGGTGAGCGGGATGCCATCTTCGAGCAGCAGGATTTTGGTCGAGCGTGTTGGATTGAGGCCGCGAACGCCGATATTGGGGCGGAGCCCGATGCCTTCTTCGTCGCGCACGATAAGCCCCGGAACCTTGCGGAGCGCTTCGTTGATGTTGAACACACGGGCATTCTCAAGCTCGGTTTGGCTGAGCAGGGCGGTTGCGCCAGCAGCGGGATCTTCGGTGCGCTCGGCAACGACAAGGATATGATCGGGATCATTGGCAGTCTCGTCGCCAGCAACTGCGATCTGCGGCATCAACATACCCAATGGTAGTGCGAGCGCCCTCGCCAAAGGCAGCCCGTGCGCTGCTGACTGCTTGAAAAAATTGGACGCCATAGTTCCCCCGATTCGATTGCTTGCTGCTGCGAGTATTCGGCGTAGCTTCTTATTGCAAGCGATTTGCATTAGCTTAATCGTATTTTTTGTGGGCCGTCGATGAAGAGGTTTAGATGAGATGAAAAATCGATAGCCGAAAATATCCGGCTTCTTTCGCCCATGCGCCACCTCTCGACCCAAGCCGCAGGCGCATTGATGCGACAGAAATTTGGTGCTTGACCCTGTAGTTGCTTCAGGGTGCAAAAGGTTGCCCGACTCGGAACGTATCGAGAAGGATGTTTGAATGGCCGACAGTTGCTGCGAAAGTGCCTGCGGGAGCGCGACGGCGCTCAATGACCCGCGCTGGCGACGCGCATTGTGGATCGCGCTCGGCGTCAACGCGACCATGTTCGCGGTCGAAATGGCAGCTGGCGCGGCCGCCGACAGTCGCGCGTTGCAAGCCGACGCGCTCGACTTTTTGGGCGATGCGGCCAATTACGCAATCAGTCTGCTCGTGGCCGGTATGGCGCTGGCGTGGCGCTCGCGCGCGGCGCTTGCCAAGGGGCTGACGCTGGTCGGTTTGGGCGGATGGGTCATGGTGACCGCGATCCTCGCGGCCGTGGGCGGTGCCTCGCCCGGGCCGCAAACGATGGGGATCATCGGCGCCCTCGCGCTCGCGGCCAATGTCGGTGTCGCGCTCATGCTCTACCGCTTCCGCACTGGGGACGCCAACATGCGCTCGGTCTGGATTTGCTCGCGCAACGACGCCATCGGCAATGTCGCCGTTATCGCGGCAGCCTTCGGGGTGTTCGGGACCGGCAGCGCCTGGCCCGACCTGATTGTCGCGGGCATATTGGCGACGCTCGGCATCAGCGGCGGCATCCAGATCGTGCGACAGGCGTGGGGCGAGATTAAGCCCGTTGCCGCCACGGTAAAGCGCGCGTGATAGCAGGACAGGCCTTCACTCCAGCCGCAGGCCGTTTCGCGCCATCGAGCGTCTATGACCTGGGCGTTGCTATCTTGACGCGCGAGGCGGTCTGGCGGCCCAAGCTCGTCGAAATTCTGGCGCTTGCGCCGGGCGACCGTGTTCTCGATGTCGGCTGCGGAACCGGGTCGCTCGCCATTCTGCTAAAAAAGCACCATCCCGATGTCGAGGTCGTAGGTCTCGATCCCGACCCCGCGTCGCTGTCGATTGCAAGGGCGAAAGCCGAGGCTGCGGGCATCGATATCGAATGGCGACAGGGCTTTGCCAGCGATGCAACCGACGCAGGCAGGTTCGACAAGGTCGTTTCCAGCTTGGTCTTCCATCAGGTGCCGGTGCCGGGAAAGCGCGCGGGGATCGTAGCAATGTTCGCGGCGACAAAGACAGGCGGCACCGTCTGCATTGCCGATTATGCCCGGCAGTCCCGTCTGCTCATGCGAACGGCATTCCGCTTTATCCAGTTGATCGACGGCAAGGCCGACACCCAACCGAATGCTGACGGATTTCTTGAAACCGAATTGGCAAACTATTCGGGCGAGCCGGTCGGTCCAGTGTTCGCCATCGACACGCCGACGGGCACGATTTCCATCTTTCGGCAGATCAAGTCGACCTTAGCACGGAGCGAGGCGATATGAAGGTTTCGCCGTCAACCATCATCGCGCTTCCGCCCGAGACGATATGGGCGGAGGTGCAGACTGCATCGCTGCTCATGCACATCGCCTGGCCTTTGGTGCGATTTATGCCCGCAAGCAATCAACCTTTTGAGAAATTCAAACCGGGGGGTCGCTATCCGGTGAAGCTGCGCCTGTTCGGTATCATTCCATTCGGGACGCAATGGATTGTAACGTCGGTGCATGAACCCGACACCGGCAATTGGCCGAAACGGCTGCGCGACAACGGCCATAGCGCGTTGATTTCCAAATGGGATCACTGGATTACTATCGCACCGGCAGAAGATGGCGGCACATACTACCGCGACGAGGTGGACATCGCCGCTGGAATTATCACGCCCTTCATTTGGGGATTCGCGCAGCTATTCTATTGGCACCGGCAGCGTCGCTGGCGTGTGCTTGCTCACACACTGGTCGCGCGTCGCCTGATCGCGCGTGAAATGGCAGCGTTTGCCGCTTCGCGCGAAAAGGGCGATGTCGCTGGCGCATGGCGCTCGCTCGAACGCGCGCACATCGTTTCGCAACCCTATCTCGGACCGCACCTTGCCAATCATTGGGCGATGCTCGGCTTTGCGGTCGAGCAAAGCGACTGGCGTGAGGTCGCGGGACAATTGGTTCGGCTGGCGCTCGCGCCGCTTGGGGCGCTGACAGGACGCATCCCGGTCGGCAATACCGGACGCTCGAATATCAGTGCTTTTGGACCGATGCCTATCCCCGAGGATCTTCTTACAAAGATCGAAGGTGCTTCAGAATGATCATTTTGTTGCCGACCTCCCACTTTGCTGCTATCGGCAATCCAATGCGGGGTCGCTTCGTCTCTCTATTTGTGCTGCTTGCCATTTTATTTGGCGGCATTGTCGTGCCCGCTACCGCACACGCCGAAGATGCAATGGCCGCGCATGGCAGCGAAATGTTTGCCGTCTTTGAACATGCCGATGACGCAGATCATGGCGACGATCATCAGGACACAGGCGACGAACCCTGTCAGGTCGTTACCCATCATCATTGCAGCATGGCGCTTGCCGTCGATGGCTCGTTGCTGACGCTTTCCAGCATGTTGCGTGACGCGAACATATCGGGCCTCAAGGCTGCCTCAATGTCGTCGCTTTCGCAGGCTCCCCCTACCGAGCCGCCCGCCGCCTGATCCTGACTGCCTGCGCAGGGCTGCCCTGCGCGTCTGTTCAAGGATCAGGAGATATTTCATGTTTTCCAAATTTCGAGCGGCATTGCTCGCAGGCGCATTGATCGCCTGTGGGCAGACTGTTCAGGCCGAGCCGGTCACGCTCGCCGATGCGCTGGCCCGCGCGGCGGAAAGTTCGCCGCGTGTCTCGCAGGCCAAGGCGCAGGCCGACGCTGCCGAAGCGCGGGCGCGACAGGCGGGGGTTTCCCCCAATCCGGAGCTGAGTCTTGAGGTTGAGAATTTTGCCGGGAGTGGGGCGTTTCAGGGGCTGCGCAGCACCGAAACGACATTGGCGTTAAGCCAGCGGCTCGAATTGGGGGGCAAGCGAAGCGCGCGCGTTGCGGTCGCCAGTGCGGAGCGCGATTTCGCCTTCTTGACATACAAGGCCGCACTGGCCGACCTCGACCGCGATATCCGCCTCGCCCATGCCGAGCTTCGCGCGAACGAGGATCGGGCGGTGCTGGCGCGCGACAACACGGCGGCCGCGGAAGAATTGTCGCGGACGGCCAAGATTCTGGTCGAAGCAGGCCGCGATCCACCCTTGCGCCGACTTCGCGCTGATGCAGTACTTGCTGAGGCGCGCGCTGAACAGGCGCGGACGTTCAGTGAACTGCTCGTCGCACGGCGAGCCCTGGCAACGCTGATCGGCAGCGATGACCCTGAGCTTTCAGCGACAATCGGTGAGGAAGCGGTTCCGGCCAACCTTCCTCCCGATACACCGACGCTTAACGAGCAACTTGCCGTAGCTCAGCGAAGCGCTGCGCAGGCGCGGGTCAGGCTGGCCCGAACCGTTGCAGTCCCGGACGTCACGGCAAGCGGCGGCGTCAGGCGATTTCAGGAAGCGAAGGATACAGCGTTCATCGTCGGGGTGTCGATTGCCTTGCCGTTCCGCGACCGCAACCGTGGCAATATAGAAGCCGCACAGTCGGAAAGCATCGCAGCGGAATCGGGCTTGCTGATTGCACAGCGGGACGCCAACCGCGCGCGCTACGATGCCCGGATGCTCTTGGGGGCAGCGGAAATGCGTTACGAGGCGCTCGCAGGACCGGGTATTGCTCAAGCCGAAGAGGCGCTGCGGCTTGCGCGCATCGGCTACAACGCCGGCAAATTTTCGCTGCTTGAATTGCTCGATGCGCAAAACGCACTGACCACGGCAAGGCTCAATCTCATTCAGGCCCGGCTCGACCGCGCCAACGCGCTCGCCGCGCTAATCCGCGCGAATGCGCAGTGAAGGAATTTTCGATGGAAACCGAAACCAGCAAAAAGAAATTGATTGCAGGGGTGGCAATAGCCGCCCTCGTGCTTGGCGGCGGCGGGGTGATGCTCGGTCGCACCGTCTTCGCGCCTGCTACGACTGCCGAGGCTGAAAGCCATGCCGAAGGTGAGGAGGGCCATGCCGAAGGCGAAGAGGGTCATAGCGAAGAAGGCGAAGAAACCGAAGGCCTTGTTGCTATAGACGACACGCGCGCGAAGGCGGCAGGTATCGTTACCGAAGCAACTCTAGCAGGTGGCCTGGGTGCGGAAATCCTTGCACAAGGTGTGGTCGCTGCGGCCCCGGATGGCGAAGCGGTCTTGACGGCCCGGGCGGACGGCGCAGTCGTCAAGATCAGCAAGCGGCTTGGTGACTATGTAAGGGCTGGGGAATCGATTGCGGCGCTGGAAAGCCGGGACGCGGCATCGATTGCGGCTGAACGAAGCGGCGCTGCGGCAAGAGCGGCGCTGGCGCGCTCAACCTACGCACGCGAGAAGCGTCTGTTCGATGCCAAGGTGACCGCGCGGCAGGATCTGGAAGGCGCACAGGCCGCGCTTGCCGAAGCCGATGCCGAATTACGCCGTGCCAATTCGGCAGCAGGTGCTGCCAAAGTGTCGGGAGACGGGCGAACGCTGGCAGTAACCAGCCTGATTTCCGGCCGCATTACGAAGGCGGACGCGACGCTCGGCAGTTTCGTCGCGGCAGGCACCGAACTGTTCCGCGTTGCCGATCCGCGCAAGATACAAATCAACGCCTCGGTCCTGCCCGCTGACGCTCGGCGGGTGCAACCCGGTGACCGCGCTGTGATTGAATTGCTTGGCGGCGAGACCGTCAACGCGACGGTTCGAGCGGTTACACCGAGTTTGGACCCCGAAAGCCGCGCCGCAACAATCGTGCTTGTTCCCGATGGCGTTGGGCAACTCACCCCAGGACAGGGTTTGCGCGTGCGAATTTTGCCACGCAATGGCGCAGCGAGCGCCAGCATCGGTGTCCCCGAAGAAGCGGTGCAATCGGTCGAAGGCCGCGACATCGTGTTTGTCAAGGTCGCCAAGGGCTTTCAGGCGACAACAGTGACTGTTGGACAGCGCAGTGCGGGCCGCGTTGAGATCGTTGCTGGGCTGAAACCCGGTGCCGTGATCGCGACCAAGGGCGCGTTCCTGCTCAAGGCCGAACTCGGCAAGGGCGAAGCGGAGCACGGACACTGAGATGATCGAGAAAATCCTTGATGCGGCAATCCGCTTTCGCTGGGCCGTCGTCGGCCTCACTCTCATAGTCGCGGCTTTTGGCGTTTCGCAGCTCCTGAAGCTGCCCATCGACGCCGTGCCGGACATCACCAACAAACAGGTGCAGATCAATACGGTGGCGCCCGAACTGGGCCCGCTCGACATCGAGCGTTTGGTTACATTTCCGGTCGAAACGGCAATGGCGGGCATTCCGGGCTTGGAGAGTTCGCGATCGACCTCGCGCAACGGCTTCAGTCAGGTCACCATCGTTTTTGAGGAACACACCGACCTATATTTTGCTCGTCAACAGGTAGCCGAGCGGCTGAACCAAGCGAAGGATAGCCTCCCTGAGGGTGCCGAACCGCAAATGGGGCCAGTCACCACCGGCCTTGGCGAAGTACTGATGTATGTTGTCGAATACGAACCGGCCGGAACGAAGACCAATCCCAAGGTGGCGGGCAAGCCCGGCTTCCAGCCTGACGGTAGCTATCTGACCGACGATGGCAAGCTGCTGACGGACGAGGTTTCGAAGCTTGCCTATCTGCGAACCGTCCAAGACTGGGTGATCCGCCCGCAGCTGCGAACCGTGACCGGAGTGGCGGGTATCGACAGCATCGGCGGCTATGAAAAGCAATTCGTGGTCG
>ERZ1066121.1130-NODE-1130-length-20914-cov-21.217316_pt1 | contig 20914 bp, 14 predicted proteins | sample MGYA00382768_ERZ1066121 | MGnify/ENA primary metagenome ERZ1066121 (study PRJEB33369, sample SAMEA5778351) | biofilm metagenome | biome: Industrial cooling water; feature: Water cooling tower basin; material: Biofilm | place: United Arab Emirates | collected... | reverse complement strand
CCGCCGCTGGACACCGAGTCCGAGGAATACGGCATCAAGATCGACTGGAACATCAACGACAGCCACCGCGCCAGCTTCCGCTATGGCAAGTCGGATCAGAGCCAGGCCAACCTCAATGGCTTCGGTAGTCGCAGTCTGGCGCTGAACTCTTACCAATACGTGCGCGACTTCGAGCTGGAAACCTACACCGCGTCGCTGTTCAGTGACTGGTCCAGCAACTTCAGCACCGAGCTGAAGCTCTCCAACCGCGACTACTCAGCGGTCCGCAGCCCGTTGTCCAATCTGCCGGCCATCGCCGTCCGCATCGGCAGCAACACTCTGAACCTTGGTACCGAAGAGAACACGCACGCCAACGTGCTCGAGACCGAGACCTTCAATGCGTTCTTCGCCGGCAACCTGTTCATTGGTGACCATACCATCAAGTTCGGCTTCGACTACGAAGACAACGACATCTACAACCTGTTCGGTCGCCGCACCAATGGCGTCTATACCTTCAATTGCATCAATACCGTCACCAACGCTCTCGGCGCGGGCTGCACGCAGTCCTTCGAATCCGGCCGTTCGAGCCGCTACCAGCTGTTCTACCCGCAGGGCGGCAACCTCGACAACATGGCTGCGATCTGGGGCATCCGCAATATCGGCGTGTTCGTGCAGGACACCTGGGCGGTTAACTCAAATCTCACCCTGACCTATGGTTTGCGCTATGACGAGCCGATGGTGAAGGACGAGCCGCTGTACAACGCCGCCGCTTCTGCCGCCTTCGGCTACGACAACAGCTCCACGATCGACGGTAACGGCCTGTTCCAGCCGCGCGTCGGCTTCAACTATCGCTTCGATTCGGATTTGAGCACCCAGCTGCGCGGCGGCTTCGGCTTGTTCCAGGGCGCAGCCGCATCGGTGTGGCTGTCCAATCCTTATTCGAACAATGGAGTGTCGTATACGGACTACTTCTACAACACAGGTCTGAACTCGGCGACGACCTGCGCTAATTTTGCGGTGCCAAACGGCTGCTTTAGTCCCGATCCGCGAAACCAGATCAACGTGATTGTGCCGGGGGCCGGCGCGACACAGTCTGTCGACTTCGTCGATCCAGACTTGGGCCAGCCGTCAGTGTGGAAGGCCAACTTGGCGTTCGACAAGGAGCTGCCGTGGTGGGGCATGGTTGCCAGCGTCGAGGGCGTAGTTACGCGTGTCGAAGAGGCGATTTTCTATCAGGAGCTCAACTTGGGAGCGCCGACAGAGATCGGTCAGGACGGACGCGCGATTTACTGGAACAGTAACGGCCGCAATCCTCGCAACTGGGGCCAAACTGGTATCGGCACCAATGTGGGCAATCGCGAGAACCGCCTCAGGTCCTACAACAATGCGATCATCGCGCGGTCGACCAACAAGGGGGGGAGCGAGCAATTGACCCTGTCTCTGGAGAAGCCGTTCAGTCGTGAAAGTGACTGGTCATGGTTGGTTGCCTATACCTACACCAATGCGCGTGAAGTCAGTCCGCTGACCAGCTCTACTTCCAGCTCGCAGTGGGGCAACGTAGCTGTCTTTCAGGCCAACGAGGAAGTGACTTCGCGCTCCAGCTATGAAATCCGTGATCGCTTCACCGCCAACGTCCGCTGGCAGCACGACTTCTTCGGCGACAACACCACCTCGATCGGCCTGTTCTACGAAGGTCGCAGCGGTCGTCCGTACAGCTACACCTTCAACAACGATGCCAACGGCGACGGTCGCAGCAACGATCTGCTCTACATTCCGGTCGCCCCGGGCGATGTGATCTTCTTCGATGCTGCTGAAGAAGCTGCGTTCTGGAACTATGTGTACAGTAACGAGTATCTGAATGCACATCGCGGCCAGGTTGCCGAGCGCAACGGCGCGACCAATGCTTGGGTACACCAGTTCGACCTGCGCATCTCACAGGAGCTGCCCGGTTTCATGGAAGGCCACAAAATCGAGCTCGGCTTGGACATCGCCAACATCGGAAACCTGTTGAACAAGGACTGGGGTCGGGTTGAAGAAATTGGATTCCCCGCGATGCGTGGGGTGGTCGAATACGGTGGCATTTGTTCCGCAGGGGCCTATAGCTTCGGTCAGTGCAATGCTGCCAATGATGGCAGGTACATGTATCGCTTCAACAACCCTGACGCTCCGGAGGTTTACGACAGCCGCGGCATCTCGCGCTGGTCGGCGCAACTGTCGTTCCGCTATAAGTTCTGAGCCCATAGGGTGTGATGCTGAAAAAAACGACCGGTACAACCCGGTCGTTTTTTTTGCAAAAATGAATTCGCAAGGTGTTGAGGCTTCACGATGCTGAACAAATTTTTCGACTAATGCTTGCTCAGTTCATGCAGTTGCGGCTACAAGCTAAGCCAGTTCTCTAAAGGAATCGATTATGGAAGCGGCAGGTCTTCATTCCCCTCCTGGGCGGATTGATCGGATTGGTTCCGATTTGACTGGCGGGCTCTTGGAATACTTTACTCCACTGCCACTTCCAGTGCTTCTTAGGGCTTGTTCGTCGGTTGAAGAATTTGTATGCGAAGAAAATGAAACGCATGCTTATGCGCCATACATTTTTATTGGATGCATTTCTATAAGAAATGGGGCTGTTTCGCCGAATATGGCAGCCCTGCATTTCGATGGTATGTCGGGGAATCTTAACCTGAATTCAATCGCATCATTAATTTCAATCGCAAAACGAATTGATTCGAGGGTGACCGGTTTGAGATCAGAAATTGTATTTGCGGATTCTCCTATACCCAGCTCCGCAAGAATAATATTCTCTCACCCTGAAAATGTAATGGGTCTTTTGAGATCCTGCATTTCTGAGGAATGCGCCGAATGCGATTCTCCACCATATGTGGCAGCCTGCGTTACGGGTTTTTTTCTCGCATATCTTCATCCGTTTCATGACTGTAACGGGCGTTGGATGCGTGTACTTCTGACTGCCGGATTTGGAGGATCAAAACCTTCACTGGACTCAGCAATTTGCTCGCTGTTCTTGTATGACTGGAAGAGCCTGCTTACTCAGGTTATATGGAGATCAAGCATGCGAAATGGCCTGGCAGAATATATCGATATCGCTCTTCATTTCAAAAAGCACATGAAAAATATGGGGGAGGATGTAATTTCATCGGCGCAAGAGCTAGATCTCCTGGCCCTTAAGTTAATCCCTGAAGATAAAACAAGAATGCTTGCGCTAAAAAAATTTTATTGTGAAGGAGGTGTGAAGGGAGGTGATTTTAAGGCTAAGTATCGTGAATGTGTAGAGGAATTCATATCGAGCGCATCAAGAGAAATTCCGCTTTTCTCTGGAAATAACAGTATAAATTGTGATCGAGCGTGGCGGATGCTGAAGATGGTCTCGAAAAAATTCACTAGTAAACATATGCCAATGGAGTGTGCAAGATGAGTATGTCTGTTTCGTTCGGAAGTGAATTGACGTGCGAATCGAAAAATAACGTAGCTGTAGCGGTCAAGTTGATCGTGGCAATAATGGCAACAGCAGCCGCAATGAGAGCTGAGCCTGTGGTTGCCGGAAATGAAGAGGGTAAAGAGATTGACCACATATTGGTCACGGGAACTAGAATCAGGCCGACGCGGTTCCCTCATCACATTTACGATCCCGTATCTGACGGGCGACATTGGGATGGGACTTCGCAACTTAGTGATCTTCTCGTATATGGACCATCGAGCGTCATTGGAACAAAATATGACGCTAACCCTGGCAAGTGCTCCGAGTCGCAGTCCGAAGACAATTCAAAGCTAGGAAATCCAATCAATTTTACAACTGGAGCCAAGGTTGAGGAGGAGCAAGACTATTCAAATTATGGAAGCGAAATGCCGCTTTCCATAACGAGGATATACAACACAAACGCGAACTCAAATTATGCTGCATCTGGAATTTTCGGTGCTCCATGGAAATCTAATTTGGACGAGCATATTTACGTTAGTGGAGAATATATAAGGTTTGATCCGTGGAACGACAACTCTCGTGAATTCAAGAGAGTTGGAACGACAAACAGGTATGAATTGTCATCCAATAGCCTTGAATACATATTAGCTGAGCAAGGAAATGAATACAGTCTTCATCTTGAGAACGGCATAATTAAGAGGTTTCGTGATCTAAATGGGGGCTCTTACAGGTACACTCTGTCTTCTATAAAAAATCCAAGGAACGTTGGTTGGACTCTCAGCTTTTCTGGCGTAGGCGCGAGCGCGCGATTGCAGAGTATTTCCCATACGTCTGGTAAATCACTCGTGTTCTCCTACGGGTCCAATGGGGTCGTCAGTAGCATGACGGGGCCGTCAGGTGAAATTTATAGATACTTTTACACGAATGAATATAACAATGTCCAAAAGTTAACACGGGTTCAAAAGCCCGATGGGCAGGTCATTGACTATGTCTACGATGGCTGGAATTTATTGGAAAAAAATATCAATGGAGCACCATACTCAAAATTTCTATACAAAAATGAATCATGGATAGAATACGACCCTGATGGCCAGCCACACACTGAAAGTAGAGTTCTTGCGATCGCGTCGTGGCATGGCGACATCGTTGGTCGTTACGATTTCAACTATGTCGTCGATAAGCAGTTCTATAAGGGGCAGATCGTCAAGGTGACGGTGACGAACCCAATGGGTAAGAACACGGTCTACGAACTGGAAGGCGGAAAGATTAGAAAAATAACCGGAAGTCCGACTGCATCGTGTCTTCTTGGAGTCAAGGAGATATCATATGACCAGAATGGAAGAAAAGATCTTGTCATTAGGCAGGATGGAGTTGCAACTGATTACGACTATGATTCAAATGGCCGTCTCGTCAAAAAAACCATTGCAGCAGGAACAGCCTATGCTCGAACTGCTTTCTACACATGGAATTCACAGACTGGTTTGCTGACGCAGGTTGAAGAGCCCGGTGGATTGAGAACTTCATATGCTTACGATTCGTATCGTAATATATTGTCAATGACTCACACTAATATTTCGCAGAATGGGGTTCTCGGCCACAGTCGCACAACCAATTATTCCTACACTTATCATCCAAATGGGATGGTAGCGACCAAAACACAAGATGGCCCGTTGACTGGAAGCGTGGATTCAAGCGTTGAATCTTATGATAACCAAGGAAATTTGGCTTTTGTCGAAAATGGCTTGGGGCATCGTATCCAGTTTTCAGGATATAACAGCCTTGGTCTTCCTGGGAGATTGACTGGCACGAATGGGGAAATCACCGATTTTTCTTATGATGCCGCCGGGCGCATAACCTCTGAGACTAGATATTCATCTGGGCAGTCATCGGTAAGCGCGTACACCTACCTCCCAAATGGTCTCCTTGCGAGTGTTTCACGTCCCACTGGTGTGCTCGACTCGTACGAGTACGATTCGGCTCGTCGGATCGTCGCTATGGTGCGCTCAGCCTCGGGTGTGTCCTTGGAGCGATCGGAGTACACATACAACGCCATGTCTCAAGTCGTCGAGACAAGAACATACTCCTTCAGCGGTGGGAATAAAGTTCTGTCTGGTATATCCAGCGCGGAATATGATGAGCTTGGAAGACTGAAAGCCAAAACAGGACTCAACGGTCAGAATCTCCGGTATTCCTACGATGCAAACGACAATCTGATTCAATCTGTTGACTCGCTCGGGAGAATAACCAGCTACGCCTATAATCTATTGGATGAAAGGATTTCGCAGACCGATTCGTTGGGCAACGCGACGCAGTTTGAGTACGATCAGGCGGGGCGGCTCAACAAAGTGATCGATCCTAGAGGACTTGCGACCACGTATGTCTACGATGGCTTTGGTCAGATTTGGGCGCAGAACAGTCCGGACACTGGAACCACTGCCTTTCAGTACACGGAGGCAGGTTTGCGTACGCTGATGACCAGAAACGATGGTTCTACACTCTCGTTCGTGTACGACGACGCCGGTCGTATGGTCTGGTATGGAGGTGGTGGTCAGGGCCGTTTGTTCGTATATGACACGTGTCTGAACGGTAAGGGACGGTTGTGTGAAGCGGTCTACAGTGCCGGTCGACGTCAATACACTTACAGGCAAGACGGCCTCGTCTCTACCCAGCGCGATTACACCTCGGACGGTACGGTTGACGACTGGACCGGATACAACTACGACGCTGCCGCGCGGTTGACAGGCATCAGCTATCCAAGCGGGGTCAGTGTCGGCTACGCCTACAACGCTGGAAAGCTGACCAGCATGTTGGCGGTGATGCCGAATGGCAGTTCGCAGACGGTGGCGAGCAATATCGCTTATCTTCCGTTTGGCGGCTTCAAATCGTGGAGCTATGGCAATGGTTTGACGCGTAATTACTACTACGATCAGAATCTGGTGCCGGGTGACCTGCGTTTGACGGGCATCACGACGATGGACGGAGCGTCGACCGTTCAAAGCATGTTGTTGCAGTACAACAGCAACAACGAGATCACCAAGATCACCAACTTCACGAATCAGAATCTGACGCAGGACTACACCTACGATGCAGTGGGTCGTCTCACAAGAATGACGTTCGCAAGCGGCGGGCAGGACTTCACATTCGATGCCAACGGCAACCGCACGTCGCACAAATGGCACCCCGGCTGGCCCAATGTCACGCCAGAAGGCTATGCCATCGATACCGCCAGCAACCGAGTGCTGAATACGCATCTGAATTACACGTACGACGCACGTGGTAACCGCGCGACACAGTCCTGGAATGGATCGACGGCGACTTACAGCTACGACGCCTTCAATCGCCTGAAGCAAGTCAGCCGTGATGTGGCGAGCACGTGGATGAACCCGAACTACGTGACCACGACGTATCCGGCGGGTGCGACCAATTACGTCGTGAATGCGTTTGACCAACGGGTGAGCAAATCCGGGCCTCTGGGGGCATCGAGATACGTCTACACAGGTCAGAATACGCTATTGGCTGAGCGCACCAACGGTGCTTGGTCGAGCTACCTGTGGCTGGGGGGGCAGCCGGTCGGATTGGTGCGTAACAATTCGCTATACTGGATTCACAATGACCAACTTGGCCGGCCGGAAATGGTGACCAATGCAGTGAAGCAGAGGGTGTGGTGGGCGAACAATTACGCCTATGACAGGTCGGTCGGTGTGGATAGCATTGGTGGTTTGAATTTGGGTCTTCCGGGACAGTATTACGATTCGGAGAGTGGGCATTGGTACAATGGTTTCCGAGATTACGATAGTCGATTGGGGGGCTACTTGCAGAGTGATCCAATTGGACTTATGGGCGGCACTAATACGTATGCATATGCATCTGGGAACCCGACTGATCGCATTGATCCGAGTGGTTTAGATTGGTACTACAATCAGGAGTCTGGTGAAATCCATCATGTGGATGGATCTGGCAACGTTAGATATGTCGACACAGGCTATGCTGGTTACGGAGAGGGCGTGAATAATCATGCAAAGCAGTTCGTGAGCAATGTCGGCCCTCTGCCGGTGGGAACTTATAAGATTGAACGGCAGAGAAACAATGTCACTGGTGCGGATGTCACGCTTCCCAATTCTATGCGATTGACCCCATTTTCTGGCAATAACATGGGCACAAGAGCTGGATTTTTAATTCATGGGGGGAGCCGCAACCGAACGTCCTCGCGTGGCTGCATTGTCAGCGATGCATGGGCTCGCGACCAAATTGGGGCGGCTGTAGCTAATGGTGATAACATTCTGCACGTGTATATATCTTCAAATGCGCCTTGGCCGATGCGCGACCATTCGCTTTTCGGCAACTAAAGAACGTGATTAGCCAATACTTCCTTGCGGTAATGATTGGTAGCGGCGGGGCTCAATGCCCCGCCGCTATCCACGGTTTGTCTGTGAGTGAATTGTTGAACCGCGAAGTGACTATTTGCGACATAAAGAGCGGTACATTCGCGAATATTACTATCGGGCGGAATTCTCATCTATGGGGCGTTGACCGTGCTTCTGAGTTATTTTGCGTCCAAGGCTTGAAGCTTTCAGTGCGTGGTACGCCAATGCGGGTTCCTCGCTCTGCCTACCTTGACATCTGCGATGTTAATGGAATCTACGTTGCCGTTGACTCGCGTGGAGTTCGCATCGTTTTTGAAACTCGGGATGCGTCAGAAAGTCTTATTGTGACTTTAGAGGTGAAAGGTGGGGCTGTTGCGAAGCGTTCTGTGTACAGCGGAATCGATCCGTCTCTTCCGCTCGAAGTGACTCACTATTATGAGTTGACGATCGACTAGTAGTTGAATGTATTTTTTGTGCTTTATCTGATCTGCGGATAGTGTCCCCTGTCCTCGGCCAAGTCAAGTTTGAATTTCCAGCTGATTTTGTCGAGCTCTGTTGGTAATCCCCCCACAGACTAACCGGGTTCAAGAGTGGAATTTTCTCGCACCCTGACCGGAGGAGGATTCCATGAAGAAGTCACGATTCACCGACAGCCAGATCCTGGCCGTGCTCAAGCAGGCCGAGGCCGGCAGCCCAGTGCCTGAGCTGTGCCGGGAGCACGGCATCAGCTCGGCGACGTTCTACAAGTGGCGCAGCAGGTTCGGCGGCATGGACGCGTCGCTGATGGGGCGGATGAAGGAGCTGGAGGACGAGAACCGGCGGCTGAAGAAGCTGTACGTCGATGCCCAGCTCAGCGCGGACCTGCTGAAGGAAGCGCTGGCAAAAAAGTGGTGAGGCCATCGCAGCGGCGGGAGTTGGCCGCAGCGGTGGTCAAGGCGGGTCGGGCTAGCATCCGGCATGCGTGCGAGACGTTCCGCGTGAGCGAGACGGCGTACCGGTACGAGCCGAGGCGGTCGGACGAGGATGCGGTGATCGCGGACTGGCTGATTCGGCTGACGACGGCGTTCCGGGACTAGGGCTTCGGGCTGTGTTTCCTGTACCTGCGCAACGTGCGGGGGTTCGGCTGGAACCACAAGCGGGTGTACCGGATCTATCGGGAGCTGGAGTTGAATCTGCGGATCAAGCCGAAGAAACGTCTTGTGCGCGAGCAGCCCCAGCCGTTGTCTGTGCCGGCGGGGGTCAACGAGGTGTGGTCGATGGACTGCATGCACGACGCCCTGGCAGATGGGCGCTGCTTCCGGCTGTTCAACGTGCTGGACGACTTCAACCGTCAGGGCCTGGGCATCGAGGCCGACCTGTCGCTGCCGTCGGTGCGGGTGATCCGTGCGCTGGAACGGATCATCGAATGGCGGGGCTAGCCTCGCGCGATCCGCTGCGACAACGGGCCGGAGTACATCAGCCATGCGCTGCTGGCCTGGGCGCAGAAGTAAGGGATCAGAATCGAGCACATCCAACCGGGCAAGCCGCAGCAGAACGCCTACGTGGAACGCTACAACCGCACGGTGCGCTACGGCTGGCTGAACCAGCAGGTGTTCGAGACGATCGAAGACGTACAGGACGCCGCAACCCGCTGGCTCTGGACATACAACCACGAGCGCCCGAACATGGCCCTCGGCGGGATCACGCCGATACAAGCACTCGACAGGGCGGTGCCCAGGTATCAGGCACTCGCCGCATAGCTCCACTTTTGATGAGGACTAAAAGTGGGGGGATTACCTGTTCATTGGGTCGCGCCTGCGCTACATTCGCCGGCCAAAACGAGAAAACACAAGCGAAACAGGACGATGAACGACTCCACTCTTCAGGCGCTGCCCACCGTGGACGCCACCATCTACCCGCGCGGTGCGCTGGATGTGCTGTCCCGGGACGAAGTCGCGCGCTTGCGCGATGCGTCGACCGGCGGCATGCATGACTTGCTGCGGCGCTGTGCGCTGGCGGTGTTGACCAGCGGCAGTCCGAGCGACGACCCGCGTGCGGCGCGCGAGCTCTACCCCGACTTCGACATTCAGGTGCAGCAGCAGGACCGCGGCGTGCGCATCGATCTGGTGGCGGCGCCGGCCAGTGCGTTCGTCGACGGCACGATCATCCGCGGTGTGGCCGAGCTGCTGTTCGCGGTGGTGCGCGATCTGGCCTACACCGCCATCGAGCTCGACAACGGGCAGGGCGCGGCGCGCGACCTGCACACCTCCAACGGCATCACCGATGCGGTGTTCGCGCTGCTGCGCAATGCGCGGGTGCTGTTCCCGACCGATCCGAACCTGGTCGTGTGCTGGGGCGGTCACTCCATCGGCCGCGAGGAGTATCTCTACACCAAGCAGGTCGGCTACGACCTCGGCCTGCGCGGGCTGGACATCTGCACCGGCTGCGGCCCGGGCGCGATGAAGGGGCCGATGAAGGGCGCGACCATCGCGCATGCCAAGCAGCGCCACAAGCGCATGCGCTATATCGGCATCACCGAGCCCGGCATCATCGCCGCGGAGTCGCCGAACCCGATCGTCAACCACCTGGTGATCATGCCGGACATCGAGAAGCGCCTCGAAGCTTTCGTGCGCATCGGCCACGGCATCATCGTCTTCCCGGGCGGCGTGGGCACGGCGGAGGAGATCCTCTACCTGCTCGGCATCCTGCTGCGCGAGGAGAACGCGCACGTGCCGTTCCCCTTCATCCTCACCGGCCCGGCCTCGGCGGCGCCGTATTTCGAGCAGATCGACCGTTTCATCCGGCTCACGCTGGGCGAGGCGGCGGCATCGCGCTACGAGATCATCGTCGCCGACCCGCCGAAGGTGGCCAAGCGCATGGCGCACGGCATCCGCAAGGTGCGCGAGTTCCGCATCGCGCAGAAGGACTCGTTCTTCTTCAACTGGTCGCTGGATATCCCTCTGCCGTTCCAGCAGCCGTTCGTGCCGACGCACGAGGCGATGGCCGCGCTCGACCTGCACCACGGGCGCAAGCCGCACGAGCTGGCGGCCGACCTGCGTCGCGCGTTCTCGGGCATCGTGGCCGGCAATGTGAAGGAAGACGGCATGCGCCGGATCGAGGAGTTCGGGCCGTTCCAGATCAGCGGCGACGCCGACATGATGGCATCGCTCGATGCCCTGCTGCGCGCGTTCGTCGAACAGCGTCGCATGAAGATCTCCGGCGCTTACCGTCCCTGTTACGAAGTGCGGACCTGAAGTGACGTGCTACGGGCGCGCGCAGGCGCGCCCGTCCCGGCGCGCTCGTGCCGGCAAGTTCCGCGCGAGTAGTTCTCCGTGCGGGCATTCCCTTCGCGCGTGCGCACGCATCCGCACGCGCGGGCATGCACGCGTGCGTGCGGGTACGCATCCGGGCGCGTGGGCACTCGGGCGCGTGTGCAATGGCACGCGCATGCACCTCGCACATACGCTCAATCGCTCACGTGCGCAGGCATGCGTGTCCGTGAGGAACTAGCGCCTGCCCCGCTTGCCTGAAGTCCGTACCTCGATGCGCCAGCGCAGCGCTTAGCAGGGTGTTGAAAAACGCGCATCGTGCGCGTTTTTCAAGTCGCCAGTCCGGCACGTGTCCGGACTGGCTCCCGACGAATCAATCGCTTACGCGCTTGCCTCGTCGTCGCAGCCATCCTTGGCTGCGTGATCAGGCTGTTTTTCAACAGCCTGTTTTTCAACGGCCTGTTTTTCAACAGCCTGTTAGTCGCTTGCGGGCTCGGCGGCGGGCAAACGCACGGTGACGGTGAAGGTGTTGGCGCTGTGTTCCGCGCGGACGCTGCCGCGCCCTTCGCTGTGCGATTCGATCCGTGCCGTCGAGGCGGGCAGGCCGATGTTGTGGCCCTGCGCCTGGCCCTCGGCCGTGGGCGAGACCGGGTTGCGGACCACGATCTCCACCTGGTCGCCGATCTGCCTGATCGCGATCTCGACCTCGCCGCCTTCAGGCAGGCGCTCGATGCCGTGACGGATCGCGTTTTCGGCCAGCGGCTGCAGCGACAGTGCCGGTACGACGATCCGCGGCAGCGCTTCCGGCAACTGCCAGCGCGTGCGCAGGCGCGGGCCGAAGCGCAGGGATTCGATCTCCAGATAGCGCCGCACCAGCGCGAGTTCTTCCTCCAGCGCGATCTCGCGCGGGCCGGAGAGTGCGGCGCGGAACAGATCGGCCAGATCCAGCAGCAGCTGTTCGGCCTCGTCCGGGCGCAGATGCACCAGGGTCGCGGCGGTATTGAGCGTGTTGAACAGGAAGTGCGGGCGGACCCGTGCCTGCAGTGCGGCCAGCTCCGCCTGTTTGGCGCGCACCGCGAGCTGGCGGTTGCGCCAATGGTTCTGATAGGCGGCCAGGGCGAGCCAGCCGACGATCGCGGCGATCAGCGTGACCCGCAGCAGCAGGTCGCCGGGCGGGTCCGGATAGGCGCCGGCGCTGCGCAGCAGCCACCAGCACCCCAGGGTGACCGCCCAGGTCGACAGCATCAGCAGCGCCAGCGCGAGATAGGCCACCCGCTGCGGCCGTACGCCATCGAGCCGTGCGCGCAGCAGGTAGAGCCCGCCCAGGGCCAGCAGCACGACCCATTGCACGCCGAGCGACAGCAGGCCGAATCGCACCCAGCGCCCGTCCGGCGTGTCGGCAGCCAGCGTCAGCAGCGCCGCAAGCCCTTCGCCGGCGAGCACCGCCCAGATCACGACCTTGCCCTGCCACAGGCTGTCGAGCGGGGAAGGGCTGTGGGCGCGCGACGGGCTCGACATGGGACGGGGCAGAGGGCAGGGCAGGGGGCAGAGCCTCATCATGCCCCGAACCCGCCGCGCGCGCGCGGCCGATGGCGACGCGCGGCGCCGGATCGGGCCATAGACGGGCCCCGCCTCCGTCCGTGCCGCCCCCCGTGCCGCTCATCGGTCCCGCGATGGCATCCCGTCGGGAGCGGGCCTATGCTCGGCCGGTCGAACATGGGAGGCCGTATGGGCGTCGATTTCCACCACCTGCACGAGACGCGGCGCGAGCGAGCGCGCGGTCGCGGCCTGCGGTCCCCGGCCCGCGGTTTCAGCCTGGTCGAGCTGTTCGTGACCCTGGGTGTGCTGAGCATCCTGACCGCGGTGTCCATCCCGCTGATCACCTCGACCATCAACGCCAGCCGCATCACCGGCAGCGCCAACGAGTTCGTGGCCGCGCTGCAGCTTGCCCGGATGGAGTCGATCCGGCGCAACGTGCGGGTGCTGGTGTGCGAAAGCAGCGACGGCCTGTCCTGCACCGGCGGCGCGCAGTGGCGCGGCTGGGTGGTGTTCGCGGACCGCAACCAGAACGGACTGGTCGACGTCGACGAACAGATCAATTCCGGCAGGGTCGAGGCACCGCTGCTGGCGCGCTCCAGCGGCAACATCGGCAATCGCATCCTGTTCCGTTCCGACGGCCTGGCCTATCTCAACAACCAGCTGCTCAACGGCAACATGCGCCTGTGCATGGCCACCACGCAGCCGACCGAGAACGCGCGGGATGTCCGTATCGCCGCCGGCAGCCGGATGTCGGTCGGGCCGGCCACCAACGTCGGCGTCGCCTGCGCCGCACCGCCCAACTGACCCAGCGCGGTGGCCGGCCCGATGGCCGCGCCGCCGGACCGACCGCATCGCCGATGCACGTCGCGACGCAAGCCCCCGTCCTACACGAGTCGCCTTCATGTCCATGACCCATTGCCGCGCCCATTCCCGCGCCCGCTCCCGTCGAACCTTCGCCGCTCCGCGCAGCGTGCGCGGCGTGGGCATGGTCGAAGTCCTGGTGTCCGTGCTGGTGCTGGCCATCGGCCTGCTCGGCGTGGCCGCGATGCAGGCCACCGCCCTGCGCAACAGCCAGAGCGCGCTGGAGCGCAGCCAGGGCGTGGTCTACACCTATTCCATCTTCGACGCGATGCGCGCCAACCAGGCCGCCGCGCGCGCCGGTACCTACAACATGCCGCTGACCTGCGCACCGCCCGGAGGCGGCACCATCGTCGGCGACGACCAGACCAACTGGATCCAGAGTCTGCAGCGCGATCTCGGCCCCACCGCCTGCGGCAGCATCGCCTGCAATGCCGATCTGTGCACGGTCACCGTCCAGTGGGACGACTCGCGCGGAACCGGCGGCAGTGTCACCGAAAGCTTCACCTCCACCGCACGCATATGAGCACCGGTACGCACATGAACAGCGCCCGTTACGCAATGGCCCCTGCACGTCGATCGCGCTCGCTGGCGCCAGCCGCGCCTGCCGACATCCGTGGTTTGTCGCTGGTCGAACTGATGGTGGCGATGCTGATCGGCATGGTCGTCATCGCCAGCGCCAGCGCGATCTTCATCTCCAACCGGCAGACCTATCGCGCCACCGAGAGCATGGGGCGGGTGCAGGAGAGCGGACGTATCGCCTTCGAGCTGATGGCCCGCGACGTGCGCGAGGCCGGCGGCAACCCCTGCGGCAAGGATCTGCCGATGGCCAACGTGATCAACGGCGCGGCCGCCACCTGGTGGAGCAACTGGGCGAACGGCATCGTCGGCTACGACGGCGCGCAGGCCGCCGCCGGGCTGGCCACCGGAACCGCGGCTGGCCAGCGCATCGCCGGCACCGACGCGATCGAACTGAAGTCCGGCGACAACGCCAGCGGCGTGACCGTGGTCGACCACAATCCCACCTCCGCCGAGTTCCATCTCAACACTGCCAATCACACGCTCGACGACAACGACATCGTGATGGTCTGCGATTTCCGCCAGGCCACCATCATGCAGGTCACCAACGCCAGCCCGGGCACCAACAGCAACGTGGTGCACAACCCGGGTGGCGGCTTCAGCCCGGGCAACTGCAGCAAGGGTCTGGGATTTCCCACCGACTGCGGCAGCGTGAACGGAACTCGCTATCAATACGACGCCAACTCGATGATCGTGCGCCTGCACGCGGTGCGCTGGTACATCGGCAGCGACGGCAACGGCGGGCGCTCGCTGTTCCGCGCCCAGCTCACCAACAACGGCGCGGCCGTGGTGGTCACCCCGCAGGAAATCGCGACCGGCGTGCGCGACATGCGCCTGCAGTACCTCACCCGCGATGCCGCCAACTACCGCGATGCCGTCGCCATCGGCGCCAACGAATGGCGTGACGTCACCGCCGTGCGCATCGCACTCGATCTGCAGGGCGAGGACCGCATCGGCACCGATGGCCAGGGCCTGCAGCGCGCGCTTTCCCACACCGTGATGCTCCGGAACCGCATGCCATGAGCCTTCCCGTCTCCCGTCGATCGCTTCCGAACCGTCGCCCGCAGGGCCTGTCCGCCCCCCGCGCGCAGCGCGGCGCTACCCTGGTGGTGGTGTTGGTGCTGCTGCTGGTGATGACCCTGCTGGGGCTGGCCAGCCTGCGCAACACCGTGCTCGAAGAGCGCATGACCGCCAACCTGCTCGACCGCAGCATCGGTTTCCAGAGCGCCGAGTCTGCGCTGCGCGAAGCCGAAGTGTTCCTGGCCACCGGCCCCGCATTCCCGCCGGCAGGGTGCAATCCGCAAGGGTTGTGTGCCCGGCCCGATCCGGCTGCGACCGAGCGTTGGCTCGACGCCGGGTTTGCCAACTGGGTGAACGGCACATCGGTGGATGCCACCCTGGCGCCGCCGCAGTATTTCGTCGAAGCCCTGGGCGAAGGGCCGAACTGGGCCTTCTGCGACAAGGAACTGCCGCCCAATCCCAACTGCCTGAAGCCGCGCTACCGCATCACCGCGCGCAGCACTGACAACGGGCGCGCCAGCGTCCTGCTGCAGACCACGTTCGCCGGCAACTGACCCCGAGGCCGCCGCCATGACTTCCAAGCACTCCCCCCACACTCCGCGCCGCTCGCCGCTGCTGCCCTTCCTGGTGGCCTGCGCGACCATGCTGGCGCTGCCCGCGCACGCCGCGGTGACCATTCCGGACACGCCGCTGCAGGTCAACAACTCGGTGGCGCCGAACATCCTGTTCGTGCTTGACGACTCGGGGTCGATGTCCAGCGACTTCATGCCCGACGGGCTCACCAACGACTTCCGTCGGCGCGCCTACAACATGAACACGATCTACTACAACCCGAACATCACGTATCGCCCATGGCTCCAGGCGAACGGCACGCCCATGGCCGACACGCCCTACACCGCGGCCTACAGCGACCCCGACTTTGCGGATGCGCCCATCGACCTCGGCAACGGCACGGATCGTGACTTCTTCATCCCGCTGGCGACCATGAGCAACCCGGCCGACCAGCGCCAGTACGTGCGCTATCGCTTCCATCGCAATGGTCAGACCTATGGCGGCGGCATCGCGCTGACGGTTTCCGCCTGTCCCTGGGACTTCGGCGCCAACGCCTTCGCCAATCCGACCGCGACCCTGACGCTCTGCGACCGCAACTTCGCCACCTTCACCTGGCCGGGCGGGCTGACGCGCGATGTCGATCAGGAAAAGCAGAACTTCGCCACCTGGTACTCCTTCCACCGCACCCGCATGAAGGTGGCCAAGGCCAGCGCCAGTACTGCGTTCAACGACCCCACGGTGTTCAACGCCGACAACGAATTCCGCGTCGGCTATCGCACGATCTGGAATCGCGGCAATGTCGACATTCCGGTGCAGACCAACAATGGTCTGTTCACGGGCGCCAACCGCACCAACTGGTTCAATGCGCTGTTCGGTGCGGAGAGTAACGGCACCACGCCGACCAGCAATGCGCTGTATCGCGCCGGCCAGTACTTCCGCCGCAACGATGCCAATGGCCCATGGGGCCCGCAGGCGACCGCGCAGCAGTTCCAGTGCCGGCAGAACTTCACCATCCTCACCACCGACGGCTATCGCAATCAGGGTGCCCTTGCCGAGCCCAACGAAGGCAATGCCAGCCCCAGCGCCTTCCCCATCGGCAACGACGACGGGACCCCGGGTGCGGTGATCACGCGTCCCGACGGCGCGTCGTATCAGTACACGCCGGTTGCGCCGTACACGGATGGCTGGACCGATACCCTGGCCGACGTGGCCATGGGCTTCTGGAAGAACGACCTGCGCCCGGACCTGACCAACATCGTCCCGACCTCGTCGAGCAACCCCGCCTTCTGGCAGCACATGGTGACCTTCGGCATCTCGATCGGCCTGCGCGGCACGCTCGATCCCGAGACTGCTCTACCGGGTCTGACCGACGGCACCGTCAACTGGCCGGAACCTCTCAATCTGCAGCCCAGTTCGATCGACGACCTGTGGCATGCCACGGTCAACGGGCGCGGCACGTTCGTGGCCGCCGCCGACCCGGAAGAACTCTCCAACGGCCTCGGCGCGGCACTGCGCGCGATTTCCGAACGCCGCGGTTCGGGCTCCAATGCGTCGGTGTCCAGCACCTCGACCTCGTCCGGCTCGGAGCTGTTCCAGGCCTCGTTCTTCTCGGCGCGCTGGTACGGCGAACTGCAGTCGTTCAACATCAGTCCGACCGGCGTGTCGGCCACGCCCAACTGGTCGGCCTCCATCCCGAACAGCGGCCGCAGCCTCTTCACCTATTCCGGCGTACCGGCCGCGCCCGGCACCGGCTTCCCGACGCTGGCGCAGACCGCCATCCTCGGCACTGACATCGCCAACTACGTGGCCGGCGACCGCAGCCAGGAAGAGCCGGCCGGCACCCTCCGCTCGCGCACCAGCGTGCTCGCCGACATCGTCAACAGCTCGCCGGTCTACGTGAAGACCACCAGCGGCGCGCCGACCGTGTTCGTCGGCGCCAACGGCGGCATGCTGCATGCCTTCAACGCCAGCAACGGCGTCGAACGCTTCGCCTACGTGCCGGGCGGCATCAATCTCAACCACCTGCGCGAATTCAGCGAGCCGACCTACGGCCACAAGTTCTTCGTCGACGGCCCGCTGGTGGTGTCCAACAGCAGTCATATCGCCAACCGTACCGTGCTGGTCGGCACCTTGGGGCGCGGCGGCAAGGGCATGTTCGCGCTGGACGTGACCAGTCCCTCGACCTTCGGCGCCGGCGATGTGCTGTGGGACCGCACCGTTCCGACAACCACCGACGAAATCAACCACATGGGGCGGGTATTGGGCAAGCCGCTCATTGCCAAGCTCAACAACGGCCAGGTGGGCGTGATCGTGTCCAACGGCATCAACAGCAAGGACGAAAGCGCCGTGCTGTTCGTCTACAACCTGCAGACCGGTGCGCCAATCAAGGTCATCAATACCGGCGAGGCCGGCAACAACGGTCTCTCGGCGCCGCGTGGTTGGGACGACGATGGCGACGGGACGGTGGACTATGTGTACGCCGGCGATCTGAAGGGCAATCTTTGGAAGTTCGACCTCAGCAGCAAGTCGAGCACGAATCAATGGAAGATCGCGGGTACAGGCGGCAATCCGCTCTATGCGCCCAGCGCAACCCCCACGCCACAGCCGATCACCGGTGGCGTGTCGATCGCCGTTGATCCGCTGACGTTCAAGCGCTGGGTCTTCTTCGGTACCGGTCAGCTCTACAGCTCCTCCGACCTCACCGATACCAGGATCCAGACCATGTACGGGGTCATCGACGGCTACAACACCGTGACCCGTCGCAGCAATCTCCAGTCGCGCAATATCGCGGCGCTTGATATCGGCACGGGCAATCGCGCCTTCGACCCCGCCACACCACTCGATACCGACATCGTGCGCGGCTGGTACATCGACCTCGACACCCCGCCGAGCAACACCCGCGAGGGTGAGCGTGTGGTCGGCGAGCCGCAGGTGATCAAGGACATCCTGGTGTTCCCGAGCGTGATCCCGAGCACGTCCAATCCCTGCTTCCCGGGCAAGGGCTACATCAATGCGCTGAACGCCTTCACCGGCACCAGCCTGGTGCCCAGCTTCTTCGACTTGAACCGCAACGGCGTCTTCACCGACGATCTGATCGGCGGCAATGCGATCGGCTCCATCGACCTCGGCATCGGCATGGTGACCGACCCGGCGATTCTCGACCGCCTGCTGGTGGCCGGCGGTTCGACTGGCCGCACCGGCAATGTCCCGGTCCGCAATCCCTCGTCCTTCGGACGCATCTCTTGGCGCGAAGTCATCAGGAACTGACCATGAGCCCCGATTCCGCTTTTCCGCGTTCCACCCGGCTCCACCGTTCCCCGCGCGGCGCGGGCGGCTTCAGCCTGATCGAGCTGCTCATCGCCGTGTTCATCATCGGCGTGCTCACCGCTCTGGCCTACAGCACCTATCAGGATTCGATCGTGCGTTCGCGGCGGGCGGCGGCATCGGCCTGTCTGGTCGAGGTGCAGCAGTTCATGGAGCGTTTCCGCACCACCAACCTGCGGTACGACGTTGCCCGTGACGGCACCGCAGTGCCGGCCCCGGCCTGCGGCGCGGGCGCGGACGTGACCAATTTCTACGTGATCGACTTCAGCGTCGCGCCCACCGCCACCGGTTACGCGGTGCGCGCCACGCCGACCGGCGGACAGCTCGCCCAGGACACCAAATGTGGGACGCTGACCATCAACCAGGCTGCAGTGAGGACCAAGAGCGGCACCGGCACCCTCGACGAATGCTGGTGACCGCCCGCGCGTAGCGTTCCAGCCGACACGGCTACACGACAAGGCCCGCGGATGCGGGCCTTGTCGTGTCTGGGTGTTGTCGTCTCGCCTTGGCGCCAGCGCGGTCTGCCCTGCGCGGCGATGGCCAGCACGCGCGCAGACAGGCGCGCGATCGGGTCGGGACGGGAGCAGAGCGAAACAGAGCGGCCCGAAACGCAAGAGGCCTGCGATCGCTCGCAGGCCTCTCGAAGAATCTGGCGCCCGAAGTTGGACTCGAACCAACGACCCCCTGATTAACAGTCAAGTGCTCTAACCGGCTGAGCTATTCGGGCGGGGGCGCATATCGTAATCGGCTGCGGGGCCACGATCAAGACCGCGGGCGGCGATCTCTGTTCAGGGGATGCCGGCGACGCAGGCCGCGGCGGCGCCGGGATCGGCCGGTGCGATGCGCAGCCGGCCGCCGTTGGAGAGGATCAGGCGCTGCGCCTGCAGCGGCCCGCGGCGATCGCACAGGGTGAAGCTGGTGTTGGAGCCGACGCTCCCGGCCCGGGTCCAGGCGATGCGCTGGCGGCCGGCCAGGCCGATCAGGCGGACATCGTCGGGCAGCGGCGGCTGACGCCCGATCAGCGGTTCGCCGATGCTGCGCTGGCGGTTGCCGTCGCGGTCGACGAAGGCGATCCAGCCGACGCTCCAGTCGGTGCCGCCGGCGCAGACGCCGCCGCCGTCCGGGCAGACCACCGCGGAGTGATAGCCGAGGCTCGACTCGCGCATGGCGTCGAACAGGCTGGCGCTCAGTGCCGCCCGCGCCGCCGTCGCATGTGAGCGTGAGACAAAGCCGTTCCACGCGGGCAGGGCGATCCCGAACACCAGGCCGATCACCAGCAGGGCCAGCATGGCGTCGATCAGGCCGAAGCCGCCGCAGAGGCGAGGCGCCGGCAGCCCGCGTGCGCCCGCGCCCGCGGGGGTGCGCAGGCATCCCGCGGGCGGGCGTGCGGACGCGACGGACGCCTGCGGACCCGCGAGCGAGGGCGAGGGTGCGCCGCGGTGTGCGTGGAGGCTGCCGCGGGCGGCATGCGTGCGCTGCGGGGGCAGGCGCGGTGCGGTCTGCGGGCGAGAGGGGGCGGGGGCGTGCATCGGGGGAGACTCCATGTCGGGACGGTGTGTGCAGTCTCCGCATGGCAGGCATCGCCGGGCATCGGCGGACAGCCCGTCCGGATGTAGGGAAACCCCGCGCCCGGGCGTCGGGATGCCACGCACGCACCGCGCCGACGCGCTGCGCATGCGGCGGCCGGGACAGCGGACGGACATCCGCACCCAGCTACACTTGCCGGTTGAACCTCACCAAGGCAGAGGCCGTGCACGGTCCCCATCACGCTCCCGGTCGCGACCCGGATCACGTTCCCGGTCGCGATGCCCACGATGCTCCCGACGCGTCATCCGCGTACGACGACGCCTCGCCGGGCGTCGACCTGCCGCCGCCCCCCCGCATCGTGCGCGGCGACGGGCCGGCCGGCTTCCAGCTGGTCGCGCCCTACGAACCCGCGGGCGACCAGCCGCAGGCCATCGCGCAGCTGGTCGACGGCTTCGAGAGCGGCGTCGCGCGCCAGACCCTGCTGGGCGTGACCG
>ERZ1066121.1124-NODE-1124-length-20966-cov-7.646550_pt1 | contig 20966 bp, 17 predicted proteins | sample MGYA00382768_ERZ1066121 | MGnify/ENA primary metagenome ERZ1066121 (study PRJEB33369, sample SAMEA5778351) | biofilm metagenome | biome: Industrial cooling water; feature: Water cooling tower basin; material: Biofilm | place: United Arab Emirates | collected... | reverse complement strand
CCGCCCGGCCTGCCGATCGTCGGCCACCTTCACCAGATCGCGAAGTCCGGCCTTGTCGGGCACCTGCTCGACGTCAGCCGGGCGATGCCGGACGGCATCTTCAAGCTGAAGTTCGGGAGCCGCATCGGGCTGTTCGTGACCGATCCCGACCTGGTGGCCGAGCTGTGCGACGAGACGCGGTTCCGGAAGATGCCGGGACCGGGCCTGCGCGTGGTGCGGCGCTTCGCGGGCGACGGGCTGTTCACCGCTTTCAGCGAGGAGCCGAACTGGGGCAAGGCGCACCGCATCCTGCTTCCCGCCTTCAGCCAGCGCGCGATGAAGGGCTATTTCGGGCTGATCCTCGAGGTCTGCGACCAGCTGATCGCCAAGTGGAGCCGGCTGGAGGGCCAAGACCTGCTTGTCGCAGACGACATGACGCGGCTGACGCTCGATTCGATTGCGATCGCCGGGTTCGGCCACCGCTTCAACAGCTTCGAGAAGGAGCAGCTCGACAGCTTCCTCGAAGCGCTCGGCCGGGCGCTGGGCGAGTCGCTCAACATCATCACGCGGCTGCCGATCCAGAACCGCTTCGCCAAGCGATCGCAGCGCCAGTTCGACGCCGACATCGCCGAGATGAACGCGCTGGTCGACGGCATCATCGCGGACCGGCGCGCGCATCCGTCCGACGGCCACGACCTCCTCAACCTGATGCTGACCGCGCGCGATCCCGAGACGGGCGAAGGCCTGGACGACGTCAACATCCGCTATCAGGTGCTCACCTTCCTGATCGCGGGCCACGAAACGACCTCCGGCCTGCTCACCTTCTCGCTCCACTATCTGCTGCGCAACCCGGCGGTGCTGGCGCAGGCCTATGCGGAGGTGGACCGGGTGCTGCCCGGCGACGCGCGACCCGAGTTCGGCCATCTGCCGCAGCTCGACGTGATCGAGCGCGTGCTGGAGGAGGGCCTGCGGCTGTGGCCGACCGCGCCCGTCTTCACGCTCGCGCCGTTCAAGGACGAGCGGGTGGGCGGCACCTGGCTGCTGCGCAAGGACCGGCCGGTCAATGTCTTCATCCCCGGGCTGCACCGCCATCCCAAGGCATGGGAGCGCCCGGAAGAGTTCGACATCGACCGCTGGCGGCCCGAGGCGGAGGCGGCGCGCCACCCGCACGCCTACAAGCCATTCGGCAACGGCGCGCGTGCGTGCATCGGTCGCCAGTTCGCGCTGGTCGAAGCGAAGCTTGCGCTGGCCATGATCCTGCAGCGTTTCGCGATCGGCGACCCGCGCGGATACCGGCTCAGCATCAAGGAAACGCTGTCGATCAAGCCCGACGAGTTCTTCATGCGCGTCCGTGCGCGCGCGCCGCACGAGCGGATCAGCGTCGCGGTTCCCGAACTTGCTCCAGTTGAGCAAAACGCGCCCGCACGGATCAGCGGGAGCGGGCAGCGGCTGGCGGTGCTGTACGGCACGAGCCTCGGCACCGCGCGCGACGTGGCGGAGGAGATTGCCGAGCGCGCGACGCTCGACGGGTTCGACACGGTGGTGCGCGCGATGGACGACAGCTTCGCGCGCGGGCTGGAAGCCGAGGACCGCGTGCTGGTGGTGGTCACCGCCACCTATAATGGCCGCGCGCCCGACAGCGCGGTCAATGTCGAAAAGGCGCTGGACGGGGGCGTCTTCGCCGACAAGCAATGGACGGAGGCGCGCGTCGCCGTGCTCGGCCTCGGTAACTCGCAATGGCCGAACTTCCAGGCTTTCCCGCGGCGGATCGACGAAGCGCTGGAAGCGACGGGGGCGCGGCGGCTGGTGCCGCGCGTGGAGGCGGACGCGGACGGCGATTTCGACGGCGCGATTGCCGGGTTCCTGCGCGACCTGTGGAAGGCGCTGGGCGGCGAGGCCGAGCCGTCGCAATTGCAGCCCGCGCTGTCGTTGCGCGTGGTGGAGGCGGGGGCGATCCGCGCGCGGGCGCTGCCCGAACACGCCACGCGACTGGCCGTGATCGATAATCGCGAGCTGGTCCGCCCCGCCGACGGGCTCTGGGACTTTGCGAAGGAGCCGCCGCGCACCTCGACGCGGCTTATCCGGCTGAAGCTGCCCGAGGGCGCGAGCTACCGCGCGGGCGACCATGTCGCCATTTATGCGCACAACCGCCCCGAGCTGGTCGAGCGGGCGGTCGCACGGTTGGGGCTGGACGGCGCGACCCAGGTCGAGGTGGGCGGCCAGGGCAGCCGGTTCCGGCACCTGCCGATCGGGCAGACGGTGACGGTGCGGCAGCTGCTGACCGACTTCGTCGAGCTGCAGGACCCGGCACCGCGCCGCGCGGTCGACCTGCTGCTTTCGACCACTCGCTGCCCCGAGAGCCGTCATGCGCTGGAGACGGCCTGGGACCCCGAGAAGCGGCTGACGCTGCTCGACCTGCTGGAGCTCGCGCCCGCGGCCGCGCTTTCGCTCGATGCCTTTGTCGAACTGTCGGCCGCGATGGCGCCGCGCTTCTACTCGATCGCATCGAGCCCGCGCGTGGGTGCCGGCACCGTCGACCTGATCGTCGGCACGACGCGCGCGCCCGCCTGGTCGGGCCTTGGCGAGCATCAGGGTTTTGCCTCGACATACATGCGCGACCTCCGGGCGGGCGAGGAGGTGTTCGGCTATGTGCGCGCGCCCAACCCGCCCTTCGCACCGCCCGCCGACCCGGCTGTGCCGATGGTGCTGATCGGCCCCGGCACCGGCTTTGCTCCCCTGCGCGGCTTCCTGCAGGAGCGCGCCGCGCAAAAGGCGGCGGGGGTGGCCGTGGGCGAGATCCTGCTCTTCTTCGGCTGCCGCCATCCGGACCATGACTGGCTGTGCCGCGAGGAGGTGGAGGCCTGGGCGGCGGACGGGCTCGTCCAGCCTCTCCTCGCATTCTCGGCGATGGACGGGCACCCCTGGCGCTTCGTGCAGGACGCGCTCACTGCCGAACGCGCGCGGGTTTGGAACGCGATCGGCGCGGGCGCACAGATCTTCGTGTGCGGCGACGGGCGCTACATGGCCCCGGCCGTCCGCGAGGCGCTGATCGCGATGCACGGAGCGATGACCGGCAGCGACCATGCGGGCGGCTCGGCCTGGCTAGAGCAGATGATCGCGGACGGGCGTTATCACCAGGACGTGTTCGGCTTCGGCAAATAGGATTGCGCTTTCCCGCCGCACCGCACAGACTTCGTGCGGGAGGCGCGGCTTGGGGGCAGCATTCGACGAGATGACGGGCGCAGGCGGAGCCGTCCGCGCGCCCTATGCCCTGGTCGAGCGCTGGCTGGCCGACGCGAGCCCCGACTTCCTCCAGACCCGCCGCGCGCAGGCCGAGCTCTTCTTCCGCCGCATCGGCATCACCTTCGCCGTCTATGGCGACGCCGATGCGGACGAGCGGCTGATCCCGTTCGACATCGTGCCCCGGGTGCTCGCGCGAGGTGAATGGACGCGGCTCGAGCGGGGGCTGGTGCAGCGCGTGGCGGCGCTCAATGCCTTCCTGGCCGACGTATATGGCGCGCGCGAAATCCTGCGCGCGGGGATCGTGCCCGAGGACCTGATCCTCAGGAACCCGCAATTCTGCCTGCCCGCGATCGGCCTCAAGCCCGCGCACGGCGTCTATGTCCACATTGCCGGGATCGACATCGTGCGGACCGGCCCCGATCAGTTCTACGTGCTCGAGGACAATGCGCGGACGCCGTCGGGCGTGTCCTACATGCTCGAAAATCGCGAGGTCATGCTGCGGCTGATGCCCGAGCTGATCGACCGGCACCGCGTCGCCCCCGTCGAGACCTATCCCGAGACGCTGCTCGACACGCTGCGATCGGTGGCCCCGCCCCGGTGCCGCCACGACCCGACGGTGGCGGTGCTGACCCCCGGGCACCACAACTCGGCCTATTACGAGCACAGCTTTCTGGCCGACAAGCTGGGGGTGGAGCTGGTCGAGGGATCCGACCTCGCGGTGCGCGACGACGTGCTCTACATGCGCACGACGGAGGGACCGCGGCGCATCGACGTGCTCTACCGGCGCGTGGACGACGCGTTCCTCGATCCGCTCGTGTTCCGCGCAGACTCGGTGCTGGGCGTGGCGGGCCTGGTCGCCGCGCATGAAGCGGGCAACCTCACCATCGCCAATGCCGTCGGCACGGGCATCGCCGACGACAAGGCGATCTACAGCTACATGCCCGAGATCGTCCGCTTCTACACGGGCGAGGCGCCCTTGATCGACAATGTGCCGACCTGGCGCTGCCGCGAGCCCCAGTCGCTCGCCTATGTGCTGGAGCACCTGCCCGAGCTGGTGGTGAAGGAGGTCGACGGGTCGGGCGGCTATGGCATGCTGGTCGGCCCGCACGCGACGCGCGCCGAAATCGATGCGTTCGCGGCCAAGCTGCGCGCCGATCCGGCCAGGTTCATCGCGCAGCCGACGTTGGCGCTGTCCACCTGCCCCACGCTTGCCGACAGCGGCATCGTGCCGCGCCATGTCGACCTCAGGCCCTTTGTGCTGACGGGCGCGAACGGCACCCGCATCGTGCCCGGCGGCCTCACCCGCGTGGCGCTCAAGGAAGCGTCGCTGGTGGTGAACTCCAGCCAGGGCGGGGGCACGAAGGACACATGGGTGCTCGATGACTGAGCGCCCATGCTGAGCCGCACGGCCGCCGCTCTTTACTGGACCGGGCGCTATATCGAGCGTGCGGACTTCACCGCGCGGCTGGTCGAGGCGACGATCCGGCTGGCGGCACTGCCGTCGAGCTATGGCGGGGACGTGGCCGCCTGGACGGGGGCGCTGGCGGCGGCAGGCGCGGCGGACGGCTATGCGCTCGCGCACCCGCAATTGGGCGAGGAGAGCGCCTGTCAGTATTTGTCGCTCGCGCCGCTCAACCCGTCCTCCATGCGGAGCTGCATCGAGCAGGCGCGCACCAATGCAAGGGCGGTGCGCACCGCGCTCACGGCCGAGGCGTGGGAGGCGATCAACAGCGCCTGGCTCGACCTCCAGCGCTACGGGACCGAGCTCGACAGCCGCCTGATGCTCAACCGGCTGCTGGAGGCGGTCAAAGCGGCGGCGCTCGCCTTCGACGGCGCGATCCACCGCACCATGCTGCGCGAGGATGGCTACTGGTTCCTGCGGCTGGGCGCGGCGATCGAGCGCGCGGACAACACCGCGCGCCTGCTCGACGTCAAATACCACCTCCTGCTGCCGCGCGACGAACCCGTGGGGGGCAGCCTCGACTATTTCCAGTGGACGACCATCCTGCGCACCGTGTCTGCGCTCACCGCCTATCGCCACGTGTACCGCGACGCGGTGAAGCCATGGCTGGTCGCCGACCTCCTGATCCTCAACAAGCAGATGCCCCGCTCGCTCGCGGCCTGCACCGGCAGCGCGGTGCGCTACCTCGACGAACTGGCGCGCGAGAGCGGGCGGCGCGGCCCGGCGCACCGCCAGGCGAGCGCGCTGGCCGCTGGCCTGACCGGCACCGACATCGCCGCCATCTTCCAGGCGGGCCTCCACGAACAGATCGAGCGGTACCTGGCCGACAACAATCGGTTGGGCGAGCTGATCGCCGAGCAGTTCCTGTTCTGATGCGCATCGAGGTCAACCACCGCACCACCTATCGCTACGACGCCCCCGCGGCGGGTCTCGTGCAGGCGCTGCGGCTCAGCCCCGGCCCGCACGAAGGCCAGCACATCGCCGAGTGGCGGGTCGAGACCGATGCGGACGGCGGCTATCGCGAACGGCGCGATGTGTTCGGAAACCGGCTCTGCATGTTCTACGCCGAGCGGCCGCTGAGCGAGATTACCGTGACCGTGACCGGGCTTGCCATCGTGAGCGACACGGCGGGCGTGGTCCGCGCGCCCGAGCCGCTGCCGCCCGGCATCTTCCTGCGCTCGACCGACCTGACCGCGCCCTCGGCCCCGATCGCCGAGCTGGCTGGGCGGTTCGCGGACCTGCCTCCGCTCGCCGGGCTGCATGCGCTGTGCGGCCATCTGCACGAGACGCTCCGCTTCGATCCGGACGCGACCGATGCCACGACCGCGGCGGCCGATGCGCTCATTGCGGGGCGCGGCGTGTGCCAGGATTTCTCGCACATCTTCGTCGCCGCGGCGCGGCTGCTCGACCTGCCCGCGCGCTACGTGTCCGGGCATCTCGCGCGCACCGAGCAGCGGCAGCAGGACGCCGCGCACGCCTGGGCCGAAGTGCTGGTGCCCGATCTGGGCTGGGTGGCGTTCGATCCCGCGAACGGCCTGTGCGCGACCGACGCCTATGTCCGCGTCGCGGTCGGGCTCGATTATCTGGATGCGGCCCCCATCCGCGGCTCGCGGCGCGGCGGCGGGGCCGAGACGATGACGGTCGCGGTCAAGGCGCGCGCGGCGCAGATCCAATCGCAGGAGTGAGCGGATGACCTACTGCATCGGCATCCTGGTCGACGAAGGCATGGCGATGATCGCGGACACGCGCACCAATGCCGGGGTCGACAACATCTCGACCTATCGCAAGCTGCGGCTGTTCGAGAAGGAGGGCGACCGGCTGATCGCGATTGCGAGCGCCGGAAGCCTGTCGACCACCCAGGCTGCGCTCGAGAAGCTGCAGGACGGGGTCTTGAACCCGGACACGGGCGAGATGGAGACGCTCTGGTCGGTCCCCGACATCTTCTCCGCCGCGCTTGCCTGCGGCCGGGCGATCCGCGGGTCGCGCGACGCCATGGCCGGCCTGCAACAGACCGATCTGAGCTTCGATGCGACGCTACTGGTCGGCGGGTCGGTGCGCGGCGAGCGCACGCGGCTGTTCCTCGTCTACTCCGCCGGCAACGCGATCGAGTGCGAGCCGGACACACCGTACCTCCAGATCGGCGAGAACAAATACGGCAAGCCCATCCTCGATCGGGCGCTGCGCCACGACACGCCGCTGCAGGAGGCGTTAAAGATCGCGCTCATCTCGTTCGATTCGACGATCCGGAGCAACCTGGCGGTCGGCCTGCCGCTGGACCTCGTTACCGCGCGCCAGGGCCAGACACGGCCGGAAGCGGTGACGCGGATCGGACGCGACGATCCCTATTTCCACGATCTGTCGCAGCGCTGGTCGGCCGCCCTTTCCCACGCCTGCGCCGAGATCCCGCCCCCACCCTACTGACCCAGCCGGCACGCGGTTGCCCTCGAGAGTGCACTGAGGCACATGATCGGTCCGGGAGGGGCTTGATGCAGCAACTGAGCGGGCAGGATGCGAGCTTCGTTTACCTGGAAACGCCGCACACGCCGATGCACATCGGCTCGGTCGGCATCTACGATCCCGCGACCGCGCCGGGCGGCTTCGTCCGCTTCAAAGACATTCTCGACTTTATCGGCTCGCGCCTGGGCGGTGCGCGCTCCTTCCGTCAGCGGCTGGTGCGGCTGCCGTTCGATCTCGACCATCCCTATTGGATCGAGGATCCCGAGTTCGACCTCGAATATCATGTGCGCCACATCGCGCTGCCCAAGCCCGGCGACTGGCGGCAACTCTGCATCCAGGTCGCCCGGCTCCATGCACGCCCGCTCGACCTGACCAAGCCCCTCTGGGAGTTCACGATCGTCGAAGGACTCGACAATATCGAGGGCCTGCCGCCGGGCTGCTTTGCGCTGGTCGCCAAGGTGCACCATGCCGCGATCGACGGCATGTCCGGCGTCGAGATGTCGGCGGCGATCCATGACCTCACACCCGACAAGCCGGACCGGATCGCCGCGGACGGCTGGACGCCGGACGACGCGCCGGGCGTCTCGGACATGCTGATCAAGGGATATTTCAACACGCTTCGCAAGCCGCTGCAGCTGGTGGGCACGATGGCGCGCGGCCTGCCCGGCCTTGCGCGGCTTGGCCACAGCGTGTCAAAGGGCGACGTCTCCATCCAGAACCAGAGAATGGCCCCCCGGACGCGGCTGAACGGCAAGGTCGGCCCGCACCGGGTGTTCGACGCGGTGCCGATGCCGCTTGGCGACATCCGCGCGATCAAGGACTCGGTGCCGGGTGCCACGGTCAACGACGTCATCCTGGCGATCGTCGGCGGCGGCTTGCGCCACTATCTTGCCGCCACGGGCGAGAGGCCCGCCGACAGCCTGACCGCCATGGCCCCCATCTCCGTTCGCGCAGAGGGCGAGAAGGCGGCGCTCGGCAACCTCGTGTCCGCGATGGTCGTAAGCCTGGGCACGCACATCGCCGACCCGGTCGAGCGGCTGCGCCACGTCCATGCGGACGCGCTCAACTCGAAGGCGATGAGCAATGCGGTCGGCGCGCGGGCGCTGACGGACTATTCGCAGCTGATGCCCGCGGGCCTGTCGGGCCTGGCCGCGCGGCTCTACACCCGGCTCGGCGCGGCCAATGCGCATGCGCCCGTGTTCAACACGGTGGTGACCAACGTGCCCGGCAGCCGCGTCCCGCTCTTTTTCGCCGGCGCCCAAATGGTCGGCATGTATGGGCTCGGACCCATTTTCGACTCGATGGGGCTGATCAACACCATCTATTCCTATGTCGACACGATCGCGATCAGCTTCACCGCCGACCGCAACATGGTGCCGGATCCGGCCGTCTATGCCGACGGTCTGCGCCGGGCCTATGCCGAACTGAAGGCGGCTGCTATTCCGGCGCCCGCCAAACCCAAGGGAGTGAAGCAACATGCTTGAACCGGATAAGATGAAGGCGGCGGGCGACGTCGTGAAGGAAGGCGCGACCAAGGCGGCCGAGAACAGCGCGGCGCTCAGCATGAAGGTCATCGACCATGCCGAGGAGAATACGCGGCAGGCGTTCGCCGCGCTGCGCGCCGCCGCCAAGGCGAACGGCCTGACCGAGCTGATGCAGGTGCAGTCCGACTATGTTCGCGATCAGGGCAGCCGCAGCATGACGCAGGTGCGCGAGATCGGCGAGATGATCACCCAGTTCGGTCGCAGTGCCATGTCCGGCTTTGGCGGCGCATCGAAGCCGAGCGACGGCCAGGGTTGAGCTGAACGCGTCACTCTGGCGCCGGTTGGTGCCAGTCCCCCGCACGAGCGTCAGCTGACCGGGCGGATCGGCCCGTCTGAGCCCCGGCCTGCGCCGGGGTGACATTTCAAATTGCGAGACCATGCCTGTCGTCCTGATCACCCCCAAGCGCTTCGCGGATGCGCGCGGCTGGTTCGCCGAGACCTACCAGCGCGACCGGTTCCGCGCGGGCGGGGTCGACGCGGACTTCGTGCAGGACAACCAGTCCTTTTCCGCGCCGGCCTTCACCTTGCGGGGCATTCACTTTCAGACGCCGCCGCATGCCCAGGCCAAGCTGGTGCGCTGCCTGCGCGGGCGGATCTGGGACGTGGCCGTCGACCTGCGCGCGGGCTCGCCCACTTATGGCCGGTGGGTGGGTGCCGAGCTGACGGCGGAGCGGGGCGAGCAGCTCTATGTGCCCGCAGGCTTCGGCCACGGCTTTCTGACGCTCGAGCCCGATTGCGAGGTCGCCTACAAGACCTCCGATTTCTACGCGCCCGATTGCGACGCCGGACTTGCCTGGGACGATCCCGACTTGGGCATCGCGTGGCCGCTCCCGCCCGGCCGGACGCCCGAGCTGTCCCACAAGGATGGGCGCCAGCCGCGCTTCAACGATTTCGTCAGTCCCTTCGCCTATGACGGGCGTCCGCTCGAACCCCTGGATATCTAATGGCACGCATTCTCGTCACCGGCGGCGCCGGCTTCATCGGCTCGGCGCTGGTCCGGCACCTGATCGCCGAGACGGCCCACGAGGTGCTCAACGTCGACGCGCTCACCTATGCGGGCAACCTGTCGTCGCTGGCGTCGGTGCGCGACAGCAACCGCTACCGCTTCGTGCGTGCGGACATCTGCGACGCCGAGGCGATCGGCCGGCTGATGACCGAGTTCCGGCCGGAGATCGTCACGCACCTGGCCGCCGAAAGCCATGTCGACCGTTCGATCGACGGGCCCGCGGCCTTCATCCAGACCAACCTGGTCGGCACCTTCACAATGCTTTCGGCCGCGCTCGAGCATTGGCGCGGGCTGGCGGGGCATGAGAAGCAGGCGTTCCGCTTCCACCATATCTCGACCGACGAGGTGTTCGGCGCCTTGGGCGACAAGGGCTATTTTACCGAGGACACGCCCTACGACCCGCGCTCGCCCTATTCGGCATCGAAGGCGGGGTCGGACCATCTCGTCTCGGCCTGGCACCACACCTACGGCCTCCCGGTGCTGATCACCAACTGCTCGAACAATTACGGGCCGTACCACTTTCCCGAAAAGCTCATCCCGCTGATGATCATCAAGTGCCTGTCGGGCGAGGCGCTGCCGGTCTACGGCCGCGGCGCGAACGTGCGCGACTGGCTGTATGTGGACGACCATGTCCGCGCGCTCGCCGCCGTGTTCGAGCGCGGAACGCCGGGGGAGAGCTACATGGTGGGCGGCAACTCCGAGCGCACCAACCTTGCCGTCGTCGAGACGATCTGCGACACCCTAGACCGCATCCGCCCGCGTGCCGACGGCCGGTCCTATCGCGATCAGATCAGCTTCGTCGCGGACCGGCCGGGGCACGACTTCCGCTATGCGATCGACGCGTCCAAGCTGCGCGACCGGCTGGGCTGGACCCCGCGCGAGACGTTCGAGACCGGCATCGACAAGACGATCCGCTGGTATCTGGATCATGAGAGCTGGTGGCGGCCGATCCTGTCCGGCGCTTATGCGGGCGAGCGGCTGGGGCTGAAGGCGGCCGGGTGAGCCGCATCCTCGTCACTGGGGGGACGGGCCAGGTCGGCACCGAGCTGCGGCGGCTCGGGCCGGATTTCGGCGTCGAGGTCGTGGCACCCGGACGCGACACCCTCGACCTGTCCACCGCATCCGGCTTGGAGCGGATTATCGGAGGTGGAGACTGGCGCGCGGTGATCAACTGCGCGGCGTACACGGCGGTCGACAAGGCCGAAAGCGAGCCCGATCTCGCCGATGCCGTCAACGGGCGCGCGCCTGGGCTCATCGCGCGGGCGGCAGCGGCGCGGGGGGTGCGCACCCTCCATGTCTCGACCGATTACGTCTTCGACGGAACGGGGCCCGGCTTTTACGACGAGGATGATCCGGTCGCGCCGCTCGGCGTGTATGGCGCATCGAAGGAGGCAGGCGAGCGAGGGGTGCGACAGGGCGGCGGCGACCATGTGATCCTGCGCACCGCCTGGGTGGTGAGCCCGCATGGGCAGAATTTCGTGAAAACGATGCTCCGCCTCGGGGCCGAGCGGCCGGTCCTGCGGGTGGTCGACGATCAACGCGGCTGCCCGACCAGCGCCGCCGACATCGCGCAGGCGCTGCTGACCATAGCGACGCGCGGCGGGCCGCCGGGCACCTATCATTTCGTGAATGCCGGCGAGGCGAGCTGGTGCGAGCTCGCGCGCTTCGTGTTCGCGCGGGCGGGAATGGACGTGGCGGTCGAGGCGATCAGCACCGACCAGTATCCGACGCCCGCGCGGCGGCCCGCCAACTCGCGCCTGTCGACGGCGAAGATCGCGCGCGATTACGGCATCGTCCCGCGTCCCTGGCAGGAGTCGGTCGGCGAAGTGGTGGACGCGCTTGTGGAGAGCAGATCATGAAGGGCATCATCCTGGCCGGGGGATCGGGCACACGGCTCCATCCGGCGACGCTTGCGATCAACAAGCAGCTGCTGCCGGTCTACGACAAGCCGATGATCTACTATCCGCTGTCCGCGCTGATGATGGCGGGCATTCGCGAGGTGCTGATCATCTCCAGCCCCGACTATCTCGACAACTACCGGCGTCTGTTCGGGACGGGCGAGCAGTTCGGGCTGGCGATCGACTATGCCGTGCAGCCGCGGCCCGAGGGGCTGGCCCAGGCCTTCCTGATCGGCGAGCCCTTCCTCGCCGGCGGACCCGGCGCGCTGGTGCTGGGCGACAACATCTTTTTCGGCGCGGGGCTCAGCCAGCTGATGCAGAGCGCGCGCGCGCGGACCACGGGGGCGACCGTGTTCGCCTATCATGTCGAGGACCCGACCGCGTACGGCGTTGTCGAGCTAGACGGCGAGGGCCGGGCGCTTTCGATCGAGGAAAAGCCCAGGGCACCCCGATCGAGCTGGGCGGTGACCGGCCTTTATTTCTACGACGCGCGGGTGACTGAGTTCGCCAAGGCCGTGGAGCCGTCCGCTCGCGGCGAGCTGGAGATCACCGATCTCAACCGCATGTACATGGACGCGGGCGAGCTGTTCGTGGAGCGCATGGGGCGGGGCTTTGCCTGGCTTGACACCGGCACGCACGACAGCCTGCTCGAAGCCTCCGAGTTCGTGCGCACGCTCCAGAAGCGCCAGGGCGTCCAGATTGCGAGCCTGGAGGAGATCGCGTTCCAGCAGGGCTGGATCGACGCCGACCAGCTGCGCGAGCGTGGGCGGCTGTTCGAGAAGACCGCCTATGGCCGCGCGCTGCTGGCCTTGGCGGGCGGGTAGCCACGGTCAAAAGCGCGCTCGGGACGAGCGGTCCTCCTTTCAGCTGACCCCCACCATCTCCTCGGGCCGCACCACACGGTCGAACGTTTCCGCGTCCACCAATCCCAGGGCCAGCCCCGCCTCGCGCAGCGTGAGCCCCTCGGCATGGGCGTGCTTGGCGATCCTGGCGGCATTGTCATAGCCGATCTCCGGCGCGAGCGCGGTCACCAGCATCAAGGATCGGTCGACCAGCTCGCTGATGCGGGCGTGGTTGGGCTCGGCGCCCGCCAGCATGCGCATGGCGAAGCTCTCCATGCCGACGCTCAGCAGGTGGATGGAGCGGAGCACCGCCGCGCCGATCAGCGGCTTGAAGACGTTCAGCTCCAGATGCCCCTGCAGCCCGCCGACCGTGACCGCGGCATGGTTGCCGATCACCTGCGCGCAGACCATGGTCAGCATCTCGGCCTGGGTGGGGTTCACCTTGCCCGGCATGATCGAGCTGCCCGGCTCGTTCGCGGGTAGGTCGAGCTCGCCGAGCCCGGAGCGCGGGCCGGAGCCGAGCAGCCGGACGTCGTTGGCGATCTTCGTGAGGGACACCGCGAGCCCGTTCAGCGCACCCGACAGCTCGACGAGCGCGTCGTGCGCGGCCAGCGCCTCGAATTTGTTCTCGGCCGCGGAGAAGTCGAGGCCCGTGATGGCGGACACCTCGGCCGCGAAATCGACGTCGAAGCCGGGCGGGGCGTTCAGGCCGGTGCCGACGGCGGTGCCGCCCTGCGCCAGCTCGTACACGTCGGTCGCCGCGCTCGCGATCCGGCCGCTCGCCTTGGCGATCTGCGCGGCATAGCCGGAGAACTCCTGGCCGAGCGTCAGCGGCGTCGCGTCCTGGAGGTGGGTGCGGCCGATCTTGACGATGTGGCCCCATGCCTGCGCCTTCGCGTTCAGCACCTCGAGCAGCATGTCGAGCGCCGGATCGAGTCGGTCGCGGAGCGCCAGCGCCGTCGCGATGTGCATCGCGGTCGGGAAGCTGTCGTTGGACGATTGCGACATGTTGACGTGATCGTTCGGGTGAACGGGCGACTTGCCCCCGCGCGTGCCAGCCAGCCGTTCGTTGGCAATGCCGGCAATCACCTCGTTGACGTTCATGTTGGATTGGGTGCCGGAGCCGGTCTGCCAGATGACGAGCGGAAACTGGTCGTCGTGGCGGCCCGCCGCCACCGCTGCCGCGGCGTCCTCGATCGCATCGGCGATCCCGGCCGGCAGGCCATGCCGCCGGTTCACCCGTGCGGCCGCCTGCTTGACGATCGCGAGCGCCCGGACGAGCCCGATCGGCATCCGTTCCTCGGGCCCGAACGGGAAATTTTCGATCGACCGCTGGGTCTGCGCGCCCCAATAGGCGTGGGCGGGCACCTCGATCGGGCCGATGCTGTCGGTCTCGGTGCGGGTCTCAGTCATCGGGATGTCACCTCGGGCAAGGAGAGAGCCTTATGGACAGGCTGTGGCTGATCACCAATCCTCATTCGGGTTCGGCGGGCGCCGAGAAATGCGCGGCGATCGAGGCGTTGTGCGAGGAGCGCGGGCTGGCGATCGCGGGACGGACCTTCTTCCCGGACGCGCCGATGCCCGTACCGGGCGAACTGGGCGATGCCGATACGGTGGTGCTGTTCGCCGGCGACGGCACCATCAACGCCGCGCTCGGGGCGCTGGAGGGCTGGGGCGGCGAGGTGCTGATCCTGCCGGGCGGCACCATGAACATGCTCGCCAAACGCCTGCACGGCGAGCGGGATGCGGGCGATATCGTGCACATGGCCCATGCCGCGCCGCGCACGACGGCGCTGCCCTGCGTCGAAGCGGAAGGTGCGCGCGCCTTTGTGGGGCTGATCGCCGGGCCCGTCACGGCCTGGGCGGAAGCGCGCGAGGCGGTGCGCGCGGCCGACCTCGTGCACCTGCCCGCCAAGGCCGCGCACGCCTGGAAGGCAAGCTGGGAGGGCGAGGTGGCGCTGCATGACGGCGCAGCACTGCTCGGCCGCTACCAGGCCGTATTCGTGGAACCGCGCGCGGGTGGGCTCGCCGCCGCAGGCATCGCGGCGGAGAAGATGGCCGACGTGGCGCGGCTCGGCTGGGCCTGGGCGACAGGCGACTGGCGCGACGCGGACAATGTGGACGAGACGCTCGCCCCGTCCGTGCTGCTGACGAGCGATGGCGGCATCCGGGCGCTGTTCGACGGAGAGCCCGTGACCCTTGCCAGCCCGGCAACCCTGCGCGCGGGCGCGAGTGGGCTAAAGTTTCTGACGACGCTTTAGCCCCTCTCCCGCTTGCGGGAGAGGGTGGTCGAGCGAAGCGAGACCGGGTGAGGGCAGTTTCGCCGGAGTTACAGGCCCTCACCCTCCCACCGCTTAGCGGCGGGCCCCTCCCTCTCCCGCCTGCGGGAGAGGGGTTGCTCACACCGGACGGTTGAAGCGCTCCTTCTTCTCCGCTTTCTGCTTCAGCAGCGCGGCCACCTCGAAGCCGTGCTTTTCCAGCCCCGCGACGATCTTGTCGGCACCTTCATGGTCGGCCCAAAGCATCGGGCCGCCGCGATAGACGGGCCAGCCATAACCGTAGATCCAGACCACATCGATGTCCGACGCGCGCTGGGCGATGCCCTCCTCCAGGATCAGCGCGCCTTCGTTGACCATGGGGTAGAGCGTGCGCTCGACGATCTCCTCAGAGGTGATCTCGCGCTTGCTGACGCCTTGCTGCGCCGCGAAGTCGTCGATGATCTTCTGGACGTCGGCGCTGGGCGAGGGGCGGCGCTTCTCGTCATAATCGTAGAAGCCCTTGCCCGTCTTCTGGCCCCAGCGCCCCTGCGCGGCGAGCGCGTCGCGGATGCTTTCGATGCGGGTCGGGTCGCGGTGCCAGCCGATGTCGACGCCCGCCAGGTCGGCCATCTGGAACGGGCCCATGGGCATGCCGAAGTCGACATGCACCTTGTCGATCTGGTCGGGCGTGGCACCTTCCATGAGGAGCTTGGTCGCCTCCACCTGACGCGGCTGGAGCATCCGGTTGCCGATGAAGCCGAAGCAGACGCCCGAGACGACCGCGACCTTGCCGATCTTCTTGGACAAGGCCATCACCGTCGCCAGCACGTCGGGCGCGGTCTCCTTGCCCCGGACTACTTCCAGCAGCTTCATGACGTTGGCCGGCGAGAAGAAGTGCATGCCGAGCACATCCCCCGGGCGCTTGGTGGACGCGGCGATTTCATCGACGTTGAGGTAGGAGGTGTTGGAGGCGAGGATCGCGCCAGGCTTGGCGATGGCGTCGAGCTTGGCGAAGGTCTCCTTCTTGACGTCCATACTCTCGTAGATCGCCTCGATGATCAGGTCGCAATCGGCGAGATCCTCGAGGTTGAGCGTGGGCGTGAGCGCGCCCATGAAGCTTTCGACCTGCTCGGGCTTGAAGCGGCCCTTGGCCGCGGACGCGTCGTAATTCTTGCGGATCACGCCCATGCCGCGGTCGAGATTCTCCTGTGCGGCCTCGACGATGGTGACGGGGATGCCGGCCTGGAGGAAGTTCATGGAGATGCCGCCGCCCATGGTGCCGGCACCGATCACGCCCACATGTCTGATGGGCCGCAGCTGGATGTCCTCGGGGATGCCGTCGATCTTGGCGGCCTGGCGCTCGGCGAAGAAGATATGCCGCTGGGCCGCGGACTGCGTGCCCATCATCAGCTTCATGAACTCCTGCCGCTCGAAGGCGATGCCTTCGTCGAACGGCAGCTCGACGGCTGCCTGAACGCAGCGCAGATTGGCGGCCGGCGCATCGAAGCCGCGGAACTTCTTGGCGTTTTCGGTCGCGAGTTTCTCGATGAACGCGGGGTCGCCGTGGACCGGCACGTCGCGGCTGCGGCGCGGCTCCACGCCCACCATGGCCTTGGCGAACTCGAGCGCGTCTTCCAGCAGCGACTCTTCGCCCGCGAGCTTGTCGACGAGGCCGACCTCCGCTGCGCGCTTGGCGCTGATCGGGTTGCCGGTGGCGCACATCTCAGCCGCCGCCTCGATCCCGGCGATGCGCGGCAGCCGCTGCGTGCCGCCGGCGCCAGGCAGCAGGCCAAGCTTCACCTCGGGCACGCCCAGCTTCGCCGAAGGGACAGCCACGCGGTAATGGCAGCCGAGCGTGACCTCCAGGCCGCCGCCGAGCGCCGTGCCGTGGATGGCGGCGACGACTGGCTTGGCCGAGGCCTCGATGCGGTCGATCACCTCGGGCAGCATCGGCTCGACCGGCGGCCGGCCGAACTCAGTGATGTCGGCGCCTGCGAAGAAGGTGCGGCCCTCGCACCGGATCACCGCACCCTTCAGCTCGGGATCGCGCGCGAGCTGGTCCATGGCGGCGGCAAGGCCCTGGCGCACGGCCGCGCCCAGCGCGTTCACCGGCGGGTTGTTGGACGTGATGACGAGAATGCCGTCGCGGACTTCGGTGGTGATGGGATTGGTCATAGGGGCTCCATAAGCACGGAAGAAAAATCAGGCAGCCGTCTTGCCGGTCTCCTGGCGCGTGACGGGATGGGAAGAGGACAGGCCGCCATCGACGGCGATGGCCTGGCCGTTGACATAGGATGCCTCGTTCGACGCGAGAAACAGCGCCATGTTGGCGATCTCTTCGGGCTGGCCGGCGCGGCGGAGCGGGTTCAGGCGGCCGATCTTGTCGGTCACGCCCTTTTCGGCCGCATAATCGAAGGCACGCTGGGTCATGCCGGTCTGGATGAGGCCGGGGCAGATGGCGTTGACGCGCACGCCCGTGCCCGACAACTGTTGCGCCGCCGTCATCACGAGGTTGATCACGCCCGCCTTGGACGCCGAATAATGCGGACCGCCCGCGCCCGAGCGGATGCCGGCGACCGATGCGGTGCAGATGATCGACCCGCCGCGGCCCTGCTCCATCATGTGCCGGCCGGCGTGCTTGATGATGAGCCAGGGGCCGATCAGGTTCGTTTGCAGGAGCGACTGCCACTCCTCGACGCTCAGGTCGAAGATGCCGGCCAGCCCGCCCGAGACGCCGGCGTTTGCAAAAACGATGTCGAGCGCGCCGAAGCGGCCGACCGCCTCGGCCACGAGCGCCTGCACATCGGCCTCGGCACCGGCGTCCATCTGCACGGCATGAGCATTGTCGCCGATCATGGCGGCGGTCTCGTGCACGGCCTCGGTCCTGTCGCCGATCACGAGCCTCGCGCCCTCGTCGGCGAAGCGGCGAGCCGCTGCCCGGCCGATGCCGGACCCCGCACCGGTGATGATCGCGATTTTGCCGGCCAGCCTCATATCGTCTGCCCCCCGTCGATCACGATCGTCTGTCCCGTGGTGAAGGAGCCCGCAGGCGACGCCAGGAAGACGGCTGCGCCGGCGATCTCGTCGGGTTCGCCGATGCGCTTCAACGGCGCGCCCTCCGTGGAGCGCTTGAGCGTGTCCGGGTCCTCCCACAGGGCGCGGGCGAAGTCGGTCTTGATCAGGCCGGGCGCGATGCAGTTGACGCGCACATTGTCCGGCCCGAACTCGACCGCCAGGTTGCGGGCGAGCTGCATGTCGGCGGCTTTGGAGATGGCGTAGGCGCCGATCACGGGCGTGCCGCGCAGGCCGCCGATCGACGAGATGATCACGATTGAGCCGTCGCGCCGCGCGCGCATCTCGGGCGCGACCATCGCGATCAGCCAGTGGCTCGAGACGATGTTGTTATGGAGAATCTTGGCGAACTGCTCGTCCGCGATCCCTTCCATCGGCCCGTAATAAGGGTTGGAGGCGGCATTGCAGACGAGGATGTCGATCCGGCCGAACGCCCGCCGGGTCTCGTCCACCAGCCGCTGGAGCCCGGCCTTGTCCGAGATATTTGCGGCGACCGCAATCGCGCGGCCGGGGAAGCGCGCGTTGATCTCAGCGGCGACCGCGTCGCATGCGTCCTGCTTGCGGCTGGAGATGACCACGTTTGCGCCATGCTCGGCCATGCGCTCGGCGATGGCCTTGCCGATCCCGCGCGAGGAGCCGGTGATGATGGCGGTTTTGCCGGAGAGGTCGAAGAGTTCAGGCACGGAACCGCCCTTCCGGTTTGGGCTGAGCTTGTCGAAGCCCTCCCTCGGTCTTGCTGAGATGAAGGCAGGACGGAAGGCCTTCGACAAGCTCAGGCCAAACCGAAGGTAGCAAGGGCATTGCGTTCAAGCCCCCGCCGCTTGCGCGAAATGCCAGGCGCTCGCCGCCAGGCCGGGCACGCGGGCCGCGGTCGCTTCGGCCTGGGGCGAGGAGGCGGTGCCGTCGACGATGCGCTTCTTGATGCCCTGGACGATACCGGTCAGCCGGAACAGGTTGTAGGCGAAGTACCAGTTGAGGTCGGGCACCCCGTCGCGGCCCGTGCGCGCGCAATAGCAGGCGACGGCCTGGTCGATGTTGGGGATGCCGAGCGCGTCGTAATCCAGCCCCTTCACGCCCGAGCGCCCCTCGGGCTCCGTCACCCAGTTCATCAGGAAGTACGAGAAGTCGGCGAGCGGATCGCCGAGCGTCGACAGCTCCCAATCGAGTACCGCGATCACCCGGTCTTCGCGGCCATGGAAGATCATGTTGTCGATGCGGTAATCGCCATGGACGATCGACACCCGATCCTGCGGCGGCACGGTGCGGGGCAGCCACTCGATCAGCCGATCGACCTCCGGAATCGTCTCCGTCTCGCTCGCCTTGTATTGCTTGGTCCAGCGCGCGACCTGCCGCTCGAAATAGTTGCCGGGCTTGCCATAGTCGCCGAGCCCGATCGCCTCGTGATCGGTGTTGTGGAGGTCGGCGAGCGTGTCGATCATGGCGAGATAGACGCCGCGTCGCCCCTCTGGCGTGTAGCCGGGCAGCGAGCCGTCCCACAGGTTGCGCCCGTCCGCCAGACCCATGACGTAGAACATCGAGCCGATCACCCCGGCGTCGGTGCACAGGCCCCAGGGCCGCGCGACGGGGAAGCCGGTCGGGTAGAGCGCCGCCTGCACGCGGAACTCGCGGTCGACGGCATGGGCGGAGGGCAGCAGCTTGCCGAAGGGCTGACGGCGCAGGACATAGCTCTGCCCGGGCGTGTTGATGCGGTAGGTCGGATTCGACTGCCCGCCCTTGAAGCGGCTGAGCGTGATCGGGCCGGCAAAACCCTCGACATTCGCCTCGAGCCAGGCGGTGAGCCTGGCTTCGTCGAGCCGGTCCTTCTCGGGAACCGGCATGGTGCCGACCATTGATTCGGTGGCGGGAGCGGTCATGCCGAAACTGCGCTCCGGCGAAGGCCGGAGCTCCGCTCGGGCAAGGCTCCGGCCTTCGCCGGAGCGCAGAGACCTCTAGACCTCACTCGAACACCACCACGGAGCGCGTCGTGTCGCCCTGGCGCAACTGATCGAAGGCGTGGTTGATGTGCGTGAGCGGCACGCGCTCGGCGATGATCGAGTCGAGGTCGAGCAGCCCGCGCATGTAGAAGTCGACGAGCCGCGGGATCTCAACCGGGAAGCGATTGGCGCCCATCAGCGCGCCCTGGAGCTTCTTGCCCGACAGGAGGTCGAGCGCGGACAGGCCCGTCTGGTGGTCGAGCGGCATCATGCCGAGGATCGTGGCGGTGCCGCCGCGACGGAGCACCTTGACGGCGAGCGCGCCCGATTGCGGGCGGCCCACCGCTTCGATCGCGTGGTCCACGCCGCCCTTGGTCAGCTCGACGATTTCGGCAGCGGCGGTGTCCGACCCTGCGTCGACCACGTCCGTCGCGCCGAGCTTCTTGGCGAGCTCGCGCTTCTCCGGCACCGGATCGACCGCGATAATCCGTCCCGCGCCTGCAATCCTGGCGGCGTTGACGACGGCCAAACCCACGCCGCCGCACCCGACCACCGCGACCGTCTCGCCCGGCGTCAGGTCGGCTGCGTTGAACACGGCGCCTGCGCCCGTCGTCACCGCGCAGCCGATCACGCAGGCGCGGTCGAGCGGCATGTCCGGATCGATCGCGACGCAGGCATGTTCGTGGATCAGCATCTGTTCGGCGTAGGCGGACAGGTTCAGCATCTGCGCGACGGCCGAGCCGTCCGACAGCGTCAGCCGCGGCGGCTCGCCCTTGCCGCGCCGCGTTTCGCCGCCGAGGCAGAGGGACAGCCGTCCGGTCACGCAGAACTCGCAATGCCCGCAATAGGCGGACAGGCAGGTGATGACGGCATCGCCCGGCTTGACCGTGCGGACTTCGGCCCCGACCTGCTCGACGATTCCGGCCGCTTCATGCCCCGGAATGCACGGCATCGCGTGCGGATAGGCGCCGTCGACAAAATGGAGGTCGGACCGGCAGACGCCGGTCGCCGCGGTGCGGATCAGCACTTCGTGCGGACCGGGCTTCGAGACCGTCACTTCCTCGATGCGGAGTTCGGTCCTGGGCTCGAACAGCAGCGCCGCCTTCACTGCCTTCCCTCCCGACCGGTCGGCGGGACGGGGCCGATCGCGGGTGCGGACGTCACCGCGCCACTCCGAGATCGCCCGAGCTCAGCTGCTGCTTCGCCGCCGCGATCGCGTCCCGCCCGCCGTGCCGGCCGAATTCGAGCCGCGCGATCGAGCGGTTGTGGAC
>ERZ1066121.1122-NODE-1122-length-21018-cov-43.009254_pt1 | contig 21018 bp, 15 predicted proteins | sample MGYA00382768_ERZ1066121 | MGnify/ENA primary metagenome ERZ1066121 (study PRJEB33369, sample SAMEA5778351) | biofilm metagenome | biome: Industrial cooling water; feature: Water cooling tower basin; material: Biofilm | place: United Arab Emirates | collected... | reverse complement strand
GGAAGCCCTCGGCCTCGCACTGCGTCAGCAGCAGGCTGCCGCTGGCGTACAGGCCCTCCAGGCGCGTGTTCGCCGCCGGATTCACCCGAACCCGCGTGCGCAGCGCGCACTGCGGGAGCGCCTGCGCGGCGTGCACGGTCAGGCCAAGTGCATCGTGCGTGTACGCATCGGGCGACAGCACGCGGCCGTCGAGTTCGACCGCCAAAAGCTCGAGCGACTCGCCGTCGAGCCTGAGCGGGGCGCCGTCGACGAGGCGCCGCAGCGCGAGCGTCGCGTCGATCTCGCTGCTCTCGCGGCCAAGGTCGACGCGCAGCGCGACGTCGGTGATGGTCCAGCCCGGGGGGGCGTAGTCGGCAAGTCGCACGGGGGAGGCGGCGTCGGCGCTCATCGGCACTCTTTGTTGCAGGGCAGCAGCGGAGCATAGCCGCTGCGCGGGGCGGTTCCGCCCCGCCGCGGGCATGACCTTCGACCCTTCCGCGCCCATAATCGCGGAATGCCAGACCGCACGCCGCCTGCCGATGCCCGCCGCGCCGCGCTGCGCGCGGACGCCCTGCCCACGCTGCACGACGTGCGCGACGCCGCCGCCCGGATCGCCGGGCTGGCGCACGTGACGCCGGTGCTGCGCTCGCGCTCGCTCGACGCGCTGGCCGGCTGCACGCTGTTCTTCAAGGCCGAGAACCAGCAGCGCGCCGGCGCGTTCAAGTTCCGCGGCGCCGCCAATGCGGTATTCGGACTCGACGCCGAACAGGCCGAGCGCGGCGTGGTCACGCAGAGCTCGGGCAACCACGGCGCGGCAGTGGCGCTGGCCTGCCGGCTGCGCGGCATCCCGTGCACGGTGGTCGTGCCGCGCGCGGCGCCGCGCATCAAGCGCGAGGCCATCGCCCGCAGCGGCGCGCGCATCGTCGACTGCGACGTGGCGCAGGCCGCGCGCGACGAGGCGACGGCGCGCGTGCTGGCCGAGACCGGCGGCGAGCTCGTGCACCCCTACAACGACGCCCGGGTGATCGCCGGGCAGGGCACGGCGACGCTCGAACTGCTGCATCAGGCCGATCCCGCGCCCGCGGGCGCGCCGCCGCTCGACGCGGTGCTGGCGCCGCTGTCCGGCGGCGGCCTGATGAGCGGTGCGTGCATCGCCGCCAAGGGGATCGATGCGCGCATCGGCACCGTCGCTGCGGAGCCCGAGGGCGCGGCCGACGGCCACGATTCGCTGAAGGGCGGCGTCCGGATCACCGGGCGAGTGGCCGACACGATCAGCGACGGCCTGCGCGCGGAGCTGGGCCCGATCACGTTCGCGCTGCTGCGCGCGCACTGCGACGACGTGCTGCTGGTCAGCGACGCCGAGACCGTGGCGGCCATGCGGCTGGTGTGGGAACGCCTGAAGGTCGTGATCGAGCCAAGCTGCGCCGTGCCGCTGGCCGCGGTGCTCAAGCACCGCGAGCGCTTCGCCGGGCTTCGCGTGGGGATCATCCTCTCGGGTGGCAATGTGGACCTCGAGTCCCTGCCCGGCCTGCTGGCCCTCGCGCCGGTGCGCCCGTGAGCCGCCGCTTGGATCCCACCGCCCTCCCGACGAAACCCCGCCGATGAGTTCGCCGCACGACGCCGCCCTCGCCCTGGTCCACCGCTACTACACCGCGTTCAACGCCGGCGACCGCGAGGCGATGCTCGAATGCCTCGCCGACGACGTGGCGCACGACCTCAACCAGGGGCCGCGCGAGTCCGGCAAGCCGGCCTTCCGCGCCTTCATGGCGCGCATGGACCGCTGCTACCGCGAGCGGCTCGAGGACATCCGCGTGGTCGCCTCGATCGACGGCACCCGCGCCGCCGCGGAGTACGAGGTGCACGGCGAATACCTCGCCGACGACGAGGGCCTGCCGCCCGCGCGGGGCCAGCGCTACGTGCTGGCGGGTGGCGCGTTCTTCGACCTGCGGCAGGGCCGCATCGCGCGCATCACCAACACCTACAACCTGGCGGCGTGGATCCGCCAGGTGTCGGGCTGAGCGGCGCGGGCATGCGGTCCGACCGCGAACTCGTCGTCGTCGCGCGCTTCGAGACGGTGGCCGAAGCGGCCGTCGTGCAGGCCCTGCTGGCGGCGCACGGCATCGACGTCTGCCCGGACGACACCGCGCCGGTCGGCCTCGTATGGCCGATCGCGCACCTGCTCGGCAAGGTGCCGCTGCGGGTTGCCGCCGGCGATGCCGCCGAGGCGACGGCGCTGGTCGAGGCCTACCGCCGCGGCGAGCTCGCCGTCGGCGACGAGGAGCCGCCGCCGGGCTGATCGTGGCGCGCGCGGCGAGTCAACGCCGCCGCACGCTCAGCTTCTCGACCGGGAACGTCGCGATGTCGGCCCCGCCCTCGCGCCGCGCGGCACCCGGCGGCGGCGCCCAGGCCATCGCGGTGACGACTTCCCAGGAGCTCGGCAGCACGCCGTTGCGTCGAAGCGGCTCGTAGGCCTCGGCCACGGCGCGGTGGCGGGATTTTCCGCTCAGCCCGCGGGGCCGGTCCGCGCGCGCGTCGGTGGCGCCGATGGCCTTGAGTTCGCGCATCAGCGTGGCGGTGTCGGCATACGTCAGCGTGTAGGTGTCGCGCTCGATCACCGGATTGCGGAAGCCCTGCGCGACGAGCGCGTCGCCCACCTGCTGGATGGCCGCGAACGGCGACAGCGGCGGCTCGAGCCCCGCACCGGCATACGCCTCGCGCAGCTCGACCAGCGTGTCGGGGCCGAAGCTCGTGAAAACCAGCAGACCGCCCTCGCGCATCACGCGGCGGAGCTCGCCCAGCGCGCGCGGGAGATCCGCGACCCACTGCAGGCACAGGCTCGAGAACACGAGGTCGAACGCGGCGTCGGCGAAGGGCAGCGCCTGCGCGTCGCCCTGCACGGCGTGGATCGGTCGCCAGAAGCGCGACTTCGCCCGCGCCTCGCGCAGCATCGGCAGCGCCAGATCCATGGCGATGACGTCGGACTTGCGGCCCCACTTCTGCTTCAGCGCGGCGGCCGCACTGCCGGGCCCGCAGCCCAGGTCGAGCACGCGGCGCGGCACGCGGTCGTCGAGGTAGGCAAGCTGCTCGAGCAGCCGCGATTCGACTTCGCGCTGCAGGGCGGCGGCCTGCGGGTAGGTGCGGGCGGCGCGGCCGAAGGCGCGGCGCACGGCCCGGGGATCGAAAGCGTTCATCGCGGCGATGGCGCGGTGCGCGTGCGGCTCATGGCGGGCAGTCTGCCGCGAAGGCCGTGAGCGCCTCGGCGACGGCCTCGGGTTCGGTGAGGAAGGGCGCATGGCCCGCGTGCTCGTACTGCTGGAACCGCGCGCCGGGCGCGAGCGCGGCGGCCGCGCGCATCGCCTGAGGGCTGACGAGACGATCGCGGCGGCCGGCCAGCCACAGGCTGGGCATCGCGAGCCGCGGCAGCACGTCGCGCAGGTCGCTGTCCTGCAGCAGGCGCAGGCCCTCGTGCAGCGCGCGAGGGGCCGGCTCGCCGCGGGCGTACACCTCGTCGCGCAGGTAGCGCAGTTCCTCTCGCAGGTGGGCGGAGCCCTGAGCTTCGAGCATCAGGAAACGATCGAGCGTGCCGCGGTAGTCGCGACCCAGCTCATCGCCGAAGGCTTCGAACACCCGCGGCGCCATGCCGTCCGGCCAATCGGGCGCGGCGACGAAGCGCGGGCTCGCCGCGATCAGCCCGAGGCCGCGCACCCGCGACGGATGCCGCGCAGCGAGCGCGAGGGCCACGAGGCCGCCCAGCGACCAGCCGGCGACGAGCGCGCGCGAAGACGAGGCGTCGTCCGCGCCGTCTCGTTCGGCGCCCGTTCCGTGCGATGCGCGGGGCGAGGCGTCGAGCACCTCGACCAGCGCGTCGGCCAGCGCATCGAGCGCCAGCGGCAGCCCGCTGTCGCGGCTGCCGCCGTGGCCCGGCAGGTCGACGGCGATGACCTCGAAGCGGGGCGCCAGCGCGCGCACCAGCGGCGCGAACACGCCGCCGTGCATCGCCCAGCCGTGCAGCAGCAGCAGCGCCGGGCCCCGCCCGGTGCGCTCGACGTGCAGGTCGATCATGGCTGCGCGTCGAGGCCGTCGAGGCAGGCGGCGAGCGCGTCGACCAGCGCATCGACTTCCGACTCGGCGTGCGCGGCGGTGATCGTGATGCGCAGCCGGGCCTTGCCGTCGGGCACGGTCGGCGGGCGGATCGGCGCGACCCAGAATCCGTTCTGTTCGAGCACCCGGGCCACGGCCAGCGCGCGCGAATTGCCGCCCAGCACCACGGGCTGGATCGGCGTGTTCGATTCGAGCACGGGCAGTCCGTGGCGCAGCGCGCCGCGACGGAACCGCGCCACCAGCGAGGCCAGCTTGGCGCGGCGCCAGCCCTGGGTGCGGATGGCCTCGAGATTCGCGCTCATCGCGGCCGCCAGCGCGGGAAGCGCCGCGGTGCTGAACACGTAGGGCCGGGCGCTTTGCAGCAGATGCTCGACCAGCGGCGCAGCGCCGAACACCAGCGCGCCCTGCCCGCCGAAGGCCTTGCCGAGCGGCGCCACCACGACGGGCACGTCGCGCGGCGAGAGCTCGGCCGCCGCGCACGCGCCGCGTCCCTCCGGGCCGAGCACGCCCACGCCGTGCGCCTCGTCGACGACGAACAGCGCGTGCTCGCCGGTGGCGGCCAGCGCCAGCTCGCGCAGCGGCGCCACGTCGCCGTCCATGCTGAAGACGCTGTCGGTGGCCAGCACCGCGGCCGCGTCCGGCATCGACTGCAGCTGGCGCAGCGCGGCGGCGAAATCGCGATGCGGATAGCGCTTCAGCTCGGCGCCGGCCAGCCGCGCGCCGTCGATCAGGCAGGCGTGGTTGAGCTTGTCCTGCACGCACAGGTCGCCGGCATCCAGCAGCGCCTGCAGCACCGCGAGGTTGGCCGCATAGCCGCTGGGGAAGAACAGCGCGCGCTCGTAGCCCATCCATTCGGCGGCCTCGCGCTCGAAGCGCGCGTGCAGCGCATGGTGGCCGCTGACCAGCGCCGAGGCGCCGGCGCCCACGCCGTGCCACGCGGCGGCCTCCTGCAGCGCGCTCACCGCGTCCAGCGAGCCGGCGAGGCCGAGGTAGTCGTTGCTGCAGAAGCTCACCAGCGGCACGCCGTCGACGACCACGCGCGAACCTTGCGCGCGCTCGACCACGCGGCGGCGGCGCAGCGCATCGCCGCGCGCGCGCCGGGCCTGGGCGACGGCGAGGCGTTCGCCCCAGCGCGGCCGCGCCATCGATCAGGCCGCCTGCGGCGCGGGCTGGACGATGTCGGCGTGGACCGTCTTCGATTCTTCGACCACGACCATCGGCTTCAGGCCAAGGCGCGCGAAAAGCGCCTGGTCGGCCTCGACGTCCGGATTGCCGGTGGTCAGGAGTTTTTCGCCGTAGAAGATCGAGTTCGCGCCGGCGAGGAAGCACAGCGCCTGCAGCTCCTCGCTCATCTCGTTGCGGCCGGCCGAGAGCCGCACCATCGAGGCCGGCATCATGATCCGCGCGCAGGCGATCATCCGCACGAACTCGAACGAATCGAGCAGCGCGGTGCCGTGCAGCGGCGTGCCTTCAACCTGCACGAGGCGGTTGATCGGCACCGAGCCCGGATGCTCGGGCAGGTTGGCCAGCGTCTGCAGCAGGCCGGCGCGCTGCTCGCGCGTCTCGCCCATCCCGACGATGCCGCCGCAGCAGGTCTTGAGCCCTGCGTCGCGCACCGCTTCGAGCGTGTCGAGGCGGTCCTGGTACTCGCGGGTCTTGATCACGTCGCCGTAGAACTCGGGCGCCGTGTCGAGGTTGTGGTTGTAGTAGTCGAGGCCGGCCGCCTTCAGCGTCTTCGCCTGCGAGGCTTCAAGCATGCCGAGCGTGGCGCAGGTCTCGAGGCCCATGGCCTTGACGGCGCCGACCATCTTCGCCACCTCGGCCACGTCCTTGTCCTTCGGCGAGCGCCATGCGGCACCCATGCAGAAGCGCGTGGCGCCGGCGGCCTTCGCGGCCGCGGCCTGCGCGACGACGTCGTCGAGCGCCATCAGCTTCTGGGCCTTGAGGCCGGTGTCGTAGCGCGCGCTCTGCGGGCAGTAGGCGCAGTCCTCCGGGCAGCCGCCGGTCTTGATCGACAGCAGGGTGCTGACCTGCACTTCGGTGGGGTCGAAACGCTCGCGGTGCACGAGGCTGGCGCGGTGCAGCAATTCCGGGAACGGCAGGTTCAGGAGCGCGAGCACTTCCTCGCGCGTCCAGTCGTGGCGGATGACGGCAGGCATGGACAGTTTCCGACGGCGGAAGGCCGCGAGCCTCGGCAGTCTGGAAACCGCCCCCTGCCCTGTCAACTTCGATGGACGCCCTCGCCACTTCCGCTTCCTGGGCCGCACGGCTGGCGCGCGCGCTGCGCGCCGCCGAGCGCGTGCTGCTGCCCGAGGTCTGCGTGCTCTGCGCGCTGCCGGCCCATCCCCACTGCGGGCTTTGCCTGGCCTGCGCGCGGTCGCTGCCGGCAGCGTCGGCGCCACTGCCGGCCGCGCTGTCGGCGCAGGGCGCGACGGGCCGCGCCGCGCTGGACTACACCGGCACCGCCGCCGAGCTGCTCGGGCGCTACAAGTTCGGCGGCGATCTCGCCGCCGGCCGCGCGCTGGCGGCGCTGGCGCTGCCCGCTTTCGCCGAGGCGCCGCGCCCGCAGGCGCTGGTACCGGTGCCGCTGCACCGGGCCCGGCTCCGACGGCGCGGCCACGACCAGGCGCTCGGCCTGGCCCGCGACTGGGCGCGCGCCTTGGGCCTGCCGGTGCTCACCGGTGCGCTGGCGCGGCGTCGCGACACCGCGCCGCAAACCACGCTCGATGCCGAGGGGCGACGGCGGAATCTCGAAGGCGCGTTCACAGCGTGCGCCGGCGCGCGCCTGCCGGGCCACGTGGCCCTCGTCGACGACGTGCTGACCACCGGCAGCACCGCCGCGGCCGCCGTCGCGGCCCTGCGGGCCGCCGGAGTGACGCGCGTGCAGGTGTGGACCGCCGCTCAGGCGGCGCGGGCGAAGTAGTCGAGCGCGACGCCGCCGAACAACGCGGCGCCCACCCGGTTGTTGGCGAGGAACGCGGCGAAGCAGTCGTCGGGATGGCGCGAGCGCCCCTGCGCGAACTGCTGCAGCACGAACGCCGCGGCGACCACGAGGCCCAGCCAGTACGGCAGGCCGAGCGCCGCGCGATGGCCCAGCAGGCCAAGCGCGACGAAGAACAGCGCGAACAGCGCGGCGATGATCGGGATGTCGAGATCCCCGAACAGCAGCGCCGTCGACTTGGCGCCCGCGCGACGGTCGTCCTCGCGGTCGACCATCGCGTACCAGGTGTCGTAGGCGGTCGTCCACAGCACGTTCGCGCACAGCAGCAGCCAGGCTTCGGCCGGCGGCCAGGCGTCGCGTACCGCGGTGTAGGCCATCGGGATGCCCCAGCCGAAGGCCAGTCCGAGCCACGCCTGCGGCAGGTAGGTGTGGCGCTTCAGGTACGGATAGACGGCGGCCAGCACCAGCGCCGCCACGCTCATGGCCACCGTCTTGGCGTTCGTGCTGAGCACGAGGGCGAACGCGACGAGCATCAGCGCGGCGAACAGGCCGAGCGCGAAGCGTCCCGACAGCTCGCCGGCCACGAGTGGCCGCGCGCGCGTGCGCGCCACGCGGCCGTCGAGCCAGCGGTCGGCGTAGTCGTTGATGACGCAGCCCGCGGCGCGCGTCAGCCACACGCCGGCCGCGAAGACCCCCAGCAGGTGCAGCGTCGGCGCGCCGTCGGCGGCCAGCCACAGCGCCATCAGCGTCGGCCAGAGCAGCAGCAGCCAGCCGATCGGGCGATCGGCGCGCATGAGCCGCCACGCCGCGTCGTAGCGCGCGGCCCAGTGCGTCGGCAAGTGGCGGGCCAGCGGCGCCATTTCAGTCCTCGCTCCGGATCAGGTTGCCGAAGTTCAGCGTCCAGGTGTCCTCGCCGTCGCTGGTGCGGCCGAAGCCGAACAGGATCGGGCCGAAGGGGCTCCCCATGCCCACGAACAGGCTGCCCGCGCGCGTGGCCTCGCCCCAGTCGAGCGACTCGCCGGCCGCGCGCACCTGCCCGGACTCGAGGCTGGCGCCGAGATAGGTCGGCACCGCGAACAGGGCGTTGGTGTCGCCGAGGCGGTAGTAGTAGACGGCGCGACCGTAGGCCAGCCGTTCGCCGACGCGACCGCGTTCGAGTGCGCCGGACAGGTTCAGGAAACCGCCGAGCGTCGAGAACGCCGCGAGATCGGGCGGGGCGTCGCGGGTGGCGGCCCAGCGCGTTCCCAGCAGCAGGTGGTGGCGGGCGCGCGACAGCACGGTGTCGGCGCGCCAGCGGGCGACCCAGCCGCGGCCGTCGCCGCCCAGCAGGTCGTCGTAGCGTTCGACCGCGAGCACGGCGCGCGTGCCGGTGCTGGGAAAGCTCAGGCGGTCGAGCGTGTCCCAGACGGCGCGTCCGGTCAGCGCGGTGGCCTGCCGGGTGACGCCGCCGGGCGCGAAGCTGCCAACGAGCTGCTCGCCGTCGAGGTGCGAGCGCCGCAGCCCGGCTTCGAGCGCCCAGCGCGGATCGACCTGCAGTCCGAGCCGCGCGCCCAGCGTCACGCGCGCGACGCGGAACTCGGCGGCCTGCTGAACGCCCAGGGTCAGCGGCACGTTGAACGCGCGGTAGCCGGCGTCGATGCCGACGTGGAAGCGGCGGTCGAGGTCGAGCGGCGCGAACCAGTCGGCCGACAGCTCGGTGACGCGGCCGAGCCGCAGCAGCGCCAGCAGCTCGTCGCCGTCGCCGCTCACGCCGGTCTTCAGCAGCTCGGCGGTGAGCTGGTAGTCGCTGCGCCCGTTGAAGTCATCGGCGAGCTGCACGCCCACGTTGAGGAACATCGGACCCCACGCCTTGTCGACCGGCAGCAGCTCGATGCCGGTGGCGCCGTCGCGCTCCACGGCGCGCCAGCCGATGCGCTGGTAGGCGCCTTCGGCGAAGGTGCCCGCGACGACCGGCTCGATCACCGCCGGATCGAGCGGCCGTCCAACCAGCGCCTGCGCGCGCCACCCCACGAGGCGGGTGGTGCGCGAAAACCCCGGGGCGACGTCGACGAAGGCGATGGTCGGCGGCGGCAGCGCGGCGTCGGCGCGTCGCGCCTGGCGCCACGCGACATAGTCGGCCTCGGCCAGCGCAAGGTGGCGGAACCGGGGCGCCTCGGCCTCGGCGGCGGCGACCCCCTTGGCCACCACCGTCAGGGCCTGCGGGAAATCCGCGGCCGAGAACGCGCCGAGCGGCGGCACCACGAGCACGTCGCCCTCGCCGAGGCTGGCGATCGCGCCGCGCGTGCGCTCCTGGATCAGCACCGAGATCATCTGGAAGGCGATGTCGGCCGGGCTGCGCAGGGCCTCGCGGTCGAGCAGCGGGCTGCCCACGTCGACGGCGATGACGACATCGGCGCCCATCGCCCGCACCACGTCGACCGGGAGGTTGTCGACGATGCCGCCGTCGACCAGCAGGCGGCCGTCGATCTCGGCGGGCGCGAACACCGCCGGGACGGCCATCGACGCGCGGACGGCCATCGCCAGGTCGCCCTCGCCGAACACCACGCGCTCGCCGGTGACGATGTCGGCGGCGACGGCGCGGAACGGAATCGGCAGGTCGTCGAAGCGCGGCACGCGCGAGCCGTCGAGCATCAGCCGGCGCAGCAGCAGCCCGAGCTTCTGGCCCTGCACCGCGCCGGACGGGAACACCGGGGCGCCGTCGCGCCAGCCGGCCTCGAGCTCGAGCCGGTAGTTCAGCTGCGCCTCCTTGCGGCGCATCGGCAGCTTCGCGCGCCCCGGCCCGTCCTCGAACAGATCGCGCCAGTCGATTGCGGCCAGCGCGTCGCGGATCGCCGCCGGCGACATGCCGCTGGCGTAGAGGGCACCGACGATGGCGCCCATGCTGGTTCCGGCGATCGCGCAGACCGGGATGCGCTCGCGCTCGAGCACTTCGAGCACGCCGATGTGGGCCGCACCGCGGGCACCGCCGCCGCCGAGCACGAGCCCCACGCAGGGGCGCCGCCCGCCCGCGGTGGCCACCGCTTCCGCGTCCGCGCGCGCGGGGGTGCCCGGCGCCGCCGCATCGGCGGCGGCCGAAGGGGGCAGGCCAAGCAGCAGCGCGATCAGGCACGCGCGGATCGGAAGGGGCAACATCGCATGGACTCGCGGGGGCGGAAGCGCGCAGTGTGCCGGAAGCCGCGAGCCGTCCAACGCGGCGCACGCCGCGCCGGGCGGGGAGCGGCCCATGCTGCGTCGCAACAGGCGCGGACGCGCGCCGCAGGCTCGTCGCGCCGTGCACACGGCGGCGTATGGCGGGCCCGCGTCACTTTGCTTTAATGTGCCGCGCACGCGGCGCGCGCGCCGCCCGTCCACCCCATCCGCCGTACGACCTGCCCAGGAGTTCCCGATGCCCCGCACCCGTCTTCTCGTCGGCGCCGTCGCGCTGGCCCTTGCCGCTTCATCGGCCCACGCCCAGCGCTTCAGCGGCGTCGTCAGCTTCGGCGACAGCCTGTCCGATGCCGGCAACGTCGGCCTCGCGCAGAACCCGGCCGGCGGGCCGAGCCAGAGCTTCACGACCAACCCCGACCCGGTGATGGTCGAGCTGCTCGCGCGCCACTTCGGCTTCACGCAGACGCCCTCGGCGATCGGCGGCACGAACTTCGCGTGGGGCGGCGCCTGCTCGCTGGCCGCCACCGGCCCGACCACGCCGCCCTGCTCCAACCCGCTGGTGCCGCGCCTCGGCGCGCAGATCACCCAGCATCTCGGCGCGGGGAACGCGGCCAACCCGAACGCGCTCTACACGGTCTGGATGGGCGCGAACGACATCTTCGGCGCGCTGCCCGGCTGGGGCGCGAATCCGGCCACCGCCCAGGCCGCCGCGCAGGCCGGCGGCGTGACCATCGCCACCGCCACGGTGCAGCAGATCGGTCGCCTGCAGGCCGCCGGCGCCCGCAACATCGTGGTGCTGAACCTGCCCAACCTCGGCGCCACGCCGCAGTTCTCGTCGGGCCCGCTGGCTGCCGCCGGCCCGCTGGGCTCGCTGTCGGCCATCGCGTACAACCAGGCCCTGAGCGCGGGGCTCTCGCAGCTCGGCACCGGCATCATCCCGATCAACGTCTTCGGGCTGGTCGACGAAGTGCGCGCCAACCCGGGCGCGTTCGGCCTGACCAACGTCACCGGCACGGCCTGCAACATCGCGGCGCTGCCCGGCAACAGCTCGCTGTTCTGCAGCCGCGCGGCGCTCGTCAACCCGACGGCGGCCGACACCTTCCTGTTCGCCGACGGCGTGCACCCCACCGGCGCCGCGCACCGGCTGCTGGCGCAGGTCACCATCGCGACGATCAGCGCGCCGACCATCGTGTCGATCGCGCCGGAAACCGCGATCGCGGCCTACGAGGCGCACGGCGGCGTGATCGGCAGCGCGCTGTTCGCGGACGCGGCGGCGGGCGAGGCCGAGGACGGCAGCCTGCGCGGCTACCTGGTGGCCAACGGCGGCAGCGGCGACTTCGCCGGCAGCGACTTCGCGCCCGGCGGCGACACCACGGCGTTCAACGCCACCGGTGGCGCCACGTTCCGCGTCAACCAGACCTTCAGCGTCGGCGTCGCGGCCAGCATCGGCAACCAGAACTTCGACCCGATGGGCGGCACCATCGATGCCAACTCGGTGCTGCTGTCGGGCTACGGCGTGCTGCGCTTCGGCGGCTTCGACATCAGCACGGTGCTGTCGGGCGGCTCGAGCAACATCGACATCTCGCGCAACATCGCCACCGGTCCGTCGGTGCGCGTCGAGAACGGCCAGACCGACGCCGACCACCTCGGCGCCGAGCTCAACGTCGGCTACACGTTCCGCGGCGAGACGCTGGCGCACGGGCCGTTCGCCGGCGTCGTGTGGCAGGAGGTGACGGTGGGCGGGTACAGCGAGGACGGCATCACCTCGACCGCGATGAACTTCCGCGAGTTCACCCGCGAGTCGATGGTGACGCGCGCCGGCTGGCAGGTGCGCGCCGACTTCGACGCCATCACCCCGTTCGCCCGCGTGGCGTGGAACCGCGAGGACGAGACCGACCGCACCGTGGTCAACGCCGGGTCGAACAGCATGGGCGGCCGCTTCGCGCTGGCCGGCTTCGCGCCGGGCGACGAGTGGACGAGCGCCGATGTGGGCCTGGGCTTCCGGTTCTCGGAATCGATCGGCGGCACGTTCACCTACAGCGGCCGCTTCGGCGACGACGTGGTGGATCGCCAGAACGTCAGCCTCGCGCTGAACATGGCGTTCTGATCGCCGGCGCCGCCGTCGGCGGCGGGCACCGCACGCACAGGCCGCCTCCGGGCGGCCTGTCGCGTTCCGGGAGGGCGCACAATCGGCGCATGACGGAACACGCGCCCTTCGCCGCGCTGGTGCAGCGCCAGCTCGACGCCTACAACGCCCGCGACGCCGACGCGTTCGCGGCCTGCTTCAGCGCCGACGTGCGCTGCCACCGCCATCCCGGCGACGCCGCGTTTCTCGAAGGGCGCGACGCGCTGCGCGCGCACTACGCGCGCGAGCGCTTCGTCCACGCCGGGCTGCACGCCGCGCTGCTGGCCCGGATCGACCTCGGCACGCGCGTCGTCGACCACGAGCGCGTCGACGGGCTGCCGGGCGGCGTGCGCGAGGTGGCCGCCATCTACGAGCAGGGCGGCGACGGGCTGATCGGCCGCGTGTGGTTCGTGGCGCGCGGCTGAGCGCGGCGGCGGTCAGTCGCGGTCGAACTTCGCCTCGAGCTCGACGCGCTGCTCGAGGCTCGTTTCGAACTGCAGCGCCAGCCAGCGCCGCAGCGCGTAGGTGACCGTCACCACCTGGCCGGCGCCGGACAGCGACATGCCGTAGCTGACGTACAGGCGCGGGGTGATGCGCTTGCCGACGGTGAGCGCCGTTCCGCCCAGCGCGCGCGACTCGCCGACGCTGGCCGTATCGAGGCCCACCTGGCCGGCCAGCGCCTGCGCCACGGCGCTGCCGCCCAGCGAGGTGGCGGCCTGCTGCAGCTGCGCCGCATCGGCGCCGTCGGCCGTGGCCAGCGGCCGGCCGAACATCAGCCACGACAGCGCTTCGGCCTGCGGCAGCGGCGGTCGCGACCAGACCTCGACCACCGGCGCGGCGGCCGTGCCCGTCACGGCGACCCCCACCTCGGGATCGGAGTCCGGGCGCACCGCGCGGACGTCGATCGCCGGCTCGTCGATGGGCACGTTGCCCCAGCGCAGGATCCCGCGCTCGAGGTCGAGCTGCTGGCCGTAGGCGCGCACCTCGCCGGCGAGCGTGAGCGTGCCGCGCGCCCGCGGCTCGCGGTCGATGCGATCGCGCAGCTGCAGCTCGCCGGACAGCCGGCCGTCGAAGCCGAAGCCGCGCAGGCGCACCGCGCTGCCGAGCGCGATCGCGAAGTCGGCGTCCAGCGCCAGCCCGGTCGCGGCCTCCGCCGCGTCGGGGTCGTCGACCACCACGACGTCGGGCGAGGCGCTGGCCGCCTGCTCGAAGCGGTCGAGCGCCAGGTCGGCGCGCGGCACCTCGACGCGGCCGCGGACGCGGGCGATCCCGTCGGCGATCGTCACGTCGAGCGCGGGGCTGATCCACGCGCGGCCGTCGGGCGTGTCGAGCACGCGCACGTCGGTGCCGCGCAGGCTCAGCGCGTTGGGCCGCTCGTCGTCGCTCCAGCGTCCGGCGACCTCGAGGGCGCCATCGCCGGTGGGCAGGCGACCGCGCAGCCGCAGCTGGCCGTCGTCGCCGCCCTCGACGCGGAGCTCGCCGTCGCTCACGGCGATCCCGAGGGCCGGGAGCTCGACCGAGAACGGCGCCGCCGCGATGGCCCCGCGCCAGCGCGGGGCCTCGACGGTGCCATCGAGGTCGAGCGCGCCCTCGACGACGCCGCGCGGGGCCGCCAGGTCGGCGCTGAGGGCTTCGAGCAGGGCCAGGTCGGAAAGACGCAGCGCGATGCGCCCGGACAGCGCGCCATCCGGATCGGCGGCGGCGCGCGCTTCCAGGCGACCGTCGGCGCCGAGCGCGGCATCCAGCGCCACGCGCCAGCCCGCGTCCTGTTCCGCCTGCAGGGCCAGCGCGCGCCACGCGAACACGGTCTCGGGTGCAGGCCCGCCGATCTGGATCCGCCCCTGCGGCGATGCCAGCCGCAGCGCCGTGCGGGCGCGCCCGCCGGCGGCCACGCGGCGCTCGGCCTCCAGCGAGGCGAGGCCCTGCGGAACGAGCGGCGCATCGCGGCTTTCCGGCAGCAGCGGCGCGAGCCAGCCGAGGTCGAGGTCGCGACCCTCGGCGCGCAGCGCCGCGGCATCGCCCTCGACGCACAGGCGTCCCTCCGCGCCGTCGGCGCGCGGCGCGCCGAGCGCGAGACAGGCGGGCGCCGGCAGCGACCACGCCGGCGCACCCGGCCGATCGGTCCACGCGGCCCGCGCCGGTGCCGCAAGGGCCACGCGGGGCAAGCGCGGCAGCTCCGCCTCGAGCGCGTCGAGCGCCAACGCGCCGCGCCGCAATCCGGCCGATGCCCGCCACCCACCTTGCGCCGCCACGCGCCCCGCGCCGGCGTCGCCCGGCGCGACGGACGGAATCTCGATGCCTTCGGCGGCGAGCGTGAAGCGGCCCTCGTCGACCCGGCCTTCGAGCGCCAGGTCGATCGCCGCAGCGCCAAGCGCCTCGCCGCGCACGGCCTCGACGCGGAGCAGCAGGCGGCCGTCGCCGCGCGCCGGAAGGGCGCCGCGCAGGCTCGCGCGGCCCAGCGCCGTCGCGCCCCATCCGCCGTCGAGCAGCACGAGGTCGGCGTCGATAGCCGGGCGCTCGAGGCGGCCCTGCACCCGCGCGCGGCCGTCCACGGCGCCGCGGGCGCCGTCGACCCAAGGCGCCAGATCGACCGCGCGAAGGCGGGCCTCGACGTCGATGGCCGGCGCCACGCGACCGCGGACGGCGATGCCCCCCGTCGCCACGTCGAGGTCGGCGTCCACGCGGACGGCGTCGCCCGCCGCGTCGACGCGGGCGCGTCCGGCCACGCGCTGGCCACGCAGCGTGCCCGCAAGGCCCTCGATGCGCGCCGCGAGCTGCAGCGGCGCGTCGGCGGGCGCCGCGCCGTCCACCTGCAGGCGGCCATCGAGCCGACCCGGCCACCCGGGCAGCAGCCACGCCGGATCGAAGGCCGCGATGCGCGCCTGCACCGTGAACGCCGCGCCGGCATCGAGCGACCAGCGGCCCTCGCCCTCCAGACGCCCGCCCGGCGTGCGCAGCGAAAACGGCGCAAGCGCGATCGCTTCGGCATCGCCCTCGGCGCGCCCAACGAGCGCAGCGCGCTGCGCGCCGCGCGCCAGGTCGAACGCCAGCGCGGCGCGCCAGTCGTCGGTCGTGCCGTCGAGCTGCACGGTGCCGCTGGCCTCGACGCGCGCAGGGCCTTCGCCCCACGCCAGCCCCTGCGCCCGCGCCGCGAGCGCCATGGCGCCGCCGTCGAGATCGAAGGTCCCGTCGACGTCGAGCGTACCGTCGAGCAGGCCCAGCGCCAGCGGCTCGGCGTGCACCACGCCGGCCTGCAGGCGCAGCCGCGACTCGCGCAGCGCCACCGCGTGGCCGCCTTGCGCGACCCGCCCGCTGGCCGCGATGCGCACGCCCGGGCCGGCCGCGGCGGGCGCGCGCACACCGCCCTGCACCGCCAGCACCGCATCGATCGGCGCCTGTTCGGGCAGCCCCAGCGCGGCGGCCTCGAGCGCTTCGGCCTCCGCCGCCAATGACCAGCCAAGCCGGTCGAGGTTGGCGGCATCACGCCAGTCGAAGGCCAGCGCGAACGGGCCGCCGGCCTGTCCGTCCAGCGTGACCCGGCCAGCCCCAAGCGCACCGTCGACGCGCAGCGCGGCGCGCGCGCCGGCCGCAAGCGTCGCGTCGAGCTCGGCGCGCAGCGCATGGTCGTCGATCGGGGCGTACGACAGCGCGCCGATGAGCCGGCCCTGCGGCGCCTCGACCGCCAGCGCTTCAAGCGACAGGCGCCCCGGCGCCAGCCGCACGGCGGCCGCAGCGCGATCCAGCCGCCACGGCGCGGGCGGCGCGTCGCCAGCCGACGCTGCCGGTTCAATGGACACCTCGCGAAGCTCGAGCGCGTCGACGTGGAGTCCAACCGGCAGGTCGAGGCGGGGCAATCCCTGCGGCCACGGCGGCTGCTGCTGCGGCGGCGCATCGGCGAGCGTGATCCGCACGCCGCGCAGGCGCAGCGCGGCCAGATGGACGGTGCGCGTGGCCAGGCCGGGCGCGCGCGGCGTGGCCTCGACGACGTCGATGGTGATGCGAACGGACTCGTCGGCGTAGACCACGTCGCGCAGGCGCAGGCCGCCGGCCACGCTGCCCTCGCGCGCGCCGACCGACAGCGCCCCCGGCGGCAGCGCCGCGATGGCCCGGCCGAGCACGACGTCGAGTCCCGCGGTGCTGGCCAGCAGCCAGCCGACCGCCGCGGTGCCCGCCAGCAGCGCGACGGCCAGCAGCGCGAATGCCGCGGCGGCGATGCGGCGCAGGCGCAGCGTCGCGGCCATCAGAAGCCCACCCCGAAGCTCAGGTGCAGGCGCGTGCCGCCGCCGGCGTCGGCATCCAGGCCATGCGCCACGTCGACGCCCACCAGCCCCACCGGCGAGCGCCAGCGCGCGCCCACGCCCACGCCGATCTTCGGATCGAAACCCGCGCGGGAATTGAAGGTGTCGCCGGCATCGACGAACACCGCCGCACCCCACTCCGGACGCAGGAAGTACTGGTACTCCGCGCTCGCCACGGCGCGATGCAGGCCACCGATCACCTCGCCGGCGAAGCGCGGGCCGACCTCGCGGTAGCCGTAGCCGCGGATGCTGCGGTCGCCGCCGGCGAAATAGCGCAGCGACGTCGGGAACTCGAGGGTGTCGGGGTTGCCGTCGTACGCGGTGGTGGCGAGGTCGGCGCGCAGCACGAGACGCTGCCGCGCGTCGATCGTCTCGAGCCACTGCACGCCGAGCTCCGCCTGCGCGAAGCGCCGGCGCGCCAGCGCGTCGATGGCCCCGCCGCGCAGCGTCAGCGTGACCTGCAGCGCCTCCTCGGGGTTGAGGAAATCATCGACCTCGCGCCATGTGGCCGAAAGCTCCGGATAGAGCAGCGTCTGGCGCACGTCGGCGCCGAACAGGCGGAGCCGGGAGCGCGTTTCCTCCTTGGCGAAGACCATGCGCGCCGACAGCGCCAGCGGTTCGCGGCGCCCCTGCCAGCCCGCGGCCACGCCCAGGCGCTCGAAGCCCAGCGCGGTTTCGGGATCCTCGGCCAGCCACGCGACCTCGCCCGCCCACCAGCCGGGCAGGCGGCGCAGCGAGGGCACCCGGTACTGCGTGGTGGCGCTGCTGCGTCGCTGCGTCCACTCCGCGTCGGCGAGCCACTTGTGGCCGCGGTCGTTGACCCAGCGGCGGTTGAGGCCGCCGCGCACGCCGAAGCCGGTGTCGGTGCCGACGCTCAGCGCCGCGCTGTACGACGTGCGCTTCGCCGGCGTGGTCGTGATCTCGATCGGCACCTCGAGACCGGCCGCCTCCTCGTCGTCGAGCGGCACGACCTCGATCAGCGCGAAGTAGTCGAGCTGCGCCAGGCGCTGCTGCAGGCGCAGCAGCCGGTTGCGGTGGAAGGCGTCGCCCGCCTCCCAGTCGACCAGCGGCTCGAGCAGGCCGGGACGGAACTGGTTCTCGCCGAAGCGCGCTTCGCCCATCGCGTGGCGCGGGCCGGATGCCCAGCGCAGCCGCACATCGGCGCGCTGCGCCGCGCGCTGCACCTCGACGCGGCTGGCGGTGCGGCGGGCGTCGAAGTAGCCGCGCTCGGCGAGCTTGCGGTCGATGCGCAGCTTGCCGGCCTCGTATTCCGCGTGCACCAGGCGTTCGCCCTCGCGCGGGCCGATCTTCGGCAGCTCGCGCATCACGAAGCGGTCGTCGCGCGCGTCGCCGTCGATGTCGGCGTCGAACGACGCCACCGTCGTGGGCTCGCCGCGATCGACCGCGACGACGATGCGCAGGCCGTCGCGGACGGGCTCGCGGCGGACCTCGACGGACGGCGCGTACCAGCCGAACGGCTCGAGGGCGCCGAGCACCTCGTCCGGCACCCGGCGCAGCAGGAACTGCAGCCGCGCCTCGCTGACGGCGCGGCGCTGGTTCGCCAGCCGCGCCAGCGTGATCGCGGCGCGGGCGCTGGCCGTTTCCTCGTCGTCAAGGCCGGTGATGTCGAGGTCGACCACGGTCACCGACGCCCGCGTGGAAGCCGCCGGCGGCGACGCCTGATCCGGTGCATCCGCCGCGCGCGCCGGCGGCGCATCGAGCGCCCGGGGCAGCGCGGAGGCCGCCAGCGGCAGCGCCAGCCCGGCCGCCAGCAGCGCGGGCCGGAGCAGCGGAAGCCCCGGCAGGGCCTGCAGGACCATCGCCAGCGCGGCGCGGGCGACACGCACGATCCCGGAGCGCCGCGGCGCCGGCATCGTGCGCGCCGTCATGCGGCGAGCTGCTCGATCGCCGCGACGGCGGCGAAGCGGTCGGCCAGCGCTTTGAGCAGCGCAAGGCGGTTGTCGCGGATCGCGGGATCGTCGGCCATCACCATGACCTTATCGAAAAAACCGTCGACCGGCCCGCGCAGCGCGGCCAGACGGCTCAGCACGGCCACGTAGTCGCGCGCTGCGAGCGAGGCGTCGGTGTCGGCCAGCGCGGCCACCAGCGCCGCATGCAGCTCGCGCTCGGCGGACTCGACGAGCTTCGACGCATCGATGGCTTCAGGAAGCGCGCCCTCGACCTTCTTCAGGATGTTGCGCGCGCGCTTGTTGGCGGCGGCAAGCGCGGCGGCTTCCGGCGCTTCCGCGAAGCGCTGCAGCGCGGAAAGGCGCTCGGCGAAATCAGCGAGCGAGATCGGCTTCGTCGCCGCGACCGCATCGAACAGCGCCGCGCCAACCCCGCGATCGGCGAAGTAGCTGCGCAGGCGGTCGAGGATGAAGTCGTAGAGCTCGATCACGTCGACATCGATCGAGCGACCCGAAAAGTCGCGCGTGGCCGTCGCGAGCAGACCGCCCGATGTGCCCTGCATCGCGCGCTTCGCCTGATCAACGGCCGCCTCGAGCATGCCAACGAGATTCAGGTCGAGGTTCGCCTCGATCAGCGTGCGGGCGAGGCCGAGCGCGTTGCGGCGCAGCGCGAACGGGTCCTTGTTGCCCGAGGGCTTGAGCCCGGCCGCGAAGCCGCCGGCCAGCGTGTCGAGGCGCTCGGCGATCGCGAGGATCTGCCCAAGGCGCGAGGCCGCGATCGCATCGCCGGCGAAGCGCGGCGCGTAGACCTCGTCTAGCGCCACGGCCACGGCATTGCGCGCCTCGGTCGGCAGCTCGGCGAGGCCGGCGTCGTCGATGGCGTAGTAGCGCCCGGCGATGCCCTGCAGCTCCGGGAACTCATTGACCATGCGGCTCTGCAGGTCGGCCTTGCACAGCAGCGCGGCGACCTGCGCGAGGTCGGCGTCGTCGTCGAGCGCCGTGGCGATGGCGCGGGCGAGCTGGGCGATGCGCGCCACCTTGTCGGCGTAAGTGCCGAGCTTCTGCTGGTAGGTCACGGTGGCGAGGCCGGCGTTCATGGCCGACAGGCCTTGCTTCCGGTCCTCGTCGAAGAAGAAGGCGGCGTCGGCGAAGCGCGGGCGGATCACGCGCTCGTAGCCCTTGCGCACTTCCGACTCGTTCGTCGAAATGATGTTCGCGACGCCGATGAAGGCCTCGGTGATTCGCCCGTCCGGGTCGAGCACCGGGAAGAACTTCTGATTGGCCTCCATCGTTGAGATCAGCGCCTCCTGCGGCACGCGCAGGAAGGCCTTCTCGAAGCCGCAGAGCACCGCCTTCGGCCACTCGACCAGGCCGTTCACCTGCTCGAGGTTGTCCTCGGTGATGCGGGCGGTGCCGCCGGCCTGCGCGGCCGCGGCCTCGACCTCGCGGACGATCGCCGCGCGGCGCTCGTCGGCGTCGACCAGCACCTTCGCGCCGCGCATCGCTTCCACGTACGCGTCGGCGTCCGAAACCCACACGGCCTTGTCGTGCATGAAGCGGTGGCCGCGACTCATGCGGTCGGCCGTCTTGCCGAAGGCGGAAAGCGGCACGACGTCCGAACCGTACAGCGCCACCAGCCACAGCGCCGGACGCGCGAAGGCGTGCTCATGCGCGCCCCAGCGCATCGGCTTCGGGATCGGCATGGCCTTCAGCGCGTCGTCCAGCACGGCCTGCAGCAGGTCGACGGTGCGAGCGCCCGGCTTCACCGCGCGGTGCACGAAGCGCTCGCCCTTGGCATCGGTCGTGCGTTCCAGCTCGCTCCACGCCACGCCCGCCTTGGCGGCGAAACCTTCCAGCGCCTTGGTCGGCGCGCCGTTCGCGTCGAGGCCGATGTTCACATACGGCCCCAACAGCTCAATCTTCTGATCGGCCTGACGATCTTCGAGGTTGGTCAAGTAGATCGCCAAGCGACGAGGTGTGAAGAGCGGATTGACGTAACGCTGCTCGGATTCCTGAGATTCACGCACCGGCTGAATGTGCCAAATGCCTCGACGATTCAACCCCTCGACGAACGCCGAGTAGAACTCGCCCGCCAGTTCCGGCAGGGCCTTGACCGGCAGCTCCTCGACGCCGAGTTCGATCAGCAGGGAGGCGCTCATGCCGCGGCCTCCTGCGTGTCGAGGCCGAGTCGGGCGCGTTCTCCCGCGTCCTTGACGCCGGGGAAGCCGAGCTTCTGGCGCTGCGCGAAATAGGCCTCGGCCACCGAACGGGCCAGCGTGCGCACGCGGAGGATGTAGCGCTGGCGCTCGGTGACGGAGATCGCGCGGCGGGCGTCGAGCAGGTTGAAGGAATGCGAGGCTTTGCAGACCTGGTCGTAGGCCGGCAGCGGCAGGCCCAGCTCGACCAGCGTCAGCGCCTCCTTCTCACAGGCGTCGAAGCGGTGGAACAGCTCGGCGACATCCGCATGCTCGAAGTTGTACGCGCTCTGCTCGCGCTCGTTCTGCAGGAACACGTCGCCGT
>ERZ1066121.1121-NODE-1121-length-21031-cov-5.592201_pt1 | contig 21031 bp, 21 predicted proteins | sample MGYA00382768_ERZ1066121 | MGnify/ENA primary metagenome ERZ1066121 (study PRJEB33369, sample SAMEA5778351) | biofilm metagenome | biome: Industrial cooling water; feature: Water cooling tower basin; material: Biofilm | place: United Arab Emirates | collected... | reverse complement strand
TGGTTTTGAAGCTGAGTCACCAGAAGCTTCATGAAGGCGTCGCGATCGAGCTTGGATCGTTCGCTCGCTTCGCTGCTCTGCGTGGCCGCCTGGCTTGCGGTCGACGACTGGATATCCATGGTCATTTCTCCTTACGGGGGCTGGTGGCGGGCTTCGAGTCGGTGAAGTTCTGGGCTTCGACGCGGGTGCGCAGACCGCGCATCGTGAAGCCATGTTTTTCGACCAGGCTGCGGAGCGCGCCTTCCTGTGCGCGCAGCGCCATGGCCGAGAGAAAGCCGGTGGTCATGGCGCGCATTTCGAATCCGCTCTCTAGCAGGCGGATTTGCAGCCGGATGCGACCGAGATCCGGGTGTTGCAACTCGAACCAATCGTCGCCCGAGCTCGGTTCCACGATGGCACCTTGCGCCCGCAAGTCCTCCACGAGTTGACGCATCGACTCCGCACTGCGCGGCGCTGCTTTGCCTTCGCCGGGAGCCTGCACTTCCTGTCTTTCGAAAGACTCGCCGACAAAGGGATTCTGGGCGCTGCCTTCGAGGCTCTCGCTCGACGCAGGGTTTTCATCCGCCCAATCCTGCTCATTCTTCGACCCGGAGCCCGCGCTCAGCGTCGGCGAAAGGCTGCTCGAGGAGAACGTTGTCGTCAACGATGGTGTTGCCTCCCGACCGGCCTCTGAGGGCGTCGACGAGAGCGTGATGCCCTGCAGCGTTTCGATCGGCTGCGGTGTACTCTTCTCGCCGGTGCCGGTGCCGGTGCCGGTGAAGACGAAATTCCCCTTCGCCTTTGTATCGAGGAGAAGGTCCTCGGCCGCTGAGGAGGAGGACAATGGTGTCGACGTGGCTTCGCCTTCCAGGAAGCTGGATCCCTGTGCCTCGGCGCGAGAGGGCCTGCGCTCCTCGATCGGTGCCGGCGTCTTCTCCATCACCGTCGCGCCCCCGAGTGTTGGTGAAGGAGAAGGCATCGGGCGAGACCTGTCCTCATTCGTCGCCATCGCGTATGCGCGGGTACTCGAGCTCTGCCAAAGAGTCGCCGATCTCGGAGGGCCGGAGAGCGCTCGGACGATGCCGCAAAGGAGCTCGGAAACGCTCGTCTCTTGCGGAGTCGCCTCGCCGTCCTTTGCCTCGTCTTCCTCCTCAGGGCCGGAGCACTCCGTTGGCGCCTCCTGACTGCCGCCTTCCGCGTTCTCGAGGGGCAGGGCGAGCGTCAGAAAGGGCAGGGCGAGCGCAGCGCTCGGCGCAGGAGGCGGCGGCTGCGGGCAGGCCTGCAGCAGGAGCTCGAAGGCGAGTTCCGCGCCGCCCTCGACCTTCTCCTTGGGCGCATGTCCTTGAGGAAGCGTCACGCCTAGACCTGCGATGGCTTTCATCGACGCCTCCTCTCCTGCAGGGCGTGCTCGTCGCTCTGCGCTTGCTCGGCGCGCGCCATCCGACGCTTGCTCTCCTGGCGCTTGCTTTCGAGCGATTGGGCCAGCGCTTGACCCTCGGTGGCGGCCCGCTGCAGCGCCTCCATGCGCGCATCTTCGAGCGAGCGCTTTTCTTCCAGCTCTGCGGCGCGCTCCTTCGACTGCCTGCGGCAATCGTTTAGGGCATGCAGGCGCAGGGTGAGGTCTTCGTGGCTCTGCTCGTGCGGGCGGAGCAGCGCGGCCTGTGCGGCTTGCTGCTCGACGAGGGCGAGGCGCTCGAGGGCCTCGGCTTCTTGGGTGGCGGCGCGCGCCAAGGCGAGCTCGGCCTGCGCGATGGTGCGCAGTTGCTCTTTGAGATGCAGCATGCGCTGCAGGCGACGCAGATCATCCATGCGAGGCGCTCCAAATCTTCTGCATTTCCTCTTCGATCGACGCCGGCGGATTTTCCTCGTCCCGCTGCCGAAGAAAGGCCTCCAGCCTCGGCATACGGTCGAGGGCCGTATCCAGGCGGGGAAGTGCGCCGCGTTTGTAGACCCCGATCGACAAGAGATCTTCCGCTTCGCGGTAGGCCCCGAGCAGCTCGCGGATCTGCTGCGCACATTCGAGATGGGAGCGCGCTACGACGTGGGACATCACGCGCGAGATGCTCTGCGCCACGTCGATGGCGGGGAAATGCCCGCGCTCGGCCAGCTTACGCGAGAGCACGATATGCCCGTCGAGGATGGCGCGTGCGGCATCGGCGATGGGATCGGAGAGGTCGTCGCCTTCGACGAGCACCGTATAAATCCCGGTGATCGAACCAGCGCCCGCGCTCGTCCCGGCGCGCTCGAGGAGCTGCGGCAAGGCGGCGAAGACACTGGGCGTATAACCTTTGGTGGTCGCAGGCTCGCCCGCCGCAAGCCCGATCTCGCGCAAGGCCATCGCGTAGCGAGTCGCGCTGTCCATCACCAGGAGCACATTGAGCCCTTTGGCGCTAAAGTATTCGGCGATGGTCGTGGCGTAGAGGGCACCCCGGGCCCGGACCAGAGGGGGCTCGGCGCTGGTCGCTGCGACGACGACGGCGCGCTGCATCCCTTGGGGACCCAAGGTGCGGTTGACGAACTCTTCGACCTCGCGCCCGCGCTCCCCGATGAGCGCTACGACGGCGACGTCGGCTTCGGTGCGGCGGATCATCATGCCGAGGAGCGAGCTCTTGCCCACACCGCCGCCGGCGAAGATGCCGATGCGCTGACCGCGCGCAAGCGTCAACGGGCCGTCGATGGCGCGCACTCCGACGCGGAGAGGTTCCTGGACCGCGCGGCGGCGCAGCGGATTGCGCGGCACCCCGAAGAGGGGGAGCGCCTCCGTAAACAGCGGCGGCGACTGGCCGTCGAGAGGGCGCCCCAGGGCGTCGACGACGCGGCCCAAAAGCGCAGGGCCGACGCCCACCATGGCCGCATTGCCTACCCGGCGCAGAGGTGTGCCGATCTGCAGGCCCTGCGTCGAGCCCAGAGGCATCAACAAGGTCCGGTTGCCCCGCAAACCGATGACCTCCGCTTGCACCGCCGTCTGCCCGGCGCGGGAGCGGATTTCGAAGAGGTCGCCCACCGAGGCCTTGCAGCCTACGGCCTCGAGCACCAAGCCGACCACCTCGGCCAAGCGGCCCTGCACCAGAGGCGCCGCGCCGCTGCGGAGCAAACCCTGGTAGGCGCGCAGATCGATCTCGCGTCTCGATTCCAGCGGCAGCACATCGACCTCGGATGGCATCAGCCCTCCTCCTCCTGCCAGCGATGCCGGCGTTGGTCGTCCATGCTCTGCCGAAGCGCGCGCAGCCGCTCACCGAGGCGTCCGTCGACTTGGGCTTCGGGCGTCTCGGCGATGCAGCCCAGCCCCTGGAGCGAGGCATCGAGTTGAATCTCGACGTCGACGCCCTCGATGTTTCCCTGGCTATCGCCGAGCAGGCCGAGCAGGGCCTCGTAGGCGTCGGCGGAGGCGCGCAAGACCGCCTTGTCGGGATGGCCGAGGGAGGTCAGCGCGCTACGCACGAGCACCCGATGCAGCTCGGGCCGAGATTCGAGCTCCCCCTCGACGAGAACGCGCGCGATCTCCACCGCGAGATCGAGCAGCTGGCCTTCGAGCGTGAAGAGCGCGCGCTGCCGAGCGCTGGCCATCTCCAGCGCCGCCTGCGCAAAGGCCTCGCGCTGCTCTTGCCACAGCGCTTCGGCGCGCTCGTCCGCGCGAGGCAGCAGAGAGCGGCTGCCGGGAACGGGGTCGATGCGTTCGGCGAGCGGGGCGGCCGGCGGGAGAGAGAAGCCTGGCGGGCTCAGGCTGGGCAGGCGCGGCGGCGGTGGCAGGGAGAGCGGGACGCCGCGGACGCTCGCCTCGGCCCTTACGCTCTCGCGCAGCGGCGGCTGACTGCGCGGGCGCAGACTCTCCGGCTTGACGCTTTGCGCTCGGTCGAGGCTGTCGAAGACCAGAGGTCGGACGGAGTCCTGCGGCGGAGAGGACCATAAAGACCGCGAGCCGAGCTCCGCATCGCCTGTGAAGAGAGGGCGCTGGCGCTCAGGCATAGGCGTCGCCCCCTTCACGTGCGATGAAGATGCGGCCGTCGCGCTCCAAACGCAGCGCCGCGTCGACGATGGTGCGGCGGGCTTCCTCCACCTCGCTCAGGCGCACCGGCCCGAGCATCTCCATCTCGTCGCGCAGCATCGTGGCGGCGCGGGTCGAGAGGTTGCCAAAGACCTTTTGCTTGAGCTCTTCGCTGGCGCTTTTGAGGGCCACGACGAGCTGATCGGTGGTGATCTCCTTGAGCAGCATCTGGATGCCGCGCCCGTCGATGCGGATGAGGTCTTCGAAGGTGAAGAGGGAGTTCTGCAGCGCCGTCGCCATATCCGGGTCGATGGCCTGGACCTCTTGCAGCAAGGAGGAGGTCGCGTCGCTCTTCAAACGTTTGAGGATCGCGCTCGCCGCATCGACGCCCTGGATGCGCCGTCGCCTCAAGCTGCCCAAGGCCGCCAGCTCGGTGGCGAACTGCCGCTCGATTTCCTCGATCACCTCCTCGTCGATGCTCTCGAGGCGAGCCATGCGGCGCACGATGTCGGCCTGCATGTCGAGGGGAAACTCGGCGAGGATCTGCCCCGCACGCTGGATGTCGAATTGCGAGAGGATGACGGCCAAAGTCTGTGGATGCTCGCGCTCGAGCAACGCGGTCAGCGTCGGCAGGTCGAGGCTCGACATCGCCGCGACGGGGCCGCGGGGCGGCGGCCGGTCTTCCCAGAGCTCCATCGCCTTTCCTTCGCCCAAGGCTTTGCCGGCGAGGCGGCGCAGATAGGCATCGCTGCCTTTAAGGCTGGTCGGGACGCCGCGCTGCACCACGTCGATGAACTCGCGGTGGATGCTCAAGAGCTCATTGAGGTCGACCTCCTCCATGCTCTTGCTGGCTTTGCGCAGCTGCGCCACTTCGTCGGCGTGGAGATGCGAGAGCACCCGCGTCGCCAGCCCTTCGTCGAGGCTGAGCAGAAAGAGCAGGGCCTTCTGTTCGCCGGGCAGGCGCGAACGGGAGAGCGCGGGCAAGGCGCTCGCCAGGGTGGGAGTGGCGTTGCTCTTCGGCGCCTCGTCCTGACCGGCCGGTGCGGGCAACGCGGCTGCGCTCATGCCGGGGTTCATGCGCCCTCCGCGAGCCAACCACGGACCACACGCGCCGTGCGCGCCGGATCCTCGGCCGCCAGGTCGGCCGCGAGTTTATGCACCTTTTCGGGCTCTACCGGCAACGCTGCAGTGATCGGTGTCGCAGGCAAGCCCATGGCCTCGGCGCCGCTGAGCGAAGGCACGGGCCCCTCGGCACGCAGGAGCAGGCGTTTCTCCTCTGCGCGTCGCTTCCGCGACCGCCGCCAACGCCAGACCATCAGCAGCAAGAGCAAAAGCAGAGCGCCGGCGACGCCCGCGGCTACCTGCCAATAGCGTTTGAGCAAGGAGACGAGCATCTCATCGCGGCTCATGGGGGAGACCGGCGGCGTGACGCGCGCGAAGGCCACGCATTCCACGGTGACGCGGTCGCCGCGTTCGGCGCGAACCCCGGCGGCGCTCTCGACCAGCGCCTTGATACGCGCCATTTCCTGCGCCGAGCGCGCCTCGAAACGACGCTTGTCGCCTTTACCTTTCCAGTGCCCGTCGACCACGACTGCGACCTGCAATCGCTCGAGGCGACCGACGGGCTCGACCGCGCGCTTGACGGTCTTGCTGACCTCGAAGTTGCGCGTCTCGCTACGGCGCGTCAGCGACTTGTCGCTGCTGCCGGCGCTGCTGGGCGCTTCTCCACCGGGCAGGTTGGAGGCCGCACCCGGAATCCCCTGAGGCGCCGCGTTGGCGTTGTCCCCGCGCTCCTCGACGATTTCGAAGCTACGCGTCGCGACCGTCTCGGGATTGAAGACCTCTTCGGTGCGCTCCTCGCTGGCCATGCTCACGTCGGCAGCGACCCGCACCAGGGCGTGCTGCGGACCCAGGGCATCGTCGAGGAACTGCTGCAAGGAGCGCTCTTTGCTGCGCTCGATCTCGCGCCGATAGGCGAGCACATCGCTGGCTGCCTCGTCCCGACGCTTTTCCTTGCCCGAAAGCGAGCGGCCTTCGCCGTCGACGACGGTGATCTGCTCCGGACGCAGCGAGCGGACGCTCGAGGAGACCAGGTGCACGATGCCTTCGACCCGCTCTTCGCTCAGCTTCCAACCGGGCTTGAGGTGCAGGGCCACCGAGGCCCGTGCCTCGGGCTCGTCGGAGACGAAGAGCGAGCGGTTGGGCAAGACCAGGTGGACGCGCGCTTTTTCGACGCCCGCGAGATGCGAGATCGTGCGCGAGAGCTCCCCCTCGAGCGCGCGGTGATATTTGATCTGCTCGGCAAATTCACTTTCGCCGAACTTCTGCTCGTCGAAGATTTCGAAGCCCACACCGCCGCCGCTCGGTAGGCCCTCGCCAGCCAGCGTCAGACGCGTCTCGTGCACTTTGTCTTCCGGGACGAGGATGGCTGTACCTTCGGCGTCGAGGCGAAAGGGCAGGTTCATCTGCTTGAGGCGCTCGAGCACCCGCGCCGCGTCGTCGGCGCTCAAGCGCGAGAACAGCACCGCCATCTCTGGCTCGCGCGAGCGGGTCGCGCCGAACACGGCCGCGCCGACTACCAGCAGCGCACCGAAGATCAGCAGCAGACGCAGGCGAGGCGCCAAGCCCTTCCACTTCTCGGTCAAAGCGCTGAGACGTTGGCGAAGTTCGGCCATCGATCAGGCTCCCATCCGCATCACTTCACGGTAGGCCTCGATGACGCGGTTGCGCACGTTGGCCACGAATCGAAAGCCGATGTCGGCCCGCTGCAAGGCGAGCATGGTGCCGTGGATATCGTCCTGACGACCCGCGGCGAAGTCTTGGGCCGCGGCATCGGCCTGCCGCTGAGTCGCATCGACTTCGCCCACCGCCTCCTTGAGGCGCTCGACGAAGGAGGGGCCCTCGGCACTGGCGCTGCTCTCACCCTTGGCCGTCCCAATTTCGGGCGTGAGCTCTTGGCTTGGGAGTTTGCCAATCTCCGGAAAAGGCGATCCGTTTACATTCATGATCAGGCTCCGATGGAAAGCGCAGAACGGGCCATGCCTTTGAGCGATTGGGTCAAGGTGACTCCGGCCTCGTAGGCCCGCGACGCGGTGATCATGTTGACCATCTCTTCGACCACGTTGACGTTGGGCAGATTGACAAAGCCCTCCTTGTCGGCGTCGGGATGGTTGGGGTCGTAGACTCGCTGCGGCGGGTTGGGGTCGCTGCGGATCTCCGCCACTTCGACGAGATGAGTCGCGTTGGCGCTTTTTTCATCGCTGCCCGAGAGCGACTTCTTCTCGCTCAAGGGCACGGCGCGAAACACGGGGTCGAGGCGCTGGTAAGGCCCACCCTGCGCCGTCTGCGTGGTGCGCGCGTTGGCGAGGTTGGAGGCGATCGTATTCATACGAACGCGCTGGGCGTTGAGCCCCGACGACGCAATCTCCATGGCGCTGAACACGTTCATGAGCTCTCCTATCCGCGTTGGGTGTCGCTGGCCGCGTAACTAAGCAGTCCGATATGTTGGCGAACCATGGTCGAGATGGCGTCGTAACGAATGTCGTTGGCCGCCACCTTGGACATCTCGCGCTCGAGGCTGACGGCGTTGCCATCTCCGCCCGGTTGAATGACGCGCTCGTCGCGCTCCTCGATCTTCGCTTCGCCGCCCTCGGCCGAGTTGCCAAAGTGGGCGCGGTGCGTGGCGCGCAGCCCGAGTTCGCCTTCGCGCTCTTCCCCGGCCGAGACGCGCACCAACTCGTTCGGTACGAAGCCGGGCGTATCGAGGTTTGCGACGTTGGAGGCGAGCACGTTGTGCCGGTCGACATGGTAATCCAGACCTTTTTGCATTCCCTCGAGGGTACGGAACATCGCCCAACCTCCCGCAGCGAAGTGTGCAAACAACGTGCCTCAACTTTTTGCTAAGTTTCCTCGTGTTCTCGTCCGATAGAGGAAGTAGAGATGCCAAAGCCGTGACGTCCGCAGACGTCGACGGCAAAGTTTTGACGCCCCTGGTGCGCGGCCTAACTCCGCCCCTCGCGCGCGGCGCCAAACGCGGCGAGGCCCTCGGGGCGCGACCTCCTTCGATCGCATCCCGAGGGCCTCGGCTCATTTCTCTTCGCTGCCCGCCTCAGGCCAGGGCGCGATCAGAAAAGTTCTTTTTTTTAAGCTTCTCCACCAGCGTCGTGCGGTTCATCCGCAGGATGAGCGCCGCGCGGTTTTTGTTCCAGCCCGAGCGCTCGAGGGCCTGCATGATGAGCGCGTTTTCGAAGCGCTCGACCGCATCACGGAGGTCCAGGCCCTCTTCGGGGAGCTGCGGCGAATCGAAAGAGCTGAGGGCCGGAGCGGCTTCCTTACGCAGGCGCAGATCGAGGTCACCCAGCTCGATGGTGCCTTTCCCCTTGAGCACGACCAGGCGCTCGATGGTGTTTTCGAGCTCGCGCACGTTGCCCGGCCAGGGATAAGCCACCAGCGTCTGAATCGCCTCTTCGCTGATCCGCACCTCGCCTTGCAGCTTCTTGCGATTGAAGCGCTCCATAAAGGAGGCGATGAGCAAGGGAACGTCACTGCGCCGCTCGCGCAGGGCCGGCAACGTGATCGGGATGACGTTGAGGCGGTACATTAGGTCCTGCCGGAAGCGATGCTCCTCGACCATATGTTCGAGCTCACGATTGGTCGCGGCGATGACGCGGACATCGACGCGGTGGCTGCGGACGTCACCCACCGGAGTGACCTCCTTATCCTGCAGCACACGCAGCAACTTGGCCTGCAGCGCCAAAGGCAGCTCACCGATCTCGTCGAGAAAGATCGTGCCGCCGTCCGCCGCGGTGAAGCGCCCGATGCGGTTTTGGATGGCGCCGGTAAAGGCGCCCCGCACATGGCCGAAGAGCTCGCTCTCGAGCAGGTTCTCCGGGATGGCAGCGCAGTTGATGGTAACGAAAGGTTTGCTGGCACGGCTCGAGGCCCGATGCAGCGCGCGGGCAACCAGCTCTTTGCCGGTGCCACTCTCGCCGGTGACCAAGGTCGTGCAGTCGGTATCCGCGACGCGCTCCATGATGCGCAACACGCGCAGCACTTCGGGATGGCGGCCGAGCATCTCCGGCACGAAATGGTCGCGCCACTGCAAGACGGCATCCTCGTTCGCCGGCTCGGGTCGCAGACTGCACGCCCGCGGCGCTGCTTCTTCGGCGTCGAAGTCGAGCTGGCGGCGAATCGCATCCTCGAGCGCCTCGAAAGGGAAGGGCTTGCAGAGGAAGTCGCTGGCGCCCATCTGCAGCGCGCGAATGGCGTAATCGATGCGCTCTTCCCCGGCCATGATGATCACCGGAGGCGGTTCGTTCCGTCGCTGAACCTCCTCGAGCACCTCGAAACCCAAGCCGTCCGGCAGGCTGACGTCCGAGAGCACCAGACTGGGCGTCTCGCTCCGCCCGAGGCAGGATCTCGCCGCAGCGCAATTCTCCGCCTCGAAGACCTCGAAACCGAGTTGACTGAGAAAGCGCCGCAGACCGCGTCGAAAGCCCTCATCATCTTCGACCAACAGCACAGTACCCAGCATCTCTGACCCCTCTTCGCAGCATCCTTTATATGGATGAGCCAACATTACTCCCTCTCGGTAATCGAAGGGAACAATGAATCCTAGAAAGGAGATAAAAGAGGGGGATTGTGTAGGATGGAAGACGCCTTGGCGCGCCTAAGGCGTTTGGGTGGGCGCCGCCTCTACTTGGGGATTTTCGCCAACAGTTTTCGCTGCTTCGGCGGTAGAGTGCCGCTTGAAGGCGAACTCGACGCGGCGGTTGCGGGCACGGTTCGCATCCGAGTCGTTGGGCGCCAAGGGTCGGGTGTCGGCGTATCCAGCGACGCTCAATCTTTCTGGCGGGATGCGATGGTGACCGACGAAATAGCGCAATACCGCCGTGGCGCGCGAGGCCGAGAGCTCCCAGTTCGAGGGAAAACGTGAGGTGCGGATCGGACGGCTGTCGGTATGACCTTCGATACGGATGGCGTCCGGCAGAAGCCCTGCCACCTCGATCACCTTGTCGAGCAGGGGGAAGGCCTCCTCACGCAGGCGATCGGAGCCGACGTCAAAGAGCACCTGGTCGCGGATGCGCACCACGACCTCGTCCGATTTCACCTGCACGTCGATCGACTTTTCCATGCCTTGCAGGCGGATGGTGCGGTGGATCAGACGGATCGCCGCCGCCTCGTTGGTGGTGATGGGCACGATAGGTCCCGTGGGCTTGGTGTTGAGCTCCACGGGCTTGGTGCTCATCGCCTCGTATTCACCGCGCTCCAGGGTCTGCACGCCGAAGGCGTCGCGCATCGAGCCCATCATGTCGCGGAACTTCGTCACATCCATCGAGGCGAAGGAGAGCAGGAGGATGAAAAAGGTCAGCAGCAGCGTGGCGAGGTCGCTGAAGGTGGCCATCCATTCCGGTGCCCCTCCGCCTTCCTCTTCTTCTTCCTCCATGTCGATCATCAGGCGGCCTTGCTTTCGCTCTGGCTGTCTTTGCGGCCGCGCGGCGCCAGGTGGGCCTCGAGCTTCTCCTTGATCATCATGGCGTTCTGCCCCTTGACGATCGAGTCGATGCCCTCGATGACGACCACCATATTGGCGGTCTCCTCGGCGGTGTAGCGCTGTAGCTTTTCGGCGATGGGGTTGAAGACCACGAAGGCGAGCACGGCGCCGTAGAGCGTGGTCAAAAGCGCGACGGCCATGGCCGGACCGATGCTCGAGGGGTCACTCAGGTTCTGCAGCATGGCCACCAAACCAATCAAGGTGCCGATCATGCCCATGGCCGGCGCGATCGAGCCCATGAACTTGAAGAGCTTCTGCCCGCGCTGATGCCGCTGCTTCATGGCGATGAGGTTGGCGGTGAGGGTCTCACGAATGACCTCTTGGGGCAGGCCGTCGACCGCCATACGAATCCCTTTGGCGAGGAAGGGGTCGTCGATTTTTTCGTTCTCGAGCGCCAGCACGCCGTCGCGGCGCGCGATGTTGGAGAGCTTGACGATGCTCTCGATGGTCTTGGCGGCGTCGCCAGGTGGATATCGGAAGGCGTTTTTTGCGACTTTGAAGGCGCCAAAGACCCGCGGCAGTCGCTCGGAAATCAAGGTCGACGCCAAGGTGCCGCCGAAGACGATGAGCAGGCTCGGCACATCGATGTAGGACGAGAGCGACCCGCCCATCAGGATGGAGCCGATGATCAGGCCAAAGCCCGCGACGATGCCGATGACGGTGCCAATATCCACTTCTACTCTCCCTAAAGAACTTCGGACGTTTCGTGTGTGGGCCTTAGAAGAAAAATTGGATTCCTAGAGCGGCGGCAGCAGCAACTCGGCGCCCTCGTCTCCAGCGCGCCAGGCCAGGGGGATCAACCACTCGCCTTGGCAAGGGCCCTCGACGCAGTAGCCGTCCTGCGGCCGGTAGCGGGCGCCATGCGTTTTGCATTCGAGGAGCTGGCCCTGCGCATCCCAGAAGTCGCCGCTCAGCGCGTCGAGGGGCAGGGGAATATGGCGACACTGATTCAGGTAAAAACGCGGCCTTCCGTGAATATCGCTGTAGAAGAGAGCCTGCGGTCGCGCTCCCCACTCGCCGCCCGGGGGCAAATCGATGCCCTCGCATTGGCCAGGGGATATCCGGGGCAGAGGACCGAGGGGCAGGCTGCGGTAGTGTTTGGGCAGCTGCAGCGCCGCACCTTCGGGTTTGCACCAGGCGCGCGCGGCCGGGACGGAAACGATGCGCCTCTCCGGTAGCAGGTAGGCGTGGAGCTCGCGGCCATAGACGCAGCCGCCATCGAGACCCCGCGCGAAAGGATAGATTTGCAAGCCGCGTAAGGCGTCGTGGCCAAAGACGACCTCGCGGGGACCGCTCCAGCGGCTGGCCCAAGGCTGACCTTCTTCGATGCGCGCCGAGAGGCTACCATCGGGGCGCTGGCTGCGAGCGCTGAGCAAGCTGCTCGGCTCCTGCGCTTCGAGAGGGCATCCCGACTGCCGCCCGCCGTGCACCACCTCGACGTTATAGTCCTCAAGGACGACCCAGAGCGGCAAGGAGGCGAGCCAATCCCAATCGCTTTCCTCCAGACTCTCGTAAACTTCCTGGTGGCCGGCTCCCAGCGGCCGCGCCTGTCCAGTAGCGCGCAAACGCCGGCATTCGAGCAAGAGCGCCTCGTGGTTGCCCAAGATGCACTCGGCGCCGAGGGCGCGGACCTCACGGAGCACCGCCAGGCTCTCCGGGCCTTTGGCGAGCAGGTCGCCGACGAAGATGAGGCGATCCCCCTGTCGGTACTCGCAGGCGCGCAAAAGCCGCTGCAACTCCTCGAAGCAGCCGTGCACATCGCCGATGATCAACGTGCGTTGCATAGAACTTCGGAGCGGCCGCGGCCGAGAAGCGCGCGCCAGCGGTAGACAGCGGCCGCGATGCCTCCTACATCTCTGCCCCCCAAACCAGGAGGATTCGATGGCGATTCGAGAAGGTGATCAGGCGCCGGCATTTACGCTTCCCTCGAGCGAGGGTGGAGAGTGGTCCCTCGAAGCCCAGCGGGGCCGCAAGGTGGTCGTGTACTTCTACCCCAAGGATTCTACGCCGGGCTGCACGACGGAAGCACAAGATTTTCGCGATGCGCGTGCGATGCTGGAAAAACACAACGCGCTCGTCGTCGGCATCAGCAAAGATTCCATCGCTTCGCATCAGAAGTTTTGCGCCGCGCAATCGCTGAACTTCCCGCTCCTCAGCGACCCGGAAGGCAAGGTCCTCGAGGCCTACGGCGCCTGGGGCGAGAAGAAGATGTACGGCAAAACCTCGATGGGCGTCATCCGCAGCACGGTCGTCGTCGACGAAGAGGGCAAGATCCAAAAAATCTTTCCCAAGGTGCGCGTGCAAGGCCATGTCGCCGCGGTGCTCCAGGCCTTGGCCAGTCTTGGCTGACACGCCGCGCGATGCTTTCAGTCATCGCTAAGGCGCTGGCTCTTTCATTGCACTCAGTGGGCCTTGCGACGCAAGGAGAGCCGGATTGAGAGCGAAAAAGGTTCAAATCGACCTCGCGATGGCGTTTCACGTGGCCCTCGTTGGCCTCGTTGCTTGCCATCCGGGGGAGGGTTCCGGGGGCAGCGATTTTCACGTCGCGCTCGAGGCAAAGTCGCTCCCAGACCTCGCCGAGCTTGAGTCTCCCAAAGTAGCGGTTTTCCAGAATGCGGAGGGTCGAATCATCGCACCCCTCAGCCCCTTCATTGCGATCACTGAGTTTCACATCGAGGAACACGCGGCTCTCATCGGACGTGCGCCGAGCGGGGGGCTCTGCATCTCAGTCGGCTTCGAACGTGCCCTCTTCATGGCGCAGATGGCGCGCTGTTCAGGACTCTACGTACTCGATATCAACGCGGCCGTACCTCTATTTCACCGAGTCAATGGCCTCTTGCTGCGCAGCGCAGCATCGATGGAAGACTACGTCGATCTGCGGAGAAAGGCTGGCCTCGAAGTCTGGAAGCGGCGCCTCGATCCTCGAGTGGCCGGGGAAGTCGAATCTTATTACCGCTGGTGGGATGGCGTGGTGAGGCCGGCACCCATTTTGCTCGAAAACGATAACCAGCGACTTGCTTCGGTCAATTATGTGCGCAACCGCGAAGCCTTTGCGTCCCTAAAGCGACTTTTTGACGGGGATTCGCCCTCGCTTCGCGCCTATCTGGTGGACCTCAGCAGCCGCGGCTCGCTCGTTCAAGGATATCCGGAGCCTCTGGACGTCGATGCGCGCGGCTACACGGTCGAGGCCTCTAAGTTCGCAGTCTTTGTCCGCTCCCTCGAAAAAGCACGGGCGCAGAATCCCAGCCTCCCAGAGGTGTCCGTCGTCGATGTCTCCAATGTTTTTCCTGCCCTCTCGAGGGCTGCGGAAAGCGAGCCGGACTTGAGGTCCCTCTATTCTTTCCTGAACAACCTAGAGACGCTCGTCGAGCGAGAGTCCTTCGCAGACGAGGATCCCTCTCCTCTGCTCACGTTCTTCGCCGGCCGGGCGGAAGCTCGAGTGGGCGGCACCTTCCAAGTTGTCGTCGACCTGAACTCCTATTTCCGTCTCGACGATCATTCGGCGCGTGAAGAGTGCTTGAACCGTCTTCGACGCCGCGTGAATGCGGGAAGCGACGAGGGTTCGCGGGCGATCTTCTTTTCTTGCTCGGAAACCTCGACTCCTTGTGTGCAAAGGTAAGGTCGGGATTCAGGCTGCCTTGCCGCGGCCTTCTTCTCGTGCCAACTCCGCCTAACACGCGCGGAGGTGCGTGCCGGAAAGGCTGTCGATGTCTGCGGAGATCGTTCAACGCATTGCCCTTTATTTGCCAGCGTTGATGCTGTCGCTCTCGGTGCATGAGTTCGCTCACGCCTGGGTGGCCACGCGCCTCGGAGACCCGACACCGACCCGCCAAGGCCGGCTGACGCTCTCGCCGGTCTCGCATATCGACCCGATCGGCTCGCTCATTTTCCCCGTGTTGATGTTGGCGACGACCGGAGGCGTCTTCGGCTGGGCGCGGCCGGTCGAGTTCAACCCGGCCAACTTCAACCGCAAATGGTCGGCGCGTACCGGCGCGGCCTTGGCGGCGGCCGCAGGGCCCCTTTCCAATCTCTTTCTGGCGCTCATCGCCATCGTCGCCTTCCGCTTCGCGGTGATCGGCGGCGTGGCGCTTCCCCCGCCCACCCCGCGCAAGATGGCGGGCATGCTCTTCGGCTTCCTCGAGGGCATGTTCCACCTCAACGTGCTCTTGGCGGTGTTCAACTTCGTGCCGCTGCCGCCCCTCGACGGCAGCTATCTCCTGCCGCGTTCGATGGACCATGTGCGCGAGTGGCTCTCCCGCTACTCCTTCATCCTCTTCATGGCGCTCTTCTTCCTGCCCATCCCCGGCCTTGGCGGGACCTTGGGCGGCTTTCTGCTGCGTCCTTTCCTGCGCGTGCTCACTGAGCTTCTGCAAACCATCGCCTTTTGGGGCCTATGAAAGGCGAAGCACCCACCCCTCTCGATCCCTCCTTCCGCATCGAGCTGCCTTTTTTCGACGGTCCACTCGACCTCCTCCTGCATCTCATCCAGAAGCACGAGCTCGAGATCGGCAACCTGCCGGTCGCCTTCGTCACCGAGCGCTACCTCGAATACATCACCTTGATGAAGCGCCTCGATCTCGACATCGCGGCGGAGTACCTGGTGATGGCCTCCACCCTCGTTTACATCAAGAGCCGCAGCCTCTTGCCGGCGCCGCCTGCCGACGAGGAGGGCGCGGGCGAGGAGGACGAGGGCGTCGATCCCAAAGCCGAGCTGATCCGCAAACTGCTCGAATATCAAAAGTACAAAGCGGCCGCCGAAAACCTCGACCAGCGGGAGCTTCTCGGCCGCGACGTCTTCTTGCGCCCGGCGAGCAGCGAGGGCTACGAGGTGGCGCCACCCGAGCTCGAGAGCGTCAGCGTCTTTCGTCTGCTCGATGTGCTGCAGGTCGTCTTCGCACGCCTCGAGGGGCGCAAAGCCTTCGAGATCTCGGCGGAGCGCATCACCATCCAAGAGCGCATGACGCAGCTCACCGAGCGCTTGCTGCGTCAGCGCCGCTGTCGCTTCAGCGCCCTCTTCGACGACGCGCAGAGCGTCTACGAGGTCGTGGTCAGCTTTTTGGCCGTCCTGGAGATGGTTAAAGGCGGAAGCCTGCGCATCAAAGAGGAAGAGGATGCAGGCGACCTCATCCTCGAGAGCGCCTTCAGCAGCGACGATGCGCAAGAGGGCGACGCCGAGGGCGCGGTTGACGAAGCAGGGGATGCGAGCAATCCCAGGGCCTCGGAGTCATGACACCCAGCGACGATATTCTGCCCGATGAGGAGATCACCAACGTCGAGGCGCCTGCTACCGATGCGCCGGAGAGCGACGCGGAAGCGCCTGAAGGTGCACCCACCGATCCTCCCGAAGGCGAAATGCTGGAAGGTGGACCCACCGAACCCCCGCCCGCGGGGGAGGAGCTGCCCAGCGAGGAAAAGACCTTGCTCACCTTGGTCGGCAAGGCGCAGGCGAGCGGCGAGGCCGCGGGCCTGGAGCATCTGCAGGGTGTGCTCGAGAGCCTGCTTTTCGTCTCCGACAAAGCGCTCAATGCCAAACGCCTCGCCGAGCTGAGCCAAGCACCCCTCGAGCAGGTGCGCGTTTGCCTCGACGCCCTCTGTGAGTTCTACCGCCCTCGCGGCTTTCAGTTGGTGCGCATCGGCGAGAACTACCAGTTCCGCACGGCGGCCTTTACCGCGCCTTTCGTCCGCGACTTCAAGGCCCAGAAGCCCCTGCGCATGAGCCGCGCCCAGCTCGAGACCTTGGCCATCGTCGCCTACCGTCAGCCCATCACCCGTCCCGAGATCGATGAGGTGCGCGGTGTCGACTCGGGCGCCGCGCTCAAGGTGCTCGGGGAACGCGACCTGGTCAAAATCCTGGGCCGAAAAGAGGAAGCCGGTCGGCCTTTGATGTACGGTACCACTCCCTACTTTCTGCAATTTTTCGGCCTTGCCAACCTGCGGGAGCTGCCCACCTTGCGCGAGTTCAGCGAGCTGACTCAAGAGAGCAAAGCCCTTTTCGCCCGCCGCTTGGGAGAACAGGCCATCGAGTTCGACCACCTCGAGGTGCAGGAAGGCGAAAAAGAGGGCGAGGAAGCCTCTGCAGAGGAGCTCGAAGCCACATCCGAGCTCGCAGAAACGCCTCTCGACGCCGAAGGGGGCGATGCCGAAGCGGGTGAGGAAGCCGAGAGCCCTGAGGCGCCGCCCGAAGACGACGCGCGCGAGGGTCAGGCCGAGGAGAACGCCCCATGACCTTTCAAGAGCTCATCGCGGCACTCGATGCCTTCTGGAGGGCGCAGGGCTGCCTGCGCGTCCAGCCTTACAACTCCGAGGTCGGGGCGGGCACCTTCAACCCGCAGACCTTTTTGCGTTCCATCGGCCCGGAGCCCTGGAAGGTGGCGTACGTCGAGCCTTCCCGCCGGCCGACCGACGGCCGTTACGGCGACAACCCGAACCGCCTGCAGCAGTTCCATCAGTACCAGGTCATCCTCAAGCCTTCGCCGCTGAACATCCAGGAGCTCTATCTCGACTCCCTCAAGGCGATCGGCACCGATCCGATGTCGCATGACATCCGCTTCGTCGAAGACGACTGGGAGTCGCCCACCTTGGGCGCGTGGGGCCTGGGCTGGCAGGTATGGCTCGACGGCCTTGAGATCAGCCAGTTCACCTATTTTCAGCAGGTCGGCGGCCTCGATTGTCGCCCGGTCAGCGGCGAGCTCACCTACGGCCTTGAGCGTATCGCCATGTATCTGCAAGACGTCGACAGCGTCTACGACCTCGAATGGGCGCCCGGCGTGCGTTACGGCGAGCTCTATCAGCGCGCCGAGTTCGAATGGAGCCGCTACAATTTCGAGCGCGCCGACATCGAGCTGCATCTGCAGCTCTTCGACCGCTACGAGGCGCAGTGCCGCGATTTGCTCGGCCTGGTGCAGGAGGGCGGCCGCCAAAAGGTCAGCTTCGACAGAGAGGCGCTCGATCGCCTGGTGCTGCCCGCCTACGATTGCGTGGTGAAGTGCAGCCACTACTTCAACGTGCTCGATGCGCGCGGCGCGATCAGCGTCACCGAAAGGCAGCGCTTCATCGCTCGCGTTCGTCAGCTGGCGCGGGCCTGCGCCGAGTCCTGGTTTGCCCAGCGTGAGGCGCTCGGCTTTCCTTTGTCCAAGGAGTCTTCGCATGACTGAGGCACGCTGGGGCGCCATCGAAGGCGGCGGCACCAAGTTCATCTGCGCCATTGGGAGCGGTCCCGAGGCCATCGACAAGCAAGTGCGCATCGACACTCGCGGCCCCGAGGAAACCCTCGCCGAGGTGGTCGCCTTTTTTCAAGGCGAAGGCGTCGCGGGCCTCGGCTTGGCCATGTTTGGCCCCCTCGAGCTGCGCCCCGGCACTTCCTACGGGGCCATGCTTTCGACGCCCAAGCCGGGCTGGAGCGGTTTTCCCGTGCGCGCTTACCTCGCCGAAGCCCTCAGTGTGCCAGTTTCGGTCGATACGGACGTCAACGCCGCGGCCCTTGCCGAGCAGCGCTGGGGTGCGGCCCGAGGCCTGGACCCGGTCGTCTACATCACGGTCGGTACCGGCATCGGCGGCGGCGTCGTGACTCATGGGCAGCCTTTGCACGGTTTGATGCATCCGGAGCTTGGACATCTGCTCGTGCCGGCTTTGCGCGACGGGGAAGGGCGCGTCGACGACTTCGAAGGGGTATGCCCATTTCACGGCCGCTGCCTCGAAGGGGTCGCCTCGGGTCCGGCCTTGCGCAAGCGTCTCGGTCATAGCGCGACCGAGCTCGCCCCCGATCATCCCCTTTGGGTCCTCGAGGCGCGTTATCTGGCCTTCGGTTTAATGTCGACGCTGCTTTTCTTGTCGCCCATGCGCATCGTCATCGGTGGCGGCGTCATGAGCATTCCGCATCTGCTGCCGCGAGTGCGGCGGGAGCTGCAGGAAATGCTCGCGGGTTATGTGCCCCGCGCCGAAGTCATCGAAGGTCTCGACGACTTCGTCGTCAGTCCGGGGCTGCCGGTTCCGGGGCTTTCAGGGGCCTTCGCCTTGGCGATGCTCCCAGCGTAGACGGAGAGGGAGCAGATGAGTGCATCGGATCGCAGTGCGTCGGATCTCGTAGTGGAGCTGGGGGCCGAAGAGCTGCCCGCCTCCTTCGTACGCGCGGCGCTTCAGGCTTTGCCGGCGCTGGCCACCGAACTCTTGGCGAAAGCACGCCTCCCTCACGCTCCCATCGTGAGCGACGCGCGTCAGGGCTTCGGCACGCCGCGGCGTCTGGCCCTCCTCGTGCCGGCCCTCGTCGCCTACGATGCCGAAGGCAAGCCGACCAAAGCCACCGAAGCCTTCATCGCAAAGCAGGGCCTGAAACTCGAAGATTTGCGCATCACGGAGACGGAAAAAGGCGCCTACGTTTGCGCCACCCGCCGGGAGCAGGGCCGTCCCACTCGCGAAGTGCTGCCCGCCTTACTCGCCGAGCTCTGCCGGCGCATCCCTTTCGCCAAGAGCATGCGTTGGGGGGAAAACGACACTCCCTTTGGACGCCCCCTGCACTGGATCGTGGCGCTTCACGGCGGCCAAACCATCGACTTCGATTTCGCTGGCATTTCTTCTGGGGCGACGACCCGCGGCCACCGTTTCCTCTGCCCCGATACGCGTGCGCTCAACCACGCCTCCGAATACGTCTCGGTGCTACGCGAGATGCAGGTCGTAGTGGCTCGCGAGGAGCGGCGGGCGCAGATGATCGAGGCCCTGCATCGCGCTGCGGCCAGCCAAGGCGGCGAGGTCGTCCTCGACGCCTTCCTGCTCGACGAATGCCTCGACCTGGTCGAGCAGCCCAAAGCCATCGTCGGAAATTTCGATCCCGCCTATCTCCGCCTGCCCGACGAGGTCATCCTCTCGGTGATGCGCGGCCACCAGCGTTACTTCGCCTTACGTCGCGAGGGGCGCTTGCTACCAAACTACATCACCGTCACCAACGCCACCGGCGACGAGACGATCGTGCGTCAGGGCAATGATCGCGTCATGCGGGCCCGCTTGGCCGATGCGCGCTTCTTCGTCGACGAAGACCGCAAAGTCGGCCTCAAAGGGCGCGCCGAGGCGCTCGAGGCCCTGGTCTTTCAGGCCAAGCTCGGCAGCGTCGCGGCAAAAGTCGAGCGCATGAAGGCCTTCTTGGCGCAGGCGCCTCTTTCTTCCGAAGCCGATCGCCAGGGCGCGATCCTCGCTGCTTCCCTTTGCAAAGCCGATCTGGCGACCGCCATCGTCGGCGAATTCCCGGAGCTCCAGGGAGAGATGGGCCGCTGGTACGCCCTCGAGGAGGGCATCGACGCGCCCGTCGCCGATGCACTGCGGGAACATTACTGGCCGCGTTCTGCGCAAGACGGCTTGCCGAACTCGGCGCTCTCGTCCTGGCTCGCGCTCGCCGATCGTCTCGACACCCTGGTGGCCTTCTTCGGGCTGGGCATGACGCCCAGCGGTTCGGCGGACCCCTATGCCCTCCGCCGCGCCGCGCTCGGTGTGCTGCGCATCGGTCTCGAAGGCCCTGTCGATTTCGATCTGCGCCAGCTGCTCTCCTTGGTCCACGACACCTTTCCAAGCGGCTTGCTCGCCGATCGTGAAACGACCTTGAGCTCCCTCGAGTCTTTCTTCCAAACGCGCCTGCAGGGTTACCTGGAAGAGAAAGTACAGCAGGGCCCCTTGCAGCCGGCGTCCTGGGATCCGGAGCTCGTCGCAGGCTTTGCGTCTCGACCCCGCCCCAGCGTCATCCAGGCTTGCCTGGCCGCCTGGTCCTGGAGTTCACTCAAAGATCTCGTCCGCAGCATCGATGCACTTCTGGTCGGTTTCCGCAGCGAAGAGGGGCGCAGCGACGCGGCGCAACTGATCGCCAGCTTCAAGCGCGTCTTCAACATCACACGCGAGGTCGAGAGTCGTCCCGTCGATCCTGCACTTCACCTCGAAGTGGCCGAGCAGGCGCTCGCCAAAGCCTTCGCCGAGTTCGAAGAGGCGCTGGGGCGTGCACTCGAACGCAAAGATTATCCGGCGGCCTTCCGCGCGGTCGTCGCAACCTTGTCGGCACCGATCGACGACTACTTTCAGAAGGTCTTTGTCATGGTCGAGGATACCAAGCTGCGCGACAACCGCTTGGCTTTGCTCAAAGCGATCTCCGAACGCCTCGCCGCGCTCGCCCACTTCCATCTTCTGCAAGCCGAGGAAGTTCTCGACTCGCCCATCCGCCTTGCCTCGGGGTCGCCCTCATGAGGCTCTACCCCCGCTTCGTCGATGAGATCGACCGGGGAGAGACCGACGCAGCCCGCTTCGGTGCCAAAGGCGCAAGTTTGATCGACTTGCATCGGCGCGGCTTCGACGTGCCGCCCGCGTTTTTGCTCGAGGTCGCGCAATGCCGCGCCTTGGCGCAGCAGCCTGAAGCCATCGACGCAGCGAGCGAGACGCTGAGCGAGGCGCTGCGGGAGCTCGAAAAGCGGGGCGCCAGGGCACTCGGCCGGCCGGCCGAACGCATCCTTTTCGCGCTGCGATCGAGCAGCGTCGAGCCGGCG